>ERZ773004.3-NODE-3-length-344267-cov-4.085837_pt1 | contig 344267 bp, 307 predicted proteins | sample MGYA00580667_ERZ773004 | MGnify/ENA primary metagenome ERZ773004 (study PRJEB29015, sample SAMEA2737963) | human oral metagenome | biome: human oral; feature: human-associated habitat; material: dental | place: China | collected 2123 ... | reverse complement strand
TAGCGCATCACCTTGCCAAGGTGAGGGTCGCGAGTTCGAGTCTCGTCATCCGCTCCGCTCAAACCTGCCCCTCGGGGCGGGTTTTTTTCATATCCAGCTCAACGCCTCCCCAACCCTCCCGTGCGCCTGCCCCATCGAATCCCTCCCGATCACTACAGTTAGCCTTCGTGAACACTTCCACGACGGACCACAGCCGCCTTGCACCCAGCAGTAAGCTTCAACGGCTTGTAACGACCACCTGGGTGGCCGGCCCCACGCACCCCGCCCGCCGTTCGCACAGCACGCAACAAGACACACGGGCTGAACGTTCCGTGCACACTCCGGATCAGCAGACTCTCCGTACCCTCGCATTGGCAGCACTGTGGCCTGTTGCTCTAGCACTGCTTGTTCATCGCGTGTTTATCCTCGGTGTCAACGGTGATCTCACCGACGATTTCTCTACGGTGTACTACGCCCTGCGGCGTTTTCACGAAGGCGTCGAGATCTATAACGAAAATTATTCCTTCGTCGACCCACATTATCTTTACAATCCTGGCGCCACACTCTTACTGTCGCCGCTCGCGCTGACAACCCACATAGGTCTTGCACGCGTAGCGTTCATCGCCGTCAACGCTCTGGTCATTGTTGTGGCTTTGGCCTTGCTGACGCGACTGGCTGGCGCTAGCCTCCGGGGGCCTGTCTTCCCTGGCGCGATAGCTGCAGCATTTTTAACTGAGTCTGTCCGCAACACGCTCATTTTTTCTAACATCAATGGGCTCTTGCTTTTGGCTTTAAGCCTGTTTTTGTACCTATTGCTTCATGAGCGTGTTCTGCTGGCCGGGGTTGTGTTGGGTTTGGCGATTCTGGTCAAGCCCCTGTTTTTGCCACTAATTTTCCTTCCTTTGTTGAAGCTTCAGTGGCGTGCTGTGGCTGGAGCGATTGCAGTTCCAGCGTTGCTTAATGTGGTGGCGTGGCCTTTTGTTCCCGGCGCTTCCGATTATATTTTTCGGACCATGCCTTATCTGTCGTTGGTTCGCGATTATGCAAACAGTTCTTTGCCTGGAATGGCTGTGTATTTTGGCATGCCTGAGTGGCAGCAAAAGGTCTGGTTTGTAGTATTTGCCGTCGTTGTTGTGGTTGCGATCATTTTTGTTGCGCGGATTCGTTATGTGGATCCTTTTACGTGGGCTACTACTACCAGCGCTATCTTGCTGTGTGGGGTCTTCTTCTTGTCTTCATTGGGGCAGATGTATTATTCGATGCTTTTGTTCCCTGTGTTTTTCACTGCGTTGCGGACTATGTCGGTCGTTCGTAATCCTGTGGTCTGGGCGGCTGCGTACTGCTTCTACACGACTGATGAGTTTGTCCCTTCGCGTTTCCCTAGCCAAGGCGAGTGGTTGACCGCCTTGTTGCCGACGGTTGGATGGGCTGCCTTTTTGCTTGCCTGCGCGGCGATCGCGTTATCGTGGTGGTATGACGAACGACGATCAGCATCCACGGCGGCCTAATTTTAGGGACATGTCGGAGGATCAGTGGCGGGAGTTTTTGGGCGCTGCGGAGTTTGCGGTGTTGCGTCAGGCTGCGACTGAGCCTCCAGGCACGAACGAGTTTTTGGGTGATGACGCCGTGGGGGTTTATCACTGCGCTGGCTGCGGGTTGGAACTATTCCGCTCGGCGACGAAGTTCCACTCGGGTTGTGGTTGGCCTGCGTTTTATGCCCCGCAGGATAGTGATGGGGTGGTTTTGCGGCCGGATGATTCTTTAGGGCGCCGTCGCACGGAAGTTTTGTGTGCCGGCTGCGGCGGTCATCTGGGCCACGTGTTTGAGGGCGAGGGGTTTAATACCCCCACCGATCAGCGCTTTTGTATCAATTCTGTCGCTTTGCGTTTTTCTGACAGCTAGATAACACAGCAAATAGCCGCCCCTGCAGCAGTCGGGGCGGCTATTTGCTGTGTTTAATGAGTTGGTGTCAGGGTAAGACGTTGATAATTTCTTCAATGTCGTCTACTCGACGGCCACTGTAGAAGGGGGTTTCTTCTCGTACGTGAAGCCGCGCCTCGGTGTAGCGCATGCGGTGCATGAGGTCTACCATTCGGTGTAGCTCTGACCCTTCGAAGGCGAGAATCCATTCGTAGTCTCCGAGTGCGAAGGACGGAACGGTGTTTGTCCGCACGTCCGGGAAATCACGGCCAGAGCGACCGTGCTCAGCGAGGATCCTGCGTCGGTCAGTGTCGTCGAGCAGGTACCAATCGTAAGAGCGGACGAAGGGGTAGACGGTAATCCAGTCGCCTGGCTCCTCCCCCATGATGAAGCTCGGTATGTGTGATTTGTTGAATTCTGCTGGGCGGTGCAGCGCACTCGCTAACCAGACGTTGTCGGAGCAACGACCGAGGGTGGTGTTTCGGCGGAAGTCGTTGAAGGCTTGTTGAATGTCCCGAATTTCTTCAGCGTGCCACCAGATCATGTAGTCGGCACCTTCACGTATGCCGGAGACATCGTAGATGCCGCGGGTGACAACGAGGCCTCGGTCCTGGAGCTGCTGGAAGAAGGAGCGCGCCTCTTCGATTGCTTCTTGGCGCGTATCTCCTAGTTCGCCGGGGCGGGCACGGAAGACGGCCCATTGGGTGTAGCGCTGCACCTGGTTGAGTGTTGCGTAGTCGATACGTTTGTGGCTGCTAGACGTCATGGTGTGTGTTCCTCTCGGAGGATATGGTGTTGAAACTCGACGGCTGCCTCGACCTCTAAACCAAAAATAAAAGGTTGGCAACTGCCGTCAATCTTAAGTTTGATTGGCGCGGCGTGCATCTTCGGGTACCCTAAACGCCCCGTAGCCAGTGCGGCGCATAGGTGTCGGCGCGCCTGACAGCCCCGAGGGGGGCCAGGCGCTAGCTTAAAATCTTGTGAGTGAACTTCGCACATCATCCGCCGCCGCTAGCGCTTCCGGCTCCGGCTCCGCTGACGGGCTGCCCAAGCTCTTCGCTGACGCTGTCGAGTCCATGCACAGCGTGTCATTGCGCACGGAAATCACCTTGGGCACTATTCGACCACCACAGCGCCTGGCTCCCTTCAGCCATGCTGTCGGATTGGAAATCGAGCACCCCGAGCTCGATGCTTCTTCATCTATGATCCCTACCCACACCGATGGGGATGCGTTTGGCCGGCTTATTTTGCTCCACGACCCGCAGGGGGAGGAAACGTGGGATGGCGACCTTCGGTTGGTGGCGTACATTCAGGCAGATATGGACGCCTCGGTGGCTGGGGATCCGCTCTTGCCTGAGGTTGCATGGGAGTGGCTCAGCGAAGGCCTCGATACTCATGACGCCGGGTATAACAATCTCGGCGGAACAGTTACTGCTACTGCGTCTTCACGCTTTGGTGACATCGGAGGGCCGCCAAAGGTATACCAGATCGAATTGCGCGCATCGTGGACCGCTGCTGATGAAAACCTTGGGCCCCATGTTGAGGCGTTTGCAGCTGTACTCGCCAATGTCGCCGGGCTTCCGCCCGAGGGTGTCGCTACCCTCGGCAACGGGTCTTCTCACGCTTAAGGCCAAGTAGCCTGGTCTACTGTTTTTCCTCAGCCCAGTCGTAAACGGACTGGATGATGCCTTGCGCGTTGATGGAAAATTCCTCCAAAATTTCAGCACGTGACGCGTGCTGGAGGAACTGCTGCGGTACCGCGACATGGCGCACCGGAACATCTACATCACTGCCCGACAGCGCGGTGTCAATCGCAGAGCCCACTCCCCCACGCACAACACCGTCTTCAATGACCACCACGACGTCATGCTCCGCAGCCAGCGCCACCAGTGAGGGCTGTACAGGCAATACCCAACGGGGATCCACTACGGTCACCACAAATCCTTCAGCCTCAAGCTGCTGAGCTGCCTCTAGCGCTTCCGCCGCCATGGGCCCGACGCTGACAATCAGCACCTCCACCGCGCGATCACTGCCCGCTTCAGTTGAGACACTGCTGTCCTCATCGGAATCAGCGCTGTAATAGAGAATGTCGACGCCATCAGACAAACGCTCAACAGCCGGTAGCTGCTGCGGCAAGGATCCCTTGGGGAAACGGACAATAGTAGGGCCGTCCTCAATGGAAACCGCCTCGTCCAGCTGTGCGACTAACTCGTCAGCATCGCGCGGAGCTGCAACACGAATGCCCGGGACAATCCCAGCCATCGACAAATCCCATACGCCGTTGTGGCTAGCGCCGTCAGAACCGGTGACACCTGAGCGGTCAAGCACCACGGTCACGGGCAAACTGAGCAGCGCCACGTCCATCAACAACTGGTCAAAGGCTCGGTTAAGGAAGGTCGAATACAAGGCGACCACCGGGTGAAGGCCGCCCAGGGCCATACCCGCAGCGGACGTCAGCGCATGCTGCTCGGCGATACCAACATCGACGAAGCGCTCCGGGAAGCGCTCACCAAAGGCAGCAAGTCCTGTAGGTCCGGCCATAGCTGCAGTAATAGCGACAATATCCTGGCGCTGCTCGCCAAGCTCAAGGAGGTGCTGGGAAAAAACACTTGTCCAGCCGGGCTGCGAGGCCTTGACCGGCGCACCAGTCACGGGATCGATAACGCCGGTGGAATGCATCAGGTCAGCGGCGTTATTTTCAGCCGGCGCGTAGCCGCGACCTTTTTCTGTCACCACGTGCACAATCAGCGGACCGTTGTAGTCCTTGGCGTAGCGGAACGCGTGTTCCAACTGCTTGAGATTATGACCGTCCACAGGACCGACGTATTTCATCCCCAGTTCAGGGAACATCGATCCAGGCAGCACTGTGTGCTTCACGCCTTCTTTAAAAGCGTGCATGAGGTCGAACGTACGACGCCCCACCCAACCCATGGAATTCAAGGTGGATTTGCCCTGCTCCATCACTTTGTCGTAGAAGGGTTGCATGCGCAGATCGGCGAGGTTCTCGGCGAAGCCACCGATAGTCGGCGAATAGCTTCTACCATTGTCGTTGACGACAATCACCAGGTTGCGCTGCCTATCCGCCGCAATATTGTTCAGTGCCTCCCAGCACATCCCTCCGGTGAGTGCGCCATCGCCAACCACTGCCACCACGCAACGGTCTTTCTCCCCTTGAAGAGCGAAGGCTTTCGACAGCCCCTCAGCGTAAGACAACGACGCGGAAGCGTGTGACGATTCCGTCCAGTCGTGTTCGCTTTCGCTTCGGCTGGTGTAGCCAGACAGCCCGCCTTTTTGGCGCAGCGTGTTAAATTGCTGGGCTCGACCCGTCAGGATCTTGTGCACGTAGGACTGGTGGCTGGTGTCGAAGATGATGGGGTCACGGGGTGAGTCGAACACGGCATGGAGCGCAATGCTGAGCTCAACCACACCAAGGTTTGGGCCCAGGTGCCCACCAGTGGCGGACACCTTGTCCACGAGGAAACTGCGGATTTCAGCAGCCAATTGCTCTAGTTGCTGGGTCGACAGGTCCTTAAGGTCCTGCGGCCCAGAAATAGAGTTGAGCAGGGGTGTTTGCTGGCGCTGCTGGCCGTCGTTCGGGGTCTCCGTGGGCTTATTCAAACACTCGACCTTTCCTCGAATCCGGCGGACATGCGTACTTCTGCTGTGCCCGCTGGGTGGTTCCACCCGGTAGGCGCGTGTGTTTTGTGCACTAGGGCATTAATCCTAGCGCTTGCTAATGCTGGCCTCTATTAAGCCTCACCTGTTTAATTATGAGTGTTTTGGCGCGGCCGCAGCAAAGCCAGCGTCTCGAAGTGGTGAGTTCCAGGGAAGGCGTTCACCATGGTGATCTGCGTTGGAACGTAGCCCTGCGTGGACCACAGCCCGATGTCTCTGGAAAAAGCTACCGGGTCGCAGCCGATGTGGATGACTACCTCCGGCTGATGTTTGGCAATTCCCTTGATAACGGAGGCACCCGCACCGGAGCGTGGTGGGTCCGCTACGACGAGTTGCGGCCGCGCCGTGAGCGCTTGTTCGCAGGACACCCACCGCTCGACAGTACTGGTGATGAACTCAACGTTCGGCTGGTTAAAGCTATCAATCACTGGCGCCGACTCCACCGAGTAAATCTGCCCATAGCCGCATTGTTGCAGCACGGGAATAAACAGCCCTACCCCGCCGTAGAGGTCCCACGCGCACAGCTGTGAGCTTTCCGCAGCGTCATTGTTGATGGTTTCAAGCCACTGCCGGATGATTTCGTGATAGGTAGCGGCGGCGTCGCGGTGCGCTTGCCAGAATCCTTCAATGGTGACATCGAAGGTGTGGCCGCCCACGACGTAGTGCTGTGTACTGCTCGGCCGACGGTTGTTAACCCGCGAGGAGGCAGCACGTTTGGCACGTTGCGGTTGATGACGCCGCGGGGGGCGCCGCGGGGGCTCGATAAGTTCGGTGTGCAGGTTGCCTTGGTCGTCAACAGCACACAATAGTTCTTTTCCTGCATGGTGTGGCTGGGGTTCACGCTGCCAACGCGCGACCTCCGCGCTGAGCACCTCCGGGAACTGCAGGCATTGCTCGGTGATGACCTCATGCGATCGAGGGGCACGTTGCCCAAGGCGACCACTGCTATCAATCCCAAGGCGGAATCGACAGCGCCAGTGCTCACGATCGAGCTCGACGATGTCTATGGGCGCGATGGTCTCTAGCTTACCCATCCGCTCAAGGTGCGAACGAAGAATTGTTCTTTTTACCTCGAGCTCATAGTCGGGGTCGAGATGGGAAAAATCGCAGCATCCCGCACCGTGGGCCGCAGCCGTGCACCGAGGTTCTGTGCGGTGCGGGCTTGGGATATCAACCTTTAGAATCCGCGCCTCCAGGTGGCGCTTGGCCACGCGAGTGACCTCTACCCGGAGGGCGTCGCCGACCACACCACCCGCCACTAACACCACCACACCGGAGGGGGCAAAGCCCACCCCTTTGCCCTGGTGGGCCGGGCGCTGAACTGAAAGCGAGAAGGTGTCGCCGACCTGCTCGTTCGGCTTCTTCCCCACGTTAAGACTCGTTGTTTTCGGGAGCGCGCATCTGATCAAGCGCGGAATCCTCGCTGGGCACCTGGGCCGCCTGTTCGCTCTTTTGGGCCAGGGGTTCAGCTTGCTCACGCCGGATGTTCGCCGCGATTTCTTCCCTATTTTCCATTGCGTAGCGCACCTGCTTGGCCAGGTTGTCCGGCAGAACCACTGGAAGCGAAATGCCGGGAGCCATAGGTTCTTCACCACGCACGACGAAGCTTCGCGCCACAACGTTATGCGCTAACTCACGCAGCTGATCGGCCAAGCCGGAAGGACCGACGCAGGAGACACGAAGCATCCAGCGCGGTCCATCAACGCCAATCATCCGGAAGGTCGTGTCGTTGACGATGCCGCGGGGTTCGCGACCCCAAGGGCCTGCTTCCATCCGCGCATCCAGGCCATTGTTCGCCATGTCCGCGACGATGTCTTCTGCAGCCTCGCGCCATTGGCCGGGAGACTTTGGAGCGGAGAATGCCACCGGGGTCAGACGCCCATACGGGGTAGTAACGTGCAACGCGACCGGGCCGTTCTCCCCCATTTCCACCTGTACTTCACAGCCCCGAGGCATTGCCAATTGCACCGAACCAAGGTCCAGAATGCCGTCGGCGAAGTCAGTAAAATCGAACTCTTCGGGGGTGACGGTATCACCATCGAAGGGGCCACGCGCACCATTGATCGCATCGTGAACAGGATCGGGGCCGGCGATCACGTTGTCGGCAGCGCTACGATCAGCGTCCTGAGCATCCTCCTGCCCTGCTGCGTCAACCGCCCCGCGAACATCATTGTCCGCGACGTCATCCTTTTTAGAAAAAGGCCACAAACCCATCAAAACTCTCCTCTTAAAAATTGCGTTGCCTGCCCGCGGCGCCAACAAGCAGTCGTCCTTTTCCACCGAATACAAGCAGTGGACGGACGCTTAGCTAGACCCCAGTCGAACCGTATCCAGCGGCACCACGAGACGTACTGCCATCGGCGAAAGAATCGACAAAACGGAAGTCACACAGTTCAACCTTTTGCACCAGTAACTGCGCGATACGCTCACCTTTGTTGATGCTAATCGGGGTGTCGGGATCCAAGTTAATCAAGCACACCTTCACCTCACCCCTGAAACCAGCGTCAACGGTGCCCGGCGTATTGACGATACTGAGGCCCTGCCGAAGCGCCAGCCCAGATCGAGGATGGATCAGCCCCACGGTGCCAAGCGGCAATTCAAACGCCAATCCAGTAGCAACCAGGACACGCTGACCTGGTTCAATGGTGACGGATTCGACAGCTGTAAGATCAACCCCCGCATCGTCATGGTGGGCGCGCTGCGGAAGCGTCGCGTCAGGATGCAGGCGGACTACGTTAATGGGACCAATATCGCTCACCGCACCGAGAATACCCAACGCGCCCTGAAGCGCGTTAAAGTGGTGCTTTGTGAGCTTCAAGAGCACAGGGCACAATAGCCCAGACGGCAACCCGGCCAACGCTACCGTTTTGTATGAAGAACGGCAGTGGGTCCCCTGGTACTGGTGGATCCTCGCTGCGCTGATCGTGGCGCTAACAACTGCCCAACTGGCACACAACCGCAGCATCGTATGGCTCTACGCGCCGGCCGTGATCCTCAGCGGCGTCGCGGTGTGGGTACTGCTGTCGCTTTCGTCCACCAGGGTTCGCGTGGAACAAGACCCTGATGGAACACGGTGGCTGATAGCCGGTAACGCCCAGCTACCCCACACTGCTGTCTCATCGACACTCGCGGTACCCTCGACCGCGCGCCGCAATGCAATGGGACGCCAGCTCGACCCAGCAGCCTATGTTGTCTCCCACGGCTGGGTGCCCGAAATGGCAATGTTTGTTCTTGATGACCCCGAAGACCCAACCCCCTACTGGCTGTTAAGCACCGTCGATCCGCAAGCTCTCATCGCTGCGTTCGACAAGCACTAAATTCCGCGGCCCTACCAGCCGCGTCCTGACGCCGCAACGCTGTTCCAGCGTGAAACCTGGACCCGACGCGGCGTCACGAATACGAGGGTGTTTAAGCGCAGTCCAGGCAGATGATCGAACCATCGTCCTCAGTGTGGCTGATCCGGTTACGGCGTTGCACGATAAAGCAGCTGCTGCAGGTGAATTCGTCTTCTCGACGCGGCACGACAGTGACGTTGAGCTCTTCGCCGCTGAGGTCGACATGGGGAAGATCGAAAGACTCGACGATCTCACCGTCGTCATCCATATTGAACTTGGAGGACTCTGCGGCCTTCAGCCCTTCGAGAGAGTCTGTCTCGAGGTCATCTTCGGCGCGACGGCGGGGCGCGTCATAATCGGTAGCCATGGGTGTTTCGGTTCCTTCAGAAACGGGGGTCGAATTGCTGTATCGGGGGCATATTAAGTGATGCACGCTTCAAATGTCATATTGAGGGCGTTCCGCGTGTCGCCCCCGCATTATCTGCCCAGGTTACAGCGCTGGCAACGCGGCACTATACTCGACATATGCACAGCAGCAATTTGGAGCGTTCAGACGAAGCCCACGTCGGTTTCGGAATTGACATCGGGGGTTCAGGAATCAAAGGGGCCAGGGTTGACCTACGCACGGGGGAATTTATTGGAGAGCGAATAAAAATCGCCACTCCACAACCGGCGACACCCACCGCCGTCGCCGATACCGTGGCCACAATCATCAACCAGGCTCACTGGGCGGGACCCGTTGGCATCACCGTGCCCAGCGTAGTGAGAAACCAACAAGCCCTTACAGCGGCAAACATCGATCCGGAATGGATAGACTGCGATCTCTCCGACATTTTCTCCGCAGCCGTCGGCGGCCGCGAATGCGCAGTGCTTAATGACGCTGACGCCGCGGGGCTCGCTGAAGTAGCATTCGGCGACCCTCGCGCTCAGCAGGGTGTCGTCATCCTCGCCACCCTCGGGACGGGTATCGGCAGCGCCCTGTTAACCGATGGCACCCTGGTTCCCAATACAGAACTCGGCCATTTAATGATTCAACGCCCTCGCCGCTCCGGAAAGATCACCCTAGTGGAAGCGGAAGCCTACGCGGCGTCATCAGTAAGACAACGGGAAGAACTGAGCTACAAAAAGTGGGCTAAGCGCCTTAGCCACGTACTGAGCGAGTACGAGCGTTTGTTCTGGCCGGACCTATTCATCCTGGGTGGCGGCGTTTCCCGCAAGTTTGACAAGTGGGGTCCGCTGCTGGAAGTAGACACCCAGGTTGTGCCCGCACGGTTACGCAATAGAGCCGGAATAGTTGGGGCGGCGATGGCAGTAAATCGCGGAATCCGGCCCTAAATCCTGCCCGTCGCTGGGCTTTCCTATATACTGGGGGGCCGATTGTTAACCCCGGTTGACTTTCGAGGGCCGCAGCGTTGCCAAAAATAGCTGCCATGCACTGTTTTTACCTTTAGGGTGAGCTCCGTGCGGACAACTCAGCACCGCCGGGACCTCCTTCTACGGAGACCCGATGAAGCCACGCTCTGCGCCCCCGAAGGCCTCCCGCAGGTTTTCCGATGGCGTGTTCCCACCCGGGTAACACGCATTACTGACCGTTCCACGTGAAAGGGCTTAAGTGGCAGCCACTGAAGCTTCCAAGAAAGCAACTGCTCAACACACAACCGACGATGCGGACACCGCCGCCGGGTCAGCTTCCGCATCTCGGACCGTAGCTAAGAAGACAGCCAAAAAGGCTGTCAAGAAGGCTGCAAAGAAGACGGTCGCTAAAAAGGCAGCTAAAAAGACCGCCAAGAAAGCCACAACCGCAGCCCCCAAGAAGGCTGTGAAGAAAACCGCCAAGAAGGCCAACCAACCGGCTAACTCGTCCATAGAGGCAGCGGACGTCACCGACGCACCTGATTCCAATGGCGGTGCCGCCACGGACGCTCCGGCAAAGAAGACCGCCAAGAAGGCCACCAAGAAGGCCACCAAGAAAACAACGTCCGGCACCGGCACCAAAGCAACCAAAAAGACTGCCAAGAAGGCTGCAAAAAAGACCACTGCGAAGTCCGCTGCCGCTGAGGACACCAACGCGACTGCCGTTGTGCGCAAGGCTAAAGGCCTCGTCGACAGAGCAGATGGTGACGACGTCGACAACGACGTTCTAGACCCGGATCTGCAGGACGACACTCTTGATGATGATCTCGATGCGCCCATCGAGGATGATTCTGATGACGAGTATACCGATCTGCCCGCCGACGAAGACGACGAAGACACCGACGACTCCGATGACGAAGAGGACGACGGTTCTTCTGTCTGGGACGAGGACGAATCTGCTGCCCTACGGCAGGCTAGAAAAGATGCCGAGCTTACTGCCAGCGCCGACAGCGTCAGGGCGTACCTCAAGCAGATCGGCAAAGTTGCGCTGCTGGATGCGGAGCAAGAGGTATCGCTTGCTAAGCGCATCGAGGCCGGCCTATACGCCACCTACCGCATGGAGCTGATGGAGGATCCCGAGACGCCTACTAAGGAACGCCTCTCCCCCGCCATGAAGCGCGACCTCCGGGCGATCGCCCGGGACGGCCGCAAGGCGAAAAATCACCTCTTAGAGGCGAACTTGCGCCTCGTTGTGAGCCTCGCCAAGCGCTACACAGGCCGTGGTATGGCCTTCCTCGATTTGATCCAGGAGGGCAACCTTGGCTTGATCCGCGCTGTTGAAAAGTTCGACTACACCAAGGGCTACAAGTTCTCCACCTACGCCACCTGGTGGATTCGGCAGGCCATCACTCGAGCCATGGCCGATCAGGCGCGTACCATCCGTATCCCGGTGCATATGGTCGAGGTTATTAACAAGCTTGGCCGTATCCAGCGCGAACTTCTACAGGATCTTGGCCGCGAGCCCACACCACTGGAGCTCGCTAAAGAGATGGACATTACCGAGGACAAGGTCCTTGAAATCCAGCAATATGCACGCGAGCCCATCTCTCTCGACCAGACCATTGGCGACGAGGGCGATAGCCAGCTCGGAGACTTCATCGAAGACTCTGAGGCGGTCGTTGCAGTGGATGCTGTGTCCTTCACCCTCCTGCAGGATCAGCTCCAAGATGTCCTCAAGACATTGTCGGAACGCGAAGCCGGCGTCGTCCGGCTGCGTTTCGGCCTCACCGACGGTATGCCGCGCACTTTAGACGAAATTGGCCAGGTGTACGGCGTCACCCGCGAACGTATTCGCCAGATCGAATCGAAGACTATGTCGAAGCTGCGCCACCCGTCCCGCAGCCAGGTGCTTCGCGATTACTTGGAGTAATCCTCCGCCGTGTAAAGGCTTCTGGTTTTATCTGCATAAGGCGTTGGGGCCAGCACGTCAGGTGACGTGCTGGCCCCAACGCCTTATCTCACATGCCCCATACTCGGGCTAGCGGCTACCAACGCCGCAAATATGCGATGCGGTCTCTAAGCTGCTCTGCTGTAGCCAAAGCAGTCGGCGGACCACCGCAGGCCTGGCGTGCTTCAGTATGGATAGCTCCGTGCGGCCTGCCTGTGCGTTGCGAAGTGATAGCAACCAGTGCATTGAGTTCTTTGCGCAACTGCGGGATCTCTTGGCTCGCGACGCGTTGTTCCGCAGCCTGTGCTTCGGCACTGCCGGGGCCTGAAGTGCCACCGGCAGTGCCGGAGCGAGCTGAAGCCGCATCCTCCCCTGCTCCAGCTTCTCGATCACGCGCATCCAATTGCTCAGCCTGCCGTTGCCGAAGCAGCTGGCGCATCTGCTCTGCATCGAGCAGCCCCGGTAGGCCAAGATAATCAGCCTCCTCATCGGAGCCTGCGATGGTTGCAGTTCCATAGGTCGAGCCGTCATAGATCAACGAATCAAGCTCAGCTTCCGCACCAAGCGCCTCGTAGGGCTTGATCAGCGCATCCGGCTCGTCTTTCTTCTGGTTAGCCTGCTGCAGTAGCTCGTCATCCCAGCCTTCCTTCACCCGGTCGGGTTTACCCAACACGTGGTCACGTGAAGTTTCCATTTTCGCTGCTAGGTCCAGCAAAACTGGAACGCTAGGGAGGAATACCGAGGCTGTTTCTCCCGGCATGCGCGATCGAACGAAACGACCAATCGCCTGCGCGAAAAACAGAGGCGTACTAGCTGAAGTGGCGTACACGCCCACGGCGAGCCTCGGGACGTCAACGCCTTCACTCACCATGCGGACAGCGACCATCCACTCGTCAGTATTGTGAGAAAACTCTTCGATACGTGCTGACGCTGTGGGATCATCGGACAAAATCACCGACACCCGAGTCGAGCTTAAACCCTGAAGAATTTTGGCGTAGGCCCGGGCCGTCGTTTTGTCCGTAGCGATCACTAGGCCCCCCGCATCAGGCATGTTGGTGCGCAATTGTTTAAGCCGAGTATGTGCGGCCCCAAGGACGGCCGGGATCCAATCACCTTTTGGATCGAGTGCGGTTTTCCACGCGCGGGCAGTCTGTTCAGCATTGAGAGGTTCTCCAAGGCGGGCGCTGTATTCCTCCCCCGCACTGTCACGCCAACGGGCTTCTCCAGAATAGGCAAGGAATACGACAGGGCGCACCACCCCGTCAGCCAAGGCGTCAGCATAACCATAGGTGTGGTCAGCAGATGACTTTAAATGGCCATCGCCGTCTTCCTCGTAGCGCACAAAGGGAATGGCGGAATCGTCAGAACGGAAAGGGGTACCTGTGAGGGCAAGGCGTCGCTCCGCATCGCAGTAGGCTTGGCGGATTCCATCGCCCCAGCTTTTTGCGTCGCCACCGTGGTGAATCTCGTCTAGAATCACCAGCGTGCGCTTGGCCGTTGCAAGCTGGTAGTGCTTGAACGGATGCATCGCCACCTGTGCGTAAGTAACCACAATTCCGTCGTACTGGGGGTTGATAACACCGCCCGAGTTCGAAAAATGGGGATCCAGGGCAAGCCCGGCACGCTGCGCGGACTCAGCCCATTGCACTTTAAGGTGCTCGGTCGGCACGACCACGATGACTCGATCGACGGTGCGGTTGCCCGTCAATTCTGTTGCGACGCGCAGGGCGAAAGTCGTTTTGCCCGCACCGGGGGTGGCGACCGCGAGAAAGTCCTTGGGTTTGTTGATCAGGTACTTGGTGAGCGCCGCGCGCTGCCAAGCACGAAGTTGACTACCCACTATTTGCGCAGACTCTTGTAGATTTCTTCACATTCGGGGCACACGGGCGAACCTGGGCGGGCCTGTTTGGTGACGGGGAAGGTTTCGCCGCATAGCGCTTGAACCATGTTTCCGCTGATTGCGGAGTCAACGATCTGGTTGCGTTTGACGTAGTGGAAGAACTTTGGGGTGTCGCTGTCCTGTTCTAGTTCTTCGCGGACGTCCGGACGTTCGATGGTCTGGGTTCCTGTGCTCACGTGACCATAATGCCGCACTTGGCCGGGGTCCTCAACAATACGAGATGTGCGGGTGGTTTATGGTGGAGTTGTGCGCGTGGCGCCAGGGCGCTTCCCGCGTGTTGCACCCAATGGTGAATGTCCCTGGGAGGTTGTTGCTGTGTCTGTGTGGAGTCGATTGTTTCATTCGAAGGATGTCGAGCTCATTACTGATGCCCGCCGCTCCCCTTACGACAACTGGTTGCATCGCAAGCGTGTGTACAACATTTTGCAGGGTTTGCGCATTCCTTTCCTGCTGTTGTCCGCCTTGACTTATCTTGTTCTTCATAGCGTGTGGTTGTCCGCCGTTTTGTTTGTGGTGTCTGTTCCTTTGCCGTGGATTGCGGTGGTGATTGCCAATGGAGCTGGCGAACCGCAGGATTCGCGTGCACCGAAGGTATACAAGCCTCAGGTGGCGCGGGAGGCCTGCCAAGGGGGCCTTGCCGTGGATTCGGGCTCGAGCGCCATGGGTGTGTTGGGAACCTCTGCCCAGGCCGGTGGCGCGCAGGATGCATCGGCTTCAGTGTGCAATGGTGATGACGCCGCGGGGGACGACGAAGCAATCATTATTGATCATGACGATGACGGTGGACTCGAGGCTGGTTCTTAGTCGTTCATGCTTTAAGGTGTCTCATATGGTTGCACCCAGCGAGCACACTCATATTTCTTCGACTTCTTCTCCGGGGCCGGGGCCGGGGTATCAGCCTCCTCATGATCTGGGCCCTCTTGTTACGCATGCTCGTGTCTTGAGTGAGGCTTTGATCGCTGAGGGCTATTCGACTGCGGGGTTGGCGGATTTCCTCGATAGTCGTATTCCTGGCGCTTATTCGGCTGTTATGGCTGGTAACCCCGGCACCGCGATTGCCGCCTGCGACGGCGAGAGCGCGTTGGATATTCTGGTCCGTTCTTTGTTGCTTCATGTTCCGGATCCGCGGCTCCGTGGGTGGATGGATGGGAACTGTGGACCGCATGTGTATGAGGATTTGCTCCACGGTGGCTTGATCATTGAGCCTTCGCAGGGGGCCTGGTCCTGGGATGGGGCGAATTCTTCCTCCGACCAGGGGGCTGTGCCTTCTTATTGTGCTTTTGATGCACGGCCGTTGGCGGAGGGGCCGTTGGTGTTTTCCGATGTCGATGCCTCTTTTGTTACGCATGTGCCCGGTTCGGATCATGTGTTGGGGATTGGCGCGGCGTCATTGTCTTTAGCGCAGGCGGTGCCTGATTCTTCTGTTTCTTCCATTCTTGATGTGGGGACGGGTGGGGGTATTCAGTTGTTGGTTCAGGCGGTGCGTCATGCGGCTTCTGCGGACGGGAAGCCTCCGCGCCTGGTGGGAACGGATATTCATCCGCGGGCTTTGGATTTTGCTCGTGCCACTCTGGCTGCGGCTGGGTTGGATGAGGATGTTGATTTGCGCCAGGGCAGTTGGCTGGAGCCTGTGGCTGCGGGTGAGCGTTTTGAGCGCATTATCGCTAATCCGCCGTTTGTGGTGGGCCTTCCCGAAGTCGGCCACGTCTACCGTGATTCTGGGATGAACCTCGATCAGGCCACTGAGATGTTGGTGCGCACGGTGCCTGAGTTTTTGGAATTGGGTGGGATAGCTGTGTTGATGGGGGCGTGGGTTGGGGATGCGGCACGCGTGTCTGCGTGGGTTCCCGAGGGCTGTAGTGCGTGGGTGATTGAACGTGATCATGTGAGCGCGGCGGAGTATGTGGCTACGTGGACTGCTGACGAGGGTGTCGATCCGCGTAGCCCCGAGGCCATTGAGCGTACGCGCCGTTGGTTGAAGCACTTTAAGGATCATGACGTCGCGTCGATCGGGTTTGGCTATATCGCTGTGCGTCGCAATGGGCCAGACCAGCAGGATTATGTTGTCGCTGAGCGTATTTCTCAGCCTCATACCGACCCTATTGGTGTTGAGGTTGAGGGCTTCTTTGCGCTGAATGACTGGGCGTTAAGCGTTTCCGAGGAGGAGGTGTTGGCTTCGCGTTTTGCAGTTTCTCCTGCGGCTGCGCTTGATGTTGTTTCCCAGGTTGCCCCGGACGCGCAGGGTGGTTTCGAGCATACGGTCACTCGTTTGTCGCGCTTGGATGGTGTGCTGTTTAGCCACGACATCGACCCCGCTTTAGCCACGATTATTGCCGGGTTGCGACCGGACGGATTGTGCTTGGGTGAAGTTATTGACTTGTATGTCTTGTCGACGGCCTTGCAGTCTGGAGAACAGCCCGCGTTGGTCGATGATGAGCAACAGTTCCGTCGTTTTGTTGCTGGGTCGATCGTGGAGCTGGTTCGTCACGGTCTAGTCATTCCTGAATCCCTCGTGGCGGATACACCGGACGACTGTCGTTGACGCGTGGTTTTAGAAAAAGTCTTTAAGGTGGTTTGTTGTGAAAGCTGTTCTTACCCGAGTCAGTGAGGCTTCGGTGACGGTCGACGGTGAGGTTGTCGGCTCTATCTCATGCCCGGACACTGGCGGACTACTCGCCCTTGTTGGTGTTGGGCGGGAGGATTCCGACCAGGCCTGGGAAACGATGGTTCGTAAAATCGCTGAACTCCGCATTCTTGACGGGGAACGAAGCGTTGAAGATGCTGAGGCACCGGTGTTGCTGGTTAGCCAGTTCACTCTTCACGGGCGGACGGCTAAAGGGCGTCGTCCTTCGTGGTCGGATGCCGCCCCAGGCGACGTTGCCGAGCCGGTCGTCGAAAGGATTGCTCAGGGGTTGCGTGAGAGAGGAATCCATGTCGAACAAGGACGCTTCGGAGCGATGATGAGCGTATCCAGTGTCAACGAAGGGCCCTTTACTGTCCTCGTCGAGGCTGATTAGTGCACCGCGGGGGCACCGCTTTCCCTTCAAACGGACACTCCGGGAACTTTTTTCACCCGCGTCGCGTTGGAGGGTGTAGGAGCATCACGCATCCCGCACTACTGACGCATTGGAGGCACTATGTCAGCCGTAGCAACGCAGACCGCCAGCGATACCGAGTCCCTACCCACTGTGGACGGGACCGAAGAGGTTGACCGAGGCAGTCGGCGCGGCCATACCAATGACAATCCCTCTGCGGATCTCGTCCGCGTCTACTTAAACGGGATCGGCAAAACAGCACTACTGAGCGCAGAGGACGAGGTTGAGCTCGCCCGAACCATCGAGGTCGGCCTCTATGCCGAACATCTTCTGAACAATCCCGGCGACAAGCCCCTCACACGGGCTAAGCGTCGTGATCTCAACATCATCGCAAAACAAGGCCGTGCGGCGCGCACCCACCTGCTCGAAGCTAACCTACGTTTGGTCGTGTCGCTGGCCAAACGCTACACCGGCCGTGGGATGCCTTTGCTGGATCTCATCCAAGAAGGCAACCTGGGTTTGATCAGGGCCATGGAAAAATTTGATTACACCAAGGGCTTTAAGTTTTCTACCTATGCCACCTGGTGGATCCGTCAAGCTATTACGCGCGGGATGGCTGACCAGTCTCGAACCATCCGCCTGCCCGTGCACTTGGTTGAGCAAGTCAACAAGCTGTCACGCATTCGTCGCGAAATGTATCAGCACTTGGGCCGCGAAGCGACCAACGAAGAACTCGCCGAAGAATCAGGTATCGACGAGTCAAAGATCGAACTGTTACTTCGTCAATCGCGAGATCCAGTGAGCTTGGACATGCCTGTTGGCGCTGATGAAGAAGCACCGCTTGGAGATTTCATCGAGGACTCAGATGCAGCGGATGCTGAATCTGCGGTGGTCGCTTCCCTCCGCCACTCGGATATTCGGGCGGTCATCGATTCCCTTGAGCAGCGCGAACAAGACGTCATCATCATGCGCTACGGACTCGATGATGGAGTTCCACGCACCCTCGACCAGATTGGTCGCCGGTACGGACTATCCAGGGAGCGCGTCCGACAAATTGAGCGCGAAGTGATGGCGAAGCTCCGCGATGGCGAGCGTGCTGACCGCTTACGTGCCTACGCTCTTTAAAAAAACCACAGGTTAGGGTATGTTAAGCCTAGGCAATGCCCGGATGCGCCACGCTAGCGGTGTAGTATTCCGAGCAGCACCCGGCTATTGTAGGTAGTCTTACTATTTAATAGCGCTGCGCCACTCTAGCGAAGCCCCAGCTCTACAGTTAAGGAAGGTTTAGGTCACCGTGAAGGATCTCGTCGATACAACAGAGATGTACTTGCGCACTATTTACGAACTCGAAGAGGAAGGCATTACTCCGCTTCGTGCTCGTATTGCCGAGCGTCTCGAGCAATCCGGCCCCACGGTGAGCCAGACCGTTGCACGTATGGAGCGTGACGGCTTGGTTATCGTCGCCGGTGACCGCAGCCTTAAGATGACCACCGATGGTCGCCGCCTAGCTACCGCCGTGATGCGTAAGCACCGTCTGGCTGAGCGTCTGCTCACCGATATCATTGGCCTCGACATCGCCAAGGTCCATCACGAAGCCTGCCGCTGGGAACACGTCATGAGCGATGAGGTCGAGCGCCGCCTCGTTGAGGTTCTCCCCTCCTACGACCGCTCCCCCTTCGGTAACCCGATCCCCGGCCTGTCCGAACTCACCCACGACGATGTTGAAGAAGCATCGCCCGGCATCCGTCTCAACGACCTTCCTGATGGCCAGGACTTCCGTGTCCGTATTGTCCAGCTCAACGAAATCCTTCAGGTTGACGATGAGCAGTATCGCGAGCTCACCAACGCTGGTATCACAGTAGGCGCCGAGGTTGACGTGCTGTACGCACGCGGACTGGTCCGTATCACGACCGACGTGGCCACCATCGATCTTGATGAAGACCTCTCCCACGCTATTCGCGTGGACTTCGTTGACTAGTCGCGACCATTTTCATGGCATAGTAATGCCATGAGGATTTTGGTTACAGGCGGCGCAGGCTACGTTGGTAGTACCTGCGCCGCTGTTTTATGTGAACAAGGGCATGACGTCACCATCATCGACGACTTCAGCACGGGCAATCGTGACGCTGTGTGCCCAGATGCAGTACTGGTTGAAGGTCGTTTAGAAGACGTCATTGACGATGTATTAGGCACTTCCAACTTCGATGCCGTCATGCATTTCGCGGCCCGCTCGCTGGTTGGCGAGTCCATGGACGAACCCGCCACCTATTGGAACGACAACGTTGTCGTCACCCTCAAGCTGCTTGACTCCATGCGCGCACACGGCGTCAACAACCTAGTGTTTTCTTCAACCGCCGCCACCTATGGCGAACCCGAGGTTGTTCCGATCACAGAGGATCTACCCACCCAGCCCACCAACCCCTACGGCGCAACTAAGCTCGCGATTGACTACATCATCACCAGCTATGCATCGGCCTACGGCCTGGGCGCCACCAGCCTGCGCTACTTCAATGTCGCCGGCGCCTACGTTGATTCAGACTATGGCACCATCGGTGAACACCGCGAAGTAGAAACCCACCTAATTCCGCTGGTGCTTCAGGTGGCGTCGGGTGACCGCGAAGAAATCGCCATTTTCGGCGACGATTGGCCTACCGAAGATGGCACTGCAGTACGCGACTACATTCACATTCGGGACCTCGCAGATGCGCATCTCCTCGCATGCCTAAGTAATACTGCGGGCGTTCACCGCATTTTTAACCTTGGCTCCGGGCGTGGCTACTCCGTCAAAGAAGTCGTTGATATGTGTCGAGAAGTCACCGGCCTTCCCATCCCCGCACGTATCGCAGATCGGCGTCCAGGTGACCCCGCAGTCCTCGTGGCATCTTCCGAACGCGCCATTAAGGAACTTGGCTGGTCCCCCTCCCGGACCTCACTGCGAACCATCGTCGAAGACGCGTGGGCTTTCTGGCGCGACTACTCTGGGGCTTCGACATAGGACGCCACTCCCCTACGTAGCGTGTCCATCAGCTCACTACTCTTGCCCTGGCTCATAGCCGTCAGCATCAGCCTACTGAGCGTGTGTTCAGGGTCATTGTCGTAGGCCACCCGCAGCGCAGCTATCGCCAGCGGAACCAAGCCGTCATGAATGCACACCACAGCGAACACGCACAACGCGTTGCTGCGCGCCGAGCCTCGCGCTATGCGGCTCAGTGCCAGTAGCGCGTCGCGGTAGGGTGCATCCGACACAGGGTCCGCGACGTCATCACCCCATTCGCAAAACAGCTCGTAGAACACCAAATCACGCGAATGATCCGACGCGCACAGTTTCCACAGGCGTTCCCATGAATTCCAATACGCCTGGCAGTGCGTTCCGCTTAGGCGAGCTTCGGTTTGCGCTAGCCCATCGAGGCCATTGACTGCTTCGTGAAACTCCCGCGCCACATCAGGCACAAGCTGCCTCGGGCTCGACGCAGACAACACCGCATCAAGACCCCTACCCATAGCAAAATCTGCCTCAAGTCTGTCCAACCGCTGCTTATGTTCCAACACCGGCGGCACAATGGCGGCAGCTTCCGCTTCGAAGGAAGCATAAAGATCTTCCCGACTGAGCTCCGGAACCACCCCAGCCGCAGCATAACGATGCAACGCCTTGGTGAGCAGGGTGCCGCCCAAACACCCGCCCCGCCATTGCGCAGGTGTTTGTCGCACAGCCAGGTTGCGATTCATATGTAACAAGCGATATGTCTGCCCGGGCTCGATGCGCTCAATCGTCCACGCCAGCGCGATCGGCACACCATACAGTCCCTCCAAGGCCTCAACGGCTCTGGCACCCTCACTGTCCCCGAACTCGCTTACCACCACGGCTAGGACGAGGATGCACGGCTGGCTGCTAAAACCTTCGGCAATCTCCCGCAAACCCGCGGCGTCATCAATGTCTACCCGACCCACGGGCCCAAGCACTGCGGTAGAGGCGGTTCCACCGTACCCATCCGAGTGCCCGGTAGGCGATGATTCAACAAAACCTGCAAGCACCACCGACTCAGCCGGGTAGAAACCTAGCAAGGAAGGGACACTCGAGATGAACTCGTAGGGGTCGAAACTTTCGCTGATGAGCGGCATTGTCGCAGCTGAAGGATCACCCTGCGCTGAACTTTTATAAAACTGTGCATTTTCCATAGCGCCATTATCAAAAGTGCAGCCTACATGCACCAGCAGCAACAACATCCTGTGGATAAAACAGCGCATCGCAGAGAATTATCCACAGAACAATCGCAACGCGCTTTTATCTTCTACCGGGACCGTCTACAATGGTTCGGCTACGCCCGCACACCGCAGCAAGGGCTTCCCCCCAGGAGGCGCCACCACGGAAACCCATCACAACCAGGTAGAGTAAAGGCACTATGTACGAGCTCGAATACCCAGCACCAGATGTCCACGACGGGCCAGGCGATCCCACGCTCATCGTCGCACTGCACGGGTATGCGGACGCAGGTAACGCCATCTACGCATCCTCGACGCACCTACTCGACGCCCTCGAACACACCAAACTCGCGACTTTTCACAACGACGAACTCATCGACTACCGGTCCCGTCGCCCCACCGCATTCATCGATGCCAACCAGGTTGTCGACATCGACCCCATGGACATTGGCGTCGACCTCCTCCGCGACATCAACAATCGCCCCTTCCTCCTACTCAGCGGCCCCGAGCCGGACATGCGATGGGAAGCCTTCAGCGACTCAGTACTCAAACTCGTCAAAGACTTCGACATCAAGCAAACGATCTGCCTCTACTCCGCGCCGATGGCTGTGCCCCACACGCGCCCACTGGTCATCACCGCCCACGGAAACGAACCAGCATTACTGAAGGATTACTACACGCTGGACGCCAAAATTTCCCTCCCCGGCGCCGCCCAGTTGCACATCGAGCACACCCTCAGCACCAATAATCACACTGTCACTGGGCTGACAGCACATGTACCCCATTACGTCGCCAACGCCGACTACCCGCAAGCAACCCTGAGCCTTCTGCAAGCTCTCGAGCGCAGCGCCCAGTTGACGCTACCGCTTGGAACGATTGAACAAGACGTCGAAAAAGCCAGCATTCAGCTTGCCGAGCACACTGACACGACACCCGAAGTACAGCACGTGGTGGCCGCGTTAGAGCAGCAATATGACGAAGAGATGAGTCGCTACAACGAACGGAAACAAGCTGCTCAAATTGAGGGAGGTCTGCCAGCGAACCCCGAGGATCTCCCCAGTGGCGACGACATAGCAGCTGCCTTCGAAAACTACCTGGAGGATTATCTTCCGGAAGACAGCACCGACCTTCCACCACAGGAAGACACAGAACCTGATGACTAACCCGCGCGAGATCCGCAGCCTGACCTCCCTGCTCCCCGACCTCGATGATGTGCCTGAGCCCCTCATCGACGAGGCAATTTGGGATAGTTTCACCGCCTGGACGCGGTCGAAGAACATCACCCTCTACCCTGCCCAGGAAGAGGCCGCGCTGGCTGCGCTCGCAGGCGACAACGTCATCGTTGCCACCCCCACAGGATCCGGCAAATCAATGGTGGCTATCGCCGCTCACTTTTTCGCACTAGCCCGCGGCCAGCGCTCTTTCTACACCGCACCCATCAAAGCGCTCGTTAGCGAAAAATTCTTCAGCCTCTGTGAATATTTCGGCCCTGAAAATGTTGGCATGATGACAGGAGATGCAAGCGTAAACGCCGGCGCATCGATCATCTGCGCGACTGCTGAAATCGTGGCCAACATCGCCCTCCGAGAAGGCAACCGGGCGCGCATCGATCAGGTGGTGATGGACGAATTCCACTACTACTCAGAACCAGACCGTGGTTGGGCCTGGCAGGTTCCCCTTTTGGAGCTAGACAAAGCTCAGTTCGTGCTGATGTCGGCAACCCTCGGCGACACCTCGTGGCTGGAAGAAGACCTACAGCGCCGCACTGGTCGCACCACAAGCATGATCAGTGGTACCACCCGGCCTGTGCCTCTTGATTTCCACTACGTGTACACCCCTGTCCACGAAACCATCGACAACCTCCTTAAAGACGGCAAGGCTCCCATTTACGTCGTCCATTTTTCCCAACGTGAAGCTATCGAGCGTGCCCAATCGCTGACGTCATTGACGATCGTTACACCAGAAGAAAAAGAAGCAATTGTAGAAGCAATCGGGGCCTTCAATTTCAGCAGTACCTTTGGCAAGACTCTGTCCAAACTTCTGCGGAAAGGCATCGGAGTCCACCACGCGGGGATGCTGCCCAAGTATCGCCGTCTCGTTGAGAAGCTTTCACAGCAGGGCCTCCTAAAGGTTATCTGCGGCACCGACACCCTAGGCGTTGGAATCAACGTGCCCATCCGGACCGTGCTGTTAACCGGTTTGGCGAAATTCGATGGAACCAAACAGCGCCTCCTGAAGTCTCGAGAGTTTCACCAGATAGCGGGCCGCGCTGGCCGCGCCGGTTACGACACCGCCGGGACTGTCATCATTGAAGCCCCCGAACATGAAATAGAAAACTATCGCTTGCGTGCGAGGGCAGGGCAAGACCCCAAGAAGCTAAAAAAGCTCCGTAAGAAATCCGCCCGTCCCGGTGAGGTCACTTGGACCGAAAAGACCTACGAGCGTCTCACCACTGCGGAACCAGAACAACTGACGAGCCAATTCAAGGTATCCACCTCGATGCTCATCAACGTTTTGACCCGACCCGGTGACGGTTACGAGCATATGAAGCGCCTGCTGCGCGGCAACCACAACACGCGCACCCAACAAAACAGGGACATTCAAACCACCATCGAGCTTTTGCGTGGACTAGTTGCCGCCGGAGTAGCAACGCGGCTTGACACCCCGGACCCCACCGGCCGACGCTACGAACTAACCGAAGACCTGCAACCAGATTTTGCCTTAAACCAGCCACTCGCCCCCTTCGCCCTGGCAGCATTGGAGCTGTTAGACAAAGAAGCAGACAGCTACACCCGCGACGTCATCAGTGTGTTTGAGTCTATTTTGGACGATCCACGCCAGGTTCTCATCGCCCAGCAAAAAGCCGAAAGGTCAGAAGAGCTAGCTGCGCTGAAAGCAGAGGACGTTGACTACACCGAGCGAATGGCCATCTTGGAAGAAATTACCTGGCCAAAACCGCTCGAGGAATTGCTGGAACAGGCTTACACCACCTATTGCGAGGGGCATCCGTGGGCTAGGGAGTTTAGTATCTCCCCCAAGTCAGTCGTGCGCGACATGATTGAAAAGTCGATGACGTTTTCCGACCTTGTCGCCACCTATGGCTTGGCACGGTCGGAAGGCGTTGTCCTGCGTTATCTCACCGATGCGTGGCGAACGCTGAAGCATTCTGTACCCACGGAGGCCTACACGCAGGAATTGGATGACGTTATTGAGTGGCTTGGGGAGCTCATCCGCCAAGTCGATTCTTCCCTCGTGGACGAGTGGGCACTCATGGCTGATCCCGACGCCCCAATTAGCGAAGAAGCGCTGCAGCAGGAGCTTGCTTTTGGAGTGAAGGATCCCAACGCCCTATCTGCTAACCCGCGGGCTTTCGGGATTATGATCCGCAACTTTATGTTCCGAATTGTTCAACTTTTCGCCTTCGAGAAAGAAGACGAGCTCGCCGATAGCGTAGACTACCTGCGAGATATCGGCGCTACGATTCCTGATTTCGGCGCTGCCTTAGACGCATACTTTGATGATTACGCCGACCTCGACGTTGGGCCAGAGGCTCGTGGCCCCCAATACTTCATGCTCAATAAACATCCTGACGACGCGGAGCTCAGGGAGCTGCTGAACGCCCCCGCGCCCGAAGGTGCGCGCTTGTGGTTGGTCCGCCAGGTTGTGAAGGATCCCGAAGACGACTGCGCGTTCTCTTTTGTTGGCCTAGTCGATCTTGATGCCAGCGATAGCGCCGGAGAAGTTCGACTGCGTGCGCTACGAATTGACTACTGACGCAGGTCCCGGCGGTGTGGCCGGGTGTGGTGCAGTGTTGTGCAGTAAAGGGTGAGTAGCAATAGTTAAAGCCCCTGGCTACGTCTTTAGCGACTGTAACCAGGAGCTTTCGCTAGCTGCGAGCGATCGAACCGCTACAGCTCAGGGGGCTTGTGGCTTAGCGTGCTTCTTCGATCTGCACTGCCTGAGCAACACCCTGCATGGTGGCGGCAATCTTGACTGCCTCGAATACCTGTTCCTTGGTGAGGCCTTCGCCACGAACGGTCTTGTCGTGGGCAGCGGTGCAGTTTTCGCAACCGTTGATGGTGGATACTGCCAGAGCCCACAGCTCGAAGTCAGCCTTTTCCACACCCGGGTTAGCGATGATGTTCATGCGCAGACCCATCTTGACGGGCGTGTAGTCGCTACCGAGGAACTCCTTGGCTCGGTAAGCCACGTTGTTCATAGCCATGATGGTGGCTGCACCGAGGGCTGCGTTGAAAGCTTCGTCGGAGAGGTGCTCCTTGGCTTCGTCAGCGATCTCGGAGAAGACAGCGTCGTTGCGGGTAGCCGCGGCGGTGGCGACGAAGGTGCCCCACAGCTGCTGTTCGCTCAGCTCGGTGCTGCGTGCGAGGGTGCCTAGGTTGAGCTTGAGATCCTTAGCGTACTCGGGCAGACCGCTCTTGAGGTTATCGATCGACATTTACTTCAGGCCCTCCTGCAGCTGCTCCATCTTGTTGATGTTCTTGGTAGGGTCGTTCTTCTGCCAGTTGCAAGCGCAAACCTCTTCGGACTGAAGAGCGTCAAGAACGCGGAGAACTTCGTCAACGTTGCGGCCGACAGCGTCGGGGGTAACGGAAACGAACTGGATGATGCCGTCGGGATCGATGATGAAGGTCGCACGGTCAGCAACGCCGTCAGCGTTTTCGACACCGAGAGCCTTGATCAGGTCGTGCTTAACATCCGCGAACATCGGGAAGGGAACTTCCTTGAGCTCGGGGTGGGTTGCACGCCAGTTGAAGTGGCAGAACTCGTTATCGATGGAGCCACCGAGAACCTGGGTGTCGCGGTCTTCGAAGTCCTCGTTGAGCTTGCCGAATGCAGCAATCTCAGTGGGGCAGACGAAGGTGAAGTCCTTCGGGTAGAAGAACACGACGAGCCACTTACCGGGGTAAGAGGTGTTGGTGACGGTCTCGAAGTAGTCTTCGGGCTGGGAAGCCTCAATGTTGTGGAGGTCGCCGCCCTTGAGTGCGGTGAGAGTGAACTCTGGGAACTTATCGCCGATGGTTAGCAATGCCATGGAAAATCTCCTCACTCGATGTTTCGAGTCGATTGTTTTTTAGGACGCCTTCCACTATGCCTTGGAATAGCCAAATCGTCAAGAGGTCTTTGTTTCGGGTGTGTTATATAGTGATAAGAATGACTAATAAAGACTACCGCCCGACGCTTGCCCAGCTGCGCACTTTCGTCACGATCGCTGAGAAAAAACACTTCGGAACAGCCGCACAAGCTCTAGGTATCTCGCAGCCTTCTCTTTCGCAGGCCCTCGCCTCCCTTGAAAAAGGGCTTGGAGTGCAGCTCATCGAGCGCTCAACACGGCGGGTCATCGTCACCCCCGCAGGGGTGGAGTTGCTCCCCTTTGCTCAGGCAACCTTGGAGGCTGCAGACGATTTTCTTACCCAAGCACTGGTAGTTGACGACGACCTCGGCGGTCCATTGCGCATTGGGGTTATCCCCACCATCGCCCCCTATCTCCTACCCCGGTTCTTAACTATTGTCCGTCAGGATCTTCCTGCCTTGGAGCCGAGGATTATCGAGGATAAGACCGATGCTTTGATAGCAGCTTTGCGGGATGGACAGCTTGACGTCGCGGTGGTCGCTCTACCCGGCCCTTACGCCAGATTGTCAGCCCTTGAGCTCTACGAAGAGCCCTTTTTAGTGGTCACTCCTGACACGCACCCCCTTGCCGGCGCATCGTCAGTAACCATAGAGGATCTCGATGGCAGTGAGCTGCTTTTGCTAGACGACGGCCACTGTCTGCGCGATCAGGTGGTGTCGCTGTGCAGCACCCACGCGTCTTTAGCTCAAGCCTCTGATAGCCAACACAGCAGCACGCAGCTCCCATCGCAGGATTTGAGCGAGCAAGCAGCAGACGACACGGGCCCCACTACCGCGTCGATTACAGCATCCGCCACGAGAGCTGCCAGCTTGCCGACAATCATGCAATGCGTCGCCGGTGGCCTAGGCATTTCCATGATCCCCTTGTCCGCCCGACAATCAGAGGCCTCGCGCCCGGGTCTGGCTGTAGCCCAGTTTGCCCCAGAGGTTAGCGCCCAGCGAACCATTGGGCTGGTGTACAGAAACTCTTCGGCACGCGGCAAACATTTCGCCACTCTCGGAGACATCCTGACGCGCGCCTACCACGAGTCTCTTTAATTACAACTTAATTACAACCCGTTTTCGCTCCGTGCGCTGCGCGGAAGGCAAAGAAAAGGACGCCCACACTGTCTGTGAGCGTCCTTTTCACCTTTCAGCCCGATAAATGAATGGGCCGCAGGATGCTACTGGATTTGTTCGGGCACTACTGTGGTGCCACCGATGAGGCTGCGCCAGAAGTGAGCCGACGCCAAGACTGCGGCTGGCATGGTGAGAAGCAAACCAAAACCGCAGAGCAGAGCGCCCGCACTGTTGAGCACGCCGATGATGACCGTGAAACCGAGGGTCTTGAGGTAGTTGTTCTTGGCGACGTTGAAACCCCGCTTGAACGCCTGGCCGACACTAAGATTTTCGTCGACCAAGGCGTAGACCATGAGGCTAAACAGTGGCGAGATGAGCAAGTACAAGATAGCCGACACTGCGGCCGCACCGAAGAAAATGGCGATGCCGACCATCGCGCCGTTAGGGTCGTCATCGGCGGTGAGGGCAAGGGGGATGAGGCCGAAGGCCAGCGGAATCATCGCGAGCCCCTGAACCACGGCTACAAGCACCTGGAGTCCGATGACTCGGCCATAAGGTACGCCACTGAACATCTCGCCGATGGTGATCTTCCGGCCATTGACCTGCTTGATGGCGCCCAACGCCGCAATGGCGGTAATGACGAAGGTCACGAGCACCGTGATGACCTGAACAATGGTCCCACCAACGCTCATAGAGTCAGCGACGGTCACCTCAGCGCCAGGCTCCGGGTAGGACCGGGTGAAGCTCTCCACGAAGCCATACACACCATTAGGTATCTGGACGGCGAACATGATCAGGCTGAACAGAATCCAGGGGCCAAAGTTCGCAAAGAAGCTGTTAAAGCCATAGCCAACGGAATCAAAAACCCGAGCACCTGCGGGCGCGGTGTTGTAGATCGGGTAAACAGGGACACCATAGGCGGGAATTTCGCCGTATGCTCCTGCTCCCGACTGCTGCGGCGCGGTCGGAGGCGTCGCTGAGACAGGTTGGCCCGGCTGAGGATACGGTGCTGAGTTATTGGATGCTGGCTGCTGCGCAGCGTCGCCGGGATAAGCCGGGTAGCTGGGTGTGCTATCGAAACCACCGGCTGGTTCCGAGGGCTGAGGAGCCTGCCCCTCCTGAGGCCCCTGTGGCTGTTGTGGCTGCTGTGGATCTTGAGAATTAGTCATGTAGACTACATTAGCTAAAGCTATGTTTCTGTGCACACCGTACCTCCATGCGCACTGGCCGGTTGCTTGGGATCGAATGTCGGCTGAGCACTACACTGGGTGGAATCATGTCGACACAGCCCCATCGCCGAAACAGACGCTCTTCATCTACCAAGAAGTCCTCCCGTGGTTCTCGTAACAGGACAAACCACGCCGCTTCTTTCCGGAAGGAACTCGATCGCCGGCGTACTGCGCGCATGGCGCATGGCTGTCCATCTCTCACCTTCCCCAAGGCCTTGCCTGTTACCTCGCGCCGTGAGGACATAGCCGATGCCATCCGCGACAACCAAGTGGTAATCATCGCCGGCGAAACCGGGTCCGGTAAAACAACGCAGATTCCGAAGATCTGCCTGGAATTAGGGCGCGGTGTGGACGGAATGATCGGGCATACACAGCCGCGGCGCCTTGCTGCACGGTCAGTTGCTGAGCGTATTGCCGAAGAACTTGGCCAACCTGTTGGCGAATCGGTGGGTTATGCCATTCGTTTCGACGACAAGGTTGCGGCGCATACATCGATCAAGTTGATGACGGACGGTATTTTGCTCGCTGAGCTTCAGCGCGACCGTCTACTTGAGGCTTATGACACCATCATCATTGATGAAGCCCACGAGCGTAGCCTCAACATCGATTTTTTGCTCGGGTATCTCAAGCGGCTGCTCCCCCGCCGTCCTGACCTCAAGGTCATCGTTACTTCAGCAACTATCGACCCTGAGCGCTTCGCGGAGCATTTCGCGTCGGCGGACGGTGTTCCTGCGCCGATCATTGAGGTATCGGGACGTACATACCCGGTAGATATTCTTTATCGCCCTTTGGAGGTGCCGGATCCTTCGAATCCTGAGCGATCAATCCAGCGGGATCCCCTTGAAGCACTCGGTGACGCGGCGGAAGAGTTGGCCCGCATGGGCGCTGGCGATATCTTGTGCTTTTTCGCAACCGAGCGCGAGATTCGGGATGCTCAGGAAGCTTTGCAGCAGCGCGCGTCTTCTGGCGGCCCTTTGAGGGCAATGGAGTTTGTCCCTCTATTTGGCCGTTTGTCGAATGAGGAGCAGCACCGAGTGTTCTCCCCTGGTTCACGACGCCGCGTTGTGCTGGCCACCAATATTGCGGAAACGTCGCTAACGGTTCCGCGTATTCACTACGTTATTGATACGGGCACTGCGCGTATATCACGCTATTCGACGCGAACGAAGGTCCAGCGTTTGCCTATCGAACCGATTTCACAGGCGAGCGCTAATCAGCGCAGTGGCCGCTGCGGGCGCTTGGCTGATGGCGTGGCTATCAGGCTGTATTCGGAGCAGGATTTCCTATCGCGGCCGGAGTTTAGCGATCCAGAGATTTTGCGTACCAATCTGGCGAGCGTCATCCTTCAGATGGCTTCTTTGCGTTTGGGTGCGGTGGAGGATTTCCCGTTTATTGCCCCGCCTGAGTTTAAGGCTGTGCGCGATGGTCTGCTGCTGTTGCACGAGCTTGGCGCTCTGGATGAGGGCGCGGATCATTCTTCACCGCGGTTGAGTAGGGTCGGCAAATTGTTGTCCCGCATCCCTTTGGATCCGCGTTTGGCTCGGATGATGGTTGCCGCTTCTGATCACGGGGTTCTGCATGAGGTTTTGGTGATTGTTGCGGCGATTACGGTCCAGGATATCCGTGAGCGGCCACAGGATAACGAGGCCCAAGCAAAGCAGTTGCACGCTCGTTTTTCTCACCCCACGAGTGATTTTTTAAGTTATTTAGCGTTGTGGCGCTATCTCAATGAGTTACAGCAGGCTCTGAGCGGCAATGCTTTGCGTAAACGGATGAAGTCCGAGTTTCTGCACTATGTTCGCTTCCGGGAGTGGCGTGATCTTTACCTGCAGCTTGTAGGTATTGCTTCTGATTTGGGTTGGGAAGTTAACCGTGACTCTGGTGTGGGTTCAGCGCTTGCTGAGCTTGAGCAAGCCTCCGCGCCCGGGTCTAGCCCTCGTGCTGGCGTCATTACGGCTGGTGTGACAAGCGATCAAAGCGATCATATTCATCAGAGCGTGCTGAGCGGTTTGCTCTCGCACATCGCAGCCAGAGTATTGGAGTCCAAGGAGTTTCGTGGGGCACGCGGAACGACTGTGATGATTTTCCCGGGTTCTTCTGTTGCTAAGCGGCCTCCGGAGTTCATCATGGCTGCGGAGTTGGTCGATACCAGCCGGTTGTGGGCACGCGAAGTAGCAAAGATCGATCCACGCTGGGCGGAACGTCTGGGGGAACGCCTGCTCAAGCACCAGTATTCCGATCCAGTCTGGTCACGACGTCGCGGGGCTGCTGTCTGCACGCAAAAGTCGACGTTGTTTGGTGTGACGCTTGTTGCAGACCGTACGGTGACTTACGCGACTGTCGACCCCCACGCTGCGCGCCGAATGTTTATCGAGCATGCACTTATTGGTGGCGAATGGTCGACCAAGCATAGGTTTTTCCATGACAATGTCGACAAGTTGGAACAGGCCTCGTTGTTGGAGGATAAGGCGCGGCGTCGTGGCATCGTCATTGATGAACAGGTGCTGTTTGATTTCTACGACCGACGGCTTCCAGAAAGCGTAGTGTCGGCTAAGCATTTCGACGGGTGGTGGAAGAAACAGCGATCTGAGGATCCACATTTTCTTGATTTCGATCCGGAGCACCTTCTCGCTGAGGATGCCCAGGATGTGTCGGAGGATGCGTTTCCTGATGTATGGAGGCAGGGTAGCTTTGATTTCGAATTGAGCTATCGTTTCGAGCCTGGTGCTGCCGATGATGGTGTGAGCGTACGCATTCCTATCCCCTTACTCGCAGGTGTTCGTGGTGATGGCTTCGATTGGCTGGTTCCTGGTCTGCGCGCCGAATTATTCCAAGAGTTAATCAAGACACTCCCCAAGCCCCTTCGACGCAGCGTGGTGCCGGCACCGAATTTCGCCCAAAAAGCACTTAGCGCGGTTGAGCCGGGCGAGCCCTATCACCGTCCGGTCGTGGAGGTTTTAGCGGAACGCCTGCGCGGACTAGGTGGTTCAGGTATCGATGCGCGAGATTTCCAGCCCAGTAAGTTGCCGCCTCATTTGAGGGTGACATTCGCTGCGGTGGATAAGCGTGGCGAGATTATCGACAGCGACAAAGAGCTATCGCGCCTACAGTCACGCTGTTCGGAAAAGATCAGCGCTGCGCTACGCACGACCTCGGTTCGAGATGCTCGTGAGAGTGGCGCCGCTGCCTCTCCCACTCAGTCAGCCAGCAAACGAACGAAGAAAAAACCAGCTCCTGGCAAGCAACGCTCTGACAGTGATTCTTCTGCGGTCTTTGTGGGGTGGACTCGGGAAGGTCTTGGGGATATTACCCCCGTTGTACAGCGTCATATTGATGGCCGTGACGTGCAGATGTACCAGGCCGCGACTGTTGTACCGCGTCGTGACAGCGACCAAGCTGCTTCCGCGACTGCGCCACTACTGGAGTTAAGAACATATCCCCTCGAACAACAGGCCACGGCGGCTATGTTTTCGACCACGCTGCAACTGGTCCTGAGTGAGGTGAAGGTCAACAGCAAGCAAATGTTTAAGGGATTGCCGCTACAGCAACGCGTGGCTGTCGACAACTACCCTCACGGAGGACCAGGCGGTCTCTGTGCTGATGCAACTGTCGCTGCCACACGGGATGCTATCAGTGCCCATGGTGGACCTGCGTACACCTACGATTCTTTCTGTGCTTTATCATCTGCCGTCCGATCCGAAGTTCCAGGCGCTGTGAGACGAATGCTCGTTGAGGTTATTCCGTCCGTCACGGCTGCGGTGACCTTGCAGGACATCCTCGCCGGTGATACCGGAGATGTGGCAGTAGAGCTAAAAGAACAACTGGATTTTATGTTCCCTCAACACGCCATCACAGTCCACGGAGTTGCACAGCTAAAACATGTGCCACGGTATGTGAAAGCGATGCACATGAGGCTGGAAGCCGCACGCAGGGATCCAGACCGCGACCTAGACTTGTGCCAGCCGATCTACGCGGTGGAAGAACAGTTGGATGCAGTAGTTGCCGCTATGCCAGCCTCGCGACGGTCTTCAAAAGAAGTGCGGGCGATTCGCTGGATGATTGAGGAATTCCGGGTGAGCATTTTTGCTCAGCAACTGGGTACTGCTCACAGTGTCAGCGCCCAGCGTATTTCGAAGGCCATAGCGAAGCTTTAGAGCGACTCAAACTCATCGCGATTAAGGCGCTTCATCCGGCGAATCTCCGCTAGGAAGTCATCGGCGCTATCGAAGCCTCGGTACACCGATGCGAACCGCAGGTAGGCTACCTCATCAAGTTGACGCAAAGGATCCAAGATCGCAAGGCCGATGTCGTTTGCATTCACCTGCGAACGGCCCTGGCTGCGAATGGCTTCTTCTACCTCTTGTGCAAGCCTCTTCAGTGCATCGTCTGATACATCCCGGCCTTGGCAGGCACGCCGCACACCTTGAATAACCTTTTCTCGCGAGAAAGGCTCGGTAATTCCGTTGCGCTTCATAACTAACAGGACAGATTTCTCCATTGTTGTGAAGCGCCGGTCGCACTCGGTGCACACACGCCGCCGTCGAATTGCAGATCCTCCGTCTACCACGCGTGAGTCGATCACCTGGGAATGGGAGTTGTGGCAAAAGGGGCAGTGCATAGGTTCTCACTTTAATGAAAGGACCGGCGGACGCCCCTCAGCCTAGTCGACTGACCTCTAAACCAGCACACCAGCAAGCATGTAGTAGACAGCTCCACCAAATCCGATTGCGCTTAGTAGCAAGCTTGATCGGTCTACTAGGCGTTGAACGAAGCTTCCAGATGTGGTGAGCATTGCACGCGAAGACTGGGGTGTTTCCGCCATGTCGGAGCGACCCTTGGCGTGATAAAGGGTCCGAACTTCGCGGACAGGCTTGGGAGTCTCTCCCCAATGCTCTGCAGGAAGAACCGTCTTGGGGGCCGTAGCTTGTGTCTGTTTGTTCATCATGGCTGCAACGTTAGAAAGTCGATCGGACAGTACGTGGAATTTTCGCCGATCATTCGTTCTAAAGTGAGTTCACCCAGCACGACTAACTGCTGCATACAGGACAGTTTCGACAAAACATGAAATATCGAACATAATTAAACCTGTGGCGCCCCCTGAAACCCATTCGTAATGTAAACTGTCCTCGAGAACACCCCACGAGGTCACACCCGAGGGTGACGCCATGAACGACCTTTTAACAACCGCTTTTTAAAAAGGACTTGAGCGTAATGGGACGACGACCAAAATCTGCAGACGCCCCCCTCACCCCGCGCCAGCGCCGGGTGCTGGAGGTTATCAACGACTCGATTGCCATCACTGGTTATCCACCGAGCATCCGAGAGATCGGCAATGCTACCGGGCTGCAGTCGACGTCCTCGGTCGCATATCAACTCCGAGAACTAGAGAAAAAAGGGTATCTTCGGCGGGATCCACAAAAGCCCCGAGCGCTGGATGTCCATTCGATACGCCCCGTCCCTAAGGAAACCCGCCCACGGACCTCCGGCATGACAGGCGGAGCGGTCCCCGCCTACGGCTACCAGGAGGGCGCGGACCTCAGCCACCATGTCCCCCCGCACTATATTCCGGTTATTGGGCAAGTTGCTGCGGGCGACCCAATCCTGGCCCATCAAGATATTGAAGAGTTTTTCCCCATGCCGGCAACTGTGCTGGGCGGCGGGGAATTCTACATGCTCCGAGTTGTTGGCGAGTCGATGCGCGACGCCGGAATTTTACCAGACGACTGGGTTGTCGTTCGCGCTCAAGTTACTGCGGAACCCGGCGATTACGTCATTGCGCTCATCGATGGTGAGGCCACAGTCAAGGAATTCCACCGGGATGACACCGGCATTTGGCTGATCCCACACAACCCAGCGTTTGAGCCGATCCCAGCTATGAATTCGCGAATCTTAGGCAAGGTCGTTTCCGTTTTCAGGAAAATGTAGCAACATTCCCACCGAGAGTCACACCCCCAGATGTGGGGGTGTGACTCTTTTTCCAAATGGGCCACCATCGCACAGCTTTTCCAGCCTCAGCTCTTTGACCCGACGGACGATCCCGATTTAACTGAGCCGCTAATCCGCCACAATTTACCAGGTAAACAACATATTTAAGATTGCTTCTTTGCCGCCGGATACCAATCTCGCCCCGTTCCAAAAACAACACAGCAACCACACAATCCACACAAAACCTCAAAAAATAAACATACTCGGGCACGTTTACCCGACATGATGCCCGAAATAGTGAGACACTAGAGTCTAGAAAACGTACATAAAAGTCACATACCGCCGAAGCTAAATGTCCGAGCGGCAGGTGATTCGAAGAAAAGAGGGACCGTACGATGTATGCCGAAGAACGGCGGCGCCAAATCGCCTCACTGACGGCCGTCGAAGGTCGCGTCAACGTCACTTCACTAGCAGCCCGTTTCGACGTCACTGCGGAAACAATCAGGCGTGACCTGGCAGTGCTGGATGCCGAGGGTGTGGTGCATCGAGTCCACGGCGGCGCAGTAGCTAGCCAAAACTTTCAAACAAACGAGCTTACAGTCGATGCACGTTTCCGCTCTGCATCCCACGCTAAACATGCCATCGCAAAAGCAGCCCTAGAATTCTTACCCAGCGCCCAAGGCGGCATTTTTCTTGATGCTGGAACAACCATTTCTGCGCTCGGTGATTTAATTGCGGAACATGCGGTGTCGAAGCACTGGTCCATCGTCACCAATTGCCTACCGACAGCCTTAAACCTAGCAAATGCTGGCCTTGGCCAGGTTCAGCTCCTCGGTGGTAACGTCCGCGCGATCACCCAAGCGGTGGTGGGAGATACCGCCCTGCGCTCACTCGCCCTCATGCGCGCCGATGTAGCTTTCATCGGAACCAACGCTCTGACCCTTGATCACGGGTTGTCCACAGCGGATTCCCAAGAAGCCGCAGTCAAGCGCTCCATGATTATTAACGCCCGCAAAGTAGTCGTGTTGTGTGACGCGTCCAAGATGGGCTGTGACTTCCTAGTCAGTTTTGCGACAATCAGCGATATTGATGTTGTCATCACCGACGTCCAAGCCCCAGAGAGCTTCGTAGAAGCACTTCGTGACCAGGGCGTGGAAGTCATAATCGCCGAATAGGTACCACTAGCCGCCATCCTGCATTAACTATTAACGCGTGGGGCTCCACCTTAAGGAAGGTGGAGCCCCACGCGTCTAAGAAACCGTGTTATATGACAGTTCTAAAATTCACAAACCTTGGATGAATTCGCGGACGGCGCTTCGAGCCTCAGTAGCGCCCTCAGAGTCCAAAGCGATCCGTGCAGCCTGCTGGCAATCCTCTAGTGTCAAGGAGGCCAGCTGCGCACCGACACCTGCAATGGCAGTCGACGCAGCGGACAAGGATGTCACGCCGAGACCTGTGAGCACGCATGCAAGCAGCGGGTCGGCAGCAGCTTCACCACAGACGCCAACGGCAGTGTCGAACTTTTTACCCTGATTGCAGGTGAGCTCGATCAATCGCAACACCGCCGGCTGCCACGGATCTGTGAGATAAGCCAACTGCGGTGACATACGATCGGCAGCCATGGTGTACTGGGTGAGGTCGTTCGTACCGATCGAGACAAAGCGCAGGTGAGGCATGATTTTATCTGCCATCAGGGCTGCCGCCGGGACCTCAATCATTGCACCGGGGATTAGACCGCGCTCTTCACACAAGTCTGCAAACCACCGGGCCTCGCGGGCGGTGGCAACCATAGGGGCCATGACCCACGTCGGCGCATCGTCGCCTCGACCCAGCTCCTGAGTGGCCTTTGCGATGGCGTCAAGTTGTCGAGTCAGCAGTGGCTCATTCGCACGAGCAACGCGCAAACCACGAACACCCAATGCAGGGTTCATCTCGTCAGCCATAGAAGCAAAAGCGACTGGCTTATCAGACCCAGCATCAAGGGAACGTACAACAACCTTGGAGGTCGGGAACTGCTCAAGCACCTTGGCATACACAGCAGCTTGCTGCTCTACCGAGGGCTCCTCGACGGCCGACAGGAAGCACATCTCTGTGCGGAATAAACCAATGCCCTCTGCCTGAGTGGAGGCAGCCACGCGGGCAGCGTTGCCGTCCTGAACGTTGGCAAGAAGCTGAACACGGTGGCCGTCCTTGGTCCGTGCAGGGCCGCGCCACGATGCGACACGTTCAGCAAACAGTTTGTATTCTTGAACTGCTGCGGTGGCCGTATCGGGGTCTGCATCGAGAGTCAAGGTACCCAGAGAACCGTCAACCAAGACCTTGGTCCCGGGCTCAATCTGGTGCAGCTTCTCCCCAACTGCCACGATGCACGGAACATTAAGCTGGCGAGCGATGATCGCAGTGTGGGAGGTAGGTCCGCCAAGCTCGGTAACCAGAGCGGTAAACAACGACGTATCCAAGGCTGCGGTATCCGCTGGCGACAGGTCGTCGGCGCATAGCACCACAGGGCCGCTGACGGAAGGGAGCCCCGGTTCTTGCTCACCACGAAGTTCAGCGATCACACGGTCTCGAATGTCGCGAAGATCCGTAACACGCTCGGCCATCACGCCGCCTGCCGCTTCGAACATCGAAATGAATTTTGTGGTCGCGGCGACCACAGCATAGTCGGCGGGATGGCCCGAGTTAATGTTCTTTTTTACGGCTTTTCGCCAGCCTCGGTCGCGCACCATTCCTGCGGTCGCGGAGAGGACTTCTTTAGCTGCCCCCTCTGCTGCAGCAGCGCGTTCGTCGAGACGCTCCGCCACCGTATTGGCGGCCTTTTCGAAGCGTTCGAATTCTTCAGCCCGACCTTCCTCTGCGACAACTGCTCCTGCTTGAGGGAGTTCGGGGCGCGGGTGGATCCACACAGCTTCTGCGTAGCTGATGCCGGGGACAACTGCCGTCCCCTTAATAGTCGTGTCTCGTGTCACATTATTCACGAAAGACCACCTGTCTTCACTAGTTGGGTACTGCCTCCAAGATACCACTTTTTCGGGCACAAACAGCAATGCTTTTCCCGAAGATGTGCCTAAAACAACACACGATTACTCCACAAACCCGCGCAAAATCCACACAAACGGGCATATGATGGGAGTATCTCTGTGCATCCTTTAGGCACGGCAGCTCACGTTGACAATTAACACGAAGGTACCCACTTCACATGATTCTGACGGTGACCCCCAATCCGAGTATCGATCAGACATTGGTGCTCGGGGAGCGCATCACAAGGGGTACCGTGCAACGTCTCCAATCATTTCACGCTGTCGCAGGCGGAAAAGGAGTTAACGTCAGTGGGGCCTGCGCTCTAGCCGGCCAAGCCACAAGGGCCTTGTTCATCTCTCCCACCACCGACCCATTCGTCCACCTCGTGGCCAACACTGGAATAGACACCCGCTTCGTCCCCACCGAAGATCAGGTTCGTACCAACATCACGATCATCGAGCCCGGAGGGGAAACATCCAAACTCAATGGAGCGGGGCCACTCATCACTTTGGAAGTGGCCGCTGCGCTTGCAGACACCGTTCTGGAAGAGGCAGAACGACTACCCGATAACAGTTGGATAGTGCTCGCCGGTTCCCTACCGCCCGGATTACCCGAATGGTGGTATGCCGAAATCATCCCCCTGATTCGTCAAGCCGCGCCCACCACCAAAATCGCCGTTGACACCTCCGATGCACCACTCAGGTCCCTAACTGCCCCCATCGCGCCAGACAGGCCGTCGACAACGCTAAGAGGCGAAGCCAAAAACCGACTCCCGGATCTGCTCAAACCCAACGCCTTTGAACTCGCGCAGCTTGTGCAAGGACAACGCGACGCGGCGTCATGGGCCACAAGGTTCGAGCAACAGGCAGAACGCGGCGACTTTAGTGGCGTCGTTGCTGCAGCCCGGACGGTAGTGAACAAAGGAATACCCCACGTCCTGGTCACACTGGGGCCATCTGGTGCAGTATTGGCCACCGCCGACGGTGCCTGGATAGCGCAACCGCCACAAACCGACGTCGTATCTACCGTCGGCGCCGGAGACGCAACACTGGCGGGTTTCTTACTCGGCCGACTAGCCAAGCAGAACCTCGAGGACTGCCTGACCCAAGCTGTAGCCTATGGCACAGCCGCGACAACCCTCCAGGGCACACAAATGCCCTCGCCGCACCTTGTCGCTAAGGTACGCTCCAAGGTTATAGGCGCAAACATCACGGGGTAATCGATCAAGGAGTCCGGCACTTGAACATACGTGAATTTTTCACCACGGCAACGGTGCAAAAAATCTTTGCCCGCAGCAACAGGCCAGCCCGCACGAACACCCCACCCAACGAGGAATCTACCGACCGCAGCCCCTACGCAACCGAAGACTTAGTGGTGTTCGACGTCGACGTCGACGACCATCCATACGCCGTACTTGCCTTCCTCAGCGAACTTCTGCACGAACAACAGCGGTGCACCGACCCACAACAACTATTGAGCGAGCTGTGGGACAGAGAGTTAAAAATGGATACCGGGATTCCCCTTGGCATCGCTATACCCCACTGCCGTTCTACTGTCATCACAGAACCCACCGTAGCCATGCTGCGCCTAGCCCAAGGCGTTGACTTCAGCGGCCCGGACGGTCCCTCAGACCTTATTTTCTGCATAGCATGCCCAGCTACTAGCGGACGCGAGCACCTTAAAATATTGTCGCGACTGTCGCGACACCTTGTCGACCAGGCCTTCGTCGCTTCACTTCGCTCAGCATCCAGTCCCAATGCTGTAGCTGCGCGCATCAATCAGGCCGTGACCCACGGGTGAGATGCGAGAAATCTCACCTCTGCTCCTTAAGCAAGTCAGGCTAGCACTCACCTGGGTGTTTGTGGAACCCTGTGGTTTTTGAATGTCCGATTATTTCGTAGTTGCTGCGATTTTGTTGGGATATGTGGATTGGATACAACCCAACTCCACACCAAACGGGTAGGGTGGGAGATGTTCGCTAGACAATTTCGAGAAAGGACCATGTTCAATGGTTTCCAAGACTGTTACCGTCGGCTCTACTGTTGGCCTCCACGCACGCCCCGCCACCATCATCGCGGAGGCTGCCGGCGAGTACGACGAGGACATTTACCTCGCAATTCTCGGTGAAGAAGACGAAGAAGATCCCACCGAAGCCGCATCCTCCCTCATGATCATGGCGCTGGGCGCAGAGCACGGCGATCAGGTTGTCGTCACCTCCGAGAACGCTGAAGCTGTTGAGGCTATAGCAGCTCTCATCGAAAAGAACCTCGACGAAGAGTAAAAATCTCTCCAACGTCGCAAAAGCGGGGCCCTGCATCAACTGCAGGGCCCCGCTTTTTCGGCCTAAACTGCGGACTTTAGCCTGCTCAGGCTAAAGTCCTGAATTGCCCTTCACCAACTTTTTCGTACAGCACCTTAAGCACGGGGTAGACGATGATGATACCGGCACTGCCCCACGCGATGCCTTGCAGCTCAATCCCACCGACGGTCAAGGTGAGGTTACCAATTCCAGCAATGAGCGCGGTGGCTGCCGCGCACAGATTAACGGGGTTGCTGAAGTCCACTTTGTGCTCCTGCCAAATTTGTATACCCAGCATGCCGATGAGCCCGTACAGCACAAGAGTCGCGCCTCCCAGAACACCACTAGGAATACTGAATATTAAGGCACCGAACTTTGGAATGAACGCCAGGATAATCGCGGTAAAAGCAGCAACCCAGTAAGCTGCGGTCGAATAGACCTTAGTCGCAGCCATAACGCCAATGTTTTCCGCATAGGTTGTGGTACCCGAGCCACCAAACCCACCGGCAAGTGTTGTGGCAATGCCGTCAGCCAGCAGCGCGTCACCCGCAAGATCATCCATTGGCCGACCAGTCATGGACGCCACAGCTTTGACGTGCCCGACGTTTTCGGCAATGAGGACAATCACCACCGGAAGGGAAATCAGTACCGCACTAACAGTGAATTCCGGGGTATGAAAGGTCGGTGCTCCGAACCACCGAGCTTCGCCGATAGCCTGGCGCGCGGCCTCGTCGATGCCACCGGATAACCAAGCGAACACCCAGCCGATGATCACGCCGAAGAGGATGCTCAACCGTGACACCATCGCCCTACCGGCTACGTTCAGGATCAGGATCGCTGCCAGGGTGACGGTGGCGATCAGTGGTTGATTCTGGTAGCTCGAGGTTGCTGCAGGGGCGAGGTTAAGCCCGATGAGTGCAACGATGGCGCCGGTCACTGCTGGTGGCATGACCGCATCAATGACGCCGCGTCCCAACACCTTGACAATCACGCCAACGAGGATCAACGCGATGCCGGCTGCGACCACTCCACCCATCTGCAAGGCGATGCCGGACGCTTGGGTTGCAGTAAGGGGCGCGATAAAGGCAAACGAGCTTCCTAGGTAGGAAGGCAGTCGGTTGCGGGTGATCAGCAGGAAGAGAATTGTACCGATACCCGAAAACAGCAGGGTTGTGTTGACCGGGAATCCGGTAAGTGTGGGTACTAGCAATGTAGCCCCGAACATGGCTACGACATGTTGCATGCCGATGCCTATTGTTCGAGGCCAGCTGAGGCGTTGTTCAGGTGCGACAACGGCACCTGGCTCAATAGTCTTGCCGTCGCCGTGGACGGTCCATCCTAGAAATGTAGACACGTCCCGTTAGTGTAGTCGGGGCTGGTGGGACTAGGAAGCCCGCACTGCCTCCGTAGCCGCGGCATAGTTGGGCTCGCTAGTGACCTCTCCAACAAGCTCTGTGTATGTCACGGTGCCGGCCTCGTCCAGCACAACGACAGCGCGAGCCAGCAGGCCAGCTAGGGGCCCGTCGACCATGGTGAGACCGTAGTCCTTGCCGAAGGACGACCGGAAGGTCGAACCCATCAAGACATTGTCCAGTCCTTCAGCTGCGCAGAAGCGGGCACCTGCGAAGGGAAGGTCTGCGGACACACACAGGACCACTGTGTTGGGCAAAGCGCTGGCTTCCTCATTGAATCGGCGGACGCTCTGCGCGCACACCGCGGTATCAACCGAGGGGAAGATATTCAGAACTACCCGCTTGCCACGCAATGAGGCGTCATCGATGCTTGAAAGATCAGCGCCCACGACGTCAAAAGCGGGAGCTTTGTCACCAACAGCGGGAAGCTCACCGACCGTGGAAATTGGACTGTTTTTGAAATTAATCGTTGCCATGAGTCTGTTCTACACGAAACTCTTCCAACTCTGCCACCAGAGAGGGAGGCAGCCGCACATCGAGGACCGTTCCGGAACTGTCGTAGGTCTCCGCCAACACGGTCCCTTGCTCGTGAATTCGGGCAACAATATCGCCCCGCGTAAAAGGAATAGACAGGCGCACGTGGGAATCGAGTGAATTAAGGAATAGCTCCACCCGTGCCTCTAACTCATCAATCCCCTCACCTGTGTGGGCAGAAACGAACACACAGTCATCAACTGCATGACGCAGCTCCGCCAGCGTCAATGGATCTGCGGCGTCAATCTTGTTGACCACGACGATTTCTGGGGGTGCTTCAGCGCCTTGCTCGCGAACAATATCAGCGATGACGTCGTTGACGGCGGCGATCTGCTTCAGGGGGAAGGGATCTGAACCATCGACCACGTGCAGAACCAAATCTGCCTCGATGACTTCTTCCAGCGTCGACCTAAACGACTCGACCAGTTGAGTCGGCAGGTGGCGGACGAAACCGACAGTGTCGGTGAAAACAACAGCGCGGCCGTCAGCTAATTCAGCCCGACGGGTCGTAGGGTCGAGGGTTGCAAACAGTGCGTCCTCAACCAAAACACCAGCACCTGTCATAGCGTTAATCAGCGACGACTTACCCGCGTTGGTGTAGCCAGCGATCGCGATTTGGGGAATGGTCGACGAACGCCGCTTGGAGCGCTTAATATCGCGCGCAGTCTTCATGCCCGCGAGTTCTTTACGCAACCTCGCCATGTCTTGGCGGAGTCTGCGTCGGTCAGCCTCGATCTTTGTTTCACCAGGACCACGGAGGCCGACGCCTCCGTTGGATCCGGCACGTCCACCTGCCTGGCGGGATAGTGCGCCACCCCAACCACGCACACGGGTAATGAGGTACTCCATCTGTGCGAGCGATACCTGTGCTTTGCCCTCTTTGGACTTCGCGTGTTGGGCGAAGATGTCCAGGATCAACATGGTGCGGTCAATGACCTTGACGTCGAGAGCTTTTTCCAGCGCGATCATCTGGGATGGGGTAAGTTCACCATCACACACCACCGTGTCCACTCCGGTCGCCTGCACGATCTCTTTGAGCTCCTGCACCTTGCCGGAGCCGATGTAGGTGCCTGCGTCGGGTTTGTCGCGTTTTTGGTAGAGCATGTCTTGAACATCCGCCCCGGCAGTTTCGGCCAGGGCGGCAAGTTCGGCCATGTTGGCTTCGATCTCACTGATGGTTCCCGTGGTCCACACACCCACGAGGATGACTTTTTCCAGCCTAAGCTTGCGATATTCGACGTCGTAGCCATCTTGCTGCTCCGTGTCGTGAATGTGGGAGCCGCGGGTGAGACGCCGTAGGCTTGAGCGTGCTTCGAGGTCGAGCTCACCCACAGTGGGGGTAGCGTCCGTGGGAGCTGCCGTGTGCAATGTTTTTTCTTCTTCTAGCATTAGCTGCCATTGTCGCACAGTTTTGTTGCATGTCGTGCTTGCCGGTTTCTCCATCTGATTGGGCGACAACCTAATATGGGGTTATGACGCAAGATCTCAGCAGTATTGGCATGGCTTTTCCACGTTGGCAGGACGCCGTAGAACAGGCGATCAGCAGCAACCGTCTCGGCGTCGTCGGCGAAGTACGGGGTGGCCAACTGGTCGCAGCAGTCGATAGTTCTGGCGCCAGGCTCACTGTGCTTGCTGTGGAGCCGTTTGCCACGTTCGCAGGTTTCGACGGTGCAACGGAAGCAACTGCCCATGTCCAGATGCTCAATGACGTGTTAGCACTGTGTGATGTGGTTACCGATGACGGCGATCCCATCGCAACGGTGACGTGTAACTTGGCCCAAGGGCCGCTGATCGTCGACGAGCCCGTATTCAATTTCGAGCGCATCAACCTTTCTGCTTTGGGTGTTGACGTCGCGTTTTTCGACGATACAGACGCCTACACGTCGGCAACCGGTGGCGCGGTAGGGGTATTCGCCAGTGTGGGTGCAGGGGTGGTCACCCGGGGTGATGGTTCCCAAAGCCCTACTGCCGCAGCCAATCTGGTGTTGGAAGTAAAAGATGCCCACTATCGTTTCAACACCATGACTGACCAACGCTTCGTACACCTGGACGTTGTGGCGCCTTTTCCTTTAGACGTCGTTGTCTCAGATATGGCCGAACTCCCCAAGCCAGGATCGATCATCGCGGGCACGTTTACTCTCAGCGGCTCCATCATCGCCCCTGCCGGATGCGGGGACAGCTGCGGTTCTGGCGGGTGCGCCTGTGGCTCTGGAGGATGCGGTAGCCATGGTTGATCATCCTCCGGTGCAACCTGAAGAACCACCGGAGGATTCACCGAGCACATTGTTCGCAGCAGACAAAATTGCGCCTGCGGTGATCGTTCTATGCGCCATCACCCTGGTAGTTCTGCCGAAAACGCCCGGCATAATCTTGTCGATTCTTCTGGTCGGGCTCGGTGCCTTCATTATGCTGTCGCGCCCCAGCACTGCGTAAACAGACGAGCTGATCACCTCGTTAGATTTGTCTGCCTACGTGAAAGCTGGCCCAGTGCCCGGGCTGCTGCTCAGAGACTCAGCGCCAACGACTAAGACTCCCTCAGGAACAGTCGACCTCTACCGCGCCGGTAGCAACAATCACCGACGGCCCCCGAAGAGTCGAAGTCTCGCCATCGATGACCACCATCACCGTTCCCCCCGGAACCACCACCTCCACACGGCCATCAACACGACCGCGATCAGCAAGCGCCGCCCGAGCAGCAGCGACAGTCCCGGTACCACAGGAACGGGTCTCGCCTGCGCCACGTTCGTGGACACGCATATGCACACGGCCATCCAACGCCTCAGCACCATCGCCAATGTCCTGGAGCTCCGTCAACACTTCAATGTTGGTGCCCTGGGGGAAAAACTCCTCATCCCACCGAGCATCAGCATCAACAGGAAGACCCGCCAGCCCTTGGGCATCCAAACCAGGCACCACGCACGCAATATGCGGGTTACCCATATCGACCGCCAACCCCGCAAAGCTCATGTCACCTAGACGGCAGGTCGACACCCCAAAAACCTCAGCGCAGCCCATCTGAACCTCAACATCAGCGCGCAAAGAATCCGCCTCGTGAACCCGCACCTCACGCGCACCCGCGCGAGTACCCACCACAAACGCGGCGTCATCAACCAAACCACGCGAATAAACCCAATGGGCAAAAACACGGACACCATTGCCACACATCTCCGCGAGAGAACCATCAGCATTGCGATAATCCATAAACCAATGCTCCGGTTCAACGCCATCGGGCAAACAATCAAGCACTCCCTTGCCCAACAACTCCGCAGCGCGAGCCACACGGATCACACCATCCGCACCCAGGCCTGCCCGACGATCGCACAAAAACCGCACTACATCAGCGGTGAGATCAACATCAACGGCAGCATCTGGAAGCAGTACAAAATCATTCTCCGTGCCATGGGCCTTAGCAAAAGCAATCCTGGTCATGCCGACCAGTCTAACCAGGCATCCACCCACTGCGTACGCGGATCCCGCTTAAACCAACTCCGCTGACGACGCACATAGCGCCGCGTACCCAACACCGTCTGCTCCCGAGCCTCATCAGCGCTGATATTCCCCTCAAGCATCTGCAACACCTGCGCATAGCCAATAGCGCGACCGGCCGTCGACTGAGCAACCAAGCCATGCTCACGCACCAACTGTTGCACCTCATCAACAAAACCGGCCTCAAACATCAACTCAGTGCGTAACTCAATCCGCGGATTGAGCCACTCGGGCGTCGTGCGCAAACCAATGATCACTGTCCCCCACCGGGCAGGCGCATTAATGGGAGGCTGACTGGCCGCGAAAGGACGCCCCGTCAACTCAATAACCTCCAACGCTCGCACCGTACGCCGAGGATCCTTGCGCTCAATAATCGCAGCGGCCTGTGGATCGATAGCGGCCAATCGGTCATGCAAACGCTCAACCCCCACGCGCTCCAACTCTTGCTGCCAGCGCGCACGCACCGCGGCGTCAGTAGGCGGAAACTGCCAATCATCCACCAAAGACTGCACGTATAGCATCGACCCTCCGACCAAAATCGGCCGCTTACCTCTAGAGCGAATATCCTCTACAACAGCCACCGCGTGACGTTGATACTCCGCCACCGACGCAGTGTCCGTCACATCCAAAGCATCCAGCATGTGGTGCGGCACCCCCTGTCGCTCCTGCTCACTGAGCTTGGCCGTGCCGATATCCATACCGCGGTAAAGCTGCATGGAATCCGTATTAACAACCTCACCGTTCAACTCTCTGGCCAGCCACACGCCTAAAGAAGACTTCCCTGAGGCCGTCGGGCCAACGATAGCGAGTGGAACAGCGGGATCCCGCGGCACATCCACCGGCAAACCACGGAAAAAACTATCGGGCACACTCATGGGTAGCCAGTCTATTCCTGCCCCTGGACAACAGCCACACCATGCACCCTGCGCCACCAATGCCCGCTATGATGATGGAGGTAACGTACACGCGTGCTGGGGGCCACATGGCAGCCAGCGCCATTGGCTTTGCGCGGCTATGCGCACGAAGGACGACTCATGAGCACCAACTCCTCTTCCACCACCCCGGCACCCAAGCCCGGGCCCCGACCTGGAGCACACATCCTGCCATCAGCCGTCCCCAAGAAAACACCCGCAGCAGCCCCCGCCCCCTCGACCGCGCGACCCGCCAGCACCCTGGCGCAGATCAAAAAGTTTGGGCGTATCGACGACAACGGTGGCGTCTACGTCCGTACCGCCACCGATGAGCGACTCATCGGCTCGTGGCAAGCAGGCAGCGTAGAGGAAGGGCTGCTGCACTACGGCCATCGCTACGACGATCTGGCGACCGAAATCGAGCTCCTCAACGTGCGTCTAGCATCCCATCCTGCTGAAGCAGCAACCCTGCGAGCACAAGCTGAAGCGATCGCAGACACCCTCGGCAGCGCAGCAGTGATCGGCGACATTGCCCTGCTCGAGCGCCAACTCGCCGGCATCATCACCGACTCCTTCACCGCCGAGGAACAAGCTAAAGAAACCAAAGCACAGCAACGGGCACAAGCCATCGCGCGCAAGGAGCAGTTGGTTGCGGAAGCTGAAGAACTCGCTGCTCACTCCACCGAATGGAAGAAAGCCGGCGACCGCCTCCGCGACATCCTCGAAGAATGGCGCACCATCAAAGGCGTCGATCGAAGCACAGACGATGCTCTCTGGAAGCGCTACTCCGAAGCCCGCGACAGTTTTAACCACCGCCGGGGTGCGCACTTCTCTGAACTAGACAAGACCCGGGCGGCAGCAAAACGTGCAAAAGAAGAACTCGTCGAACGTGCTGAGGCGCTGAAGGATTCCACTGACTGGGCCGAGACAGCACGTGCCTACCGCGACCTCATGAGCGAATGGAAGAAAGCCGGCCGTGCTCACCGCGAGGCGGACGACCGCCTATGGGCACAATTCAAAGCCGCACAAGATCACTTCTTCGGGGCGAGGGACGCAGACGCCCGTGAGAAAGATGAGAAGTTTGAAGCCAACGCCGCAGCCAAAGACGCCCTCATCGCTGAATACACGCCCCTTATCGACCCCGCGACGGACCTCGAAGGCGCACGCCTGAAGCTGCGGGAACTACAGGACAAGTGGGAAGCCATCGGATATGTTCCCCGCGGCCGAGTAAGCGAATATGAAGACAAAATTGCCGCTCTGGAACGCACCGTTTCTGACTACGCTGACGCTCAATGGCGACGCACTGACCCGGAGGCGCAGGCACGCGTCAAGCAATTCCAGGACAAAGTCGAAGAACTGCAGGCACAAGTCCAAGCCGCAGAAGCCTCAGGGAAAACTGCACAGGCCGCCGACCTTCGCGCCCAGGCTGAACAATGGTCACAGTGGGCACAGGCCGCAGCCGAAGCACTCGAGCAGCGCTAAAAAACTAACCTTGCTCCCTCTTGCGGCGCTGGGCGGCACGACGTCGTCGATCGTCAACTAGCAAAGGATTGTCCTGGCCTTCATTAATCCGGCGGGCTTCCTGATCGAGAATACTCATCTGCGTCTGAGCAACCTTGTCCTCCGCGCGAGGATTACCCCGGCGCCGCACAGCGTCCAGAGCCTTCTGTAAAGAAGACTTATGGACGATAACAAAACTCCACGACACAGCAGCTACCAGCACGCACACCGCGCCCATAATCAAGCCAAACGACGGGCCCACACCAGGATCCGTCGGCGGGCGGGACTGTCGCATCCACATCGCGAAAATGGAATAAAACAGCGACACGCCACTAAAGAACCACGCGAGATACCCGACGAGGGCCAAACGCGTCACTATCGCGGCGACCGTCAAAGCAACGACCCCGACGACACCCGCCCACACATAAATCCGCTCCGGAAGAGTCGTCAGATAAAAACGGGCAGTCTCAGAGTCGAACAACACGTCAATCCCCAGCACTTCACCTGAGTGCGGGAAAAACAGCGACAATACGAAACCGATCATCGCGATGCCCAAAGGGACCTGCTCGCCTTTGAACGTCAATTCCCGCGCCGCGGATTTCTCGGCTGCAGCAACATCGCCACCGTGGGCAGCGATGTGCTCCTCCACTGTCATCCGGGAACGTACACGCGTCCCACCAGCCGAGGACTTGGGCCGGCCGTCGTCGGCCCCTACAAACTTGGACTCTTTCGGTGCTTGACTCACAACGCTTTAGGCTAGCAGCCGGAGCACCCAGTCGCCTCAACCTGCCTGGGGTTGCCGATAGAAGGCAACCCCAGTCCCACGCCGATCGGGGCCGTTGTGGGCACTTTACCTGCAGCAGACATGTCGCCTGCCTTGGTCGCACGATAGGTCAGCACCCCATCATCGGCAACCAAATAATGCGCGGCAGCGTCGGTAACAACAACCGTCACAATATCTCCGGGACGGATATTTCCCGCGACGTCATCACCCAAGACCGCCACCGAATCCTCAGCAACATCACTAGGCTTCGGGGTGAAGTGAACCAAACGGCCATCGCGGGCACGGCCTGTCAAACGATGCGTCTCGCTGTTCTTACGACCCCCATCAGCCTGGACCAGAAGCTCCACAGTGGAGCCGATGAGCGCCACATTTTCTTCCTTACTGATGCGCTCTTGAAGCGACATCAAACGCTCGAAGCGCTCCTGGACAATCTCCTTCGGGATCTGATTGTCGTACTCCGCAGCAGGAGTACCCGGGCGAGGACTGTATTGGAAGGTGTAGGCACTGGTAAAACGAGCACGCTCCACCACATCCAGAGTCTGTTGGAAGTCCTCCTCGGTTTCTCCCGGAAAACCCACGATGATATCGGTAGTGATGGCCGCATGGGGCAGCTTCTCACGAACCGAATCCAGAATGGACAGGAACTTCCGAGAGCGATAAGAACGGCGCATCTCCTTCAAAACGCGGTCTGACCCTGACTGCAGAGGCATATGCAACTGCGGACAAATATTAGGAGTCTCAGCCATCGCATCGATGACGTCTTCGGTGAACTCCGCCGGGTGCGGCGAGGTAAAACGAACACGCTCGAGGCCCTCGATATCGCCGCAGGCCCGAAGCAATTTCGAGAAAGCACCCCGGTCCCGTGGTGCGTCAGGATCCGCAAAGTTGACCCCGTAGGCGTTGACGTTTTGGCCCAACAAGGTCACCTCACTGACGCCTTGATCCACCAGGGCTTTAACCTCAGCGAGAATGTCGCCTGGTCGACGGTCAAGCTCCTTGCCACGCAGGCTGGGAACAATACAAAAGGTGCACGTGTTATTGCAGCCGACGGAGACACTTACCCAGCCTGCGTAGGCGGACTCACGCTTAGCAGGCAACACCGAGGGGAATTGCTCGAGAGAGTCGACGATTTCGACCTCTGCGCGTTTGTTGTGGCGCGCCCGATCGAGTAGCGCAGGAAGTGAGCCAATGTTGTGCGTACCAAATACCACGTCGACCCATGGGGCTTTACGGACGACCGTGTCTTTGTCCTTCTGCGCGAGGCACCCCCCGACCGCGATCTGCATACCGGGATGTTCCCGCTTGGTCGCCCGCAAATTACCGAGTGTGCCGTACAGACGCATATCTGCGTTTTCGCGCACTGCACAGGTGTTAAACACCACTAGATCTGGGGTGTGTCCTTCGGCGACAGGCACGTAGCCGGCTTCTTCCAGCAAGCCAGACAGGCGCTCGGAATCGTGGACATTCATCTGGCAGCCAAAGGTGCGCACCTCGTAGCTGCGTGCGGGAGCATTTTGAATCACGGAGGGTCATTCTAACCACTACGACAGCGTGGTGAAACTTAGAAAGACCTTGGCATTACGAGCAGCCGGGTAAGTTGGCTTCCTTAGAATCTCCGAAGCGGCTCCAGAGCTTCCCGGCACAGGTTCAGCGCCAACGAGGTGCCAAACCCTCGGCGGGCGAGCTTTCCTACCAAGCTGCGTAAAGCTTTGTCATAGTGCCGACGGTCTGCCAACTCCCCCACCTTCGCGACTTCTTTCTCGACAAGCGCGCGTGCGACGTGCAGTTCGTCCTCGTCACTGAGTTGAGACAGCGCGCGCAAGCGAACCTCTTCCGCAACTCCCTTGTGGATGAGTTCCTGGTCAAGCACTCGCCGGGTCTTACCGCGCCGTTGATGCCGCTCCCGCACCCACTGTTCGGCGAAGAGATCATCGTCGATGAGGCCTACGCGTTCGAGATCGTCAAGCACCTCGTTGATAACGGTGGGGTCAACAAGTGATGACGCCGCGTCTGTAGCGACGTTATCATCGCCGGACTCGGCGGTCTGCTGGCGTTTGTGTTGGCTTTGCGTTGGTGTGCTCAGCCGGTCGAATAATTCTTTACGTGAACGCCGCCTGGAGTTAAGTAAGAGCAGCGCCCGGTGACGGACGGCGGATTTCCTTTCCTCCGCCGCCGGGTCGATAATCGTCGGAGAATACTCGCCGGATTCATATTCCTCTATGGCTCGAGCGAGCTGTGCGAGTTTTTCTTCGTGTGGGTTGTGCTTAGGACTCGTCGTCATCGAAATCTACGTTGGGCACCATGTCGACAGGCTCATCGCTTAGGTCGTCCCCGCCTTCGGCAGGCTCAAGCAATCCTACTTTTTCGAAGATCTTCTGCTCGATTTCGTCCGCCAACTGCTTGTTTTCCTTCAGGTAGAGGCGAACCTTTTCCTTACCCTGTCCCAGCTGGTCGCCGTTGTAGGTGAACCAGGAACCGGACTTTTTAATGACGTTGTTGTCTACACCCAGGTCAATGAGGGAGGATTCGCGAGAAATTCCTTCACCGTAGATGATGTCGAACTCGGCAATCTTAAACGGCGGCGACACTTTGTTCTTAACAACTTTAAGCTTGGTGCGGTTGCCGATGGCGTCGGTACCGTCCTTGAGCGTCTGGATGCGGCGCACGTCGCATCGCACGGAAGCGTAGAACTTCAACGCTTTACCACCGGTTGTCGTTTCGGGAGAACCAAACATGACGCCGATTTTCTCGCGCAGCTGGTTGATAAAGATCGCGGTAGTGCCCGAGTTGTAGAGGGCACCGGTCATCTTGCGCAGGGCTTGGCTCATCAAGCGGGCTTGCAGACCGACGTGGCTGTCGCCCATTTCGCCTTCAATTTCAGCTTTAGGGGTCAGTGCGGCAACAGAGTCGATGACGATGATGTCGATCGCGCCAGAACGGACCAACATATCGGCGATTTCGAGCGCTTGTTCACCTGTGTCGGGCTGAGACACAAGCAAAGCATCAGTGTCGACGCCCAGTTTCCGTGCGTATTCGGGATCTAGTGCATGCTCTGCATCGATGAATGCGGCGATTCCGCCGGCCTGCTGTGCCTGTGCGACGGCATGAAGGGCCACAGTGGTTTTACCGGAAGATTCGGGCCCGTAGATTTCCACGATTCGTCCGCGGGGAAAACCGCCGATACCTAGAGCAATGTCGATTGCAGTGTTGCCAGAGGAAATAACCTGGATTTTGGGGCGGGTTTCATCCCCAAGGCGCATCACGGCACCTTTGCCATAATCCTTCTCGATTTTTGCTAATGCGGCAGCCAGTGCCTGATCGCGGTCACCGGCGCCTGCTTGGGCGACCTTCGCGCTCTTTTTTGCAGCCATGATGTGGGCCTTTCTGTAGTCTCAATCTTGTTTATGTTTAAAGTTGTTCGGGTTTTAAACTGTGCGGCGGTACCCGTTTGTGGACACTGGGCTACGCGCCAGGTTGTGGGTCTAAATGTCTTCTCCGAGCCAACGCTGCTCGGGTACGTCGAATTCCTTACAGATGTCCAGCCACACGTCACGTAGGTCATCCCCACGCTCGATGGCTTCGCGTGCGCTTATCCCCCGAAACGGCAACACGTGTGAAGACAGAATCCAATCGCCATATGAGCGTCCAAATTCACCTTCGATCAAAGCATAAAATTGCGCTAGGCGCACGGTTCCTCCGTTGCCACGGCGTGAAAGCCGAGCGTTGTAACTGGTACACCCCACCCAACCGTGCGGTCACAACAACCGAGGGGGTTGGGTGGGGTGCGATTTTAGCCCTGCTCGCGTAGCTCGCGAAGGCGGCGCTCAACCGGGTCTTCTACCGGCTGTTGAGTACCCTGAATGGCTTGCTGCTCTGGAGCTTTGCCGACGGCGGGGGTGCTAGGGCCACTGTTCATCTCAGCGCGAATCTGCTGCAGACGGGAGTGACCGGCGAGTTCTACGCCAGCTGCTTCAATTTCCACCATGCGACCCTGAACAGAACTTTCAGCAAGTTCGGCCTGCCCAAGAGCGTTAGCGTAGCGGCGTTCGATCTTTTCGCGAACTTGGTCAAGGTTCGGGGTATCGCCGCTTGCAGTCAAGGCATCCATGCTCTTGAGGGAGTCTGCAACCTTTTCCTGCATCTTGGCTTGCTCCAGCTGGCTGAGCAGCTTGGTGCGCTCAGCTACCTTCTGCTGTAGTGCCATGGAGTTACGCTCGACGGCCTTCTTAGCAGACTGAGCCTGCTGGAGAGCTTGGTCGTGCAGCTGTTTGGTATCTTCAACAGATTGTTCTGCGGTCACTAGCTGTGCCGCGAAGGCCTCTGCTGCATTGGTGTATTCGACTGCTTTGGCTTCGTTGCCGTCAGCGCGGGCTTTGTCTGCCAATTGAATAGCCTGGCGGGTGTTGCCCTTGAGCTTTTCGATCTCGGTAAGTTGGCGGTTGAGCTGCATCTCAAGCTGACGCTGGTTGCCAATGACAGCTGCGGCCTGGCGGGTGAGCTCTTGATGCTGCTTCTGCTCAGCCTCAATGGCTTGTTGGATTTGGATCTTGGGGTCAGCGTTCTCTTCGATCTTGGAATCGAACAGTGCTAGGAAATACTTCCATGCTTTGCTAAAAGGGTTAGCCATGAGTGTGTGCAGAACCTTTCTCTACATCAGGTTGTCTCGGTACACCCGTCCACTGCGCCGAGTATGTTCTACGTCGGACGAACGCTCTGTCAAGTGTAGTTCGGTTTAGCGTGTCAGTGCTAGATCTGCGTCTATGGACGTGGCGGCCATGGAACCAGCTGCTTCAATGAGTACGTCGGCGACGGAAGTTTCTAGCGCATGGCACACGGAGGCCAAAACCTCAGAGGAGACTTCTTTTCGTCCCCGTTCCAGTTCCGAGAGGTACCCTGGGGAGACGCTGGATAGCTCAGCAAGCTCACGGAGGGTGACGCCGCGATCCGAACGGAAGGCACGTAGCGCAGTGCCCAAAGCCTCCCGGAGCAACGGCTCCTTGTGCGTTGTTGCCAACGCGGAAAGCTTCAGCGATGCGGATTGAGACTTGGGGTTTACGGGCGCGTGCGCCGTATGACGCGCGTGGGCATGTTGGCGGCTGGCTACACCGGAGGATAGCCGGTGCGGCCGCTCGAGCACAGCAGTGTTAGTTACCATCACTTATCCCAACGTTTCTCTGCTTGTTTTTGTTCCCATGCAAGCAAGTCAGTTATGGCGATTCGCCCTGAAAGGTGTGGCGGGCAGTTTCGCCACATGTTCCGCCAGTCTAGCTAAAACTAACTCGACGGTGCGCCGACGGATTGCCTCGCGGTTTCCTGAAAGCACCCGCGGTGCTTGCTCTAGATCCATTGAGCTTTCAGTCACTTGCCAATAATGCTCTATATCGTTGGGGCCTACGATTGCTGCCCAAACCTCACCCACTGGGTGATTGTCCTGGCGATCTGGACCCGCAACCCCAGTAAAGGCCACGGCCCAGTCGGCATCGAGGCGGCGCTGAGCACCGCGAGCCATTTCAAGTGCGCAGTAGCCACTGATAACCCCATGGGTTTCGATGGTGGTCGGATCAACCCCAGCAAGATGCACCTTGACATCAGTGGCGTAGGTAACCAACCCGCCTCTAAGAACCGCAGATGCGCCAGGCACACCTGCGATCGTTGCGGCAGCTAATCCCGCAGTCAAGGACTCACAGGTAGCCACGGTCTGATTACGCTCGCACAGCAACTCCACCAGATGCGCTGCGACATCCATCGTTACGCCTTAGCCGCCGGGGAGACACGGAAGGAGTCGACTAGATACATCACACCAGTCACCACTGTCACCACAACCGCAGCCAGCATCAGGCCAACAGCAATGTTATGAACGACCGGGCCCAAGGGAAGGAAATAAGCAGCGACGGCTGCAGCCTGGAGAGTGGTTTTGATCTTGCCGCCCTTGGATGCTGGCACCACCACTCCCCTGCGCAGCTGAACCATACGCCACAGAGTAATGCCGAGCTCACGGGCGATGATCACGACTGTTATCCACCACGGAAGCCCGCACCACAGGTTGAGGCACACCAAGGCGGAAATCATCAGAGCTTTGTCTGCGATCGGGTCGGCAATCTTACCGAAGTCAGTCACTATCCCACGGGCGCGGGCAATGTCCCCATCGAACTTGTCGGTAATCATCATTGCGATGAACAAAGCGACGGTAACCCACATCCACACGATACTTCCGCGGGCAGCACCCGACGCGACGTCATCACGCGAAAAAATAACACCCGCACCACCACCGGCATAGGCCGCGAACACGAATACCGGAATCAACACAATCCGGATACCAGTCAGCACATTCGGCAGGTTCACATTGCTCGGCTTTACAGGTTCAGACACAAGAGACAGCCTAGTTCAGCGCCGCACGGCGGGCATCGGAGCGGGTCTTTAGCACGCTAAGTATCGCGGTTACAGCCAATGTCGCGACGATAATCAACAAAGACAGCACCGTCGGGAACTCGTAAACATGCAGCGGCTGCCCACCGTTGATAAACGGAACGTGGTTTTCATGCAGTGCATGCAACAACAGCTTCACACCGATAAAAGCAAGGACCACGCCCAACCCGTAAGACAAGAACACCAAGCGCTCCAACAGAGCATCCAATAGGAAGTACATCTGCCAAAGCCCCATCAACGCAAACGCGTTAGCGGTAAACACGATGTAGGCCTCTTGTGTCAAACCAAAAATAGCCGGAATGGAATCGAAAGCGAACATCACGTCAATAAAGCCGATAGACAACAAACAAATAAACAGCGGTGTCAACATCAGCCGACCATTCAAGCGAGTCAACAAACGATCACCATCGAAAGTGCTCGACACCGGGAACGCTCGGCGAACAAGCTTAACCACGGCCATGTCATCCACATGGGTTTCCTCTGCCCCGCGGACCTCGTCCACGACGAGTTTGATAGCGGTGTAGAGAAGAAAAGCGCCAAAAATGTAGAACACGAAGGCAGCCTTGGAAATGACCACCGCGCCCAGCGCAATAAAAATGCCACGGAACACCAGAGCCAATGCAATGCCAATAAGAAGAACCTTTTGCTGGTAAGCGCGTGGGACTTTAAAGCTTCCGATGATCAGAGCAAAGATGAACAGATTGTCGATGCTCAAGCTGAGCTCGGTGATATAGCCAGCAAAGAATTCGATAGCGTGATCATGCTGTCCCTCTGGCCCACCCCAGGTGAACCAGAGAAACATGCCGAACGCTGCAGCGAGCGCCATGTAGAAAAGCATCCACCCCGTGGCCTCCCGTATTGAGGGCTCGTGCGCACTACGCACATGCGAGACAAAATCGAAAGCCAGCAGGCCTAGTACGACGATGACGGTAATAGTCCACGTCAATGCATTAACTTCCACAAAAACCTCCGGTGAAAAACTACAACAACCGGAGGTCTCCCCCACCACTAATGGTGGCCAGCGCGACCGGGGTGGGTGTCCACGCCGTGTTGACGATCAACGCTGTAGATCGGGGTACTCCCCTCCAACGACACCCCACTGTAGCCTACTGGACCCGCCTGTGGCGACTAGAACACGCCACCTGTCGGGTTTGCGTCAACGATGTGCGTATCTTGGTCATCGTTATCCCGGGGGGCATCTTCTGGGTTAGCCCCTCGGAGCATCCACAGGGTGGTTTCGAGCTCGTCTTCGCGCACGAGGACTTCGCGGGGTTTTGAGCCTTCGGACGGCCCGACGACGTCGCGGGACTCAAGCAAGTCCATGAGGCGACCTGCTTTCGCGAAGCCAATGCGCAGCTTTCGCTGCAGCATGGATGTCGATCCCAGTTGGGAAGTGATGACTAGTGTCGCGGCTTCGATCAAGTCATCGAGGTCGTCGCCAATGTCAGAGTCAATATGCTTCTTTTCGACCTTTTCTTCCGTGACGTTTTCCTCGTAGTGCGGTGCGCCTTGTTCCTTCGCTTTTTCAACCACGGCGTGGATTTCTTCGTCGGAGACGTAAGCGCCTTGGATACGCAGTGCGTTGCCACCCTGCGGGATGAACAGCCCGTCACCCATGCCGATGAGCTTTTCGGCTCCGGGTTGGTCGAGAATGACTCGGGAGTCAGTCTGACTTGATGTTGCGAAAGATAGTCGAGAGGGAACGTTGGTCTTGATCAAACCGGTCACGACGTTAACAGAGGGGCGCTGGGTCGCAAGCACAAGGTGAATACCTGCGGCGCGTGCTTTTTGGGTGATGCGCACGATGGAGTCTTCAATTTCCTTGGGCGCAGTCATCATCAGGTCAGCGAGCTCGTCGACTACGCAAATAATCAGCGGATAGGGTTTAAGTTCCCGCTTGCTGTCCGGCGGCAGTTCGACTTTACCGGCGCGGATTTTCGCGTTGTAGTCCTTGACATGACGCACCCCTGCCTGGCGCATGTCCATGTAGCGCTGTTCCATCTCCTCAACAAGCCAGTTGAGCGCCGCGGCGGCCTTCTTGGGTTGGGTGATGATCGGGGTGATCAGGTGGGGAATGCCCTCGTAGGGGGTTAGCTCCACCATCTTTGGGTCGACGAGGATCAAGCGGACTTCCTCTGGGGTTGCCCGAGTGAGCAGCGACACCAGCATGGCGTTAACGAACGCTGATTTACCCGAGCCGGTGGCACCAGCTACAAGCAAGTGTGGCATCGCGGCGAGGGAGTGCGCAATGTACTCGCCTTCAACGTCTTTGCCGATGCCGATGAGAACCGGGTTGTCATCGTTGGCGACGGCGGGTGCGTTGAGCACGTCGCCGAGACGGACCATTTCGCGGTCTGTGTTCGGCACCTCGATGCCCACGGCTTGTTTTCCGGGAATCGGGCTGAGGATACGCACATTTTCGTTGGCCACGGCGTAAGCCAGGTTCGCCTGCAGGTTGGTAATTTTGCTGACTTTGACGCCGCGTCCAAGTTCCACTTCGTAGCGGGTCACTGTCGGTCCTCGGGAGAAGCCGGTGACGATCGCATCGATGTTGAATTCTTGGAACACGCCGTTGATCTGCTCGATCGTCCTGTCGTTGGCCTCAGACCTGGTGATCGCCGGAGCTCCGGGGGTCAACAAGTGCGGTGAGGGCACTTCGTAGGGATCGTCCGAAGGTGCGGCACTCAAGTCTGTTGAATGTGCAACGGAATCATCTGTTCCTGCAGCCGCCTTGGCGGCCGTGCTTGCCGCTACTACTGCAGCGGCGGGTGCTGCTGCTTGGGCTGCGGCAGATTCCGTGGCCTTGGCAGCAGCGCTGCCTACTGCTGCGGCGACCGTGTCCACTCTGCTTGCGGCAGCTTCAACCGCATCACGGGCAGCAGAGGTGTCCGGGCGCAGGGTGCGTGCCGAGGTGCTCGGCTCCTGATCGAATGTCAGCGTGGGTTCGGAGGCTTCGTCGTAGAGATTGTCCTCCCTGCGTAACTTCTTCCTAGGCGACGGAAGCGTGACGGTAGGTTCATCGCTGTGGCTATCCAACGGATAGTTTTCCGCCGGGGTCAGCCCTCGCGCGCCTGTATTCGAGCGGGTTGCGCGAGCCGAGGATGGCGGCCGCGTGCTCGATGGAACATCTGCGCGGTAGTCGTCGATGTGAAGCTCGTCGTCATCCTCATCTGCGACATCATCCCACTGCTGCTTTTCATAGCGGCCGTCGGCACCGCGAACAATGTCACTGATGTAGGTGACGAACTCTCGGACCGTTACGTCGGTGAGCTTCAGCGCGCCGTAGACAATGACCAGAATGAGGATCGGTATGGCGATGTAGCTGGTGAGACCCGCTGCGAGCGGACCACCAACAATAGTCCCTAGGAAACCTCCGGCTGTTTTGCGGCCTGCCCATTCTGAGGGCAGGCCGGCAAAAATATGGATTAAGCCGAGCATTGGGAGTGCCAGCAACACGAAGCCCAGGGCGCCACGCTGCTTGGCCTGTGCACCGGGTAGATAGCCGAGCATCAGAGCTACAGCGGCGGCGGCGAGAATAATGGGCAGGACTACAGCCCCTGCGCCAATCGAGTAGTAAGCACCGTCGGCGATGACCCGGCCCACGGGGCCCGCGACATCAACCCATACGCACGCGCCAAGAATAACCGCGATACCAATGAGGGCGAGCCCGATACCATCGTGTCCCCCATCGTTAGCAACAACACCCGGCTGGGGCTGCTCCAACGCGGGGACGTCGCTCTTTTGGCTGGCACGTGTGCGATGTCCGCGGCGGCTAGAAGAAGGAGAATCAAGCACGACGGTTGCATCGTCATCGACAGTCGACTCACTATCGGATTCAAGGGCGTCGTCGTCATGGTCATAGCGGTGTCCACGACCGAGTCCCCCCAGGGAACGAGTCAGGGCACCGAGCCCGTGGGCGGTGCCGCGGAAGGCTGCACCTAGTCCCGCACCCACACCACGAAAGGCGCTGCCAGTTCGCTCTTCAGCTGTTTCTGATGCACGCTGAGCTGCGGGCACTACCCTACCTTGACCGCTCTGGGAGCGGCTGCGCCGGTTGCTTGCCGAGGCTTTGGCGGGGGCGGACTTTTTCCGCGGTCCGTTGTGGCTGTTCGAAGCAGACTTCGCCCTCGAGCGTGTTGAAGCAGGCATGGGCTGAAGTTTATCCCTCTTTTCCACACCAGTCACAACAGACACACCGGCCACATACTAAACATTGGCCGGCATCGGTATAGCTATCGACCACTACCCCGGCTAAATCAGCTCTACATCACACCGAAGAGGCTACAATTTGCGAAGGCGGAGACCGTGCACGTTCCCTTCAAGGTCAAGCCCTTGCGATTGACGGCCGAAGAGATGAAGGAGAATTTCCCCAACATTTCCACGAATCCTCACAACATCATCGCCGGCTCGGGCTACGCCCCTCTGGTCATGCAACACCACACGCGGAAGGCCCGATGGGTAAGCAATAACAGGCGCGGTGCTGGGAGAGACCAACATTGCACCGATCGTCTTCAAGGGGGTGAGCAATGCTTGCTGGGCATCCTCTGGCAGGGCTCGCGGCTGCCATCCGTGCTGTGCGCGGCGGACATCTTCGTGGTGAATGAAGTTTTCGGCGGTGTTTATCCGTGCATCTACGGGCTTGAGCAGCCTTGGAGGGCCAGCCGCCCATGCTTCCACCACGCCTTCAAAGCCGAGGTCAGCTGAAACTCGTCGAGCAGTCCTCTCAGTGTGGCGAGCGAAAGGTGTGAGGAACATTCCGAGAGCCGCGTCGGGACGATGTTCTCTGAGGTAGAGGTGGACTGCGAGATCTTGTACCGACCAGCCTTCGAGGCTCGTAGGTGCCTCCGGCTCCAATTCCAGCATGAGCTTTGCTAGGTCTGTGCGTTCGCGTTGATGAAACTTCACACAATAAACAATAGCGGGGCGTGGGCAGCTGCATTATGCAGCGTGCCCACGCCCCGCGGGTGACAATTCGATCTAGAGGCTCTGGCGTGCAGCAGCGATGTCTTCGTCGCTGACGTGAACCTCGCCCGCAGTCGGAACAACAGTCGGGATGATCATAGGCTTGCGGCGCCACTTTTGCTCGACGTAGCGGGAGACGGTCCGGCGCAGCTTTTGCACCATTCGGTACACCTCGTTTTCGCCCTCACCAGCAAGGTCAAGCATAGTGTTTTCAACGAGGTCGGTAACCTCTGGCATCATCGCGAGGTGGTCCTCTGAGAAGCCCTTGGCCTGAACCGTCGGGCGCTCCAGAGGACGCCCGGTACGGTTGTCGATGACGACGGTAATGGAGATCAGGCCGCCTTCACCCATGGAGGTGCGGTCTGCGAGCACTTCTTCATCGATGTCACCCATGGTGACGCCATCGACGTAGAGGTTACCGACGTCGCGCTGACCAACGACGCGAGCGTTGCCATCGACCAAGTCAACGAACACGCCATTTTGAGCGAGGACAACATTGTCACGGTTGACACCCGTGGAGATAGCGAGCTCTTTGTTCGCTCGCAGGTGGCGCCATTCGCCGTGGACCGGCATAGCATTAGTTGGGCGAACCGCGTTGTACAGGAAGAGCAGCTCACCGGAATAGCCGTGGCCGGAGGTGTGAACCTTAGCATCACGGCCGGTAATCACGGTTGCGCCGATCTGGGCCAGCATGTTGATGACGCCAAAAACGGCTTCCTCATTGCCGGGCACCAGCGAAGAGGAAAGGATGATCAGGTCGCCATCACGTACGGTGATCTGGCGGTGTTCGCGACGCGCCATGCGTGACAGGGCTGCCATGGGCTCACCCTGGGTACCTGTCGTGATCAGAACAACGCGATGGGGTGCCATTTTGGCGGCTTCGTCCATGGTGATGATGGTTCCGCGAGGTGCCTTGAGGTAACCCATCTTTTCCGCGATTTCCATATTGCGGATCATCGAACGACCGTTGAAAGCCACCTTGCGACCTGCGGCGACCGCTGCGTCAACAGCGGATTGGACGCGGTATACGTTGGAGGCGAAGGAAGCAAGGATCACACGCTGCTTTGCCTCGCCAATGAGTCGCTTCAGAGTGGGAGCAATATCAGCCTCTGAACCGGAAACGCCAGGAGTTGTTGCGTTGGTGGAGTCACACAAGAACAGGTCAACGCCTTCGTCACCAAATCGAGACAGCGCAGGAAGGTCAGTCGGTCGACCATCAGTCGGCGTCTGATCCAGCTTGATGTCGCCGGTGTGGACGACGAGCCCAGCGCCGGTCTTGATAGCGATACCCAAGCAATCCGGGATGGAGTGATTAACCGCGAAGAATCGCAAGTTGAACGGGCCCCGGTTGACGTCCGACTGCTCGTTGACCTCGATGAGCTTGGGGCGCTGGCGGTGCTCCTGGCATTTAGCCTGGATGAGCGCGCAGGTGAAGCGCGATGCCAAGATCGGTAGATCCGGGCGCAGCTTAAGCAGCCAAGGAATAGCACCGATGTGATCCTCGTGGCCATGGGTAACCACAAGGGCTTCGATCTTGTCGAGCTTGTCTTCGATGTAAGAGAAATCGGGAAGGATGAGATCCACACCCGGTTCTCCGGAAGACGGGAACAAGACACCACAGTCGACAATCAGCAACCTGCCGCGGTACTCGAAAACGGTCATGTTTCGACCAATTTCGGAAATACCACCGAGGGCGACGATACGAAGACCGTCCTTAGGGGCCTTCGGAGGTTGGGGAAGTCGCTGCGTGAGGTCTGCACCCTGCATGGACTTGACAACATTGCGACGGGGATTGCGATTGCGGTTGCCATTACTGTTGCCACCAGAGTTGGAGGAACCCTTATTGTTGCCGCCGCGAGATTCGCGGTTGCTGGATCCGTTGGAATTGCCACCTCGGCCGCGGGAGCGACGGTTACGGCTGTTCGAAGAGCGCTCGCCGTTGCGGCTCGAGCCACCACGCTGAGCGCCTTTTCGTTCACCGTCGTTCGCGCCGGAAGACTGCTTGGAGCCTTCCGAGGATGAAGCAGAGGAACCGCTGTCCGATCCTTCAGCCGGTGCCGAGGGTGCTTGGAACTCAGGGGTCTCAGGAGGCCCGGCCTTGCGAGTTACTTTGCGGGATCGGGTACGGGGTTCAGTCATGTTATAGGACTCCAGCCTGTGTTAAATCTTCAGTCAGTGGGCCCAAATCGGCTTCACCCGCATGAATCTGCGGGAGCCTGGGCTCTCCGACGTGCATACCCATCAAGTTCAGGGCAGCTTTCGCGAAGCTGACTCCGCCCAGGCGTGCCTGAGCGTTGGTCAGCGGGGTCAAAGTGGCGTTGATTTCCCGCGCACGGGCGAGGTCGCCTTCCTCGAAGCTTTCCAACAGTTGACGCAGCTGCGCTGCTGCAACATGTCCGATCACAGAAATAAAACCAGTGGCACCAATCGACAACCATGGGAGGTTGAGTGAGTCATCGCCGGAATACCAATCCAGTCCAGTGGTGGCAATCAGCGAGGCGGCTGCACCAAGATCGCCTTTCGCGTCCTTGAGCGCCTGAATATTCTTGTGTTCGGCTAGACGCTTAATGGTATCAGAATTAATCCCCACTGCAGAACGCGATGGGATATCGTACAGGCAGATCGGCGTGTCGGTCGCATCAGCGACCGTGGTGAAGTGCCGATAGATGCCTTCCTGACTGGGGCGCGAGTAGTAAGGAGTAACGACAAGTAGACCGTCGGCGCCAGCTTCGGTTGCCTGCTTGGCTAGCTCAATGGATTCAGCAGTGTTGTAGGTCCCGACACCTGCCGTCAGCTTGATGTTGGGGCCGACAGCTTCGCGCACCGCCTGAATGAGTGCGCGTTTTTCCGCAGGGGTCGTTGTGGGAGATTCTCCGGTAGTTCCGGACAAGACAAGAGCATCGCAGCCTTGTTCCACCAAGTACGAGGAAAGACGAGCGGCAGCATCGAAGTCGACCCCTCCTTCGGCGGTGAAGGGGGTAACCATAGCTACCGAGACGGTACCGAATACGGAAGCGGCGGTGGAGATGGATATGACGTTCGGAGCGTTCATAACTCACTAGACTACAGGTTTTTATCGACGTTTCGGGCAACACGCACGTCACACCACACAAATAATGAAGCATTGCTTCAGCCACCGCAATTTTAATTAACTGCCAAGTGCGGGCTTAAAAATCGGTTACATACGGGCTGGTAGCCATCAGGGAGCCATCAGGCAGAGAATCGATTTGAAAGTCGCCAAACGCCGTTGGAGCTTGGTCTGACAGCAGTCGGCAAATCTCTACAGCAACTGTGCGAATCTCTACATCCGCATGCTCACTAGCGCGCATTCCTATGAAGTGACGCCACGTCCGGAAGTTGCCGGTGACCACCAAACGGGACTCAGTAGCTCCAGGCAGGATCATCCGAGCAGCCTGCCGCGCCTGCTTCATTCGCAGCAACGCATTGTTTTCCCCGTGCTCGTCCGTCAGGCGCTGTTCCAAAGCACTTAGAAGCTCTTTGTACGCGAATCGGGACTCGTCGGCTGCTCGCTGAAACAGGCTCAATAAAGCGTCATCCGCGGCGACCAAAGGCGGCACAACCACCGGATTGTCATCGTGTACATACCGCTGGGAAAGTTGAGAACAGGAAAAATGCCTGTGGCGCATCAGTTCGGCTGCCGCTACCCGCGAGATACCACGGATGTACACGGTCGCGGTGGCATGCTCGAAAAGTGCCATGTGACCGACCTCGAGCACGTGACGGATGTACGCGTCGTAGTCTCTAGTGCGAGGATTGGGCTTATCAAAACTCTCGTAACAAGCACGCCCCGCAAATTCAATCAGCGCTTCCCCACCCTGGGCCTCCGTCGCGAAATCAACCGACGACGGAGGCAGGAAGTTCGAACAACCGACTAACTCGACGCTCAACGATGCTTGATTCACCATAGGACCTAAAGATCCATGAAATGCTCAAGCCCCACCGTCAACCCAGGATGCGCGGCAATGTCACGCACACCAAGCAGCACACCCGGAACAAAGCTTGACCTGGAGTAGGAATCTTGGCAGATTGTCAGGGTTTGACCTTCAGCGCCAAAAATAACCTTTTCGTGGGCAACCATGCCTGTCATGCGGACAGCATGGACGGGGACGCCATCAACATTGGCACCTCGTGCACCGTCGAGAGACATCTCAGTTGCATCGGGCTGCTCGTCCAGACCTGCTTCGGCGCGCGCGCGAGCGATACCGCGGGCTGTGTGCACAGCCGTTCCCGACGGAGCATCGAGCTTGTTCGGGTGGTGCAATTCGATGACCTCAGCGGAATCAAAGAATCGAGCAGCCTGCGCTGCCAATACCATCGTCAACACAGCAGAGATGGCGAAGTTCGGTGCAATGAGTACGCCGACCTTCCCCTTGCCTTCTTCCACACACCAGCCACGGACAGTAGCCAGGCGCTCATCGTCGAATCCGGTCGTACCGACAACGCAGTGAATACCATGGCTGATGCAGAACTTTAGGTTGTCCATAACGACACCCGGTTGGGTGAAGTCGACGATGACTTCCGCACCGGATTCTACGAGTTGTTCCAGGCTATCGCCGCGATCGATCCGGGCTACTAGCTCGAGATCCTTTGAGGCTTCAACGCCTTCACACACTGCAGAGCCCACTCGGCCTGATGCACCGAGGACACCGACTTTAATAGACCGTTGGGAGCTCATCATTACTCCTTATCGTCGACAGGGACCAAGGAAATCTTGCCACGGGAATCGATATCAGCGATTTCAACCTGAACTTTGTCCCCAACGTTGACGACATCTTCGACGTTCTCGATGCGCTTACCGCCACCGAGCTTGGAGATGTGCACCAAGCCGTCGCGTCCCGGCAAGAGGCTCACGAAGGCACCAAAGGCAGTCGTCTTCACAACCGTTCCGAGGAAGCGCTCCCCCACCTGCGGAAGCTGGGGATTAGCAATGGCATTGATTTTCTCAATAGCGGCATCTGCTGCCTCACCCGCAGTGGCGGAGATGAATACGGTGCCATCTTCCTCGATGGAAATATTCGCACCGGTTTCCTCGGTGATCTGGTTGATGGTCTTACCCTTCGGGCCGATCACCTCACCAATCTTGGACACCGGCACCTTGATGCTAGTGATACGCGGAGCGAACGAGCTCATCTCATCGGGACCATCGATGACCTCTGCCATCGTTTCCAAAATGGTGTGGCGCGCATCCCGCGCTTGAGACAGCGCATCGGCAAGTACCTTCGAAGGGATACCGTCCAGTTTGGTATCCAGCTGCAACGCAGTGATGAACTCAGCGGTGCCAGCAACCTTGAAGTCCATGTCGCCGAAAGCATCCTCAGCACCCAAGATATCGGTCAGTGCAACATAGCGAGTCTCGCCGTCAACCTCGTCAGAGACCAAGCCCATAGCGATACCTGCGACAGGCGCCTTCAACGGAACACCCGCGTTGTACAACGACAGGGTCGATGCACACACCGAGCCCATCGAAGTAGAACCATTGGAACCGAGGGCCTCTGAAACCTGGCGAATGGCGTAAGGGAACTCCTCACGAGAAGGAATTACTGGGACCAAAGCACGCTCAGCCAGTGCACCGTGGCCGATCTCGCGACGCTTGGGGGATCCAACGCGGCCGGTTTCGCCAGTGGAGTACGGCGGGAAATTGTAGTGGTGGATATAACGCTTATGATCGACTGGGCTCAGCGAGTCAATCTGCTGCTCCATCTTGAGCATGTCCAACGTGGTGACGCCGAGAATCTGTGTCTCACCACGCTCAAACAAGGAAGAACCGTGGGCGCGGGGAATCAGATCAACCTCTACGCCAAGATCACGGATGTCAGTCAGCCCACGACCGTCAATGCGGTATTCCTCGGTCAAAATACGACGGCGAACCACAGCCTTGGTGACAGCACCGTATGCGGCGCGGATCTCCTTTTCGGCAGCAGCGACCGCCGCGGCGTCATCAAGATCCTCGTAGAAATCAGCAACCTTGTCTACAAGCTGCTCAACAATGGCGTTGGTGTGCTCGACAACAGCCTCATCGCGCTCCTGCTTGCCCTTGATGGACATGAGCTTCTCGATCTTCTTAGCTGCAGCCTTGTCGACCATCGCGTAGGTCTTGTCGCCATAAGGCGGGAACAAGGGGAACTCTTGGGTTTCCTTGGCTGCGCGCTCCGCCAAACCAGCCTGTGCTCGGCACAGAACCTCAATGAAGGGCTTCGCAGCCTCAAGACCCTCGGCAACCACAGACTCGGTAGGAGCGGGTGCACCGTCAGCAATACGTTCCACAACGTTCTCGGTGGCGCCGGCTTCGACCATCATGATCGCGACGTCATTAACCTTCTTGCGTCCCTTGGTACGGGTGACAATTCGGCCAGCGACAACGATCTCGAACAACGCGTCCTTGGACTGGGTGTGGGTCGGGAAAGCCACCCACTGGCCCTTGGGATGCTTGTCGTCCGCAATCAAAGCCATGCGGACACCACCGACCGGACCGGACACAGGCAAGCCACTGAGCTGCGTGGCAGCAGAAGCAGCATTGATTGCGACGACGTCATACATGTCCTCGGGATCCATGGACATGACGGTCACAACGACCTGCACCTCATTGCGCAGACCCTTAATGAAAGTGGGGCGCAGAGGGCGGTCAATCAAACGACACGCGAGAATCGCCTCGGTCGACGGGCGACCTTCACGGCGGAAGAAAGAACCGGGGATACGACCCGCGGCATACATGCGTTCCTCAACGTCCACGGTCAGCGGGAAGAAATCAAAACCTTCACGCGGTTTGTTGGACGCTGTGGTAGTGGCAAGCATCATGGTGTCGTCATCCAAATATGCGGTGACGGAGCCGCCGGCCTGGCGGGCTAACTGCCCGGTTTCAAATCGAATGGTGCGGGTGCCAAAATCGCCATTATCGATGGTGGCAATAGCTTCGGTGATTCCGAATTCGGGGTCATTGGCAAAAGTTACGTCGCTCATGGGCGCGTGTCTCCTCTTTACATCAGTCTGCGCTCAGCGATCATCGGTGTCGCCGAAAAATAATCCTCTTATTCGCAGTTGATGCCTAACACTACCAGACGCTTCCGCCCGAAAGAATAAACAAAAACGCCAACTGCATCACAGCAGTCGGCGTTTATTGCTCCGTTGACGCCTCCCATCCGCGGACGGGAGGGCAACCCACTAGCGGCGCAGGCCCAGGCGGGCGATCAGGTCGCGGTAACGGTCAACATTGTTGGCAGCGAGGTACTTCAGAAGGCCCTTGCGGCGACCAACGAGAAGCAGCAGACCACGACGAGAGTGGTGATCGTGCTTGTGCTCCTTGAGGTGCTCGGTGAGCTCCTTGATGCGGACGGTCAGCAGTGCAACCTGAGCCTCCGGAGAACCGGTGTCAGTGGGGTGCAGGCCGTACTCTGCAAGGATTTCTTTCTTCTGCTCAGTGCTTAGAGCCATAGTGAGTTCTCCTCGAACATTTTTCAGTCCACATGAATGAATCCACGACAACGCACTCTGCCGACTTGAGCCGGTTTCTGCTGTTTATCGTGGTGCCAAGCAACTGCTGTGGACCGCAGTCACAAAACACTGAGATGCTAGCAGATATCTGACAGTTCTTCTAGCTGTCGGAGTGTTGACGCCGCGTGGGCTCTGATTGGGCAAGTATGGTGCGCGTTTGTTTCACGTCATTGGCCATTGCGTCGAGCAGTTCGTCTACCCCACTGAATTTCTTCATGCTGCGCAGGTGGTCGACGAATTCTACTTCGCACCGGCATCCATAGAGGTCGGCGTCTTGGTCGAGCACGAAGGGCTCGACGCTGCGGCGGTGGTCGCCAAATGTGGGGTTGGTACCGATGGAGATTGCTGCGGGGTAGGCCACCTCTGGCTCCATGGTGCCGCTGATAGTTGTTTTACCCGGCGCCGGGTCGAGTATGCGGAACCAACCACAGTAGACCCCGTCTGCTGGCAGGGCGACGGTGTCCGGAAAATACATGTTCGCTGTGGGGTAGCCGAGTTCACGGCCTCCACGACCTGCCCCATGTTCGACGATGCCGCACACAGTATAGTTTCGCCCCAAAACGTGGGCAGTTTTTTGCACGTCGCCTTCCGCCAGCAGTGAGCGTGCGTAGGACGATGACAGCGCTGTGCCGTCCTCGTCTTCCTCTGTGAGTAGGTCCACGACGTGCGCCTCGAAGCCCCTAGATTCGCCGAGTTCGCGCAGTGTTTCTGTGGTGCCGGATGCCTTGTGCCCGAAGGTGAAGTTTTCTCCAACAAATACCGCGCGCGCATGTAGGCGTCCTACGACGATGGTGTCAATGAAGTCTTGGGGGGATAGTGCGGCGAGATCACGGGAGAATTCGACCGCGAGGAAGTAGTCGACGCCAAGTTCCTGCGCACGCCGCGCGCGTTCGTCGACGTCGCAGAGCAGTGGCGGGACGCGATTGGGGGCGACTACTGCTAGCGGGTGTGGCGCGAAGGTCATCAGTACTGCGGGTACGTCGAGTTCTCGTGCTCGTTGTACCGCTGCGGTTATCAACTGTTGGTGGCCGCGGTGGATCCCGTCGAAAACCCCGATGGCGGTGACGCATTGAGCAAAATCTTCGGGGATGTCGTTCACGCCGTGCCATGTCTTCACCCCTGACACACTACCGCCTACACTGTTGTTCCATGACCTCCCCCTCCCCTATTGATCCGTTGCAGTCTTCTGGTGTGCTGATTGTTGATAAGCCTCAGGGCATGACCTCTCATGATGTGATTAGTCGTGTTCGACGATTGTTTGGCACCCGTAAGGTGGGGCATGCAGGTACGTTGGATCCGATGGCTACTGGTGTACTGGTGCTTGGGTTAGAGCGTGGTACGAAGTTTTTGGCACATGTCGTTGCTGAGACGAAGACCTATGAGGCGACGATTCGTTTGGGTTCGGCGACTCACAGCGATGATGCCGAGGGCGATGCTGTCTTTGTAGCTCCTGAGGGCGCTGTGGATGCGCTCGATGACGCCGCGTTAGTCGCTGCTGTAGGAAAGTTTCGGGGCGACATTATGCAGCGCCCGAGCTCTGTGAGTGCGATCAAAATTGATGGTAAGCGTGCTCACCAGCGTGTTCGCGAGGGCGAAGAGGTAAGTATTCCTCCTCGGAGGGTCACTGTGTTTAGTTTTGACGTCGCGGGAATTCGTCGGCTTGTTGCGGACGGCGCGCCCGTGGTTGATGTTGATGTTCGGGTTCATTGTTCTTCTGGGACCTATATTCGTGCGCTGGCGCGGGATCTTGGCGAGTTGCTGGGGGTTGGTGGCCATTTGGTTGCGTTGCGCCGGACGGAGGTGGGGCCTTTTTCTTTGGCTCAAGCTCGGACTCTGGAGCAGTTGGAGCACAGCCCGTCGTTGAGTTTGTCTTTGGATGAGGCTCTGACTGTCTGTTATCCGGTGGTTGAGGTTAGCGCTAAAGAAGCACTGGACTTGTCGATGGGTAAGTGGCTGGAGCCTCGGGGTTTGAAGGGTGTGCATGCCGCGGTCGCACCGAATGGGGCGGCTGTCGCTTTGGTTAAGGAGCAGGGCAAGCGTTTGGCTACGGTCTTTGTGGCGCGTCCTAATACTTTGTAGGTGTTTTTCAGTGATGACGCCGCGTTGTGTTGGCGTCGCTCTTAGACTACTGCTGTGGAGGCTAGCACGAGTCCGTCGCGGATGACCCACTGACCGCTGATGAACGGAACGGGTGTGGGGCGTACTAGCAGATAAGAGATGAAGGTGCCGTCTTCTCGGATGTCTACTTCTGCTTGTTCGAAACCTAGCCATCGGTGGGTCAGGGGGAACCAGGCCTTGTAGGTGGCTTCTTTTGCACAGAACAGGATGGTGTCCGGGCAGCTCACTCCAGCGGCGCGCAGCCTGGACAGTTGGGTGAGTTCACTGTCGCGGGCGATGGAGCCTAGCACGCCTTCTGGGAGAGCTGTCGCTATTTCTGCGTCGAGTCCCATCGAGCGCACGAGGAGTCGTGGGGCTACCACCGCTGCGCGGAATCCTTCGGTGTGCGTCAGTGAACCGGATACAGAGGCGGGCCACAGTGGCATTCCCTTGTCACCGCGAAGAATGGGCTCTCCCGAGTCTCGCCCTAGTTCGGCGAGGGCCTGGTGCGCGCACCACCTGCCGTCGCCGAATTCAGCTTTGCGCCGGGGTGCAGCATGGGCAACGAGGGCTTTTTCCGCAGGGTGAAGGGCTTCGAAGTTGGACATGTCCCCTGGGGTTGAGGTCAGGTAGCAATAGCGGGCAGACCCTGGGAACAGGCTTGGATCAAGCATCGCCCACCTCCATTACAGGAAATGGCCATTGCCTGCCTTCTAGGTTTGATTGCCACTCTCGTGGGTATCCCAGTGATACTTCGTGATGTTTGACGCCGTCGACGACTACGGTTCCTGGCATGTGTAAGTGCCCGTAGATGACGCATTGGGCGTTGTATCTAGTGGCCCAGCCTCTTGTGTGCCGACTTCCGCACCATAGGCCAAGCTCTGGGTATGCCATTTTCTGGACGGGTTCTATGACCAGCGGCCAGTGGTTGATGAGGATGGTCGGGCCTTCAACTTTGGATAGGCGCTTAATCGAATAGGCGAGCCGGTCCCAACACCATGCGCGGATGTCGACAAAGGGCGCGATCGCGAATTCATCGGTCATCATCACTTGACGGTCGTGAGCAGCCTGTACGGCGTTTTCGATGCTGTATCCCTGAGGGCGGAAAGAGTAATCGTACAGTGTAAAAAGCGGTGCGATGGTTACTCCGCCAAAAACCGGATAAGGGTCCTCGGGAGTGAGGACATCTATGTCCCGGCATGCTTGTACGAGCGCATCGTATTTCGCCCTACCTTTTTCCACGTCAGTTGCCCGACAGAAGAGCTCGTGGTTTCCTGGCACCCACAACACCCGGGCAAAACGCTGCCGGAGTGTTTTCAACACGTCGACGACCACCGCCGTGCGCTCAGCTACATCGCCGGCGACAATCAGCCAATCGCCTGGGTTGCGAGGATTGATCGCGTCGATAGCATCGGCGTTAGCTTTGACTGCTGCGTGCAGATCGGAGACAGCCCACAGGGTGCGACGCGCACCAGCGACACCCGCGGCGTCATCACTGTTGGTCGGCTTAAGGCTCACCCGAGGCCCTCCTCTCTTTGCACTCGACGGTTGAAAGAAACTAGCTCATGTACGGCTTGCCCTACAGCCAATTTAGCTGACTTTGGCCCATTTCATCGATATAAAACGGGCCCCAATAAACACGCAGCGAAGCAGCATGAACGCAGCAATGCCAAACCAAATTCCCGTCAGGCCGACACCCACCGCCCAAGCAATCCAAACCCCGGGGATAAAACCACAGGCTACGGAGGCTAAGGTGGCATTTCTTAAGTAGGTAGCGTCACCCGCCCCGAGTAATACCCCATCGAGCGCATAGGCACAGCCCCCCAGAATGACCATGCCCGACAAAATCCACCAAGGGGTACCCAATCCGTTCAGCACAGCGGCGTCGCGGGTGAACAAGCCGGGGATCCACCGACTGCCAGCGACCAAGACAGCCGACATCATCGCGGCCGCTGCAAGCGAAAAGCCAATCACCTTCATGCCAACACCACGCGCGCGAACGGCACTACCTGCACCCAGCGCGGCACCCACCAAGGCTTGCGCTGCGATTGCAAGCGAGTCCAGCACCAAACTTAAAAAGTTCCACAGTTGCAAAAGGATCTGGTGCCCCGCCAATGCCGCCTCGCCCATACGGGAGGCCACCCCAGCAGCTGATAAGAAGGCAACCTGGAAGGCCAGGGAACGAAGAATCAAATCACGCCCAAGCACCAGCTGAGAGGAGATAACCCCAAAATCAGGGGTGAGCGAACGACGCCCGGGTTGGCGGAAGAGACACACTAGAAACAGAGTCGCGGTGATACTCTCCCCTACCACGTTGGCATAAGCGGAGCCGACAAGCGAAAAACGATCGACGAACACCGGCACGAGAACCGCCGCAGGAACAACCCCGGCAAGAGTGAAATACAGGGGCAAACGGGTGTTTTGGACGCCGCGCAACCAACCATTTCCAGCCATCACTACAAGAGCAGCCGGGATGATGGGTGCGCAAGCTCGCAACCATTGGGCAGCAAGCTCAGCGGGCTGACCTACCCCGAGCAGCCACCGGCATAGTTGTGGGGCACCAACGATCATCCCCAAGCCCAACACCGCGCCGACGGCGAGAGCTACCCAGGTTGCCTGCATGCCTTCTTCGACCGCTGCCTGCCTGCGTCCTGCACCGAACAGTCGAGCTGCGCGAGCGGTCGTTCCAAAAGACAGGAAGGTCAGCTGCGTGGTGACCACCGACTGTATAGCTACCGCTCCGCCAAGAGCAGCTAATTCGGTGGCCCCAAGACGACCAACCACCGCGGTATCCCACAGCATGTACAGCGGCATCGCCGCGAGGACGCCCAGTGCGGGCAGAGCCAAAGATAGGATCTGGCGTACTGAAACGGACTCGGTTTGTCCTCTTAGATCCCAATCTGTGCCTGGGAGATCTTGAGGAGTCTGGCTGTTTCCGGACTTACTCGTGTTCGTCATCGGCCTTTTTGTAGGGGTCAGCCTCGCCGGCGGGCCGGGCGTTCTCCGCTAGCTTGCGCAACTCTTCGTCACGCTTACGGGCGCGTTCTAGCAGCGCTTCCATGTGCGCACTAGTCTCTGGCACGGTGTCGTGGCTGAAGCTCAACGTTGGCGTGTAACGCACACCGAGCTGATCACCCATGATCTTTCGCAGTTGACCACGGGCACGCTTCAGTGCTTCAGCCGCGACCGCGACGTCAGGCTCTTCATCGACTGTGCGGCCGCGAACCGTGTAGAACACGGTGGCGTCGTGGAGGTCTCCGGTGACTTTGCAGTCGGTGATTGTCACAAGTTCCAGTCGACTATCTTTAACTTCTAATTCGATGGCATTTGCAACGATCGTCTGGATGCGTTTGGCGAGACGAGCTGCGCGGGCATGATCAACCATAAGTCAACTCCTTGAACAGTGAAAGATGTTGTTCATTGTATGCTCTCAAGGCCTTTATACAGCCTCGATTGGAAACACCGAGGGTCCGTGGTGCGCGATCTCTTTTATAAGTGCGCACCACGGACCCTCGGCTCGGGCGGTCCTCGGGCGGCGAGTGTTAGCTCGCTGCCCTCAGCCCAGTGCTAGTCGCGGGGAACCTCGACCATTTCGAATACCTCGATGATGTCGCCGACCTGGATATCCGGGTAGGACAGCACCATACCGCACTCGTAACCGGCTGTAACTTCGGTTGCGTCGTCTTTTTCACGGCGCAAGGAGTCAATGGTTGCCTTCTCCGTAACGACGTTGCCGTCGCGGACGAGGCGCACCGATGCATTGCGGCGAACCTTGCCGGATTCCACCATGCAGCCGGCGATGAGGCCGACGGAAGATGCCTTGAACAGCGCGCGGATTTCGGCGCGGCCGATTTCCTTCTCTTCATAAATCGGCTTGAGCATACCCTTGAGGGCTGCTTCCATTTCTTCGATGGCGCGGTAGATAACGCTGTAGTAGCGGATTTCGACGCCTTCGGCGTTGGCTTCCTCGGTGGCTTTGCCTTCGGAGCGAACATTGAAACCAATGATCACAGCGTTGGATGCTGCTGCGAGTGAGACGTTGGTCTGCGTGACAGCACCGACACCACGGTCGATGATGTTGAGCTGAACTTCGTCGTCGACCTCGATCTTGAGCAGGGCCTCCTCCAGGGCTTCCACCGAACCTGCGTTGTCGCCCTTGAGGATGAGGTTGAGGGTGGAAGTTTCCTTAAGTACGGAATCCAGATCCTCGAGGGAGATACGCTTACGCGCCTTGGCCTGCAGTGCGTTGCGCTTGCGGGCGTTGCGCTGGTTGGCGATCTGGCGGGCAACACGGTCGTCTTCGACAACCAGGAGGTTATCGCCTGCACCGGGCACAGAGTTGAGACCCTGAACCTGAACGGGACGGGACGGGCCGGCCTCGTCGACGTCATTGCCGTACTCATCGACCATACGACGGACACGACCGTACGCATCGCCTACGACGATGGAATCGCCCACGCGGAGGGTACCGCGCTGCACGATGACGGTGGCCACTGGACCACGACCGCGGTCAAGGTGGGCTTCGATTGCCACACCCTGGGCGTCCATGTCCGGGTTAGCGCGCAAGTCCAGGGATGCATCTGCAGTCAACAGCACAGCTTCAAGCAAGCCATCGATGTTGATGCCCTGCTTCGCAGAGATGTCGACGAACATCGAATCGCCACCATATTCTTCCGGAATAAGACCGTATTCGGTGAGCTGGCCACGGATTTTCTCCGGGGATGCGCCTTCCTTATCGATCTTGTTCACGGCGACCACGATCGGAACGTCAGCAGCCTTAGCGTGGTTGATTGCTTCAACGGTCTGAGGCATGACGCCGTCGTCAGCAGCGACGACAAGGATCGCGATGTCGGTGGACTTGGCACCACGGGCACGCATAGCGGTGAAGGCTTCGTGACCGGGTGTGTCAAGGAAGGTAACGAGGCGTTGGCGGTCTTCGAAAGCCACCGGAACCTGGTATGCACCGATGCCCTGGGTAATACCACCGGCTTCGCCACCGCCCACATTAGATTTGCGGATGGTGTCGAGCAGGCGGGTCTTACCGTGGTCAACGTGACCCATAACGGTTACAACCGGAGGTCGCTTCGCGAGGTCTTCTTCGTCGCCCTCATCTTCGCCGAATTGAAGGTCGAAGCTTTCGAGAAGCTCACGGTCCTCATCTTCGGGCGAGACGACCTCTACCTTGTAGTTCATTTCTTCGCCGAGCAGCATCAGTGTCTCGTCGGAGACCGACGCAGTCGCGGTCACCATTTCACCGAGGTTGAACAATGCCTGGACGAGTGCCGATGCGTCAGCGCCGATCTTGTCAGCGAAGTCAGACAGCGATGCACCGCGAGCCAGTCGCAGCGTGGAGCCGCCGCCATCGGGCAAACGTACGCCGCCGATGACATTGGGTGCCTGCATTGCTTCGTACTCATTGCGTTTCTGCCGCTTCGACTTACGACCGCGACGCGGAGCGCCACCCGGACGTCCGAATGCGCCAGCAGTGCCGCCACGACGTCCGCCGCCACCGCGGGGGCCGCCACCAGGGCGTCCACCGAAGTTTCCGCCGCGTCCGCCGCCACCGTTGTTGCCGTCACGTCCGCCGCCACCGGCAGAAGAACGGGAAGGCATCTGTGCGGGGTTGGGGTGCGAAGGCATCATTGCGGGCGAAGGACGACGTCCTCCACCTTGGCGCTCTCCGCCTTGCTTGTTACCGGCAGCACCGCCTGGGCGGGGGCCACCCTGTCCGGGGCGCTGGCCACCAGACTTCGATGCACCGCCAGGGCGCGGTCCGCCACCGGGGCGAGGTGCCGGGCTGGTTCCGGTCGAGAATGGGTTGTTTGCAACACGGGGAGCACGTGCACCAGGCTTGGGCCCCGGCTTTGCCATGGGCCGCGGCATAGCTGAAGGCGTGGATGCAGAAGCAGACGGCTTCGCCGGTGCTGCAGCCTCAGGTTTAGCGGCAGACTTGGCCGCGGGCTTGGCAGGGGTTGCCTTGGCTTTTGCTGCTGACTGTGCAGCAGGCTTCGGTGCAGGCTTAGTGGCCTTAGCCTCAGCCTTGGCTTCCGATTGCTTTTTCTCGGCAGCGGCCGGCTTTGCAGCTGGTTTCGCGCCAGGCTTGGGGGCAGCAGATGCGGCAGGCTTCTTAGCCGCCTTCGAATCAGCGGCTTTAGCCGAGGATTGTTGTGCGTCGCCGTCTCCTGCGCCTTCTGCGGCGCGCTTGTCGGCGTAGAACTTCTCCATTTTCTTCACGACCGGCGGCTCGACTGTGCTCGAGGCGGTCTTGACGAATTCACCCTGCTCTTTCAGGGTAGCGAGTAGTTCTTTACTGGTAATTTCCAGCTTCTTTGCGAGTTCGTGTACGCGAAGCTTTCCGGGCACTATGCTCCTCTAATCTGTTTTAGGAAGCCGGTGCCGCCCGGTGCTTCGTGTCTCCTTGGATAAATCCGAGGGGGTGCAAGCGGGGCCTAGGCGCCTACCGGCTTCGAGTTGTTTATGACGTTCATCGCTGATGCTTCATCGTGTGCTCATCAGTGTTCGGTCTCCACATTCTTGGTCTGTGAGGTGTGCTCCTTGATGTAGGAGCACAATCTCTCTGCGTCTACCGGAGCAGACACCTTAAACGCGCGGGCAAACTGCCTACGTGCAATAGCTATCTCCACGGCCTCCTGTGTGGGAGTGATCCACGCGCCACGCCCAGGTAGCTTACGCTGCGGGTCGGGCTGTACGAAGAACTCACCCTGCACTTTGTCTCCAGCAGATCGTCGCCGAAGAACAACCCTCAACAGCTGAGAATCAGGATGCCGTGTTCGTGTGGCAATGCAGGTACGGATGGGGTGACGCCGGGCGTGTCCTACGCTGCTCGCCAACCGTTTCACCGTCCTGAACGTATGCCAATTTTATCCTTACACGCACACACGCATGAGCGCCTGTGCAGGCCCTCGACGCCCGCGATCGAATGATCGGGGCCCATTGTCAACTGGTTGCCGTTATAGCTACCAGCAGGTAAATGGTGACGTGGCAGAAAGCCACACCTATAGGGCCTTGTAGGACTTTACGCGAAAAGTGCCGATATGACAACGATGCAACTCTTTAGTCCACCGTCCGAAGGCGAGCTAGTCGACGTCTTGCTCAGATGGTTGGGCGTGCAAATCGCCGAGTACAGCGTCTGCCGCCTGATTGGCTTCTGTCTCTTCCTTCATGCCCCAAGCGCCGCGCGCGGCCTCATACTCAGAGTTCTGTTCACGGAATTTTTCTCGCAGAGCTGCCAGATCGTCCGCGCCGAAATCTTCGGTGTCAGGGTGGATATCGATCTTCCATCCGGTCAGGCGCGCAGCCAGACGAGCGTTTTGCCCTTCTTTGCCGATCGCCAGCGATAGTTGGTAATCAGGCACGGTAACGCGCGCAAACTGTGATTGTTCGCTAATGACGTCGACTCGGACAATCTTTGATGGAGACAAGGCGTTGCCAACGAAGCACGCACCGTCTTCATCAAAGTCAATGATGTCCAGTTTTTCGCCGGCGAGCTCACGCATAATGTTGCCAACGCGCTGCCCGCGTGGGCCGATGCAGGCACCTTTGGCGTTGAGTCCCTTGACGGTTGAGCGGACCGCAATCTTCGTGCGGTTGCCCGCTTCACGAGCGATCGACACGATCTCGACAGCCCCCTGCGCAACCTCGGGGACTTCGAGTTCGAAGAGTTTCCGGATGAGCTCTGGGTGAGTGCGGGATAGGTTGATCGCAAGTCCGCGGTGGGCTCGCCCAACGCTGACAACGTACACCTTGACACGATCGCCGTGCTCGAGCTTTTCGCCTGGGATTTGTTCGGCTGGAAGCAGGAGGCCGTCTTGACCATCGAGCTCTGTTCCAAGGTTGACTACTACGATGCCGCGTTCGTTGGCGTGAGCGTCACGTTGAACGACACCACTGACGACGGTGCCTTCGTAGCCTGCGTACTCGCCAAGTCGCTGATTGGTTTCGGCTTCGCGGAGGCGCCCCACGATGGCTTCGCGAACGGCCTGGGCACCGACACGTGCGAAGTTGACGGGGGTGTCGTCTTCTTCCGGGCCTGCTACGCCGTCTTCATCGAATTCCTGCACCATGACGGCGACGTCACCAGTGTATTTGTCGATGACCACGCGGGCGCGCGAAGTCTTGGAGTCGTCGCGGTCTTCGAGGTAGGCCTGGAGCAGTGCTCGGGAGATAGTGTCGAGAAGCTCTCGTACCGGGATGCCGCGTTCCTTCTCAATTGTTTCTAGTGCGTGGACGTCAATGTTCACTTGTTTTTCCTTATGCAGGTTGTGTAGTTATGTTCCGCAGTGTGGTTGTTTCTTGAGCTGCGGAGGTTGAGCACATTGCGATGAGGGCTCGGGCAGCCACTTTAATCTTCAAACGGCGCTTGTGCCAGTTCTAGTTCTGCGGCTGGTGGTTGTTTAAACTCGACATCCACGGTTGCCCCACTGACCTCTACAAGTGGGCGAGGTGAGCTGGTGAGAGTTTTGCCTTTGGTTTCAATGGCCATCACAGCGTCTTCAGCATCGTTAAGTGCACCGATTCGGAAGCGCTGCTTCTTGCCTTCTACTACGACTACTGCGATGCGTCCCTGGTTGCGGCGCCAGTGGCGGGCAAGGGTCAGGGGCAGGTCCACCCCCGGGGTGGAGACTTCGAGGGCGTATTCCTGGTTGCCGAAGCGTAGTTCCCCGCGGTCTTCCGCTGCGTCAAAAGCTTCGGAGATCTGCTTGGAAACTATCTCTAACAGATCAAGGTCTGGCCGGGTGTCTCCGTCAACAGCGATAAGGACCCTGGTTTTTGCTCCGGCGGGTTTGACGGCGAGGGTTTCAACGTCGAGGTGGTGTTGTTCTGCGATTTTTTCAACGATGGGTGCAAGCGTATCTGCTTGTGGAAAAGCCATGGGGTGAATTATTGCACACCCGAGTGCAGTGGGCTGAGGGCTTGTTCGGTTTATGATGACGTGGTGATAGCTACTCCCCCATCTTTAGCCCAGCGTGTGTCATTTGATCGTCCGGCATGGGGGCTTAAGCCTGCGCGTCTCTTGGCCGCGGTTGCGGGGGGCCTCATCGTTTTAGCTGGGTGTTCCTTCGCGCCGGAACCTGTTCCGGATCCTACGTTGATGTTGCTGGCTCACACTGCCTTGGCGGATGCGGATGCTTTTTCCGGGACCGATCCTGATTTTTCGGCCTTGCGTCAGCAGCAGGGGTCCGAATTGGTTGATGAGGTTCGCCGCCTGTGCGGGTATGAGCTGCATGGCGATGGCGATGACGCGCAGAAGGTAGTTCCACCCAGCTGCGATGTGACTGTCGATAGTGTTCGTGAACAGGGTGAAAACACCCCCGGTGTGAAGGTGGAGGGCTCTGCTGGCGAAGTCGCGCGGGATCGCGCCAGTGAGCTGACGGGGGTTGTCGCTGCTCTTCCAGAATCGTCGATGGGGCTGATTGCTGCGGATTACACGGAGCTTGTAACCGTTGCCGCTCGCGGTGGTGTGGAGGTTCCGCGCGTGCATCTGTCAGCTACAGCAGAACCTGCGCAACCAATTGATGTTGAAGGCATTGAGCTTTCAACGGATATTCGACCCGATAGTGTTCCGGGCGCGGGGTCTAGTGAAAGTGATGACGCCGCGTCGGCTCTTGCTTGGCAGTATTCTGCTCTATTTGCATTGGAATCTTTGCAGTCTGTCGTCGATGGTGATGCCTCACGTGAGGTAGCGGAGTCTATCGCTGCGCACCAGGACATGGTGGCTATGTTGAGCGCTTTGCTAAGCGATGCGCCCCTTGCGCCGATGGCTTACGATGTACCCTCCGTGTCCGATGCAGCTTCGGCGGTGGATGTCGCGGCGAGTATTGAAAAAGACGCCGAGCAGTTGTGGCTGCATACGGCGTCGTTGGCGGGGACCCCCGGGTGGAGGGCTGCCTGTATGAAATTTGCTGGGGCCGCTGCTGTTCGTCACATGGAGCTTGTCAGCAGCGTGTAGATCCTGGCCGCGCACCGGCCAGGCGGATCATTCTTAGTTGTTAGCCCTGAGCGACAGCTTCTCGCAGGATTTCTAGGGCTTCAGCTGCGGGCACCTCACGGGTCTCACCGCCGCGTTCGCGGATTTCGATGGTGCCGTCTGCGAAGCCGCGTCCGAGGATTGCAACCAGCGGCATGCCCAGCAATTCGGCGTCTTTGAACTTCACTCCGGGACTGACCTTGGGACGATCATCGAGGAGTACCTCTACCCCAGCCTCGTCGAGTGCTTGAGCGAGTTCTTCGGCGGCGGCGGCTGCGGCCTCGTCCTTGTTCGCGCAGACGACGTGCACCTTGAAGGGAGCGACCTCCATCGGCCAATTCAGGCCCTTGTCGTCGTGGCGCTGTTCGGCCAGCACGGCGATGAGTCGGGACACACCAATGCCATAGGAGCCCATGGTGGGAACGGAACGCTTACCGGACTCGTCGAGGAACTGAACGTCGAACGCTTCCGTGTATTTGCGGCCGAGCTGGAAGATGTGCCCGATTTCAATGCCGCGCTCCAGGGTGAGCGTGCCCTGTCCCTCAGGTGCGGGATCGCCTTCGCGAATTTCCGCCGCTTCGATAAAGCCGTCTGGGGTGAAGTCGCGGCCGCACACCATATTGACGACGTGACGCTGCGGGGCGTCTGCACCGGTGATCCACGCGGTGCCTTCAACAACACGTGGATCGGCGAGTACCGCGACGTCATTAGCTGCGAGGGCTTTGGGGCCCACGTAGCCCTTGACGAGGAAGGGGTTGTTTTTGAAGTCTTCCTCTACCGCCATCTCGACGGTTGCGGGTTCCAGGGAAGCCTCGAGGCGCTTAAAATCAACCTCGCGGTCGCCGGGCACGAGGATGCCCATCAACTGCGGTTCCTCACCGGGCTTGGTGACCTTCACGACGACGCACTTCAGCGTGTCAGCTGCGGTGACCTCACGGCCGTCGACAGTAATTCCTGCGCCGCGGGCCCATTCCACCAGTGCTGCGATGGTCTCGGCGTTGGGGGTGTCGTGCTCCACAGACGCGGGTTGGCCCTCAATGGGGCGGGTCTGGCCGGGCTGAGTGACCACGGCTTCGACGTTGGCTGCGTAAACACCTTCGGTTGCGCGCACGAAGGTGTCCTCACCATTGGGCGATACCGCGAGAAACTCTTCTGATGCAGAGCCACCCATGGCGCCGGAGGTAGCCGCACAGATGGCGTATTCCACGCCCAGACGGTCAAAGACGTTCTGGTAGGCACGGCGGTGCTTCTGGTAAGCCGCATCCAGGCCATCGTCGCTCATGTCGAAGGAGTAAGAATCCTTCATGACGAACTCGCGACCACGCAGAATTCCGGCGCGCGGGCGCTCCTCGTCGCGGTATTTCGTCTGGATCTGGTACAAAATCACCGGTAGATCCTTGTAGGAGGAGTACATGTCCTTCACCAGGCTGGTGAACATCTCCTCGTGGGTGGGGCCCAGGAGGTAGTCGGCACCTTTGCGGTCCTTGAGGCGGAACAGTGCGTCACCGTATTCGGTCCAGCGACCGGTCACCTCATAGGCGTCGCGCGGAAGCAGTGCGGGCAGCGAGATTTCCTGCCCCCCGATGGCGTTCATTTCTTCCCGCACAACGTTTTCGATGTTCTTGAGCACCTTCAGGCCTAGCGGCAGCCAGCTGTAGACGCCGGGGGCGACGCGACGGATGTAGCCGGCACGAACCAGCAACTTGTGGCTGGGTACTTCGGCGTCGGCTGGGTCTTCACGCAAGGTGCGCAGGAACAGGGTGGACATGCGAGTAATCATGTGTAGCTATGCTACCCGTATGTTGATTGTGTTACCTCCTTCGGAGACCAAAGCTTTCGGCGGGGATGCTTCGCTCGGCCCCCTCGACATGGATCATTTGAGTTTCCCCAGCTTGAACGCCTCGCGCCAAGGCATCGCTGAAGCCCTAGTGGCAGCCTCCGCCGACATGGACGAGGCGTTGGCGATGCTGAAGGTTAAAAACACCGCGGAAGTCGAAGCCAACCGTGCGTTGTTTGTCTCCCCCACGATGCCGGCGATTACGCGCTACACAGGCGTGTTGTATGACGCTTTGGACGCGGCGTCGTTACCTGAACAGTGCTTGAGCCGCCTGGCGGTTGGTTCGGCTCTGTTTGGCGTGGTGGGTGCGGCTGATCATATCCCCCATTACCGCTTGTCTGGTGGCACGAAATTGGGTGGCAAGACGATGAAGGCGTGGTGGGGCAAGGCGATCACGCAGGCGCTCGAACCTGTGCACGAGCAAGGGCTCTTGCTGGATATGCGTTCTGGCGCGTACCAGTCACTGGGTCCGGTCAAGCGGGCCGCGACCGTGCGGGTGGAGACCACCGAGGGCAAGGTCGTCAGCCACTTCAACAAGCATTACAAGGGCGAATTGGCGCGGGCGTTGGCCTTGTATCAGCAAGAGTCCGAAACACTTGATGACGTCGCGGGGGTTGCTGCCGCCGCCGGCTTTGAGGTTCGCGTTGATGGCCAGCTGTTGACCATGGTGGTTGATCGTTAGTCCTCAGCGGGGGCTGATTGGGCGGCTTTTTCGGCCTTTTTCCCCTCGGCGATGTCTGCCGGGGTGAAGCGCACAAGGGTGATGGAGATAAGCACGATGGCTGCGGCGAGCACGGCGCAGATGAGCAACGAGTTGGTGTAGCCTGCTCCGAGTGCCGCTTTTTGTGCCTGGGTGAGGGCCTCGCGGTTGATGCTGTCAAATGTTGGGCCCAAGATGCTGCGTGTTTTCATTTCGGCGGCGGCCATCACCGCTGCGAGTCCTAGAGGGCCGCCGAGCGTTTGGGACACCAGGGATGTGGCGGTTAGCGGCCCCACGGTTTGGGGTCGTGCGCCGGCCACCACGGACAGGGTGAGTGGAATGAGCACGATTCCGACGCCGATACCGATGACGAGGATCGGCATGAGTAGGTCGGGCCAGTAGCGGGTGTGCTCGTCTAGACCGGATCCGAAGATGAAGCCGCCGACGAGGATGAGTCCACCGGCAGCGGCAATCCACCGGGGGGCGACGCTTTCGGCCAGTTTGGAGGCGATGGCGGAGCCTGTGCCCAGTGCGAAAGCAAAGGGGATGAACGCCAGGCCGGCACGCAAGGGCCCGTATCCGAGGACTTCCTGAACGAAAAGTGCCACTTGCACGGTCATGGCCATTAGTAGTGCGCCTGCGAGGATGAGGCAGACGAAGACGGCTGCGCGGGAACGGTGCCGGAACATTCCCAATGGGAGCACGGGGTTGGTTGCCACGCGTTGGGTTTGGAAGAACCACAGAAGCACCAGGGCAGCTGCGAACAGGGCGATGACGATGGTGGGGCTGAGTCCGCTGCCCGCTTCTGCAAGACCAAAAACGAGCAGTGTGGATGCTGACGTCGCGAGTATTGCGCCGCGCACGTCAAGGCTCAGGCGTTCATGTGGGGGCGTTGCTGTGAGTACTGCGGCACCGGCGAAGAGGATGAACGCTCCGATGGGCACGTTGATCAAGAAGATCCAGCGCCAGCTCGCTTCGGTTAAGGCGCCTCCGATGACCAGGCCTAGTACCGAGCCGAGGCCTGTCATCATTGCGAACACTGAGAAGGCTTTGTTTCGGGGTTTTCCTGGGGGAAAGGTCACGACGATGAGTGCCATTGCGGTCGGTGAGGCAACCGCCGCGCCGATGCCTTGAATGACTCGGGCGGCGAGCAGCACACCTGGTGTCGTGGCCAAACCACAAGTAAGTGACGCCACGGTGAATAGTCCGACGCCGGTGAGGAAGGCCCTCTTCCGCCCAAAGACGTCGCCTAGTCTGCCGCCAAGTAACAGTAGACCGCCGTATGCCAGGGCGTAGCTTGTCACAACCCAAGATCGCAGGTTGTCGTTAAGGCCGAGTTCGACCTGAATGCGGACCAGTGCCAGGTTGACGACGGTGCCGTCCAGCACAACCATTAGTTGCAGGGCGCTTAAGACTGCGAGTGCCCATCCGAGAGACCTCTGGGCGTTGGGAATGCCGAAGGTACGGGGTGTTCGCTTATCCACCTGCGCCGCCTGTGGCCTCGAGCCCCGCGACGTCACCAATGATGATGACCGCCGGTGGTGCGATGCGATTGTCGGCAATTGAGCGCCCGAGCTGGCTCAAGGTGGTGCGCACTCCGCGTTCACCGTCTGTGGAGCCCTCTTGGATCACGGCTGCGGGAGTGTTCGGATCCATCCCGTGGCTGATCAGTGCGTCTGCGATGGCGGGGCCGTTTTTCACGCCCATGATGATCGCGAGTGTACCCCCGGTTGCGGCTAGCGCTTCCCAATTGTTCAGGGATTGTGGGTGCCCCGGGGGCAGATGGCCGGAGATAACGGTGAAATTATGGACGACGCCGCGCATGCTCACCGGGATGCCGAACAGTGCGGGAACTGAGATGGCGGAGGTGACACCGGGAATGACCTCGACTGCGATGCCTTCGGCGGCGCATGCTTGGAGTTCCTCGAATCCGCGGCCGAATACGTAGGGGTCTCCCCCTTTGAGCCTGGCTACGGTGCGGTCGGCCCGGGCGTTATCAACGATGTAGGCGTTGATTTTTTCCTGGGCGACTTGTTTTCCGTAGGGCAGTTTGGATGCGTCGATGATGGTTTTTGTGGCCACGTCGCATAGTTTGTCGAGTTCAGCCGTGGGCCCTAGATGGTCGGCGATGATGACGTCCGCTGCTTGCAGTCGGTGCATGCCTCGTACGGTGATCAGGTCCCAAGCGCCGGGGCCTCCACCGATGAGACTGACGGGTGGGGTGGGTGCGCTTGGGGTGGAGCTCATGGGTGTAAATCCTAGCGCCTAGCCTAAGTGGTGCCCAATGGGACCGATGGGGTTGTTCGCGGGTGTGTCTTTTGGTGGGCGCCAGCTACGCAAAATTCGACTAAACCGAACCCGAGCAAAGAGGTCCTTTTCGCGCCTTCCTGATTGTAGAGCAACCCGATGTTCGCGACCGCAGTAAAGATCCCAACCAATGGGAATGTTAACGCAAGATAAAAAAGAAGGAGTATAAGTGAACCTTCAAGGTCAGTACCAGAGAAGACTCCTCCAGTCAGTTCAAGCGGCCAGAATAGGGCGATCGCAGGCGGCCAACGACTAGTATTACATCGCTTGCACGAACCTTGACACCGCCTGCGGTGCCGACGCCGGGTGCACATGCAGATAACTGGCGTGAATATTGCCGGCAACAAAACCCTCTTGCTTGGGCCCATGCCAGCCCTTCCACCCCCAGGCCGGGCCGAAACCTTCCGCTTGCTCACTGGTGAGGGCCGTGTGGTGGAACTCATGTCCGGTTACCCGCTCCCCTGTCCGGTACAACAGGCTGTCGCTTAAAGCCACAGCCTCCCGGTAGCCCAGGGTAAGCCGGCGCCCCATTGCCGCGTGCGTGGGGATCAACCCAAGCATGGGGTGGGCGTCCAAGGTTTCGAGCAGCCACAGCAAACCAGCGCACTCGCCATGTATCGGCGCGCCCGAGGCAGCCAACGCACGAATATCTTCACGAAGATCTGCGCGCCCAGCTAGTTGCTCCACGTGCTCTTCCGGGAAGCCACCAGGGATTATCAACCCATCGCACTCCGGCAGCGGGTCATTCAGCGGATCAAAATCGACCACTGTGGCACCGGCAGCGCGCAACAATTCCCGATGCTCCGCATAAGCGAAGGTAAACGCCGGCCCACCGGCCACAGCAACGCGTTTGCCACTGGCAGCTGGCCTGAGGCCGACAGATCCAGCAGGCGCGGCGTCATCACTCTCTGAGATGGCAGCTGCAGGATCCCACGCCTGGCCCTGATAGCCACAGCGCGCCAAGGCAACAACAGCATCCAAGTCGACGTGGGCTTCCACAAGGTCGGCCATTCGGGTAATGACGTCGAGGGTCTCACTGTTTTCCGCGGCTGTGACCAAACCCAAATGGCGGCTGGGCACGTCCACATTCATACGGGGAACAGAACCCACCACCGGAACGCCAACAGCTTCAATTGCTTCTCGACACACTTGGTCGTGCCTATCAGTACCGGCACGATTGAGAATGACACCGGCGATCCGTATGCCTTCGGCGGCGCAAAAACCACGCACCAAGGCGCCGGCGGACTGGCTCATCCCACGTACATCGACCACCAAAATCACTGGCATATCCAGCAACTGGGCAATCTGAGCAGTGGAACCAGGCGCGCACGTCGGATCCGCCCCCAGGGCGATGCGGCCGTCGAAAAGCCCCATCACGCCCTCCACTACCGAAATATCGCACCCCTTTGATCCATGAGCATACAGCGGTCCGATGAGCTGTTCGCCGCACATGACGGAATCCAAATTGCGGCCGGGCCTACCCGCAGCAACACCGTGGTAACCAGGGTCGATGTAATCAGGGCCGACCTTAAAGGGTGCGACCTCCATGCGGCGTGACAAGGCCGCGATCAACCCAGTAGCAATAGTGGTTTTGCCAGTGCCCGATGCAGGAGCCGCGATCACGACACCAGGGACTGCTCGAGGGGTGGAAGGAGCTAACACGTTCCTACCACTCAATACCCTTTTGACCTTTGCGCCCCACATCCATCGGGTGCTTAATCTTGGTCATCTCCGTGACCAAGTCCGCGACCTCAATGAGCTTGGGGTGGGCGTCGCGGCCAGTCATCACCACGTGCTGCCTGCCGGGGCGTGTGCGCAGGACCTCCGCGACGTCATCAATATCAATCCATCCCCATTTGATCGGGTAGGTGAACTCGTCGAGCACATAAAAGTCGTGGGTTTCGGCCGCCAATCGCCGCTTGATCTCAGCCCAGCCATCAGCAGCATCGCGTGCATGGTCCTCCTCCGAACCAGCCTTCTTGGCCCACGACCAACCCTCCCCCATCTTGTGCCACTCAACAGCACCGCCCTCGCCGGTGTCCTCATGCAACTGGCCGAGACGCTTAAAGACCGCTTCCTCGCCAACCTTCCACTTCGCAGACTTCACGAACTGGAAAACCCCCACGTTCATGCCCTGATTCCACGCACGCATGGCCATACCAAAGGCCGCCGTGGACTTCCCCTTGCCCGGACCTGTATGTACTGCGGTGATCGGCAGCATGCGGCGCTGGCGGGTGGTCAGGCCGTCGTCGGGGATGGAGGCTGGATCGAGTTTTCCTTTGGGCATGGTCTACAGAGTCTAGATCACACCACCGGCGACATCACAGACTCCCCCAGACTGATAACAGCCCTAGGCAGCCTTCTGCTTCGACTGCTTGCGGAAGATGCCCACGAAAACGAAAACCATCAGGGCAATCACCACATAGTTCGCGAACTTCGCATACACCTCGAGTACCTCCTGGGCAGGTTCGCCAAGGCTATGGCCGAGGTAGTAGAACGGCACCATCCACAGGGTCGCGGCGATGAAGTCCAAAATCAGGAAGGTGCGAAGCTTCATCCCCTCGGCGCCAGCGAGGATGAATACCACCAGGCCAATCGGCAGCGGGATCGGAAGGTAGGCCAAAGCGAAACCCCACGGGCCGATTTTTTTGGCGATACGCTCCACCTTCGCCACGTTGCGGGCAGCACGCTTGGACTGTTCGGCATACATGTCTAAGTAGCCGCGTCCCCACAACGAGCCCGCCCACCAATACAAGGCGTGGAACTTGATGCGGGCGATACCTCCCAGCAAGATCGGCCACACAAAAGGCAATGCGGCTCCAACACCGTTGACTACTCCGAGGGCAGTGACAAGTGTGTTCGAGCCGAGCAGCGCAACACCCCAGGGGTACCGTGCTTGATCGGCCAGCGCCCACGCCCGAATCGGTAGTAGCAGCAGCGAGATAACGAACACGATGCCGAACAGAGACAGGCACCAGATATCTGCCGTGCCCGGCTTATCTTTCCACGGCATACCCGGGGCCTGCCACCATTCCTGCTCTTCTTGCTGAACTTCGCTCTCATCACTCACCTGGTTGACAGTAGCAAAAGCTATAATCCCCCGCCGCAGCAGTAACACTACCCCCACCACCCCAATATTATGTCCCATGTCACAACATCAGCTAGTCTGAGTCGCAACGCACCCTGAGTGCTCCCCTCTGACAACAATCGAAGAAAGGTTCCTGCTCTATGCACAACACCGCCTCCAGCCCGGCGCGTACGCACCGCGGCGTCATCAAGAAGACGGCAGCGCTACTTGCCGCCAGCGCCCTCACGTTCGGCTTATCCGCCTGCAGCAGCGATGACAGCGGCAATGCCATCGTTTACGTCAACGGCACCGAGCCACAGCGCCTGCTGATCCCCGGCGATACCAGTGAAAACGGCGGCGGTCGCATCGTCGACATGTTGTACTCCGGTCTCGTGTACTACGACGCTAACGGCATTGTGCACAACGAGCTAGCGGAATCCATCGATCTTGAGGGCGACAAGACCTACAAGGTCACCCTCAAACCCGACAGGAAGTTCGCTGACGGCACCCCCGTGAAAGCCAGCAACTTCGTCGATGCATGGAACCATGTGGTCGCTAACGACCAAATGACCGAAAGCTTCTTTGCCCCCATCGAAGGCTACTCCGAGGATGCAACCGAGCTCAGCGGCTTGAAGGTGCTTGACGACCGTACGTTCACCATCACGCTCAAGCAGCCGGAGGCTGACTTCCCGACGCGTCTTGGCTACAACGCATTCTTCCCGCTGCCCGATAACGCATACGACGACGAAGAGGCCTTCGGGCGCAACCCCAACGGCAATGGTCCTTACAAGCTCGAGGCATGGGACGGCTCCCAATCGATCTCGCTGGTGCCTAACGAAAACTACGACGGGCCCCGCAAGCCGAAAAATGACGGTGTGGTGTTCACCTTCTATGCGCGTCCTGACGCTGCGTATGCCGACCTGTTGTCGGACAACCTTGACGTCCTGGACGCTATTCCTACTGGCTCGCTAGCCAACTACCAAGACGAGCTTCCTGGACGTAGCGTGAGCCAACCGGTTGCCGCCTATCAGGAGCTGAGCTTGCCAGAACGTGAAGCCCACTTCGCTGGTGAGGAAGGCCGCCTGCGTCGCAAGGCTCTGTCGATGTCGATTGACCGCGATTCGATTACAAACAAGCTGTTCTACGGTACTCGTACCCCGGCCAGGGACTTCACCTCCCCTGTCATTGACGGTTACAACCCGAATCTCAAGGGCAACGAGGTACTGATGTACAACCCGGAAGAAGCCAAGAAGCTGTGGGCGCAGGCGGATGCTATCAGCCCGTACGACGGCACCCTTGAGATCGCGTACGACGTCGATGGTGGTCACCAGGAGTGGGTTGATGCTGTTGCCAACCAGATTCGCAACAACCTTGGCATTGAGGCAGTCGGCCGCCCCTACCCTGATTTCAAGTCGTACCGTAACGACATCAAGTCCAAGACGATCAAGGGTGCGTTCCGCACTGGCTGGTTCGCTGACTACCCCAGCCTGGGCAACTTCCTGGTGCCAAACTTCGTGTCGACGTCTTCATCTAATGACTCCGGCTACAACAATCCGGAATTCGATGCGCTGATGACGAAGGCGGCTGGACAGCCGACCCCGGAGGAATCTAACAAGCTCTACAACGAAGGCCAGGAAATCATGCTCCAAGATCTACCTGCGATCCCGTTGTGGTACCCCAACGTTGTCGGTGGGTGGTCAAACAATGTCGACAACGTGACGTTCAACTGGAAGTCGCTGCCTGAGTACTACGCGATTACCAAAAACTAACGGGCTAACTGTCCTGGGCGTGCGTGGGTCATACTTATAACCATGCCCCACGTAGAGCCCCCACCACCGGGCGATTCATTGTACCCGGTGCCAACTGCTCCACCCACGTATCATTTGGAGCAACAGAGGCGACCGAAAAGTCACGGTCGCCTTTATTCTCTTCTGGATGGCGCGTTCGTTGCTGTTGGTTTAATACTGACCTTCTACTTCGCTTTCGCTCTATTGACCTCCGGGCTGAGCTTCAGTTGGCACGGCATTATTCTGCTTGTCGCGTTCTGGGGTGTTCTGACGTATGTAGCGTTGCCGCGTTTGCACCAGTTACTCACCACGTTCTATCTACCGGATTACTTCCTTGCACGGACTAAGACGGGTGACGGCCTGCTAGGAGATCCAGTTAACCTTGCGATTATGGGCTCAGCGGAAGACGTCCATTATGCGATGCGAGCCGCCGGCTGGATTCAGGCTGACCCGATTACGCTTCGCAGTTCTTTGGGCATCATTAAGTCCTCCATCATGAAGACGTCCTATCCTGAGGCGCCAGTGTCCAACTTGTATCTCTTTGAACGCACACAGAACTTCGCTTACCAACAAGAAGTCGATGGTAATGCCGCGCAGCGTCACCACGTTCGCTTCTGGAAGGCTCCAGAAGGCTGGGAGTTACCTGGTGGGCAATCGGTCGACTGGATGGCGGCCGGCACTTATGATGTGCGGGTTGGTCTATCGAGTTGGACCCTACAAATCACCCACAAGATCGATGCAAACATCGATGCTGAGCGCGACTACATCATCGATACTGTCCGGTATTGCGATCCCGCCACCCGCGTAGATATTCTTCCGCGCTTTACTCCTGCATTCCACGACAAAAACGGCGGTGGCGACGCGGTGCATACCGATGGCAACATGCCTATTCTCGACCTGCGAGGAGCCGCACAACGCTCGAACCAAGCACAGGTGCGTGAGCATACTGCCATGCCGTCTGTTGTTCTGACTCAAGCAGAACAACAGCTCGATAAGGAGCTGCCACCCAAAGGCCTTGCTATGGCTGGCTTGCTTATCGCGATTAAGTCCGTTCTAGCCCTGGGCGCAATCGGAGTTGCAGCTTTTGGAACCCACAGCCTCACTGCGATCGATAATGTGCCAGTGTTTGCTGCCACGGCGTTCACTCTTGAGGTTGTCTTCACGGCCCTCATGCTGCTGGCGTGGTGGAGCACGGTACGAAAAAGCAAGGTGGCGCGCCTGCTTCTGCTCGTCGTTGTGCTGTTTACTGCAGCTGTCGAGTTCAGTGGGATCAGTGCATCCACGCATCCGTCCTTGCTCACTTTTAGCGATACCGGCCTGACGCTGCTGATACTGCTGTCTCTCACTGCCCCCGAGGTCCGTCAGTGGGTTAGTTCGCAACATCAATCCGCATCCAATCGATGATCTGTATAGAGGAGTTAACACCGGTTGGGATTAATCCTTAATAGAGTCTCAGCACAGCGAAAAGCCCGGAGCCCACGTGCGTGGATTCCGGGCTTGCCCTTAATGCGACCCTAGAGTCAGTGCTTGTAGTTATCCAGATTTACCTGTGGGGTTGGTTGCAGATCACGGTGCGCAGGGTTGTTCACCGTGGGCATGTGCAGGTCGACGGTGCTGTCATCATCACCCTCAACGTACGGAAGTTCACCATTAAGAACCTTGTGCACGCGATCGGTATCAATCGTGTGGGTCCACTTGCCAACCAGCAAGGTAGCAACCGCATTGCCGGAGAAGTTTGTCAATGCACGCGCCTCAGACATAAATCGGTCAATACCAACAATCACGCCGACACCGTCAAGAAGCTCTGGGCGGTGCGACTGCAGACCAGCTGCCAAGGTGGCGATGCCTGCACCAGAGACACCTGCAGCTCCCTTAGATGCGATGATCATGAAGAGCAACAAACCAATCTGCTCTTTCATGTTCATCGGCTGATTCATCGCGTCAGAAATGAAGATGGCCGCCATGGTGAGGTAGATAGCAGTGCCGTCGAGGTTGAAGGAGTATCCGGTGGGCACAACAATGCCGACCGTTGACTTGCCAACACCTGCGTGCTCCATTTTGCGCATAAGGTTCGGCAACGCCGACTCGGAAGAACTGGTAGCAACGATCAAAAGGTACTCGCGGCCCAGGTACTTCGCGAGTTTGAAGATATTGAATCCGCCAAAAACCTTGAGCACCAGCCCAAGGACGCCAAAGACGAAGATCACACACGTGATGTAGAAGGCCAGCATCAAGATTGCAAGCTGTTTAACAGCGTCAATACCGGTCGCGCCAACCACACCTGCAATCGCGCCGAAAGCGCCAATAGGTGCGAGCCACAGCACCATCACCAAAATCTTAAACACGAGCTTCTGTAGGTGAGCGATCGCTCCTAGGATGGGTTCGCCGGCTTTACCCATGCTCTGCACTGCGAAACCAACCAAGAGTGCTACGAACAAGGTCTGCAAAACAGAACCGGAAATCAGCGAGGAAAACAGAGTTTCTGGGATGATCGACTGGATGAAACCGATGGTGCCCCCGCCGTGTTCTGCCTTAGCTGCAAAATCCGCACCGGCGGTCTTTGTCGCTTCAATATTGAGGCCATCGCCAGGCTCGATGAGGTTGCCAACGATCAAGCCGATCGCAAGTGCGAAGGTCGACATGGCGATGAAGTAGCCCAAGGCCATGCCGCCGGCTTTACCCACCGAAGCTGCAGCACGAACCGAGCCGATTCCCAGCACGATGGTGCAGAAAATAACCGGTGAAATCATCATCTTGATGAGCTTGACGAACATGGTTCCAACAACCTTGAAACCTGCTGCTGTCTCTGGCGAGATAAGGCCAAAAGCTATACCCGCGATAACCGCGACGATAACCCCGATGTACAGCCAGTGGGTGTTGTCTTTTTTCCGTTTAGGCTCTGGAATTTGTGGTGTATGTGCTACGTCGGCCATCGAACGTCCCTTGAAAATAGGCTGTTTATGTACCTTCTCATCCAAGCAGCGTAAGACGGATCACAACAAATCACCCGGAAAATTATTACCCCTAAATGTGGGTAGTAGAGATTTTTCTCACAGCTTAAATGTGCTAAATGCCAATAACGCTGGCGACCGTATCGGCATTCAATTCATCTAGCCGTACCCACGCAGCACCCAAGCCTTGCGCGAGTTCCTTTGCAAGCCCTAGCTGCACGCGTCCGCGTTCGCAATCGATGACCACATTCGCGCTCAAGCCCCGTCGCGCAATGGCCGCGGCTGCCAGATGCACGCCTTTGATACCCGCCGCCCCCGTCGCGCGTCCGTCCGAGAGAACCACCATGATCGCCCTCCGAGAGGGCTCTTTTCGTGCTTGACGCTCAATGAGGTCCTGCGCCATTACAAGACCTTCTGCCAGGGGGGTTCGGCCGCCCGTAGGTGCGCCCTCCATTCTCTTGACCGCGACCTCTACGGAACCCGTGGGTGGGAGCAACACCTCGGGCTGTGCACCGCGCACCGAAACAACAGCAACTTTATCACGGCGGCGATAAGCGTCTTGAAGCATCGATACGACGGCTCCCGAGACCGCAGACAGCCTATCGCGTGCGGCCATCGAGCCAGAGGCATCCACGACAAAGACGATGAGGTTCGATTCCATACCCCGACGAAGTGATCCTCGAAGATCTTCAGGGCGGAAGTCGACCAACTGTCCACCGGGGATGGATTTGAAGCCCGCACCGCGCTCTGCCGCCGCCATCACAGTGCCTTGCAGGTTAAGCCCGCGTCCGTGGACGATAGCGCGCACATCAGCGCCGCTGGAAGAATATGCCTTTGACCTGCGCCCCGGTGGGGTGTCTTGTTGCAAAGACGAGCGGTTAAAACGCAACAGCCTAGGGGCGAAAGGGGGCGCCCGAATCGGCGCGACCTACCTTTCCGCCACCATCGGAATCGGTTGGTTCATCGAGCTGGTCAGGCTGCGGCGGAGTATCGGGGAGTTCAGCATCACCGTCAGATTGTTCGGGCTGCTGATCATCCTCAGACAACGGGCTGTTGTTGTGAGCTTCTTCCAAGGCGTCTTCGAGCTGCTGCTGATCGAGGCCAGGTTCATCGAAGGGGTTACGCCGACGCCTGTGCGGTAGGGCCAACTCGGCAGCAACCTTGATGTCTTCCTCCCCCACCTGCGTAGCTCCGCGCCATGCCGCATGGGCGGTGGCGGCGCGGGCAATCACAAGATCCGCGCGCATGCCATCGACATCAAAAGCGGCACACACGCTGGCAATCTGCTCCAGCCCTGCGTCCGAGAGCACCACGTCGCCAACGGTTGAACGAGCAGCCTGAAGCTGCTCAGCCAACGCGATTTCTTCTTCTCGATGCTGGGCAACAAAGGCAGCCGGGTCCGCTTCGAAAGCTAGGCGCCTGCGCATAATTTCTGCACGCACAGGTACTTCGCGCGACGCCACCACGTCCACAGCGAGTCCAAAACGGTCAAGAAGTTGAGGGCGCAACTCCCCTTCCTCTGGATTCATCGAACCCACGAGGACGAAACGTGCCGGGGTGGTGTGAGACAATCCGTCACGTTCCACGGTAACCTGGCCGGTAGCCGCGGCGTCAAGAAGCGCATCAACTAGATGATCTGCAAGCAGATTGACCTCGTCAACATACAAAATCCCCCCGTGTGCCTGAGCCAACAGTCCAGGCTTGTACTCAGCCCGCCCTGTGGTCAGCACGGTTTCCATATCAAGCGAACCGACGACACGGTCCTCGGTGGCTCCGATAGGAAGATTAACCAGGGGCCCGTCAATAATATCGGCAAAGCCCCTGATTGTGGTCGTTTTCGCCGTACCCTTTTCACCACGGACGAGCACCCCTCCAATAGCAGGGTTGATCATGTTCAAGATCAGCGCCAAACGCAAGCGTTCTTGGCCGACGACCGCGGTGAAAGGGTACTGCACTTACTTCTCCAGCTTGAGGGTCTTCTGGGTGTACTCCCAGACCTCGTTGAACAACTTCGGATCAGTTGCAAGCTTTACGCCGTAGGAGGGCACCATTTCCTTGATGCGCGGGCCCCACTCCACCATCTTCTGACCGAAGCAGCGCTCGAGCACCTCGAGCATAGCGTAAGGCGCAATGGAGGCTCCGGGGGAAGCACCCAGCAAACCAGCGATCGTACCCTCGGTGTTATTGATCAGCGCGGTGCCGAACTCCAGAGAACCGAAACGGGGGCCAACGATGGGCTTGATCACCTGGACACGCTGGCCAGCGGTGACAAGCTCCCAGTCCTCGTCGCGAGCCTCCGGGTAGTACTCACGCAGGCTTTCCATGCGAGCGGCCTGGTCCTTCAGCAGCTCCTCAACCAAGTACTTGGTCAGGCCCATTTCCTGGACACCCACAGCCAGCATGGACATCACGTTGGTCGGGCGCAGGGACTTCGGCAGGTCGAACCAGGAACCGCGCTTGAGGAACTTCGGAGTCCAGCCAGCGTAGGGACCAAACAGCAGGCCGGTCTCGCCGTCAATCACGCGAGTATCGAGGTGCGGGACGGACATCGGAGGAGCACCCACAGAAGCCTTGCCGTACACCTTTGCGTGGTGCTGCTTGATGACTTCTTCGTTGGTACAGCGCAGCCATTCGCCAGAGACCGGGAATCCGCCGTAGCCGCGAATCTCGGGGATACCGGACTTCTGCAGCAGAGGCAGAGCCATGCCGCCGGCGCCAATGAAGACGAAGTTAGCCACGGTGGTGGAGACGTCACCGGTGTGCACGTTCTTGGTGGTGATCTTCCACTTGGAACCCTGAGGCTTGACGTTGGTGACCTCGTGGCCATAGCGGATCTCGGTGCCGGACTTCACTGCGCCTGCCAGGAACTGCTTGGTCAGCGCACCGTAGTTGATGTCGGTGCCGACCTCTGTCCAGGAAATAGCGACGCCTTCGGAGAAGTCACGTCCCGTACCCATCAGCGGAAGGAACTCGCTGAACTTGTCGGGATCCTCGGTGTATTCCATGCCTGGGAACAAGGGGTGCTTGCTGAGCGCCTCATAGCGCTTCTTCAGGTATTCGACTTGGTCCGCGCCGTGGCCGAAGGACACGTGGGGAACCTGGTTGATGAAGTCCCGGGCGTCAGACAGAACGCCTTGCTCCAGCTGATTTGCCAGGAACTGGCGTGCAACCTGGAACTTTTCGTTGACTGCGATTGCTTTGGCGGTTTGAACCTTGCCCGCAACCTCCGGGGTGTAGTTGAGCTCACAGAGCGCGGAGTGGCCGGTACCGGCGTTGTTCCACGGAGAGGAGGACTCTTCGGCGGGTGCGTCGAGACGTTCGAAAACGACCTGCGACCAGGTGGGCTCGAGTTGCTTCAGCATGGCGCCGAGCGTTGCGCTCATAATGCCGGCGCCGATGAGGGCGACGTCGACCTCTGCTGTTTGTGTTTGCGTGGTAGCCACTGCCTTGATGCTTCCTTCCTAGAAATGCTCGTGCTGTAGACAAATAGCTTACGCCCCCGGGGGATGTTTTTCGGGCTTTAGGGTCACGTAGCTTCCTCCGGATGTGGGTTTTTGCGCCTAAGCTAGAGCCATGTTCAACCCCATGCGCTCCCCCATTATTTTTTCTAATGACGCCGCCCCTGCCGCACGACGCAGCTATGGTTCCACGTCTCACCCGCATGTCACACCCCTTTTTGAAGGTGCGTTTGAACCGGACATGTTGGGCGAGGGCTACGAGCGTTGCACCATTGATCTAGGTGTCGATCCAGACGGGGAGACCGACATTGTGGCGACGGTGGTTCGTCACCTCCATCAGGGGGGAAACGATAGCGACACCTCCACTTCTCCGGATGCGCGGCCTTCCCCCCGCTCTGCGGTGTTGTACGTCCACGGGATGACCGATTACTTCTTTCAAACGCACGTCGCTGAATTCTTCGGCAACCAAGGATACGATTTCTACGCCGTTGATTTGAGGAAGTGCGGACGTTCGTGGCGTGCGGGGCAACGATGGCACCACATCACCGACCTGTCTTTCTACGATGTGGAACTGGATGCCGTCGCTGACTACCTGCTTGCACATGACGGCGGAGCCTACGACCGCGTGATAGTGATGGCGCACTCCACCGGTGGACTTATCGCTCCCCTATGGCTGCACCGCCGCGCACAGCGCCAAGGACTCGACGGTATCGAGGGCATGATTCTCAACTCTCCGTGGCTAGACATGATGGTTCCCAAACCGATCGCGCGCGCACTCGACCCAGCGATTGGCCTTATCGCGAAGCTTCGCCCCGATATGCCCATGCCACCGGACAACCTCACGGCCTACGGGGAATCAATCCATAAAGATTTCAACGGTGTGTGGGATTTTGACCGCCGTTTCAAACCAGTGAAAAGCCCAGAAAAGTCGATGAGCTGGCTGTCAGCAATCTTCGTCGGGCACCGTGCGATTCGCGCTGGCCTCGGCGAGGTGAACATCCCCACACTCGTCCTGCATTCAAGTGCGTCACATATTAATAAGCCGTATTCGGAAGCCACGAACCACGCAGATTCCGTGCTTGATGTCCGAGATATTGCGCGCTGGGCCCCAGCTCTCGCAGGTCCTGAAGGAAGCGTCACCACGCGGGTTATTGAAGGTGCGCGACACGACGTCTTTTTGTCTGAGCCGACCCCACGGGCCCAAGCATTCTCAGACACCGCCGAGTGGCTGACCCAACTTCCCGCGACGACGCCGTAGCGCTTCCGCACAGCAACCTGCCGTACTGCGATGGAACAACGCCCCTTCAGAGCGCGTTGGTTAAGGTATGGATATGAACACCGAACAGGACAAGGACACCAACCCCATCCAGTACGACCTCATCATCATCGGCACCGGCTCCGGCAACTCCATCCCCGGCCCCGAATTCGATGACAAGAAGATCGCGATCGTCGAAAAAGGGGTCTTTGGCGGCACATGCCTCAACGTCGGTTGCATCCCCACCAAGATGTTCGTCTACCCGGCAGACATCGCGCGCTCAATCACCACGGCGTCCACATATGGTCTCGACGCGCAACTAAACGGCGTCGATTGGCCCTCCATCGTCCGCCGAGTATTCGATGACCGCATCGACCAGATCGCCTCCGGCGGCGAGCAATACCGCCGCGGCCCGGAAACCCCCAACATCGACGTCTACGACGGCCACGCAAGCTTCACCAGTCCACACACCGTAGCTACCAAAGACGGCGACAAGGATGTCACCATCACCGCCCCCACCATCGTGATCGCCACCGGTGCGCGCCCGCAGATTCTGCCGCAAATCGCTGACTCCGGCGTGCGCTATTACACCAACGAAGACATCCTCCGTCTGCCGGAGCTCCCCCAAAGCATGGTCATTGTTGGTGGCGGTTTTATCGCAGCCGAGTTCGCCCATATTTTCAGCTCCCTGGGTGTTGACGTCACGGTGGTTAACCGCTCCAGCAACCTCCTGCGTCACATGGATAAAGACATCTCTGACCGCTTCACTGAGCTCGCAGCGCAGCGCTACAACCTGAAAACCGGTGTGGAAATTGAGACAGTGCGCGAAGCTGACGGCGTCATCACCCTAGAACTTACCGATGGAACAACCGCAGAAGGCGAAGTGCTCCTGGCAGCCACCGGTCGCACCCCCAACGGTGACCAAATGAACCTCGACGCCGCCGGAATCGAGATGGACGGCAAACGCATCAAAGTCGACGAATACGGCCGCACCACCGTCGACGGCGTGTGGGCCCTGGGCGATGTGTCCTCCCCCTTCCAGCTCAAGCATGTCGCCAATGCAGAGATGCGGGCCGTGAAACACAACATCCTCCACCCCGATGATCTACAGCCAATGCCGCACGACAACGTGCCCGCCGCAGTATTCTCCAACCCCCAAATCGGCACCGTGGGACTTACCGAGCAGCAAGCCCTCGATGCCGGCCACAACATCACCGTCAAAGTGCAAAACTACGGCGACGTGGCTTATGGCTGGGCTATGGAAGACACCACCGGGTTCTGTAAGCTCATTGCAGACCGCGACACCGGAAAACTACTCGGGGCGCACATCATCGGCCCGCAAGCATCCAGCCTTGTGCAGCAACTCGTCACCGTCATGGCATTCGACCTGGACGTACGCGACGTCGCAACCAAACAATACTGGATCCACCCCGCACTGCCAGAGCTCATCGAAAACGCACTACTCGGACTGGAGTTTTAAAACCTAAGAATGACCGCCACCGCCAGCACACCACTAAACTCTCGACGCGAATCAATTTTTAAAGGCGCATACCTGCCCACCACCTTCGGGCTCCTCAGCGCCATCCTCACCTGTGCCTTCGAGCAAACAGCCGTAACCGCAGTGATGCCGCAAATCACCGCTGAGCTCGGCGGCACTAGTGCATATTCGCTGACGTTCGTTATCCCGCTGGCGTTCGGCATCGTCGGCATGGTGGCCGCAGGTTTAGTCACCGACACCCGAGGCGTGCGTACCTCGATGCTGCTCGGTGCGTTCATCTTCGGCCTCGGCCTCGTCATGGCCGTAGTGATTCCCTCCATGGGGTGGTTTGTGGTGGCTCGAGCCATCCAAGGGTTGGGCATAGGCGCGGTGATGGTGGTCGTCTACGCCGTGATTGCCCAGGCCTACCCCAGCCACCTCAAACCCAAAGTCTTCGCCGCTTTTGCGGCTGCCTGGGTAGTGCCCTCCCTTGTCGGACCGGGTATAGCCGGCATACTCACGGAAGCCTTCAGCTGGCACTCGGTGTTCTTACTCGCCCTAGGGGTACTGATCGGTGCAGTCACGCTCCTGGCGAAATCCCTAGCCAATGTCGACACCAACACAAAAGCGGACCAAGCCGCCCTCAAGGAACGCATCGAGCTTGAGCAAGCAGGCGCCGTAGCCACCAGTGAAATCCGCCCCGCGCGGGTGCGAAGCACCGGCAAATCACTGACAGCAGCAGCACTGTTAACTGCAGCAGTGGTGTGCCTCAACCTCGTCAGCCAGCTGCCCGTCGGGTGGTCACTCATCCTGTTCGTCGCCGCAATTGCCGCCGTGCTCTACTGCGTCCGGCCCCTCGTTCCCGCCAATACCCTGCGTGGCCAAGCCGGCCTACCGCGCCTGATCCTCAGCCGTGGGCTGCTAGACATGTTCTTCGCTGTCGAAATCTACCTGCCGCTGATGCTTGCACAGGCCTACCACTTGGGGCCCACGCTGACCGGCATGGGGCTCACGGCCGGCGGGCTCACATGGTTCTTCGGTTCCTCAGCTCAATCACGGATGGGTAGCCGCTTTAGCACGCCTGCTGTCATCCGGATCGGCATCGCCCTCATGGCGACTGGCGGGCTGATCGTTCTAGCTGCTGCGGGCATCGAACTCAACTGGATCGTCGCTGCCGCAGGCTGGGGGCTTTCCGCTGCCGGTATGGGGTTCGTCTACCCTCGTCTGGCCGCGAAACCCATGGAACTATGTAGCAAAGAAGAAACCGGATTCATCGGCTCCGCACTACAAGTAGCCGGCACCACTGGGATGACGCTCATGATCTCCACTGCCGGCATGATCCAAGTCATCGGCGCCCAGTACTTCCCCAACTATAAGTTCACAGCCCTGTTCGCGACTATCCTACTGGCGGCCATCCCCATCGCCCTGCTGTGGAAACCAGGAACAAAAGAACCATAGACCCTGGGGCGGGCAAAGCAATTACCTCTCTAACGCACTGCTGAACAACGGGGCGAAAACGAACCCAAGCCCAAGGTTAATGATCGCAGCAGCCCAATAAGCGTCGATCTCGGTACTGTGGCGATACAAACCAACGGCAATCAGCAATAACGCACAGACCCAGGACACCAGCGATGCACGGGGCAGCCAACGCCGCATAGGGATAAACAGTAGCAACGCTAACCCCGAGCCAATGAAGAACATCACCAGCCATGCCAAGACCGCCACTATAACGTGACTCGCTCCGTGGTCCATGGCTAACACTGGAAGTACACCGGTACCTGCGAAACCAATAACCAGCGGTCCAATGGCCAACACTAGTTGTTTCATCGCAACCTCCTCTTCGGCCGCGTTGAGCAAACCCTAACACTATCCGCTGCCCGTCATGCACCGCGTATCATGAACTGCGGGGGTTAAACCGCCTAATGCCCTAGGGCTAGGTACAAAAAGCTGGCAGATTTCATTTCTGCTTCACTGTTTGTCCAGCTCGCGCGTAATGAAGAGTGAAATCTGCCGGTTTTTTGTACGACCGTCACTGCAGAAAGAGGCCTAGCCTCAAAGCGCGCCCCAGAAAAGCACCTATAGAAAGCACCTCGCGTAAGTAAAGCAAACAACACAGCAGTGGCTTGATGATAAATGCGGTCCCCAACAGGCGCGCGGGCACCAGCAACACCCACATGCCCCACCGCCACCCAACGGGTAAGACGTGGGCCCCAGCGCGAAGACCGCACTGTGTCGAGAGTGTTCGTCATCGCCACTCCTTCATAGTCGGGATCAAGCCCAAGCGATAGCGCCACACTACAGCTCTCCCAGCAATGCGTCTAGGTCCCAATGCTGCTCAATCACGTCGGCAATCAGATCTAGCTGGCGCTCCCGCTCCGCATGAAAACTAGCCGCCTCATCAATCACGTACTGCTTGCCCCGCACATCTGCCACCCACCGCAGGAACTCCTTCCGGTTGGCATCATGCTCGAGGTAGCCGTGCCGGTGTGTACCGCGCAGCGAGCCCTTCGCATTCCCCTCGAAGGCAGCTCCCCCTGGCACCTCAGAGCTGTCGTGCGTCTTAATCCAGCCCGGGTCACCAGAACGCACCACGCGGCCGTGGTGGATCTCGTACGCCCCATCAGGGTGACGAATCAACGTCTTGTCCGGGTGGAAGGCGATATCTGTGTCGAACAAACCCAGGCCCTCAACCAAGCCCTCGCTGCTTTCCACAGGATCGTCAATCTCGCGGCACATCATCTGATAACCACCGCAAATGCCAAGGATTGGCCCACCCGCCGCAGCACGCTGGGCTACAGCATCAGCCAGGCCAGAATCCCTCAACCATGCCAAATCACTCACCGTGGCCTTGGAACCCGGGAGCACAAGCAGATCTGCATCCGCAACACTCGCGGCGTCATCAATCCATCGGACAGTCACACCCGGCTCGCACGCCAAGGCTTCAATGTCCGTCGCGTTGGACACCCGGGGAAGTCGGATCGCAGCAACTGTCAAACGATTACCGCCACGCGCAGGCAAGCCCGGGCCGATGACCTGGCCCACTACCGACTGCAGCGAATCCTCCGCATCCACCCACAAGCCGTGAATAAACGGCAACACCGCCACCGTCGGCACACCCGTGAGCCGCTGCAGCTCTTCCAAGCCCGGATCCAGAATCGACTGGTCACCGCGGAACTTATTAACTACGAAACCCTTGATGCGCGCACGATCCTGGGCAGCAAGAATCTGATGCGTGCCGAACAAATGCGCCAACACTCCCCCACGATCAATATCGCCCACCACATACACCGGCAGATCACAAGCCTCTGCGAGCCCCATGTTGGCCACGTCAGTCTCTCGAAGGTTGATCTCCGCGGGTGAACCAGCACCCTCGCAGACCACGACGTCAAAACGCCCCCGAAGGTCCTGCAAGCATTCCGCAGCAGCCGCGCGCAAATGGCTCCGGTGCTCCACGTAGCTCTTCGCACTCACATTGCCGCGCGCGACACCCCGCACCACCAACTGGCTGGTGCGATCCGACCCGGGTTTGAGCAAAATCGGGTTGAAATCCACGCTCGGTTCCAACCCGCATGCGGCGGCTTGCAAAGCCTGCGCGCGCCCGATCTCCCCACCATCCGGACACACAGCCGAATTATTCGACATGTTCTGTGCCTTGAACGGCGCCACCCTCACCCCGCGCCGAGCCAACGCCCGACACAGGCCCGCAACCACCACGGACTTACCCGCGTCCGAGGTGGTCCCGGCGATCAGCACAGCCGCCCCCAGAGGAGCCTGCGTAGGAGCCCCCGTAGAACCATCGGCCATGTTAGGCCTCGTCAGGCAGAGTCAGAATCTCGTTGCCGTCCTCGGTAATGACGATGGTGTGCTCGAACTGCGCGGTGAACTTGCCGTCACGATTGGCAACGGTCCAGCCATCGTCCCAAATGTCATACGGGAGAGCCCCCAGGTTGATCATCGGCTCAACCGTCAACGTCATGCCTGGCTCGAGAATATCGGTGTATTCAGGCGCATCGTAGTGCATCACCACCAGACCATTGTGGAACGTAGTACCGATGCCATGACCAGTGAAATCACGAACGACGTTGTAGCCAAAACGCTTCGCATAGACCTCAATCACACGCCCAATCACGTTGATTTCCCGGCCCGGCTTCGCCGCGCGAATACCACGCATCGTGGCTTCCTTCGTACGCTCCACCAACAGGCGATGCTCCTCGGACACATTACCTGCCAAGAAGGTCGCGTTGGTGTCACCGTGGACCCCATTTTTGTACGCAGTGACGTCGATGTTGACGATGTCGCCGTCCTCAATGACCGTCGAATCCGGAATGCCATGGCACACAATCTCGTTGAGGCTCACACAACAGGACTTGGGAAAATCGCGGTAGCCAAGCGTGGACGGGTACGCACCGTGGTCACACATGTACTCGTGGGCAACCCGATCAATCTCATCGGTTGTCACCCCGGGGGTCACAGCCTTACCGGCCTCCGCCAACGCGTTGGCCGCAATCTTGCTGGCCTCACGCATCTTCTCAATAACCTCAGGGGTTTGTACGAACGGCTCCCCCATAGCCTCCTGCACGGTGTCCTTCCACACGTATTCCGGACGCTCGATATGGTTCGGGACAGTGCGAATCGGAGTAGGTGTTCCAGGAGTGAGCAAACGAGTCATGCCCACCACTCTAGTACCCCCACACACTGCGCTAGTACCCTAGCTCGTCAAGCTTGACCAAGAAGTGGTCCGTCAACATCACGGCAGACTCCGACCCGCCACCGAACGGGATCAACGTAGCAAACGCGACGTCACCACGATAACCGGCAAACCACGCGTGCGAACCGCTGTGGATCTCGGCCTCACCAGTCTTACCGTGCACCTCACCGCCAGCGCGCATACCCCGGGCTGTACCAGAGGTGACCACGCTACGCATCATCCGGCGCAAACCATCAATTGCCTCCGGGCTCGGTGGATCAACCTGCTTATTGACGCCGGTGGGCTTGCCCTCCACTAAAACCGGCAACGGTGTGCGGCCTGCCGCAGCAGTCGATGCAACCAACGCCATACCAAACGGGCTGGCCAGATCCAGTCCCTGACCATAACCGGCCTCGGTACGATCCAACAGGACCTCCCCCTCCGGAACATCACCTGTGATAGTGGTCAGCCCCGGAATGTCATAGTCCAAACCCAACCCGAACTGCTGGGCAACCTCCTTCAACTGACCAGGCTGCAAGTCGGAAGAAATATCAGCAAACGTCGTGTTACACGAGGCCGCGAACGCCTGCTCCATCGGAACATTGCCGCGAGAAAAACCGTTGTAGTTCGTCACAATACGGCCGCCGATATTCATCGTGCCGGGGCACGGGACAATGCTGTCAGGGCTCAGGCCTTTATCCGCAATGCCGGCCGCAGCAGTAATCATCTTGAACGTCGAACCAGGCGGGAACTGGCCATTTAAGGCAATGTCTCCGTCCTCGTCGGCCTTCTTTGTCTGCGCCACAGCCAAAATCTCACCAGTCGACGGTCTGATCGCCACCATCATCGCCTTCATCTCAGGGCGAAGATCCACTGCCTCCTGAGCCGCCAACTGGATCGCGTGGTTCAAACTGACCTTCACCGCCGGCGCAGGCTGCGGGTCGTGACTATCCAGGGTCTCGATCACAGCATTGTTGGCATTAACCGCGACAATTTCCCACCCGTTGGCGCCTTCCAGCTCCTCACCAACAAGTCCGCCGACACGCGCCATGATCTCCGGTGCGAACGTCGGATCAACATTGACCATCGCGGCTTCTTCGTTCAACCGCACCCCCGGCGTATCACCTAGCGCATCACGCACAGCCGCCGCGGCATCCGATGGAACAACCGCCGCTGAATACACGCCTTTAGCGTCCGATAATGACGCCGCGAGCTCCGCTGCAGGCACATGAATATCTGCGGTCTCCAAGGCTTGGGAGATCCGGGTGGCAGTACCAGCCACGCTGGTGACCTTGTCCTTGTCCACCAGAACACGAAACTGTGTACCCGGCTGGATAATCGCCGCCCCATCGGAGCTAACCACGCTCGCCTTCGGAGCGTTAATAGCCCGCAGCTGCAAATGCTGGCCTGCCCCCAGACGCGGATACAACACGCTCGGCTGCCAACGAATCACCCACTTGCCGTCCCCACGGGTCAACACCATGCGAGAGTCATAAGAAAACTCCCTGTCTCTCGGCAGAGACCACGCAACCGAAAAATCCGCCTCGGAGGATGCAACATGTGTCCCATCCGAACCGGAATTCGTGACCGCGACGTCATTAATAGAAGAAGAAAACGCCTCAGCCTGCAAATCCTCGAAAGAGGAACGAATAATCGACGCGGCCTCCTCCGGCTTATCCGTCAACGCGCCCGCCGCATCAAAATCGCGTGCAGCGATCAACGCAAAAAACTGCTCCACCACCGGATCAGCGGACTTCGGCTTCGGTGTACACGCCACCGACACCACCATCACACACGCCATCACGGCGACAAGCAGCCTACGCATGTTAATTCGTAATCTTCACCTGGGGACCACCCAAGCCCTCAACAGGCTCCATGGTCTCAGCGATCTTCATGGCCTCTTCGATCAACGTCTCCACAATCTGGGATTCCGGAACGGTTTTAATGACCTCGCCCTTGACGAAAATCTGACCCTTGCCGTTACCAGACGCAACACCCAGGTCTGCGTCGCGGGCCTCACCCGGCCCGTTAACTACGCAGCCCATCACGGCGACGCGCAACGGCACTTCCATGCCCTCCAACCCCGCAGTAACTTCTTCCGCCAAGGTGTACACGTCCACCTGCGCGCGACCACAGGAGGGGCAAGAAACAATCTCCAACTTACGAGGACGCAGGTTCAGCGACTGCAAAATCTGGTCGCCAACCTTGACCTCCTCCTTCGGATCCGCCGACAAGGACACGCGGATGGTATCGCCGATCCCCTCGGACAGAAGCGCACCAAAAGCAACCGCCGACTTAATCGTGCCCTGGAAGGCAGGGCCAGCCTCCGTCACACCCAAGTGCAGCGGGTAGTCACACTGCGCCGCCAACTGGCGATAAGCCTCAACCATCACCACCGGGTCATTGTGCTTCACCGAAATCTTGATATCCCCAAAGCCATGCTCTTCGAACAAGCTGGCCTCCCACAACGCAGACTCAACCAGAGCCTCCGGTGTAGCCTTGCCGTACTTTTCCAACAGGCGCTTATCCAAGGAACCAGCGTTGACACCGATGCGGATCGGAATGCCTGCGTCCCCCGCAGCCTTCGCGACCTCCTTAACACGGCCATCAAATTCCTTGATGTTGCCGGGATTGACGCGCACAGCAGCACAACCAGCATCAATAGCAGCAAAAATGTACTTCGGCTGGAAGTGAATATCCGCGATCACCGGAATCGGAGACTTCTTAGCGATCTGCGGCAAGGCCTCAGCATCGATCGTCTTCGGGCACGCCACGCGCACAATGTCGCAACCCGACGCGGTCAACTGCGCAATCTGCTGCAGCGTCGCGTTGACGTCGTGGGTCTTCGTCGTCGTCATGGACTGCACCGAAATAGGAGAATCCGACCCCACCCCCACAGAACCCACCTTCAGCTGGCGGGTCTTACGGCGTGGTGCAAGAGTAGGAAGAGGCGCCTCGGGAAGACCAAGACCAATCGGAGTAGACAAAGAAGATGCTCCTAGTAGAGACGGGTAAAGAAACCGCTAGTAATACTAGCCGAAAAGCCGGATCGGGTTGACCACATCCGCGACGATCGTCAATACACCCACCGCGATCAGTACGGATGCCGCCGCAATCGTCACCGGCATCACTTTGCGGTAATCCACTGGCCCCAATGGCGCCAGACCGCGCACACGACGTGCCCAGTCGCGAACCGCCTGGTACAACACCACGGCGATACGCCCACCATCCAGAGGCGGCAGCGGCACCAGATTAAACACCGCCAGGAAGAAGTTCAGGCTCGCCAGCATCATCGCGAAAATCGACCACTGTGCCCGCTCCGCCAACTCCCCGCCAATGCGGCTGGCCCCCACCACACTCATCGGGGATTCCTGTTCTCGTTCGCCACCAACAATCGACTTCGCAACACCCGGCAGCTTCGCAGGGAACGCCGCCAAGCCCTTAAACGTCGCCCCCATCATGTCCCAAGCCATCACACCAGTGCGCGGAACCGCTTCCACCGGGCCATAACGTTTGACAGCATCAACCACTGGTGCGGATGTAACACCAATAACGCCCACATCAACCTTGCGCCCATCCGTGGTTTCCCGCTGCACAGAGGCCACCGCGACGTCAACATCCAAAATATCTCCGCCGCGATCAACCTGAAGCGCTACCTCCTTCCCAGGGCGCTGCATCAACGCCTGGCGAACATCCGCGAACGTCGGTGTCTCAGAACCATCCACAGCAACAATGACGTCGCCAGGCGTTAAGCCAGCGTCCTTCGCCGGGCACGCAGACTCCCCCGCGTCCACATCGACGCACTGAACCTGCCCCACTCGAGCGGAATAATCCGCATCAGGATTCGGCAGTCCCGCAAACACCGCCACCAGATAAATAATCAGCGTTCCAAGCACAAGGTTCATCAACACCCCACCCGACAACACCCACACCTGCTGCCACCACGGCTTGCGATACATCGCCACACGCTGCTCCGCAGGCGTCAGCTCCTCCTCCGGGACCATCCCCGCAATATCGCAAAAACCACCCAAAGGAAACAGCTTGAAACCGTACTCAGTGCCGCTGGTTTTCCCCCTCCACTTCAACAGGGTTGGGCCAAAGCCAACATAGAAACGGCGGACCTTCATGCCACAACCAACCGCTGTGCGCATGTGACCAAACTCGTGCAACCCGATGGTCGCGCCGATACCCACCGCGAAAATCACAACGCCCAACAAATACGACAGCACAGTCAACCTCTCAACGACCAACCCACTACACGGGCTTCCGGCTAAGCTACAAACCCAGCAATGACTTCATGCGCAACCCGGCGGGCATCAGCCTCGACCGCAAGCACATCTTCCACACAGGTAGGACTCTCAGTGTAAGAACCCAACCTACCCATAACCTGCTCAATCGTTGCAGAAATCCTGGGAAAACTAATTCGACCATCGACGAAAGCCGCCACGGCCTCCTCATTGGACGCGTTGTAGACCGCAGGAACCATACCGCCCGCGCGCGCAGCCGCACGCGCCAAATCAACCGCAGGGAACACGGCGTCATCAACAGGCTCGAACGTCCACTGCTGCGGACGGGAGAAATCCAAACCAGCCTGAGCCCCAGGAAGCGACGCCGGCCAGTTGAGACCCAACGCAATGGGGAGCTTCATCGAGGGGTCACTGGCCTGCGCCATGGTGCAGCCGTCCTCGAACGTCGCCATCGAGTGAACGATTGACTGAGGATTGACAACCACCTCAATCTGCTCGGGACGCAAACCAAACAAATAGCACGCCTCGATAAACTCCAAGCCCTTATTAACCAAGGTGGCAGAGTTCAAGGTATTCATTTGCCCCATCGACCATGTCGGATGCTTCAGCGCCTGCTCTACCGTGATCGACTCCAGCTCAGCCGCAGACCACCCACGGAAAGGCCCACCACTAGCGGTCAACACAAGATGATCAAGCCTGCGCCCCATAGATGCAGCCAAGCACTGGGCCATTGCCGAATGCTCCGAATCAACGGGAACAATCTGACCATGCGAGGCCCTAGAAATAACCAGATTGCCACCCGCGATCAGGGACTCTTTATTAGCCAATGCCAACTGTGCGCCACAATCCAGCGTCGCAAGCGTTGCCCCCAGCCCCAAAGAGCCAACCAGAGCGTTGAGGACCAAATCCGGGGATGTCGCGGCAACTAGTTCTTCGGCCGCACGAGGGCCAGAAAAACCCGCGCCAATACGCCAGGCGACGGCCTCATCAGCAACGGCTACACAAGCCGGGTCCACCCCCAACTGTTTAATCTGGGCAATCAACAAATCAGGCTGACCGCCGCCGACAGCAATGCCGACAACATCAAAGCAACCCGGATTGTCGGCAATCAATTCCAAAGCCTGTGTACCGATCGACCCAGTCGAACCGAGGATCACCACCCTACGAGCGGGGGTATCCGGGGTAGTCTGCACACCATCTGCGCGGGCACAAAAATCCACTACCCCAGCGAAGTCCCCACTGCGACTACCTTTGTGCGAATCAACACTCATAACATCCTCCAGCTGCAGATAAACTATTAGAAGGCTACCCCGCTGAGAAGAAAACCACGGCATCACGCACAGGCACATTCACGCACAACAATGCTCACACATCCCGTAAGGCTGGTGAGGTTGGCCGCGCTTAGTCGCAGAGCCGGAATAAATGTGCCAAAATAGACGCCGATATAGACGCACAACATCAAGGAGCAAACCGTGTCGAACGCACCCGAGGTTTACAACGGCGTTTCCACCCTCGACGAGCCCTCCGCAGGTTGGGGTTGGCACGACATCGGCCGTGGCCCCATCCAGATCGCAGGTTGGGTGTCCGTCCTCTTCCTCCTCGCCATGAACTTTGGTAACCACCCCGGCCACGTAGAGACCATCTATCTCTTCGCTTTCGCTGGCCTCATCGCCCTCGGCCTGCTGATTCAGCTATTCCAGCCGAAGCTCAACCAGGTGCGCACGCTTACTTGCCACAACAAGCCGCAGGGCCACCAGGAACCCGACTGGGCACTGATGCAGCACACCTTGCAGGGACCCTACGCTGATCTCACCGACGACCAGCTGCGTTCCCTCAACATCGACCCCGCTACTGTCAAGAGCATCGAAGCCTAAGGCTTTGCCCGCACTGTTCGTGCACTAATCCCCCACCGCGTTTCTTAAAAAACGCGCTGGGGATTTTGCTTGTATACGACAGCTATTAGCGTTCTTCAGCAGCCAGCTGCCCACATGCTGCGGCGATTTCCTGGCCGCGAGTGTCACGCACGGTGCACGGGACACCCTGGGCTGCGACGCGACGCACAAACTCATCTTGCTGGTCTTTAGGGGACGCATCCCACTTTGATCCGGGTGTGGGGTTCAAGGGAATCAGATTGACGTGTACGCGCGAGCCAAGCGCCTTATGTAGCTTCTTGCCCAACATGTCCGCACGCCATCCTTGGTCATTGACGTCGCGGATCAGCGCATATTCAATCGACACACGGCGCCCAGTCTTGTCAGCGTAGTAACGAGCAGCATCCAAAACTTGCTGCACGGACCACCGATTGTTCACCGGAACCAACGTGTCGCGCAGCTCGTCATCTGGGGTATGCAAAGACACCGCCAGAGTGACACTTAAGCCTTCGTCTGCCAGTTTGCGGATCGCCGGTGCCAGACCAACGGTTGAAACGGTGACATTGCGCTGGGAAATGCCAAAACCTTCAGGAGCTGGGCTAGTGATTTGTCGAACTGCACTGACCACCCGCTTGTAATTGGCGAGCGGCTCCCCCATGCCCATGAAGACAATATTGGACAGGCGACCACCCTCTGCCTGCATCGATGCTGCAGCGGCACGCACCTGATCGACGATCTCTGCAGTCGACAGATTACGGTCCAAACCGCCCTGGCCCGTCGCGCAGAAGGGACACGCCATTCCGCAGCCCGCTTGGGAAGAAATACACAGTGTTGCACGGTCCGGGTATTTCATCAGCACGGACTCTAACAGAGTACCATCATGCAGACGCCACAAGGTTTTAGCGGTCTCTCCACCGTCGCACTCGACCGCCTTGACAGGGGTCATCAATGTGGGAAACAGTGCCTTCGCGACGTCATCACGCCGCGCCGCAGGCAAATCTGTCATTGTGCGTGGATCTGCTTCCAAGCGTGCATAGTAATGGCGAGCCAACTGGTCTACCCGAAACTTCGGCAAGCCCAAAGCTACGACAGCCTCGCGGCGCTCTTCGGTGGACAAATCAGCAAAGTGCTTCGGCGGCATACTACGACGAGAAGCATCAAAAACAAGAGGTAAGGGTGAAGCCATAATGTAAATATCTTTCCACACCATGGCGATGCACTTGGGTTAGTTCAGGGTAAGCGACATTTGAGTTATCCTACGAGCGTGCTGTTCAATAAGAGGTATGAACAACGTTGAACCGAATTCCACTTCACCCCAGCTGCCTAACGATCCCTTCGACTCTGCCCCACCTGTCCGAGATGAGGTTGTCGCACCCGCCCCGGCAGAAACCCCCGCCAAAAAGCAGCCGGCTAAGGCGCCATCCACTAAGGTCAAGGGCTCTATCGCTGGCGGAACCTGGGTTGCACTGATCTTTGGGCTCCTGTTCCTTATCGCTCTGCTCATCTTCATTTTGCAGAATGACGAACAAGTCGCAATCGAGTTCTTGACCTGGAAGTCCACCCTCCCCGTCGGCGTTGGCTTCCTGTTCGCTGCCATCGGTGGTGCCCTTGTGATGGCACTGGTTGGCGGCTGGCGAATGTTAGAGCTTCGACGTCAGCTCAAGCGAAGCAAAAAGGCCCTTGCGGACGCCATCTAGGCCGCAATAACAGACAAGACCAGCCAGGTGACCATGGCCGACGGTAACAACCCATCCAGTCGGTCCATGAGTCCACCATGGCCAGGCAACATTCGCGACATGTCTTTGATACCCAGCTCGCGTTTAAACTGGGACTCCACCAAATCGCCAAGGGTCGCACATATAACCAGTCCGATGCCTAGCAAAACACCAAGCCACAGCGCATCGTGAAGCAAAAAGTGCACAGCGACCGCACCCACTACGGCACCTGAGAGCACCGATCCCGCAAACCCCTCCCAAGATTTTTTAGGACTTACCGCAGGGGCCATTGGATGAGATCCAAAGAGAACACCCGCGGCGTAGCCTCCAACATCGGATGCGATCACGCACAACATGAACGTGACAATAAACATGGATCCTCCGATGCCATCTCTTTCGAACCGCGACAGCATTGCGGCAAAGGACCCAAACAGTGGGATCCACGTCAATACGTACATGCTCATAGACGTGTCACGCAGATAGTTGACGGGGGCTTCATAGCGGCCGTTGACGAACAACCCGCTGAACATAACCGCTAGAACTGAAGTGACGAAACCTGCGGCAACACCGCTCGCTCCGAAATGCCACGATAACCAAACCATCAGCTGGCCACCGCCAATAAGCATCGCGGGAGATACTCGGTAGTCTTCTGATTCCTTCAAGCGGGTTGCAACTTCCCACGTACCCAAGGCCACGGCAATGGCTACCAGTGGGTACCAACCGGGGATGATGAATATACACACCAGCACCAAAGCGCCGAGTCCTACCCCTACGCCGATCGCGGCCTTGAGGTCTCGGCCGGCGGAATTTTTCGGTTTTAAAGGGGTAGTTTTGGCCACTGCCTATACTCCTGAAGACGGGGATTGAAGGTGGGGAGCGTGGGGTTAAACTTCCAGCAGCTCTTTTTCTTTCAGTGCGACGACCTCGTCAACCTGAGCGACATACTTAGCGGTGACCTTATCCAGCTCCTTTTCAGCAGCCTGGACTTCATCTTCACCAGCTGCGCCGTCCTTTTGGATGCGCTTGAGCTGATCCATACCCTTACGGCGGATGTTGCGGATGGCGATCTTGGCGTCCTCGCCCTTGGACTTTGCAACCTTCACCAGATCGCGGCGTCGTTCCTCTGTTAGCTGAGGGATTGTCACGCGAAGCACCTGGCCGTCGTTAGTGGGGTTTACGCCCAGGTCAGAGTTGCGGATGGCGTTTTCGATATCAGCCATCACAGACATCTCGTAAGGCTTAATGATCATCATCCGGGGCTCAGGAACGGAGATGGTGGCCATCTGAGTGATGGGAGTCATCGTTCCGTAGTATTCAGCCATCACGCCGTTGAACATGGCGGGGTTTGCGCGCCCCGTACGGATGGTGGTGAGGTCCTCTCGAGCGTGCTCCACAGAGTGGATCATGCGGTCTTCAGACTCGAGCAAAATGTCGTCAATCATGGGGGTCCTTGAATTGTATTGAAGCGAAATATCTATGCAAACATACCACTTAGCCCGTTAGGAACGGACCAAGGTGCCAATGCTTTCACCGGAGACCGCGCGTGCAATATTGCCTTGGGTGAGCAGGTTGAACACGAGGATAGGCATGTTGTTATCCATGCAGAGAGAAAATGCCGTGGCGTCGGCAACTTTAAGTCCGCGCGCGATGCATTCAGCCGGTGTGATCTCGCTGAAGAGTTTCGCATTGGGGTTTATTCGGGGGTCTGCGTCGTAAACGCCGTCAACTGCCTTAGCCATGAGCAAAACATCGCAATCGATTTCGAGGGCCCGCTGGGCTGCAGTGGTATCCGTCGAAAAATACGGCATACCCATACCTGCACCGAAGATAACAACGCGGCCTTTTTCGAGGTGTCGTTTTGCGCGGAGCGGCAGATAGGGCTCTGCTACCTGTGCCATGTTGATGGCAGTCTGAACACGGCAATCAATCCCCTCTTGTTGCAAGAAGTCTTGCAAAGCCAGGCAGTTCATCACAGTGCCAAGCATGCCCATGTAATCAGAGCGGTTGCGGTCCATTCCGCGCTGCTGGAGCTCTGCGCCACGGAAGAAATTGCCACCACCAATGACGACCGCGACTTCCGTGCCTGATCGCGACACTTCAGCGATTTGGCGCGCGACATTCTCAACCACATCAGGGTCAATACCAACGTTGCCGCCACCGAACATCTCACCCCCTAGTTTGAGCATTACCCGCTTGAAACCTTCGCGCTGTTCGGCCACGATAGTGATTCTCCTTAGTTGAGGACTGTTTAATCTGTAGCTATCCTACCAGCAACAAAAAAGCAGGTAGGGCGTATGTCCTACCTGCTTTAACGAAGCACTATGGCCTAGTTGTGCTGCCCAACTTCGTAGCGTACGAAGCCGGTGAGCTTAACGCCAGCTTCATCCATGACCTGCTTGACGGACTTCTTGTTGTCGGTGACAGAGGCCTGCTCGTTCAAGCACACGTCCTTGAAGAAGCCGTTAAGGCGACCTTCGACGATCTTCGGCAGCGCAGCCTCGGGCTTGCCTTCCTCACGGGAAGTAGCCTCTGCGATTTCACGCTCCTTTTCGACGACCTCTGCGGGGACGTCCTCACGGTTCAGGTAATGAGCCTTCATAGCTGCAACCTGCATAGCTGCGGCGTGTGCAGCCTGCTCTGCGGCTTCGCCTTCGCCTTCGTATGCAACGAGGACACCAACAGCCGGGGGAAGGTCAGCAGCGCGGTGGTGAAGGTAAACCGCAACCTTGTCGCCCTCGATGGTGGCAGCACGGCGGAGCTCCAGCTTCTCACCGATCTTGGCGGACAGCTCGAGAACGGCGTCTTCGGCCTTCTTGCCGTCAACCTCAGCGGCCTTAAGCTCTTCAACGGTATTTGCCTTCACTGCGGCAGCAGCGGCAGCGATCTTTGCAGCGAAGTCCTTGAATTCCTGGTTCTTAGCGACGAAGTCGGTCTCGGAGTTAACCTCAACCATGGTGTTGCCAGAAACAGCGATGAGGCCTTCAGCAGCGGTGCGCTCGGCGCGCTTACCGACATCCTTCGCACCCTTAATACGCAGGATTTCGATGGCCTTGTCGAAGTCGCCATCGGTTTCTGCGAGAGCCTTCTTGCAATCCACCATGCCGGAGCCGGTGATTTCGCGGAGCTTCTTAACGTCTGCAGCGGTAAAGTTCGCCATTGTCGGGGCGATCCTCCTTGATTAATAGTGAGAGTATGCTCGGCCACTCGGTAGAGACCCGAGGTGAGCTGTAGTAACTCATAGCCGTGGCAATTGTACCCGCCCAGGCTATGTTGTGCACCATGGACACAGTAAGTGTCTAAGTGTGTGCACAATAAAGCCCCCGTCCGCGCGGCGGAGCAGGGGCTCATGCGGCCGTTTAGCCAGGCAAAGCTGGGGTGTCGCTTTACTCTGCAGCCTCTGCAGCAACCTCAGCGGGAGCCTCAACCTTAGCGGCAACCTCCACGGTCCCCTCGGTTGCAGGTATATCGCCAGCAGCTTCCTTCGCAGCGGCGAGCTCGCGCTCAGAGCGAGCCTTCTTGCCCTCGATAACTGCGGTGGAGATGATCTTGGAAAGCAGACCAGTGGAGCGGATTGCATCGTCGTTGCCCGGGATCGGGTAATCGACAACGTCAGGGTCGCAGTTGGTGTCAAGGATTGCGACGACAGGGATGTTGAGCTTGTGAGCCTCAGAAACAGCGATGTGCTCCTTGTTGGTGTCAACGATCCACAGAGCGGAGGGCACCTTGTGCATCTCGGCGATACCACCGAGGACGCGCTCGAGCTTGGTGCGCTCGCGGGTCAGCATAAGGATTTCCTTCTTGGTGCGACCCTTGTAGCCGTCCTCAGCGGAATCCATTGCCTGGAGTTCCTTCATGCGGTGAAGTCGCTTAGAAACGGTCTGGAAGTTGGTCAGCATGCCACCCAACCAGCGGTGGTTGACGTAAGGCATCTCACAGCGCTCAGCTTCGGTCTTTACTGCTTCCTGAGCCTGCTTCTTGGTGCCTACGAAGAGGATGGTGCCGCCGTGAGCGACGGTCTCCTTGACAAACTCGTAAGCCTGATCGATGTAGGTCAGAGTCTGTTGGAGGTCAATGATGTAAATGCCGTTACGGTCGGTCAAGATGAAGCGCTTCATCTTGGGGTTCCAGCGGCGGGTCTGGTGTCCGAAGTGGACACCTGCGTCGAGAAGCTCGCGCATGGTCACAACTGCCATGGGATGCTCCCTTTCATCTAGTAGTTTCGGTTTTCACATGCAGGTTTTGCCTGCACCCTAGCGATACGGCACCTATCCGCACCCATCTATCCTTCAAGCAGGAAAGTGGGACCATTGCAGCAGGTACTCAAATGTATCGCGCGTATTTTTACAGATTCTGAACATCAGCACACAGGCTAAGGCGTTGTTCACGCTCATAGGTCTACGAACGCAGATGCAGAACACTGCAGCCAGTTACTTTACCCACCACAACGCAGTATTCCAAACAATGACTACCTGTGTGTCTCAACGGTCAACTGCATGAGTTCAGCTGCATGAGTAACGACACGGTTGGAACAAAGGGAGTTATACACAACCCAATCGCAGCACGAATTGTTTTCACAGGTAGCCAGTACGAGCATTCAACGGAGTTGCACTATGTGCTTATGACCGAAATCAATGAAGCCTGCCAGGCAATAAGCCGCATTCCACTTCTCACCAGACAGGACTGGAGAGCCCTAGCACGGCAATTAGCTGCATTCCTGAGCGTGGCAGTGCTGCTTATTACGATCCGCACTGCTCATGCGTACGTATCCCCCGCTACCGGAACCTCGTATCCAGGGCAGGTAACGAGGCCCTATGAGCATCCCGAGCACCGCTATGCTCCGGGCCATCGCGGCGTCGATATTAACCTTCCAGCGCTTGCCCCCGTCGTGGCGGCCGAAGATGGAGTGGTTGCCTTCGCAGGTGTAGCAGTAGGCGTGCCTACAGTATCGATACAGCATGCGGATGGGATTCGGACCACCTATCAGCCGGTACTAGCTAGCGTATCTGAGGGGCAGTTCGTTTCCTCGGGCGAGAGCATCGGCTTCCTCGTAACTCACCCCCGACACGAAGGCCTGCACTGGGGTGCACGAATCGGCAAGAAAGACTACATCAATCCCCTTAGCCTGCTGAAGCGAGCAGACATACGCCTCAAACCCATCGGCAATATGCCAGAAGTCAAGCACGCGGATGTGCTTGATTAAATGCGTCCCTCAGGCGCTCCACGCTCACATGAGTATAGATTTGGGTAGTCTGCAAACACGCATGCCCCAATAATTCCTGCACGGCACGCAGGTCAGCGCCGCCATCCAGAAGGTGTGTGGCAGCAGTGTGCCGCAATTCGTGAGGCTTGACATGCCCAAGCCCCACTTGATGGGCATAGCGGTCTACAAGTGCGCGCACCTGGCGCTGATTGATGCGCTTCCCGCGGGCTCCGACAAACAGGGCTTTCTCTTCACGGTCGGCCAATATTGCACGGTAAGCACCAAGCCACTGTTCTAGTGCGCGCCCTGCTACCTCGCCGTACGGCACCACCCGCTGCTTGTTACCTTTACCAGTAACCCGCACTTGCTGATGGAGCTCGTCAAGATCTGAAGTATCAATACTGCATAATTCTTCAACGCGCATACCCGTGGCGTAAAGAAGCTCCAGTATGGCGGCGTCACGACCTCGCTTCGCTTCCTCTTTTATACGGCCCTTACCTACCTGCTGCGCCACCTCTTCTTCAACTGCAGGCGCTTCAACTAAGGCCTGAGCCCCCTGTCGAGCGAGAACTTTCGGCAGATGGTTAGACGTCTTTGGTGACACAAGGCGAGCCCCAACGTCTTGGGGAATCATGGATCTACGCGCTAACCAAGAAGACAACCCCTTGGCACTCGCCGTGTATCGGGCAAGCGTACTGCGTGCTTTACCCGCATCGTATGCATACCCCAGCCAACTACGTAACCGCTCCAATGTGAAGTGGTCGAGATCGGGAACGATCTCGACCATGGTCTTGAGATCACTACGGTAGGAGCGGATAGTCGCGGGTGATTTCCCCTCCACCATTTCAAGATGCTCAAGATAGTCTTCGACTATCTCTTCCATCTGCCTAGTTGTTGACATGGGTTCATTCTCGCACGAAAAAGCGGTGCCACAGTGGATACTGTGGCACCGCTTTTCGGATAACACTTCATTGAAAAAAGGAAAACAACTCACCTGAGGAAGTGGAGCTGCTTTCACGGTGGCCCAGCCCGACCTCCATAAAAGCTCTTCCCTAAGGCTTGCCTCTCATACTTTAGATTGAAGTAGTCGCTAAAGCAAGGCTTACTACCTTCGTTTCGACGTGAATGTGATCACACCAGTCGCTGAACTGGGTCTTTAGCAATGTGGAGGTACGATCAATAGCTCTCATCCATCGCGTTCGTGCTCAATCCGAACCCACAGACCACCAATTAGAGCCGCTAATCCCCTATCTTTGAGCTCCATTAGCCCCTGGACGCAAAGAACTGTTCCAAGCCCCGATCTCTTGGCTGCCACGGATGTGGACACACCTTCCACGCCCGGCGCGTTGAGTGCATCAAAAACTTGAAGTTGCAACCTGCTGAGTTTGGGGGTCTGATCTTGGCCGAAATCCAGCATATAGTTTTCATCTGCATCGACGGCCCCAATAGGTGCCAGTAATGAGCGGACATCATCGGCCCCAACAACCATGTGCGCTTGATGATCTCTTATTTTTACGTTGCAGCCTACGGAGCCGCGCGATGTTATGGGGCCGGGTACTGCCATTGCAACCTTTCCCAGGCAATTCGCCCAGGCTAGCGTGTTCAGGGCACCTGATCGCCACGCTGCCTCAACGACAACGATTCCCTGGGTCAGTCCCGCGACTAATCTGTTGCGTGTTAAAAACCTGTGCCTTGCGGGATGCACACCGGGTGGATATTCGCTGATTAGCGCACCATGTTCAGCGATGCGGTCGAACAATGCAGTGTTTCGAGCAGGATAGGCCTTGTCTATTCCTGTTGCTAAAACCGCGACTGTTCGTCCACCGCGCTCTATTGCCTGGGTGTGTGCAACAGTGTCGATTCCCAGCGCTCCACCGCTCACTACGGTGTAACAGTGGGTAGCGAGACCGCCGCTGATCAGCTCTGTGGCTTCCTTGCCGTAGCGGCTATGCGTTCGAGTCCCAACAATACCCACAGCCTGTATGAACAGTGGTTTCAATAACTGACCGCGTACCCACAGCGCGTGTGGTGGAACGTAGTGGTGTTGGCCATCTCCCCTGATAGATTCGGCGCCGCCAACGCCGTCTGGCCACTCTGGGCTGTCAGGAGTTATCAAACGTGCGCCGACTTTCTCAGCTTGTTTCAGATCCCGGTCGATGTGGTGGAGCCCAGCATCACTTCGCGCTTGGCTGCGCAGTAGTAGGTCCTCCCCAATCCGTGCATCACGGTTTTTGATGTCTCGTGCGATTGACTCAACGTCACCGTCTCGTTCGGCGAGTGCAATCTGCAGTGCTTCGCTTGGTCCTTCGAGCACCCGGGAAAGATACGCCCACGCATACTGCCTGTCCTCAGACTTATTCACATCGGTGGGTTCAGTGAGGGAAGGAGTGCTATTCATCATCAAGCACCTCCTCGCTGTGTAGATCGAGGGCACGCATGACTTCTTCAACATCGGGACACGACGGGTTCCCGGACGTGCCCTCGATGGCGCAACGCAAATCGAATAATGTCCAGGCTAGGCGGAGGGTTCGGTCTACCCCACGTTGGCTAACGGTGCCGCTACGCAGCAGATGGGCGATGATCTGCATCGCCTCCTTTGTGGCTGGGTAATGCTTGCGCAGTAGTGTCCCTGGAGCCTCAGCATTGGTTTCAAAAGGCTTGTAGCCTTCGGGTACCTGCGTCCACCGCTGCATTGCTCGACGCCGTGCCTCACTGACTCTTTCACGAATGCTTGCGCTACTTTCCTCTTGATCGGCTAGCAGGACCCCAGCTTGAGCGCTGACAAGAATGACGATGTCCACACGGTCCCGGAGAGGGCCTGTCACGTTTGATAGATACTTGGCACGCTGCCGTACCGAACATCGGCAGGACTGTGGTTCTTCCGCCCCGCACGCGCAAGGATTAGCCGCCATCAAGAGTTGGAAACGCGCAGGTAACTCGTAGGTGCTCTGCGAGCGCATTAGTCGAATATGGCCCGACTCCAGAGGCTGACGAAGGCAGTCAAGAACTTTCGCAGGCACTTCACTAACCTCATCAATGAACAGGACACCCCGGTGTGCGAGACTGACTGCCCCTGGGCGCGGGTTTCCGCTTCCCCCTCCGATGAGACCAGCCTGGGTCACGCTGTAATGGGGCGCAACAAACGGCGGAACCATCAGCGGCTGTTGCTCAGCATTAATGCTGGAGTGCACCATGGTGGCTTCTAAACGCGCGCCAGGTGTTAGCGGCGGCATAATTCCCGGGAGCGCTTGAGCCAACAATGATTTCCCTGCCCCAGGTGGCCCGAGCATCATCATGTGGTGTCCACCGGCCGCAGCGACCTCGGCTGCGTGTTTTACTGCAGAGTTTCCGGCGATATCGGCGAAATCTGGGATCCGCTCGGCTGTGTCTACCGAAGCGCACAATTCCGCCGCAGATTCATGTACCGAGGGCAGCTTAGCTATCCCGCGCGCCCATAGGTATACGTCCATTAATGTCGATGCACAGAGCACGTCGATACCGTCGATCAGTGTTGCTTGCGTAGCGCAAGTGTGAGGCACGACTGCCCGTGTGAGCCCAGCCGCCCGGGCGGCAACCAAAGCAGGAAGAATTCCTTTAACTGGACGGAGCGTACCGTCAAGGCTGACTTCCCCCATCACGAGGCTGTCGGCAAGTATCCACGCCATGTAGTCATTATCTTTATCGAGTGCTGATTGGATTGCCAGACAAATAGCAACATCGCACTGCGCACCATGTTTTCTAAGCGATGCCGGGGACAAGCTCACGATAATTTTGGTTCGTGGCCACTCCAAACCGGAATTTTGACTCGCAGTTTTCACCCTCTCTTTAGATTCCGCAATCGCCGCATCTCCCAAGCCAACGATATGTATACCTGGCAGGCCTGGCCCTACACTGACCTCAACCTCAACCAGGTGTGCTTCAACTCCAACGAGGGTGGCGGAGCAGCTTCGTGCTATTACTCCACTAGAGCTCATAAACATCCACCCCTTGATGTACCGTAAGTCCGTCGGGTGCAGCGACGACGACGTCAAAGCGACATTCTCGCCCCGCCCACTGTGTATCTCTCAGCCATTGTGCTGCCGCATGGCGCAGGCAACGCAGCTTGCGTGCATCAATGTGTTCCGAGGTTCCGTAAATATGGCTGCTTCGAGTTTTTACCTCGACGAAAATCAGTAGCCCGTCGTCGTCGACGATGATGTCAATCTCTCCGACTGGATAGCGAACATTGCGCGCCACTATCCGTGCTCCATCGGATTCATAGAGTGCTGCGGCTGCGTCTTCCCCGCAACGTCCAAGTGCGTGGGCACGTGATGTCGCGGCTATCTCCCCGGTGGCCTGTCGTTGAGATGATGAACGCCGCGCGGATACAAAGCCCATCGAGCTTCCCCCCTTTTTCCTTTCACATAGTGTGGTCAGTGAACGACAGTAAGCACTGTTGTTCACTGACCATTGAAGGGAAAAATAATATGGGCGCTCCGCGGCCTGTGAAAAGTTTTCGGCCTGTGGAAAACTAGCTACGGTTTAATCGGGAATCACCAAGTCAGGCTTGTCGAGTTCTTCGATGTTGACGTCTTTGTAGGTGATCACGCGAACATAGCGGACAAAACGTGCAGGTCGGTACATGTCCCACACCCAGGCATCCGACATCCGGATTTCGTAGAACACGTCGTTACCGGTTTTACGTGGGATCAATTCCACTGCGTTGCAAAGGTAAAAACGGCGCTCGGTTTCCACCACATAGGAAAATTGACTGACGACGTCGCGGTATTCGCGGTACAGGGAGAGTTCGACCTCGGCTTCGTAGTTGTCGAGTTCCTCAGCGCTCATGGATGGCTCACACCTTTTCGTCAGTTGCGTTGTTGCTGTGCTGTAGCACGCTGCCAATCTGCGTGCGCTCGTGCCACATTGGCATAACTATAACGATGTTCGGGAGTCCCCCCGAGGCGGCGCACCGCGTCCATGTGCACCTTGGTTCCATAACCTTTGTGAGCTGCTAAACCGTAGCCTGGATGGAGGTCATCCAATTGCTCCATAATGACGTCGCGTGAATGTTTCGCGAGCACGCTGGCTGCGGCGATACAGCGACTGGCGGCATCCCCGCCGATTATTGGTAGGTGGGGGCTGCGTAGGCCGGGTATTTTCATTGCATCGCTCAGAACGTATCCGGGTGTGTGGGATAGCGTGGCTACTGCTCTGCGCATCCCCGAGATGTTGGCGTGCTGAATCCCGTAGTGGTCGATGTCTTTGGCACTGATTGTGATGATGCTCCATGCCACGGCGTGCTGTTGTATAAGTGGGAACAACTCCGCCCGGGTGCGCGGGCTTAGCTTCTTTGAGTCCGTCAGCCGTTCTAACTCTGTTATCGGCTGGGGCGGCAAGATGCACGCTGCGATGCTAATCGGCCCGGCACATGCCCCACGCCCTGCTTCATCGACCCCGGCGACTGGCCCCAGGCCGGCTCGTTGGAGTGAGACCTCGTAGGTGCGTAAGTGTTTGAGCGTTCGCACTAGTTCTGGATGTCGTAGCTCTTTACTCCGCCGATGCGGCTAAGCGGAAGTACGCGGGCGTCAACCTTACCGATGATTAAGTCTTCAGGAACGGTGCCTTGGTATTCATCGCCAAGGTGGTAGCGCGAATCAGCGGAGTTGGTCCGGTTATCCCCCATGACGAAGACGTTACCTTCAGGGACGGTGATGGGACCAAAATACGGACCGCCACAGGCCTCGGACCCCGTGGATGGATCGATCGGATTTTGGTGCGGAGTGAGGGTGTAGGAGGAGTCGATGACATGCCCATCGACAGTGACGCCTTTATCCCCATCGAGGCATTGGATGGTTTGCCCTCCAGTGGCTACGATGCGCTTAACAAGGTCATTTTCATCGGGTGCTACGAAGCCAACATACGACCCAACGTTTTGCAATCCGCGCACTACCGGGTTAGAACTGCGGTTGGTGATGAAGCTACCGTTCCAGGACTCCGGGCCTTTAAACACGACGACATCTCCCGGTTTAGGGTCACGGAGATGGTACGTGATCTTATCGACGAAAATCCGGTCACCTTCGCAGCCACTGCAACCATGCAAGGTAGGCTCCATGGATCCGGAGGGAATTACATAGAGCCGCCCAATGAACGTCTGAATAAACAGTGCGCAGATCAGGACAGTGATGACAACCATCGGGATGTCGATATACCAGGGCAGTTGCTTCTTTTCCTTCTTCTGCTTCGGAGCAGAGGCAGCTGTGGAATCATATGCGCTACGGCGGCGGGGCAAATCCATGAATCACATCCTACCCAGCTTGCGGCGGAGGCCCCTCCCCTAGGTAGCCACAATGAGAAAAAACTGAAGGCCCCGGCTTAGCCGGGGCCTTCAACTACCAGAGGGTCACCACAAACCTCTGATGATTTGATCTATTTTCATAGATCCCACTATCTCCACATTCAACAGGCCATCGGGACCTGCCTGCAAGGCCCGAAAGGAAACCTTGCACCTGTGAGTATACCGAGATCCTTAAGAAACACTAAAAGAACTCAAGACTTTGTGTCGACAATCACAAAATATGACGTATCTACAAAGTGTCCAACAACTCACAGGCAATAAAAACGGAGGTCAGGGAACCAAACGAAGCTACTTCCTGGTAGGCACCGGGGGTAACCCTAGGGTAAATCACGCCCATGTCGATTGGCGTTTCCTAAATAAAGAACACAGTTGCCACAAAAGAAAACCCGCCACTCGGTGATTGCAATAACCACAAAGTGACGGGGCCGAGCACGCGTCACTACACTCGTGCTCTAGGCGCGTATCTTTTAGCGCTTTTCCTTAATCTTGGCAGCCTTACCACGCAGCTCACGCAGGTAGTAGAGCTTCGCACGGCGAACCTTACCGCGGGAGACGACCTCGATGTGATCGATGTTGGGAGAGTGCACCGGGAAGGTACGCTCGACACCGATACCGAAGGACACCTTACGGACGGTGAAGGTCTCGCGAATGCCGCCATTCTGGCGACGGATTACGACACCTTTGAAGACCTGCACACGGGACTTGTCACCTTCGATAACCTTCACGTGAACGTTAAGGGTATCGCCGGGACGGAAATCCGGAATATCATCGCGCAGCTGTGCTGCATCGACAGAGTCAAGAATGTTCATCAAAAATCCTTATTTTTAGAGGAAAGAGGAACCTGGCGGCACTTTCCGAAGGACGCTCGGCCGGTTCATATCCGTGTCATGTAGGCTGCCACCCAAACATCTAAGCCCGGGAGTCAACCTGACGATTATTGCATACTTCAGCCGACTCAGCCAAGACCGGCTCTGCGCAGCGCGTCCGCCAACGCGCCCCCTTGCCCTGACGACGATTTTTGACGCCGCGCACCACTGCGCTCCTTCTGCCCAGAACCACGCTCAGCTGATGAACCAGCATCACCACCGCGACCAGGCTTGGAGCGCGCACCCGACGCGACGTCATCATCCAAACGCATGCTCAATCCGATGCGCTTTCGAGATTCATCGACGTCGATTACCTTGACACGCACGATGTCTCCGGAGCGCACCACTTCGCGCGGTTCGGACACATAACGGTTCGCCAGCGCTGAAATATGCACCAACCCGTCCTGGTGCACCCCAATGTCGACAAATGCGCCAAAAGCAGCCACGTTCGTGACGGTGCCTTCGAGCACCATGCCCGGGGCCAAGTCGCTGATCTTCTCAATTCCCTCGCTGAAGGACGCTGTCTTAAACTCTGGGCGTGGGTCACGGCCTGGCTTATCCAGCTCCCGGATAATGTCGACAACCGTCGGTTCGCCCACCGTCTCGCTCACAAAATCCGAAGGCTTCAAAGCATGGAGCACGCGAGTATTTCCGATCAACTCCCGCACCCCCAAGCCTGAAGCCGAACACATCTGCCGCACCACCGGGTAGGACTCTGGGTGCACTGCGGATGCATCAAGAGGCTCCTCGCCCGACACCCGCAGGAAGCCTGCACACTGCTCGAACGCTTTAGGCCCCAACCTGGGTACCTTGCCGAGTTCCTTACGCGTGGCAAAAGCGCCATGCTCGTCGCGGTAGGCCACAATGTTCGACGCTAGCGTTGGCGTGACTCCGGCGACCCGCGTCAACAGAGGAACAGATGCTGTATTGACATCCACTCCCACCGCGTTGACGGCATCCTCGACTACGGCGTCAAGCGTGCGGGCGAGCTGTGTCTGGTTGACGTCGTGCTGGTACTGCCCTACTCCGATCGATTTCGGATCAATCTTGACCAGCTCAGCCAACGGGTCCTGCAGACGGCGCGCGATCGACACAGCTCCGCGTAGTGAAACATCCATGGATGGGAACTCAGCGGCAGCGAGTTCTGACGCCGAGTACACGGACGCTCCCGATTCACTGACGACGACGCATGTCGGGTTGTTATGGGCAGCTTTGGAGATTTCTCGCGCCAGTTTCTCGGATTCGCGGGATGCAGTGCCATTGCCAATGGCTATCAACTCAACCTTGTGTGCATTAGCTAGGGCTGTCAGTTCGTCCACCGCCTGCTTCCAGCGATTTTGGGGTTGGTGCGGGTAAACGATGGTGGTAGCCACGACTTTGCCGGTGGAGTCGACAACCGCCACCTTCACGCCGTTGCGGTAGCCAGGGTCCAGGCCCATTGTTGCCCTTTGGCCTGCGGGGGCAGCGAGAAGCACGTCTTTGAGGTTGGTGGCGAATACTTCGAGCGCGCCTTGTTCCGCGGTGTCTTTCAGACGCATGCGGACGTCAAGCGCGCTGGATACGTAGAGTTTGGTTTTCCAACCCCAGTGGATGGCATCGTTGACCCATGGGGTTGCTTCGGTGTCCAGGGTGTCGCGGATCATCTGTTCGTAGATGTCATCAGGCCCTGCGTCGAGGGTCAGTGCTAGTGCGCCTTCTTTTTCACCGCGCAGCAGGGCCAGGATGCGGTGGGATGGCAAGGTGCGGAAAGGTTCGCTGAATTCGAAGTAGTCTTTGAATTTCGCAGCGTCGCCGGGGTTGGAAGTGTTGACGTCGCGGGATGGTTCTGCGCGCATGCTGCCGTGGGTGTACATGTGCTCGCGGACGGCCCCGACGAGATCGGCGTTGGTGGCGAAGCGGTCGATGAGGATGGCGCGGGCCCCGTCGAGTGCGCTTTTAGTGTCACTAATTGATTCGTTGAGGTAGTTTGCCGCGAGGTTGTCGGGTTCGTCTTCATTGGCGAGGAGCTGCTCAAGGAGGGGTTCTAGGCCAGCTTCACGCGCGGCGTCGGCTTTGGTTTTTCGTCGTTTTTTGAATGGCAGGTAGAGGTCTTCGAGCCGTGCTTTTGTGTCGCATTCGTTGATGAGTGCGGCGAGCTGGTCGGTAAGTTTCCCTTGTTCTTCGATGGCTGCCAGTATGGTCTTTTTGCGCTCTTCGAGTTCGCGCATGTAGCCCACGCGTTCTTCTAGCTGCCTGAGCTGTGTGTCATCGAGTCCCCCTGTGATTTCTTTGCGGTAGCGGGCGATGAAGGGGACGGTGTTTCCTTCATCCAGGAGCGCAACCGTGGCCTTTACTTGCTCGGGGGTGATTGCGAGTTCTTGCGCGAGTCGAGCTTGAATCATTCGCCTTATTGTAATGGGCGGCTGTTTAGGCGTGGTGGGTGGTTCCGTACCATTGCGTGCCTTCGGGCAGTTTGTTGGCTACGGCGCGGGTGCACGCGGCGTCATCGAGGGTTGTTCGCGCGTGGATGTGGAGCTGTATGGTGCGCTGTGTTGCGGGGGGTTGGCCGTGTTGTTGTTCGTATGCGGCTATGAGCATGTTGTCCGCTTGGCAGGCTTGGCTGATTTCCTCTGTGGTGACCGTGGCGAAGAAGATATTGTCTTTGGCTAGGCGCGTGGGGAGGTCTTTTGTGAGGCCTTTGAGTTGCTTGGGGTCGATAAGTATTTGGATTTCAGTGATGACGTCGCGGAGGTCTAAGGCTTGCTCGTCGCGCTCGCTCAAGTCACCGCGTTGGCGTGCGGCGTCGAGCAGATCGGGGCGACGTGCGGCGGTCAACGCTAGTGACTGGTCACGGTGCCAGCGGGCTATGGCATTGTGATCACCGCTGAACAAAATGTCTGGGACGCTCTGGCCGCGCCAGTGTCGGGGTTTTGTGTAGCTGGGGCCTTCGAGGAGCCCGTCGGAGAAACTGTCTTCGAGGTGACTCGACGCGTTGCCGAGCACTCCCGGGATCAGTCGCACGACGGCTTCGGCCATCACCAGTGTGGCCACTTCGCCACCGATGAGGACGTAGTCTCCGATGCTTACCTCTTCAACTTTGTAGCGTTTGGCGGCGTCGGTGATCACTCGGCTGTCGATGCCTTCATATCTGCCGCAGGCGAACACTACGTGGCGTTCCCGCGACCACCTTTGGGCAGTTTCTTGGGTGAAGGGGGTGCCTGTGGGCGTGGGTACTACGAGCAGCGGGCGGTCATCAGTGTCATCAGAGTATGTACTCTCGCCGTGCGTGTATCCACTGAAGCTGCTTGGTTGCAAGTCATCGTGGCGTGGCTTGTCCGCATGTGGTTGTGCGGAGCTCAAGCTTGCTTCAAGGTTGCCTTCCGCGACGTCATCAAGCGCTGGGCCCCACACTGTGGGCAGCATGACCATTCCGGGCCCGCCGCCGCACGGGGAATCGTCGACGGTGCGGTGGGCGCCACTTGCCCATTGGCGTAGGTCGTGAACACCAACAGAGATAAGCCCCTGTTCAATGGCTTTACCTAGAAGTGCATGGCGCAGTGGCTCTAGATATTCGGGGAAGATGGTGACGACATCGATGCGCATTAGAGGTCCAGCAGTCCGTCGGGTGGGGTGATGGTGATGGTTTGTTCGTCAAGGTTGACGTCGGGGACGATGGCGTGCACGAAAGGAATGAGGGCTTGTTTGCCGCCGCTTAGCTCCACTTCGAGGATTTCGCCGGCGGGGCCGTGCATGACTCCGGTAACTTCGCCGATACGTTGTCCATCGTGGATTACGGCAAGTCCTTCGAGTTCGTGATCGTAGAAGCCTTCTTCGTCATCGTCGTTTTCTAGTGGCGGGGCGAAGAAGTGGGTTCCTCGGAGGCTGTCTGCTGTTGTTCGGTCGGTAATCCCTTCGAACATGATCAGTAACCTACCTTTGTGGGGGCGTACAGCATCGATGCGCAGTTCGTGTTCTTTGGGACCTTGGGTGCCGTGAACGACGGTGCCGACGGCAAAACGACGCCCGGGTTCGTCCGTTGTAGGGTCGACCACTACTTCCCCCCTGATGCCGTGGGATTTAATGACCTTGCCGATGAGCAGTTCTTCCATGAGGTATGAGCTTACAGCACCCCCACACGGGTGCTTTTGAGACAAGGCGTCCAATATATGAGATCCTGTGTGGGCGAACACCCACGCACCAACCGCATGTGCCCCACCCCATGGCGCCGCAAGCAAAAGCACTTCAAAAAACTGCCAACAGGAAGACCACACACGCCATGTCACTGATCGATACACACGCCCCTGGACAACAAGCCTCCGAACACACCCCAGCTAATGACCGCAATGCAACCATCGCGGTAACGGCCTTCCCGCTGTTCATTATTGCCGGATCCATCGTGGCTTTCATGAAGCCGACCCCCTTCCTCCCCTTGGTTGGCTACATCACTCCACTGCTGATGATCATTATGTTCTGCATGGGATTGACCTTGACTCTTCCAGATTTCAGGGAGGTCGCGCGTCGCCCCTGGCCCATCCTTATCGGCGTGGTCGGCCAGTTTGTCATCATGCCCCTGGGTGCCATCGTGGTAGCGAAACTACTCGGTCTCAACCCCCAGTTGGCTGTCGGGCTGCTCATGCTCGGCTCTGTTCCGGGAGGCACCGCATCTAACGTGATCGCTTACTTGGCCAAGGGCGATGTCGCTCTATCCGTGGCAATGACCAGCGTCTCTACAGTGCTGTCCCCCATTGTCACACCCATGCTCATGCTTTACCTAGCAAGCGCAGAGACCGATGTTGATGCACAGGGTATGGCCATGATGCTCGTGAAAACAGTGCTGCTTCCGGTCTTCGGCGGCCTTGTTATCCGCCTCGTAGCCGACAGCGTCGTCGACAAGATCCTCCCTATCCTTCCATGGATGTCGATCGTCGCTATCGGCGGTGTCGTCTTTGGCGCAGTTGCTAAAAATGCTGAACAGCTCGCCTCCGTCGGCTTGGTCGTCTTTGCCGCCGTGATCCTGCACAACGTGCTCGGCTACTTCCTGGGCTACCTGTCTGCACGCGCGCTGAAGCAACCGGAAGCCGCTTGCCGCACAACCGCCATCGAAGTCTCCACCCAGTCCGCTGGATTGTCTTCTGGCATGGCCGCAAAGTTCTTCTCCCCTGAAGCAGCGCTGCCCGGCGCAGTCGCTGCAGTCATTCACAACGTGACTGGCGCTATCTATGCCTTCATGGTGCGCCGCAAGCCTCTGAACTAAAACAGGGTTAGCCAACTCAAAACGAGCGCTACGATGATTGCTATAAAAAACTTCTCACAGTCACAGCGCTAGTAGCCTTAAGCGCTTGTTCCAAGCTTCCCACCGACCAAGCCCCGGGATCTGACACCTCCACGACCGGCACCACTACCAGCAGTCACGTCCCAGCCAAGAAGTCGGGCTGGGCTTCAAACGCTACCGGCACCGTCGAAGAGCGCTTCGATCAACTAGTGGACGCTGCAGGCGCCCAACCTGTTGTTTTGGTCATTCCCAGCCATGAAGTCGGTGCGGAAGAACCAGATTTCGGTTTCTATACCTCGGCACCAGGTGCCAATGCCTTCTGGTATTTGGATTCCGGCGCTCCGGCTTCCAACGAAGGCACAGTGGAAATGCCCTACAAGCAGCTCGACAAAGAACAAGTTGCTGAGCTGGTACACAAGGCCAAGGCCGACGCGTTACGTATTGTTTTGGCAGCGACAACGTTTTAGCTGCACTCGGCAGTGAGCGTCTTTTCGTAAAGCTGGCCAAACACAAATACCCGCACTTCGTCGCTGGTGTGATGGATGCGCAAGATTTCCGCAATCGATGCTCAGATTATCCACAAAACAGAAAGCACGATTTTATCGTTAGTGACTTAATAAATGTCGTCGAGGAGTGCCGCCGCTGGATCATAGGTGGGCGGCTCAAGGCTTTCACAGTCTACGCGCAAAGGATCGATTTGTACCCGATCAAGCAGTCCGCGATGCTTTCGCTGAACACCCCTGGGTCAGACGCCGGCCATTAGCGTAGCGTAGTCCCCAAGGTCTAAAGTAGCTAGCAATTCAAGTTAGTAGAACAAAAGGCGCGGCCCCATGGTTTTCCATGGGCCAGCGCCTTAACTATTTCAAGCAATAAGCTTAGAGTTCTTACTCAGCAGCTTCTTCAGAAGCCTCTGCGATCTCAGCAGCTTCGCTAGCCTCTTCGGCAGCGTCTTCAGCCTTGACCTCTTCTTCAGCCTTCTTCTTAGCTTCTTCCTTAGCCTTGCGACGCTTCTCGGTAATTGCTTCAGCGGTGGGGCCTTCAGCAGCCTCAGACAGAGCAGCATTGAACAGGTCAAGCTTCGAGGGCTTGGGCTCAGCAACCTTCAGGGTGCCTTCTGCACCTTCGAGGCCCTTGAACTTCTGCCAGTCGCCGGTGACCTTCAAGATAGCCTCAACAGGCTCGGTCGGCTGTGCGCCAACACCCAGCCAGTACTGGACGCGATCGGAATCAACCTTGATCACGGAAGGATCGTTCTTGGGCTGGTAGATGCCCAGGTTCTCGATGACCTTGCCGGAACGACGGGTACGGGCATCGGCAACAACGATGCGGTATTCAGGGGTGCGAATCTTACCGAGACGCTGCAACTTAATCTTGACAGCCATTATGGCTCCTTCTTCTGGTCACTGGGCAGTACAGGCACCTACTAATGCAGGCCGGTTCAACCCTTGATGTTTACCCTGCGTGTGACCACCGGTCGACCGTAGTCGATGACGATGTAGCGCAGGTTGCGCGGATGCGCACAAAATCTTAATGATGTCCCTGCCGCTATCACAGAGCGATCACGGCAGATAAGACAACCTGATGGATGTTAGCAGATAACCGCACCCAGGCGCGAATGCGATTCAGTCTGAGCGGACTTCGCGGCCTCAGTGTCCTTCTTAGCCCGAGCAGCTTCCTGCTCCGCAGCAACCTTAGCTTCCTCGGCTACCTGAGCCTTCTTCTCTGCCTCTTCCTTGGCTTCCTGGGCGCGCTTCAGCTGCTGATCCAGATCGGCAAGCTTTGCGGCAGCCTTTTTAGCCGCTTGTTCGTCAGCGTCTTCAGCGGTATTTAGTTGGTCGACGCAATCAAGGTAGGCGTCACTGCCGTAGGCTTTGGCCATTTTGCCACTGATGTCGCGCCATTGTGGGGTGCTGTAGACCGACTCGATAATCGTGCTCAGCATGTCACTGTGTTCAGAGTTGTTGAAAGGCTCCTCAACATCCAGCCCCTCGAGGACAGGTGCAGATTTATCAAGGGCCTCTTGCTTGGTGTAGCGACCGGTCGTGTTCGATGTGCTGGTTAAACGCTCGAACCCTGGAAGAGCTTCGCGGTAGAGGAACTCGCTGTCAAGAAAAGCAGTGGCATCTTCGATGGTGAAATCTAGCGCCTCAATGTGCGGGAACAGTTCGAAAGCTAGTTCTTCGCGAGAGCCGGGCTCACTGTCAGCCCTGTCGAAGATGTCTTGCTGCTCGGGGAACATTCCGCGCAGGTTTTTCGTGGCTTCCGCACTGGCGGCACGCATGGCGACGCGATATTGTCCTGCCAGGGTGATGTCTTGTGGCCCCGGTTCGATGAGGCACGTGTGGTGGGCAGTAGCCGGGTCGGTGTTTACGTCCAGTGCTGCAGCGGGGGTGATGCTAGCGCACGGGACGATCGTAAGGATCGAGGACATGGTTGTGCCCGTACGACGGTTCATTAATAAAACTCACATAGGTGTAGAGAATCTTCAACAAAACTCTACGAAAGTAGCGGGCGGGTACCTACCCCAGACAAAAGGCCTAGGCGGCGGGTACCCCCACGAGCGACAAACCTGCTAAGTAGCTACTACTTTTTACCGAAGCCGCCCATGCCCGGCATGCCTGGGAAACCACCTAAACCGCCCATTCCTGGCAGGCCTTTACCTAGCTGCTTTTGCATCTTTTCTAGTTCTTCGACGCTAGGCATTCCCTGCATTCCCTCATTCGAGGCTCCCAGCCCTCCGGCGTTCTCCTGCAGCTTTTGCAGCTCCGCCATGTTGGGCATACCGGGGATATTCGGCATTGCCGGACCACGGCTAGGCCCACGGCCCTTAGCGGGCTTACGCTTGCCGTTTTTACCCTTGCGCCCCTTAGGCTTCTTCTTGGTGGCAGAGCGGCCTTGGAATTGGCCGGTCATCTGCCCCATCATCTTCTTAGCGTCTTCGAAACGCTTAACCAATTGGTTGACGTCCGCCACAGTAACACCTGAACCGTTAGCGATACGCTTGCGGCGAGAGGCGTTCAGGATGCTTGGATTTGCGCGCTCTTCCGGCGTCATGCCTCGGATGATCGCCTGAATTCGGTCGAGTTGTTTTTCGTCGACCATATCTGCCATTTGGCTCATCTGCTTGCCGCCAGGCAGCATTTTCAGCAGGTTACCCAGCGGCCCCATGCGGCGGATCATCTGCATCTGATTCAGGAAGTCATCGAGGGTCAGTTCCCCGGAGAACATTTTGCTAGCCGAGGCCATAGCCTCTTGCTGATCAATCTTGGCTTCGGCCTGTTCGATCAGCGTCAGTACATCACCCATGCCGAGGATACGGCTAGCCATGCGCTCTGGGTGGAAGACGTCAAAGTCCTCAAGCTTCTCACCCGTGGAAGCAAACTTGATCGGGCGGCCAGTGACCTCACGGATAGACAATGCCGCGCCACCGCGGGCGTCACCATCAAGCTTCGTCAGCACCACACCAGTGAAGTCGACTCCATCGCGGAACGCCTCCGCGGTGGACACAGCGTCTTGACCAATCATCGCGTCGATGACAAACAGGACTTCATCCGGGTTGATGGCGTCGCGAATATTACGCGCCTGCGTCATCAGCTCCTGATCAATGCCCAAACGACCTGCAGTATCGACGATGACGACGTCGTGTTGGGTGCGGCGGGCTTCATCGATACCACGCCGAGCAACCTCAACGGGGTCGCCATGGGAGGTGCCCATCACATGATCATGACTATCGAGAGCAGTGCCAGGATCTGGAGCGAAGCAAGCAACACCTGCACGCTCAGCAACGATTTGTAGCTGCTGCACCGCACCCGGTCGCTGCAAGTCGCAGGCCACCAACATGGGAGTATGACCCTGCTTAGCTAGGTAAGCGGACAACTTACCGGCGAGAGTGGTTTTACCTGCACCCTGTAGGCCGGCAAGCATGATGACCGTCGGAGGATTTTTCGCGAGGCGCAGACGCTCAGTCTCGCCACCGAGGATCTGCTGGAGTTCCTCATTAACAATCTTGATTACTTGCTGCGCGGGGTTCAGTGCTGCGGAAACGTCCGCACCCAAAGCACGTTCCTTGATGCGTTTAATAAACGCACGCACCACGGGTAGTGAAACGTCAGCCTCAAGCAACGCGAGGCGGATTTCCCGGGCTGTAGCGTTGATGTCCGCTTCGGTAAGCTTGCCTTTCCCGCGTAGGCCGCCGAGGGCTCCGGTCAAGCGATCTGAAAGAGACTCAAACACGTTTACTCCCTAGTAGACACAAGTTAACCCGTCTATGCTACCCCACCAAAGGCCCGTTGGACATCCTTCTCCACACGCGCTCGGTCGCAGTTACCCAAGTGGAAACGGGCTATCATCGTTGCACCAGTGCGTTCCATCGTTGCCCAAGAAACATCAGGCAACACCCCGAGCAGCGCACCAAAAGCAGCCTTCTGATCCAGCGTTCGCACCTCCACCGTATTGCCGTACCAGGTCGTGGACACCAATGCGGGCTTAAGCTCCGGCAGCATCGAAAACACCCCGGACTTGTACGCCTGGAGGAATTCCTGCTCGGCAGGTGGCGAGGTGGTAGTCGGCCGCACCATAAATTCCGCGCGCGCCCCCGCGGCGTCATTGATTAATTTTGCGCTCTCGATGTTGTGGCCATGCGCTGCAAGCAACGCCAGCATTCGGACCGATTCGCGCAGGTAAGCGCCCCTCCACGTTACTTTGGGGAAGTCTGCGCTGGTAGACGGTGCCGCTACGAACGGTTTGGTGGGGTGCAGGTCGCTGAGGCGTGCCCGCGCCAGGCTGCAGACAGTACGAACCGAATTCGCAAGGCTCCTACTCCACACGCCAGGACCCGTTGATCGGGCATCAGCTTCGGCAAGCGCCTCAAGGAGGTCGAGCGTCAACCTGTCGTAGTGTACGGCAGAGCACACCGCATCAACCGTAGATTCGGCCGTGGGGTCCGCACGGTTGGCTAGTCGCGCCAAGAGAGTGTGCTCGGCCACGAGGGTTTGAACAATGCTGACGTCGCGGGGCGCCAAGGCCAAGCGCCGCGCCATGCGGCCAACAGCTTCCGCCCCCACTACCTCGTGGGGCCGCCCCTGCCCCTTGCCAATGTCGTGGAAGAGGGCTGCCAGCAGCAACAGATCAGGCCGTGCCACATGCACACTTCGTTGCGCTGCCGCCTGAAGCGTGACGATCGTATGGTGATCGATGGTGTGGGCGTGTGAGGGCTCGCGAGGCATCAGTCCCCTAATGCCCGCCCACTCCGGAACCAACGGTTCCCACAACCCGTGCTTATCCAACGCTTCAATGGTCGAAGGGTTGGACAGCACAGAGAAGAAATCTGTTGCCACGGCACGCGGCCACGGCTGAGGCAGGGGCATGTGGTGGCGTGCTAAGTTCCGCAGGCTTGGTTCCGCGATCGGCTGACGGGTTCGCGCCGCAGCAGCTGCAACCCTTAGCACCAAAGCGGGGTCGGATAGGCGTGGATTTCTCGCTAAAGTGACGACGCCGCGGTCATCGACAACGTCGACATCAAGCGGCGTTCGTAGACTGCTGCGTGGCGAGTTTCTACTGTGTGCTGCACGGGCAATGCCCAGAGCGGTGTTGAGAGCATCGTCAATGGTGCGTCCGGCGTCTGCCACCGCAGCGGTGAGTTCGTAACGATCAGCAAACCCGAGGTGTTCGGCTACGTCGACGGCGAATTCTGGGTCGAGGATGTCACGTCGTCGGCGCGCCGCCTCATGGAGCCACGTCCTCACGTCCAGCAGCAAAGCCCGTTGGTGTTCCACATCCGGCATGTCACACACATGGCCCAACGATAGAGCGCGAAGCATTTCGATATCGCGCAACCCGCCGCGGCCATTTTTAATATCAGGCCTGGTCATCGCAACAACCGACCCTGAACGCCGCCACCTGGATATCGCGACGTCAACGATGGCGGCAAGGTTGCGTGCAACATCAACCCTCCATCGATTCAGTACGGACTCACGCGTGCGGGCTACAACCGCGGCGTCGCCGGCTACAGTCCGAACATCAAGCAAACTTAACGCCACCAGGGGGTCTTCGGTTGCCAGGGCGAGGCACTGCGACGGGGTGCGTACCGAATGATCGACGCGAAACGATCCGTCCCACAAGGGGTACCACAGCTGTTCCAGCTGCCCCTGGTCGAAGTCACTACCCTGCTCTTCTGGGATGATCAGGCTGACGTCAATATCACTATGGAGGCTCATTTCCCCACGGGCGAGGGAACCCGTGATTGCCAGAGCACATCCGGATGGCACCTGAACTTTAGACAGAAGCAGTTGCGCCCGACGCATGGTCTCTTGTCTGATTGACTGGGCCGTTACGTGGGCAGGGCTTGGGTCAACGTTGGCCACGGTATTTAGAGCGCTTGTTCCCCGGATTCTCCGGTGCGCACCCTAATGAGTCTTTCGACAGCAGTGACCCAAATTTTTCCGTCGCCCACTTTGCCCGTGCGTGCGGCGTCGACGATTGCGTCGAGGGCATCATCAACAGCGCTATCGGCGACCACTATTTCAATTTTCAGCTTGGGCACAAAGTCCACTGCGTACTCGGCCCCCCGGTAGAGCTCGCTGTGGCCTTTTTGCTGCCCGAATCCCTGAGTCTCGCTGACGGTCATCCCGTGGATGTCGAGTTGTTCGAGGGCGTCTTTAATGTCGTCGAGTGTAAACGGCTTGACGATTGCGGTGATGAGTTTCATCGGATCGTTATCCCAGGAGAGCGTCGACGAAGGCTTCAGGCTCGAACGGCGCTAGGTCGTCTGCGCCTTCACCGAGGCCAACAAGTTTAACTGGCACTCCGAGTTCCTCTTGAACTTGGAAGACAATGCCTCCCTTGGCTGTGCCATCGAGTTTGGTCAGCACTACGCCGGTGATGTCTACGACGTCGCGGAATGTGCGGGCTTGCATCAGTCCGTTTTGGCCAATGGTTGCGTCCAAAACGAGCAGCACTTCGTCTACGTTGGCTTTCTTTTCGACCACGCGCTTGACCTTGCCGAGCTGGTCCATCAGACCAACTGAGGTGTGGAGTCGACCAGCGGTGTCCACGAGCACAACGTCAACTCCCGTGTCGACGCCGCGGGCAACAGCATCAAATGCGACAGACGCGGGATCAGCGCCCTCATTTCCGCGGACTGTTTCTGCACCAACGCGGCGCCCCCAGGTTTCCAGCTGGTCGGCTGCGGCAGCACGGAACGTATCCGCAGCGCCCAAAAGTACCGTGTGGCCCATGGAGACAAGGACGCGCGCCAATTTACCGGTGGTGGTGGTTTTGCCAGTTCCGTTGACACCGACGACCAGCACAACAGCAGGCTTACCTTCGGCGGGCATTGCTTTGACTGCGCGGTTGAAGTCGGGTTTGCATGCCTCGATGAGTGTTTCACGGAGCATGGCCTTGGCCTCATCCTCATTAGTGACGCCGCGTTGCGCAATCTTGTCGCGAAGAGCCTCAACGACGCGCATGGTGGTGGCGGTTCCAAGATCAGCCATCAGCAGGGTGTCTTCAATTTCCTCCCAGGCGTCCTCGTCAAGATCACCCGCGCTGAGGATTCCCAGCACGCCCTGCCCAATAACATTTTGGGAGCGCGACAGTCGACCACGCAGCTTACCCAACCGACCAGCTGCAGGCGCGGGTTCATCGATCTGCTGTGCAGGCTCCGGCTCGACCACCGGCTCCGGCTCGACCACCAGCTCCGGCTCGACCACCGGCTCCGGCTCGACGACCAGCTCCGGCTCGACCACCGGTTCCGGCTGCGCTACAGGGCGGGGTTGATCCGCCACCAGCTTCTCGCGAGGCTTGTCCTCAGCCGGGGCGAAATTAAATCCGCCCTGGCTGGTGTAGTTACCCGACTGGGTACTCTGGTCGATTTCTTTAGGCTGCTCCTCTTTGTTAAAGGAGATAGTCTTGTTCTTTTTTCGTTGCAGCCCGAGCACCACGATTAGTGCAACGATCAACACTGCAACGACCAGGGCCAGCAAAACCAACAAGAGAACCGAGTTTGTCATGCTGTCCATAGTAGCCAGCGGCACCCAACTGCGGGGATTTGGCTATCCCGCTAGGCCAGGAAACTTCGTTGCGATCACCATCGCCTCAGCAGCAACGAGGTCACCAGTGACCAGGTCAGGCACAAGTTCGGCCATCGCCGCCCACGCTGGAGCAGCAGAGGCGAGCACCTTTGATTTGCCCATCAACCCGTGAGCCTGCATGCGTGCAGCCAGGGCAAACACGATGGAAATCACCGGAACGAGTGCCCACAAATTATCGGAATTTTCGGTGTCGACACCGTCCAACTTGTCGAAACGCACACGGGCTGCCCCATACAATGCACGCTGCGCACCCTTGAGGCCCTTGAGCAAAGAGACAGCGGACTTAATCGCCTCACGGTCTTCCAACAAGCTTCCTAGCTCTTCTCGCCTGTTGAATGCTTCAAACACTGCCAGTAGACGCGCAGAGTCTTCCATTATCGGCCCCGGGACAATCTGCGCCTGCGAGAAGAACATATCCAATAGCGCTTGCTGTTGGGCAGGCGCCATGTGAGCAATGGCCACAGTCGATGCGTCAATGCATGCTGCCTCCAACGTGGCGTCACGCCCAGTCGCAAGGGTTTCAACCAAGCGGTGACCAAATTCCTGTTCTAATTCCGAGCGCAATGAACGAACCAGCACCGGATCAGGGTCGACAGGTCCCTCTGCCCCCTGGGCGCCGACCAATACTGTGTTTAAGTCAGCGAGTTTTTCCAACGCTGCAATCCATGGGACCCTATGCACACCGTCAGCTGCTTGTTCAGCATCAAACAGCTTGTTGACAAGGGTCGCGGAAATCAATTGACGAGGTTTGAGCTCTGCGGGAACCAATGACTGCGACAAGCCGCCCAAAGCCTGCCGCGGGTGTGCCGCAAGTGCCTCACGCGCAGCCTCAGCGGTACGAGCCATCACCGGTGCGGAACCCAACTCGGAGACGTACTCCCACAACAGCGGCACAATCCGCTCACTGGAAGGAACAGATTCTGACTCGCCTGCAAAAAAGGCGGACAGTTGGGCGAAGTCTTCCGGCTGCGCCTTAAAGAACCCTGGCTGCGTAACTTCAAAGGAATCCACCCCCGGAGTCAATGGGGCACGCAAGGTATTGAACTTATCGGCAGAAAACAGCTGCACCGCCAAGGGTCCTGCATCAACAAAGCTCTCCGGTAGAGGGGCCTTTCCGTCACGCACCTCAATGGTCACTCCGGGGCACCACGGCGCGGTCAACGGCCACACCCACGCACCCAGAGCGCGCTCCGCGACGTCATCAAAAATGATTGAACCATCACTGAGCTCTGCGCCCTTAGCGTCCGGCACGGTTGAAATTTCCGCGAGGTTAACCGACACACGCCTGTCGCTTCGCTTGTCTGTCCACTCCAAATCCAAGCGGCCGGACACCATCCCAGACATAGCCTGCGCGAGCGCCCGCATCGGTACGCAATAGGTCACTTCATCTTCCGCGGTCAGCTTCACTGTACGCAACGGCGTCCCATGCTGATTACGCACGCTAGCCTTCGGATCAACCAACACACCAGGCAATTTGGTCACCCGGACGCGCAGCACGCCATCGGGGTCAAAAGAACGCGACTGGGCGACCATGCGGGTGGTTCGCCACATCGACGGCTGGGTGATCATCGGAATGTCGAACCTCAGGCGCGGAGGCTTAAACCACACCGGCATCGCGTCGCCTTCCTCAGTCGACACAACAAACTCCGCCCCCGGCGCGGTGGGCTCGACACTAATGATGCGCGATGGAGAAATATCAAAAGGCTTCTCACCTGCACGTACGCTGAGCTGTGCGGCGGATAGTCCTTCGATGGAGGGGATGCGGAAGGAGCTGCACGCACCGGAAACATCGAAGGTGGAGTCGATGCCTTCGATGATGGCGAATTCGTGTCGGAAGGATTCGTTGCGGGGGCCGCGGATGCGTACGTGGTACTCCCCTACCCATGGGGCGTCGTAGAGGGTGGAGTCGAATACTTCGAATTCTCCACCTTCGGCCGGGATTTCTAGGGGCTCCGGCGGGGAGACTTCTTCGCCGGAGTTGTCTGCGCCGGCGAAGGAGCTGATGGTCATGTACCAGGTTTCGGTGTCTCCAGAGACGGTGGGCGGGAATTCTGCGACGAGGGATGCTCCAAATACGGGCAGCCGCGTGGTTGATCGCAGGCACGGTACTGGGTCGGAGGGGTCGCGGAAGATGACGCGTTGCCGTGGGTCTACTGCTCGGATGTGCGTGGTGATGCTGGGGGTGTCCCCTGCTTGGGTGATGGTGAGGCTGTCGGCTTGTTCGGTGCTGACTAGGTAGGCACTCCAGCCGTCCCAGCCTGCAGGTTGGAAGGTGTCTTCGATGCTCAGTTCCTGCCCGCTGACAACGTCGTGGATGCTGCTGTCGGTGGGGCACACAACCCACACGTGTCCGTAGTGCACGGAGCGTTTGTCGGTGATGTTTTGCCCTTTGGGGGTGAAGATGAGCACGGGGTCTGCTGCGTCGACGCAGGGAACGATCCACTGGGTGTCGGTCATTGAGGCTGTCACGGTGATTTCGCGCGCCTGGTGTTCGATGGCGACGTCGAGGGCTTCGCTGAGCGCGTTGACTTCTCCCCACGGTTTGGAGGTGCGGTAGACGCGCGTGTTGTCGCCGACGCGGATGCGCCACGCTATTTCGGCGTCCGGGTGCTCGAGTGGTTGTTCAGGCAGGCGCAGGCAGACTTTGCGGCGTCGGGTGTCCAGAATGAGCCGCGGCGTGCGTTCGCGTGTGGCGGTACCGACAGCGACGTGGCGATATGTTGTGCCTGCGGGGCGTTCTTTGAGTTCTGCTGTTGTGGATTCGACCACTGCGACGGGTACGCCTTGGTTAACGAGGTCTGGGATTTGGTCACTCCAGTGGGGCTCGTCGATGGTGAAGGCGCGGACAGTGGCCACTGCGGTTATTAATTGGGTGATGACGTCGCGGTGTGTTGCGGCTGCACGCAAAGTTAGCGGTGAGCTGAAGTCATATTCGGGGGCTGCGTGTGCTTCGTCTTCTTCAGCGGTGTCTTCAGCGCCTTGTGTTAGTGCACCTAGTGCTGCGTCAACGTCTGCATCGTGTGCGTCTAGTGCCGCAAGGATGCTGACTACTTCGGGGTTGTTGAGGCCCGCGTGGAGGGCACAGAGGGCGGCATCGCTGGTGTCGCTCTCCGGGGCCCCGGCCTGGAGCTCCGCGGCGTCAAGAAGGCTGCGAATGAAACCCTCGGTACTCAGGCAGTCACCCAGTGCCTCAGCTGCGGTGCCGTGGATACCAAGCCCAGCAATGTATTCGGCGACGAAGGCGCCCCCGTCGACCGTCCGCGCACCGCGGGAGCACAGTGTGGCGCTGGCCAGACGCGGCGTCATCAATAGAAGTTCGCGCGGGTCCGCCCCTGCAGTGATTTGCCGGTTGAGAAAAATGCCGTAGAAGCGTTCCAGCAGGTCAAGCTCGTCTGAAGGGATGTTTGCTTCGAAGAACCACGGCGCGGATAGTCGTGTTTGCAATTCGACTTCGGTCCGTGACGCCCACCCGAGGAGGGAATCGGAAAGATCTGCAATCGGATGTGGTGCGGCGGCTCCAGTCATGGACGCAAATAATACCAGCCGCCCAACGCTACGCTGGCGACATGCGTTGACTGATCACCCTGGTCACACCATCGCCGCGCATGGTCACGCCGTAAAGCACGTTAGCGACATCCATGGTGGGCTTTTGGTGGGTGATGACAATCAGCTGGCTGGACTGCCTGAGCTGCTCAAACAGGTTGATCAAGCGGCGCAGGTTGACATCATCGAGCGCTGCTTCGACCTCGTCCATGACGTAGAAGGGGCTGGGGCGTGCCTTGAAGATGGCCACAAGCATCGCCAGCGCGGTGAGTGATTTTTCACCACCGGACAGCAGCGATAGGCGTTTGACTCGCTTGCCTGGCGGCCGGGCTTCGACCTCGATGCCTGTTGTGAGCATGTCGTCCGGGTCGGTGAGCACCAAGCGGCCTTCGCCCCCGGGAAACAGAGTGGAGAACACTTCGGGGAAGGCGGCCTCGACATCAGCCCACGCGTCGCTAAACAGCTGCAGAATCTTGTCATCCACTTCATTGATGACGTCGCGTAAGTCAGCGCGCGCCTGTTCGACATCGGCTAGCTGCGTGTTGAGGTATTCGAAGCGTTCCTGCAGGGCTTTGTATTCTTCCAGAGCCAGTGGATTGACTTTGCCGAGGGCCTGGAGGTCTTTTTCTGCCTTTTTGAGAGTTCGCTGCCAATTTTCGCGGTCGAAGTCTTCGTCAATGGGGTTATCGGCTAGTAGTTCCTCGACGCTGAGGCCCAACTGTTCGACGACTGTGGCTTCGGCTTCTTCGGCACGCACTTGTGCCCTGCTGCGGGCGACGTCGGCGGCATGGTTTTTGTCCGACAGGAGTGCCTTGTGCACTTCGAGGGTGTGCGCGGCGTCTTTGGCTTGAGCCAGTGCGGCGCTCGCGGTGTTTTTCTCTTCGGCAAGCTGATCCCTGGTGGCGGTTGCCTCACTAATTTCGGTTTCGAGTCGTTGGGCGAGGATCGCTGCGCATTCCATGACGACTTCGGCTACGCGTGCTTGGTGTTGCTTCGCTGCCATCGCTTTGTCGTGCGCCGCCCGCGCTCCGAGGCTTTGTTGTGCTTGCCTGCGTAGTGCCTCACCGCGCCCGCGTGCTTGGTGTGCGCGTTCCTCTGCGGTTCGAACCGACAGTCGGGCTTCCATTTCCATGGCTTTAATTTGCGCGAGTTCCGCCTGTGCTCGGTCGCGCTCTGCGGTTGAGGGTTCCTCGGCGTCTTCGGGTTGTTCAACCCGTTCCAGCCTGTCGTTGGCTTCGGCGAGTTGCTGCTCGATGTCAGCGACGCGTTGCTGCGCGGCAACCAGCCGGGCTGTGATTTTCTCGTGCGCTTTTTTCGCATGTTCGTGGGCGTTTGATGCCTGGCTGTGTTCGCGTTCGAGTGCGGTGACCGCGGCGTCATGTTCCTTAATTTTTGACGCCGCGGTGGCTGCAGCAATGCGGGCGTCCTGGGCCGCGGTGCGCGCTCCAGCCAAGGTGCCTTGCATCTGCTCTAGCTCTTCAGTCACGGCAGCCAGCTGGGCTTGTGCACGGGCAATATCCGCACCTACTTCGACTGGTGTGGGGCTGCCTTGTCCCACCACACACCAGCCCTGGCCGAACAAGCGACCACTGGGGGTGACCACGCGCAGACGGGGCTCAGTGACCACCACATCAATGGCCTGAGCTGTGCTTTCTACAACGGCAACATCCACCAAAATCCGGTTGAGAGCCACCGCCACTGGGGACACCCCATGACCCTGCCCGTCCGAATCCTTAAAGTCGACGTGGTCAAGCAACCATGATGCGCCAGCTGGCAAGTCAATATCCAAACGCCACGACTGTGCATCGCCGGGCAACAACAATGCCACGCGATCAACCGCGGCGTCATCAATTCCGGCCAGAGCCTCGGCGAGTTTGTGCGCCGAGGTAGGCACATCGCGGGCCACAAAAGCCGAAGCAAAATCACCCAAAGCACTGGCCAAAGCTTTATCAAAACCATCCTCAGCCGACAGAAACTCAGCTACCTGAGCAAGCGGGCCCACATGATCTGCAGCTGAGGCCGACTGCTGCCGAACCTGGGAGCCCAAAGTATCGATCGTTGCTTGCAGGCGCGACACCGCGCGTTCCAGCTCCCGCTCCCGCGCGGTGAGTTCATCCACGCGGTCTTCTGCAGCTTTCACCTCTGACTGTGCTTGCGCGTCGGCCTGCGCCAAGGGCTCGCGGGTAGAGGACGAGGATGCCTGAGTGTCCACCAGCTGTTGGAGGGCGCGACGCGTCACTTCTACGCGCTCGAAGGCTTCTTCGGCTTGTTCTTCTAAAGACTCCGCGTCGGCGGCAGCTTGCTCGCGTCGAGCCTCCAGGGACTCCGCTGCAGCAATAAGTTTGATGACGCCCTCGCGGCGATCCGCGATAGCCCTGACCTGCGCCATGTGCTCACGTTCGGCGTCACGGGCCTTTTGTTCCACCTCTGCGGCTTGGTCTGCGATTACTTCACAGCGCTCCGTAGCGATTGCTACCTGCTGCTCCAACTGCTCTAGTTGAGCATCAGCCTGGTCTGCCCGGGCCTGCAGCTCCTCCGGATCGGGCCCCTGGTAGGCGCTTAACTGACCCGTGTTGGAGGCTCGCTCGCGAGCGATACGCTCCGTTGCCTGGGTGCGCTCGAACAATGCTGAACAATCAAACCACCGTTGCTGCGCAGCAGCGACCTTGGGTTCAAGCTCTTCAACTACCCGCTCTAGCTCCTCACGCCGCGCCCTGGCTTCGTCAGCCTGGGCGGTGACTTCTGCGAGCTGTTCAGCGACCAACGCGACGTCATGCTCACTGCTGTCTACCTGCGCACGCAAGGTTGTAATCTGGTCTGCCGCCAGCACTAGGCGGGCTTGACGCACCGTCGCCTGGACCGTCGCTGCGCGACTAGCGGCTTGCGCCTGACGTGCCAGCGGTTTGAGTTGGCGCTTAAGTTCGTCAGTGAGGTCGTGCAATCGATCGACATTCGCCTGCATGCCGACGAGCTTGCGCTGGGCTTTTTCTTTCCGTCGGCGGTGTTTAAGCACGCCCGCGGCCTCTTCGATAAACGCGCGGCGTTCCTCTGGGCGGGACTCCAGGATTTGAGCCAATCGGCCCTGGCCGACGATGACGTGCATTTCGCGGCCGATACCGGAGTCACTGAGCAACTCCTGGATGTCCATCAGGCGAGCTTTGGCGCCATTAATTTCGTATTCGCTTGCCCCGTCGCGGAACATACGACGAGTAATCGACACCTCCAAGTAGTCGATGTCGAGTGCCCCATCGGAATTGTCGATGGTCAGGGTGACTTCTGCACGTCCGAGAGGTTTCCTGTCCCCCGCCCCGGCAAAGATGACGTCCTGCATCTTCCCGCCGCGCAGGGTTTTAGCTCCCTGCTCCCCCATCACCCACGCCAGGGCATCCACCACGTTGGATTTGCCGGAGCCATTCGGCCCGACAACGGCACAGATGCCGGGCTCGAATTTCAGGGTGGTTGCTGACGCGAAGGACTTGAATCCTTTCAGCGTCAGCGATTTTAGGTGCACGCCGGTATTTTAACCGCTTTGCCCCTTAGCCGCTAAGTGCGGCTTGGTCGTGCTCATCTCGGTGCGTCAGCGGATCGGAGCCGTCCCAGCATTCCATACCCTCGTAGCCTCGGATGCCGGGGATGTCGTCGCGGTGGAACACCGGGTTGAGGCCAGCTGCGCGCTGTTTGTCGAAGTTCGCCAGCAACGCCACGGCCACACCGCACAAGGGGACGATAGCGATCAAGTTGATAACCACCATGAGGCCGGAGAACACGTCGGCAAGGGCCCAGACCAGCGGGATGGAGCCAAGCGCACCACCGAGCACACACAGAGCGACCAGCACGCGAAAGGCCGTGAGAACGCCCTTGAAGCCGGACAGGTATTCGATGTTGGCTTCGCCATAGTAGTAGTTACCGATGACAGAGCTGAAGGCGAGGAAGAAAATGACGATGGTCAAAAAGTGCACGCCCCATGCGCCGACGCTATCGGACAGTGCAGTTTGGGTGAGGTTGATGCCACCGGTTTCTTCTGAAAGGTCGGGGTTAGCCAGCAAGATGATGAAGGCGGTGATTGAACACACCACGATGGTGTCGAAGTACACGCCGAGGGTCTGAATGAGGCCCTGCTTGACGGGGTGGGATACCGATGCAGTTGCGGCGGCGTTGGGCACCGAACCCATACCGGCCTCGTTAGAGAACAGGCCACGCTTGATGCCGGTCATGATGACGGTACCTAGTGCGGCGCCGCCGAATTGGCGAACACCGAAAGCGTTTTCAACGATGCGAGCAACCATGTTGGGGACCTCGCCGATGTTGATAACCACGACGATGAAACCAACCACAATGTATGCAACTGCCATCAGCGGGACAACCACCTGGGTGACCGACGCGATTCGGTGAACGCCACCGAAAATCACGACACCGGTGATGACCGCCAGTGCGATGCCAACGATCCACTTCACACGGTTGGGGTCAAAGCTGGGGAACGAGGTCACAATCGAGTCAGCAATCGAATTGGACTGCACTGCGTTGAAGACGAAACCGTAGGTGACGGTGATGAGCACGCAGAACACAACGGACAACCATGCCCAGTTCGCACCGAGGCCTTTTCGGATGTAGTAGGCCGGGCCGCCACGGTAGTTGTCGGCATCGCGCACCTTGTATGCCTGGGCGAGGGTGGACTCGACGAACGAGGAAGCTCCACCGATGATCGCCAGCATCCACATCCAGAACACCGCACCGGGTCCACCGGTGGTCACCGCAATGGCGACGCCAGCGACGTTGCCTGTACCAACGCGTGACGCCGCGGAAATGGTAAAGGCCTTAAAAGAAGAAATACCGTCGCGGCCGCTTTGCGACTTCGACGGTTTTTCGGTAATTGCACCAAACATTGCAGGCAAGTAACGCACCTGCACGACGATGGTGCGGAAGCAGAAGTACAGGCCAGCGAGAATCAGGAGCCAGGTGACCCCTTGCCAAAGGTAACCAGACAATGCATCGACGACTGATTGCACCTGGTTCAGCACGGTGGATTTTTCGTTCATGAGTACTTAGCGTAACCCAGGCACACGGACGCGTGCGCACTGGGTACGGCTAAGTGGACGGTCGTTAATCCTGCTGCGTGGACTGCACCTGTGCGCCCTCGCCATTTTGCTGGCGGAAGCTTTCAAGGGTTGCGACAGGTGTGGCCGCCGCACGAGCATCGAGGAAAGCCTGCATCGGATCTGGTGCATCAATGTAACGTGCAGCAAGCAACGCCGCGGTTTGCTCGGCTGCGGTACGTTCTGCAGTTTTCTTGTTCGGGCCGGTACCGGTAGCCACGATGTCACCATCAACAGTGCATGTCGCGGTAAAGGTCGGATCATGGTCTGGCCCTACTCGCGTTAATTCATAGCGCGCAGGGCCCACACCGAGTTCGCTGGCGAGCTCTTGGAGGGTGGTCTTCCAGTCAGCATATTGGCCACCGACGGTGGCTTTAGCGATGTTTTCTTCAAACAGACGCAGAACCATCGCGCGTGCGACTTCGAAGCCGTAGGTCTGGTACACGGCCCCGATGATGGCCTCCATGGTGTCTGCAAGGATGGAATCTTTGTCCCTACCACCGGTCTGGAGCTCGCCCTGCCCTAGGAGGACGTACTGTCCTAGATCGATTGTTCGCGCTACAGCTGCCAGCCCGTATCGGCTGACCACGTTGGCGCGCATCTTTGAAATATCGCTTTCGGAGCGATTCGGATGAACGCTGTAGAGCTTCGCCGCAATAGAAAGCCCCAGCACGGCGTCGCCTAGGAACTCTAAGCGTTCATTGTTGGGCAAGCCGCCGTTTTCGTTCGCGAAAGATCGGTGGGTTAGTGCCAGACGAAGAACCTCGGGTTCCAACTCGACGCCGAACGCCGACACAATGGCAGCCTGATCAACTTCGGCAAAAGCCTTGTCCCATGCTGCGGGCCCCTTGGCTTCTTTTCCGCTACGGCGGCTCATCTATGATTCCCCTTTAAACTTCTCCAGTGCGGCCCAACGGGGGTCTAGCCCCACGGTCTCTCCGGACACGCCGTCAGGCGCTGGGACCTCTTCATCGGAACATTCCGCGTCGAAATCCTCACACACCGGGTTAAACGGCAGTGTCAGTCCCGCGACGTCAATAAGCGCTTGCGTGAGGTCAATTTCATCCCCCTCGATGACGGTAACCACGTCTGCGTCTTCGTCATCATCGCCGGTGTTGTCTTCAATGAAATCGTTGCTGAGAGCAAAAACTTCTTCGATGCGGAACAGCTCGCGGGCGTCAATAGGCGCAAGGCAGCGGCTGCACTGCCCATGCACATCGGATTCGACGGATGCGTCTACCAAGATGCCACCACCCAAGGGTGTGAGCGTGGCATCGATGTCTAGTTCACTACCTTGCTCGATAGCGATCATCGGCAAGCCGATGCGCTGCGCTGCGGGGCCGTGTACGTGGCGAACATCGCTCGTGGCTGAGGCCTGTGCGAGCTTAGCGATGTTGAAGACGAGTGGGTTGGTGTTATCCGAATTGTGTCGGGGGCTCATGGCTAGCTATCGTAGCCGGAGTCGTGCCTATCTGCGTCGTAGCCGCGGTGAGTACGACGCTCGGCGGACTGGCCACGGGATGCACCCGCACCACGACGCAATGCGCTACGGTCAGCGCTGATCTGGCGGATTACCGCAGACATGGATGCTTCGAACTCCGCGAGCTTGGAATCGACAAACTCATCACACTTGCCGCGCAACTGGTTGGACTCAGCGTGGGCTGCGTCGACGATGCGGTGTGCTTCCTCGTTTGCTCGGCGCACGACCTCGGCCTCGCTGACAAGGCGGTGTTGCTCGGCCAGTGCCTCATTAATGCTGCGTTCGTAGTGATCGTTACCGCTGGCGATCAGACGCTCGGCTTCAGCCTCTGCACGGGACTTCACAGCCTCGGCTTCGCGACGCGCGTCATCGATGATGCGCTGTGCTTCATCTTGGGCGTTAGACACCATCGAGGTGGCACGAGCGTGCGCATCTTCAATGGTCAGCTCGGCATTGTTTTTTGCCTCTGCCAGTGTCTGTTCGGCTTCAGCTTCTGCGTCGTCGACCAGTGTGCGTGCGCGCTCGGACGCTTCGTCGATGATCTCGTCTTGGTGGTCGAGAACGTCTTGGGCGTCATCGAGCTCTGCGGGCAGTGCGTTGCGGAGATCGTCGAGCAGCAACTGCATCTCGTTGCGGGGAACCATGCAGTTGGCGGTCATTGGAACGCCGTAAGCCTGGTCGACGATCTGGACCATTTCGTTTAGGGATTCAAAGACGCGGTACATGCTTTAAAACAATACGTAGATCCTTAAGCTGGCACTCGTCGGCGCGCCGCTGAGCACACTGGCGTCCTAGCTCTGGAGTGCGTCGTCCATGGTTTTGCGGGTGTGGATCACTGTATTATGTGTAGGCATGAACCACACCTCCCCCGATGATGAAGCCCCACCATCTACCCCGAGAACCCTTTCTCTGACACGAACGAGGTTGCTGCCGCCTACGTCAACGATGACAACCGTCACTGGCTAGAGACGTACGCTTACGGCTTCCGCGGGGAGTAATCCCCCGATCTCAGCCGAATAAACCAGGCTGAACGAAAATAAGCCGCTACCCCACTGTTCGTCGGGTAGCGGCTTATTGTGTTTTTAAGGGCGTTGGTTAGATGACGCCCTGTGCAAGCATTGCGTCGGCAACCTTCTTGAAGCCGGCAATGTTAGCACCGATGACGTAGTCGCCCTCGTGGCCGTATTCCTTGGCGGTTTCTGCACAGGTCTTGAAGATGTTGGCCATGATGTCGTGCAGGCGCTGGTCGGTGTATTCGAAGGACCAGGAGTCGCGGGATGCGTTCTGCTGCATCTCGAGTGCGGAGGTAGCAACACCGCCAGCGTTGGCAGCTTTGCCGGGGCCGAAGTGGATGCCGCGCTCGCGATAGACCTCGATAGCATCTGCGGTGGAGGGCATGTTGGCGCCCTCGGCGACGAAGCGGCAGCCGTTGTCTGCGAGCTTCTTTGCGTGCTCGCCATCGAGCTCGTTCTGGGTGGCGCATGGCAGTGCGATGTCGCACTCGAGGTCCCAGATGGAGCCCTCAGAGTGGAATTCGGCACCTTCAACTTCGTCGACGTAGGCGGTGACGCGCTCGCGGCGAACTTCCTTGATCTCCTTGAGCTTCGCGACGTCAACACCGCCGGGGCAGGATACCCAGCCGCTGGAGTCGGAGAAACCGATAACGGTTGCGCCGAGTTCCTGGGCCTTTTCGATGGCGTAGATGGCGACGTTGCCGGAGCCGGAGACGATGACCTTGGAGCCGGAGAAGGATGCGCCGTGGGCTGCGAGCATTTCCTTGGTGAAGTAGACCAGACCGTAGCCGGTTGCTTCGGTACGCACCAGGGAGCCACCCCAGGTCAGGCCCTTGCCGGTGAGAACGCCGGATTCGTGCTGGTTAGCGAGGCGACGGTACTGGCCGAAGAGGTAGCCGATTTCGCGGCCACCAACGCCGATGTCGCCGGCCGGGACGTCCCTGTATTCGCCGATGTGGCGGTACAGTTCGGTCATGAAGGACTGGCAGAAGCGCATGATTTCCGCGTCAGACTTGCCTTTGGGGTCGAAGTCGGAGCCACCCTTGCCGCCGCCGATGGGCAGGCCGGTGAGGGAGTTTTTGAAGATCTGCTCGAAGCCGAGGAACTTGATGATGCCCAGGTTAACGGAGGGGTGGAAACGCAGGCCGCCCTTGTATGGGCCGATTGCGGAGTTGAACTGGACGCGGAAACCGCGGTTGACCTGAACGACGCCTTCGTCGTCTACCCACGGGACACGGAACATGATCTGGCGCTCAGGTTCGCAGAGGCGTTGGATGAGTCCGTAGTCGGCGTAGTGGGGGTCTTTTTCGAGGACGATCTTGAGGGAGTCGAGCACCTCGGCGACAGCCTGGTGGAATTCGGGCTCGCCGGCGTTGCGCTTGAGCAGCATGTCGTAGTAGCTGGCGACCTGCTCTTCGACGGTCATGTTCGCAGTGTCTGCGCGTGTCATTTTCTCGTCCAATCTCCGCCAAATAGGCGGGTAGGTGGAAGTTGTTCGCTCTCCATTCTGCCGACCTATAGAAATTAACGCAATTCCCAAGAGGGTAATTTGTGTCACACTATAGAAAAGCTCCACTTAACCGGCATAAAAATACTTAATGACGTCGCGGGGCTCAGCACACGGCGTGCACACATCAAGCAGTTACAGCAGCTCCCCTCCCTCGTTAAGCATGGTGACAAACTCGCTGCCAGCCACCAGATCAAGCAGTGAGGGCGACAGCGCGAAGTCACGCACCTGCGGCGGCAGGTAGGGAATCAGGTTGGTCAGGCCCCGCACCGTGGTACCGCGGGTCGGAGTACCAATTCCCACAACCGTCGCGGTGTGCTGGCCCTTATCGACCTTGTTGGCCCAGTAGCGGGCCAGAGCAGAGCCTTGGGAATAGCCGACCAGGGACACTTTCTGCGCCCCGGAGGTAGCGCGCGCCGCAGCGATCGCGGCGGGCGCGAGGATGCCTGAGCAAGCAACAAGTACGACCAGTGCGCCTGTGACGCGCCGGCTGACAGATCGGCGCAGCCGGGGGTGTAGAAGACTGTGGTTCATGCTTTTAATATGGCCAGCCTAGAATTGTGCCCATGCCTTCTGATGCCGCCACCAATCCCACCCCATCAATCCTCTTTGCCGTGGAAGCGATCGCCGGGCTGAGTGCAACCCAAGCCGCCGCTATCACCAGCGCGGTGATGGAGTCCGCGTTCCCTGCGACGCACTGCACCGTCGCCCCTTATGAGTTGAACGCTTTAGCTGCGGCTATGGTTGACGCCGGCGAGGCACAGGTCGTCACTCTGCCGACGGTGACAGCAGATGGTCAGCTGACGGAGGCCTCGTACACCCTGATCTCCGGCGGCACCCAGGCGATCATCGATTGCGCGCCCCTGTGCGCTAGCCAGGGCGGCGATACCTATGGTGTGGGTGTGTTGGTTGCCGATGCGATCAGCCGCGGCGTACAAATCATCGCCCTACTCATCGACGATGTTGCCACCTGTGATGCCGGCACCGGGCTTCTCACAGCGCTTGGCGCGCAGTTTCATGACGCCGAGCACACCACTGTCGCGCCGGGCGCACTGGATGAGATTGCCTCTGTGAATACCGCCCAGTTCGATGTCAAGTCCTTGGGTGTCGAATTTGTGCTTGTCACCCGCGATGGCCGCCGAAACAGCCCAGCAAAGCCGTGTTGCACTCAGGTCTGTGATGCCCTCGGGGTTGATCCATCCATCGCAGGACTAGCAGTAGGCGGTGGCATTGGTATTGCCCTCGAGTGGATGCGACCTGGCACTTCCCCCGTACCTGCCGCACGTTTTATCGCCTCGATGCTGGGGCATGATCGCCCCAGCTCTGGCTCAGGCACCGACTCTGGTGATGACGTCGCGGATGTCATCGTCGCAATCACCGATGCTGTCACCGCTACAACGGTCAATGACGTCGCGACGGTCGCCGGCGCTTTCTCATCCACCGGCCGGCCGGTGGCATTCATCGGCACCGAGGTTGAATTACCTGAGGCCATCCCCCATGCCGTTATCCCCTGTGGTGACTACGCGGATAAATCGGAGGCAGCGTCCGCGTTGCAGGATGCAGTGGTACAGCTTATGCCCCGCCTGGGTGCACGTTAACCATCCACGGGTAGGTGTCCGGGACTTCATAAAGATCGTGGCATTCTAGGGCGTAGGCCTCAGCGGGAAGTTCCGCCTGTGGGGTTAGCAGACGCGCAAAAGTCATTGCGGTTTCGTTCAAGCTCTTAGCGTTCTCCCCTACCTTGATGGTAAAACGGTGGGCCGGTGCGTCCGTAGTGTCACCACCATGCTGTTCCTCGTAAACAGCTCGTAGCTGTTGGTCAGCGTCGTCCTCGAGCTTCACTGCAGAACACTCGACTTCCAACCGCTTGGCATACCCCTGCTCTACGAGAGAATCCGCGAGGGCGTTGAAACGCTGGTGTAGTGCAGGTTGGACGTCGGCTGGGACGAGGGCATCAAAAACAATGATCGACATGCGACCCAGGGTAGCCTACACAGCCAACGAATGCTCGGCCGGAAAAACTTATGTAATATTCACAAAAATGTTTCCGATGCTTAAATCAGATACATACTCCCTTACTACCAGCCTTTTCGGGAGAACCCATGAGTCAGTCACCGCCTACCTCTTCTTATGGATTGTTCTAATTTTTCTCCCTTTAATCGCCTCAACTACATTACTGGCAGCCCATACAAAAACGAACCGAGGAAGGCGACTAAAAATTGTTCACAGCCGAAGATATTCCAATTTTGATGGTATTTTCTCCGCAGCTGGCGCCGTCAGTCTCTTCCCATGGTTCATCGGCTGTGCCTTAGTCGTTGCACGCAACGCCCATAAGGCTCGCATGCTACGGCACACACGGGACCTTGTGTTCGCATCCTCAGCAGCTTCGGCTACGACGTTCCTACTGTCGTGGTATCTGTTCCTATCAGGCGTAGCCTTCGACAACCGATTGTGGTGACACCGTGATCTTCAGCGATCTTCAGCGACTTCATCTTAGGTTCCATTTTTGCGCTAGATTTCGTAGCTGCAGTCTTGGTTTGCTTGTTTCTGTACGGCATCGTGCGCTTACTTGGGGAACGGTTCTTTCAGTTCCCTGCCGCACCGGTACATGTATGGAAATCTGCGCTGGCTACATTCGCTGCTGTTTCGATCCTCGCGTGGTTTTATAACTAACTTTTCCGCTTGTTCATTCAGACTATAGGTAATACAGGTGCTGCCGGCGATCGGCCATCTCATGATTGGCCGATCAAACGTCGATCAATTCAATTTTTGCTTTATTGCCTGTTCGTTGGGGGCGGTCTTAAGCATTCCGGTTGGCATCACCCTGCAGTGGTTTTCTTCTAGAGCAGCGTAAAATTGGGTTCTATGCCGCACAGCTTCAACAGCACACCATCGCACCAGCAGGGTCCGCTCACCGCCCAACCCGAACCCATCAAGGTGATGGCTGACGGCACCATTAAGCAGGTCAACCCCTTTTCCGGTACAGAAGTCTGGACCGTACCCGGCCGCGGAAACCGCCCCCTCGGTATAACCCGCCCGGACCCGCAGCCACTGACTCCCAGCGCCCACACCTCCACATGCGCATTCTGCTCCGACAACTACCTGCAGACGCCACCCGAAAAAGCGCGCGTCACCATCCCCAGTGCCCAAGCCACCGCGACGTCATCATCCAAAGCCGCGCAAACACAGCCACGCATCACAACGCACACACCAGCTAGAGACCTGTTCGACAGCGTCGCCGACTTCCGGCGGGTCGCCAACCTTTTCGAAATCGTCACCTTTGACTATTGGAAAGCCAACTACGGCTTCATCCCCTCGCCCGAAATCACCGCATGGCGCAACAACTACATTGGCAACCCCCAGGGCCTGGAGCACGTGCGGAAAATCGTCGCCTCCAAAATGAGCTTCTCGGGTCTGAGCGCCCCCGAAATTGAGGCGCTCACAGACGAAGAAATCGCCGAACTAGGCTGGCCCTTCTTCGCAGGCGGCCACGACCTCATCATCGGCCGGAGACACTTCGTCGATGGAGCCACCTACGACAACCAACTCGCCAGCGCCGGGACGTTAAGCGTCGACGAACACCGCACACTCATCCGCTTCACCACCGAAGCAATCACCGACCTCTACGGATCCAACCGCTACGTGCCCTACGTCGCAGCCTTCCAAAACTGGCTGAAACCCGCCGGCGCATCCTTCGATCACCTACACAAACAACTCGTGGCCATCGACGAACGCGGCGTCCAGCAATCGCAAGAAATCGCACAACTGCGGCACAACCCCAACATGTACAACGAATGGGCAGTCGACTACGCCGGCTACCACAACCTCATCATCGCAGAAAACGATCACGCCGTCTGCTTCGCAGGCTTCGGGCACCGCTACCCCACCCTCGAAATCTTCTCAAAATCCGCTTGCGGCTTCCCATGGGAGCAAAGCGACGAAGAACGCGACGCCATGGCAGACCTGATCCACGCCTGCCACGCCGCCGCCGGCCCCGACATCCCCTGCAACGAAGAATGGCACCACACCCCCATCGACCTCGACATCACAATGCCCTGGCGCGTGATGATTAAATGGCGCGTCTCCACCCTCGCCGGATTTGAAGGCGGCACCAAAATCTACCTCAACACCCTGTCACCTCAAGGGCTACGCGACCGGATGGTCAGCGCCATGTACGAACTCCGCGACCAAGGACACATCGCACGCAACATCCGGATCGCCACCGAATGCCTTCTACCCCGAAACAGCCTCCGCTACAACCCCTTCTTGGGGCTATAACTCTAGGGCGCCAACCCGCGACTAGTAACATGAATCACCATGGATGACTATAGGGCGGAGAAAGACACAGGAAACACCAGCGCGCCGCAGGCAATCGCCACGCTACTGCGCACTCACGGCGTCGACCTCGACTGGCAACGCCCCCTATACGAAACCTTCCACGCCAACCCCGAACTCTCCGGCATGGAAGTCGAAACCGCAGCCCGCATCAAACAACAACTCAACGCCTTCGACTGCGAAGTCACCGGCAACATCGGCGGGCACGGCATAGTCGCCATCTTCCGCAACGGCCCCGGTCCAGTAGCCCTCATGCGCGCAGACTTCGACGGACTACCCGTCTTAGAAACAACCGGAGCACCCTTCGCCTCCACAAAAACCCGCATTAATAAAGACGGAGTGGAAGTCCCCGCGATGCACGCGTGCGGACATGACATGCACACGACGTCATTACTAGGCGCCTGCGCCATCCTCGACGCGCACCGAGACGCATGGTCCGGAACCTTCATCGCACTATTCCAACCCGCCGAAGAAGACTCCACCGGCGCACAAAAAATGGTTGACGACGGCCTCGGGCGCATCATCCCCCGACCCGATGTATGCCTCGGCCAACACATCGTCCCCGGGCCCGCAGGACAAGTAATGAGCATGCCCGGCGCGTCACTGGCGGCCTGCGACACCATCACCATCAAGATCTTTGGGCATTCCGCCCACGGCTCCATGCCGCACAATTCCATCGACCCGACGTTTATTGCCTCAATGATCGTGGTGCGCCTCCAGGGCATTGTCGCCAGAGAAGTTTCCCCGTTCGATTTCGCGGTCGTCAGCGTTGGCACATTGAGCTCCGGTAATTCCAACAACACCATTCCCGCGGACGCGACCCTGGTGCTCAACTGCCGCTTCTATTCCGAGAAGGTCCGCGACAAAGTCTATGCGGCTATTGAACGCGTCGTGCGTGCTGAATGCGCCGCCAGCGGATGCACCCAAAAACCCACTTTTGAGTGGTCGTGTCATGGCGAGCTCACCGATAACACCCCCGTGGCGTTTAACCGCGTGCGCCCTGTCTTCGACTCTGTGTTCGGCGAAGATTCCGCCGATGCCCAACCGTGGACGGCGTCAGAAGACTTTTCCAACATCCCGCGGCACTTCGACTGCCCCTACCTGTACTGGACCGTGGGTGTCACCCCACGCACCCTGTGGAACAAGGCAGTCACACACGATCGTGTCGCCCAAGACGTTCCCGGCAATCACATGGGCACCTTCCTGCCCGACTATGAGCCAACAATGCGCGCCTGCACTCTGGCAGCCGCCGGCGCCGTACTTGCCTACCTGCACGCCTAACACACGACTTTTAGGAGGATCCCTTCGACAATGAGTACCCAAACCTGGTTCATTATTGCCATCGTCATCTACATGGTGGCGATGCTACTCATCGGCCTATGGAGCTACCGGCAGACCGATGAGTACGACGATTACATGCTCGCCGGACGCAAGCTCAACCCCTTTGTTGCGGCTCTGTCTGCGGGAGCCTCAGACATGTCAGGCTGGCTGCTCATGGGCCTGCCGGGGGCGTTGTTCGTCGCAGGTTTTTCAGAGCTGTGGATCACCATCGGCCTGCTGATTGGTTGTTGGGCCAACTGGAAATGGATCGCCCCGCGCCTGCGCTCCTACACCGAGATCGCCAACAACTCCATCACCTTGCCGAGCTTCGTCGAAAACCGACTGCACGACAAAAGCCGCGTGCTGCGCATCGTCAGCTCGCTGGTCATTTTGGTGTTCTTCACCTTCTACGTATCCTCCGGCATGGTCTCCGGCGGCAAGTACTTCGAATCGACCTTCGGCGGTTCCTACACCGACGGCATGCTCATCGTCGCTGCAGTCACCGTCGCCTACACCTTCATCGGCGGCTTCCTCGCAGTCTCTACCGCTGACGCCGTGCAAGGCATGATCATGTTCTTCGCACTGTTGATCGTGCCTGTCATGGCACTGCTGACGCTCAAAGACCCCTCCAGCATTTTCACTTGGGCCAGCCACCACGATTACGGCCCCTACACCGACGGCGTCGGCAACCCCACGTACTTCTCCATGGTCAGTGGGGTTGGTCTGGCCGCCATCATCGGCAACCTCGCATGGGGCCTGGGCTATTTTGGGCAGCCGCACATTATCGTCCGCTTCATGGCCCTGCGCTCTGCTAAAGAAGCACGCACCGGTCGCCGCGTCGGTATCACGTGGATGCTGCTGTGCATCATCGGCGCCACCGCCGTCGCCCTCATCGGCACCGCCTTCTTCGGCCAAGACCCCAGCATTGCTGTCACCGACCGCGATGCCTTCGAAACAATCTTCCTCGACATGGGACGCATCCTGTTCCACCCGCTGATCGCTGGTCTCATCCTCACCGCTGTACTCGCAGCCATCATGTCGACGATGTCCTCCCAGCTACTGGTGACCTCCTCTGCACTGATCGAAGACCTGTTCAAGATCTTCAAAAAAGATCTCAGCAACCAGATGCTGATTAATCTCTCACGCATGGCTGTGGTTGCAGTTGCGGTGGTTGCCGCCGCACTGGCGTTCAACCCCAACGACTCCATCCTTGGGCTCGTTGGCTTCGCATGGGCTGGTTTCGGATCCGCATTCGGCCCAGTGGTCATCGCCTCCCTCTACTGGTCACGTCTCAACGCGCCGGGTGCGATCGCCGGAATGATCACCGGCGCGGTCGTCAGCTTCGCATGGGGCATGACACCCGCCCTGCACGCTGCACTGTACGAAATTGTTCCGGGTGTTGTTTCCGCAACGATCGTCATGGTGGTTGTTTCTTTGCTCACTAAGGCTCCCACCGAGGATGTTGTTGAGGAATTTGAGCAGGCCACCGCAGCAGCAGCCGCCTAAAGGTCTAGGATTAACACACATGAGTAAACACTTCGATGCCGCAACCGTCGGCAGCTTTGTTCGCGCCGCATCCGGGACAGCCCCCACGGATGCCACCGACCGGAAATTCTGGTTCGGTCTCTCCGCCAACGTGATGGAGGAGCTAGCGGACAAGTGGCAGGCCACAACCGACGCCTACAGAGCCACCCGCCAGCAGCACTACCTTTCCGCCGAGTTCTTGATGGGGCGCGCTCTGCTGAACAACCTCACCAACCTTGGTCTGGTGGAGGATGCTGAACAAGCAGCCCGCGAACACGGCCACGAGCTTGTTGATGTTCTCGAAGCAGAAAATGACGCCGCGTTGGGTAACGGTGGCCTGGGACGCCTCGCTGCATGCTTCCTGGATTCCTGTGCCACACAGGATCTGCCTGTGACCGGCTATGGCATTCTCTACCGCTACGGGCTGTTCAAGCAAAACATTGAGGGCGGTTACCAAACCGAAGAGCCCGACGCCTGGATGGAAGACGGCTACCCCTTCATTATTCGCCGTGAAGAACAGCAGCGCATCGTCACGTTCGACGACATGATTGTGCGCGCTGTCCCTTACGATATGCCGATCAGCGGCTACGGCACCGACAATGTCGGCACCCTGCGCCTGTGGAAAGCAGAGCCCCTGGAAGAGTTCGACTACGACGCGTTCAACTCGCAGCGCTTCACCGATGCCATCGTCGAACGCGAACGTGTCATGGACCTGTGTCGCGTTCTCTACCCGAACGACACCACCTATGCGGGCAAGGCCCTGCGCGTCCGCCAGCAGTACTTCTTTAGCTCCGCCTCGCTCCAAGCGATGATCGCCAACTACATTGAGCATCACGGCGAAGACTTGAGCGATTTCGCGAAGTACAACAGCATCCAGCTCAACGACACACACCCTGTGATCGCTATCCCTGAGCTGATGCGGTTGCTCATGGACGATCACGGGCTAGGCTGGGACGAAGCGTGGAAGATCGTCACCGAGACCTTCGCATACACCAACCACACCGTCCTGCCCGAAGCACTCGAGCAGTGGGAAGTATCCATCTTCCAGCAACTGTTCTACCGCGTGTGGGAGATCGTCGCTGAAATCGACCGCCGCTTCCGCCTGGACATGGCAGAGCGCGGACTCGATGAGGGGACGATCCACTACCTCTCCCCCGTTCATGACGGTCACGTCTACATGGGTTGGTTGGCCTGCTACGCCGCCTACTCCATCAACGGTGTTGCTGCCATCCACACCGAAATCATCAAGGCAGAGACATTGAAGCAGTGGCATGAGCTGTGGCCCGAGAAATTCAACAACAAGACAAACGGTGTGACGCCCCGCCGCTGGCTGAAGATGTGCAACCCTCGGCTATCCGATCTGTTGACCCGGCTTGCCGGTGGCGACCAGTGGGTGAAGAACCTCGACGAGCTGAAAAAACTCCGCTCCTTTGCTGACGATGACGCCGTCATGCAGGAACTGCTGGAGATTAAAGACGCTAACAAGCAACACTTCGCCGAGTGGATTGCCCAGCGTCAAGGAATTGACGTCGACCCGCATTCCATCTTCGACGTGCAGATTAAGCGTTTGCACGAATACAAGCGCCAGCTGATGAACGCCCTGTACATCCTCGACCTCTATTTCCGCATCACTGACGGCGAAGTAGCGATCGACGATGTTCCCGCCCGAACCTTCATCTTCGGGGCGAAGGCTGCACCCGGCTACGCGCGCGCCAAGGCGATCATCAAGCTCATCAACGAGATCGCCGAACTGGTCAACAACGACCCCGTCGTCTCCACCAAGTTGCGCGTCGTCTTCGTTGAAAACTACAACGTCTCGCCCGCTGAGCACATCATCCCGGCAGCTGACGTCTCCGAGCAGATTTCCACCGCTGGTAAAGAAGCCTCCGGCACCTCCAACATGAAGTTCATGATGAACGGTGCGCTGACGCTGGGCACCCTCGATGGCGCAAACGTCGAAATCGCCGACGCGGTTGGCGAAGACAACGCCTACATCTTCGGAGCCAAAGTCGAGGAACTTCCCGAGCTCAAGGCTCACTACAACCCCTACGCGCTCTACGAGACCGTCCCCGGCCTCAAACGCGTCCTCGACGCACTGATTGACGGCACCCTGGGCGATGACCACTCCGGTGCCTTCCACGACCTGCGGGGCTCCCTACTCGACGGCAATGGCTGGGAAACACCAGACGTCTACTACGTTCTCGGTGACTTTGCCGCCTACCGTGAAACCCGGGACGCCATGGCGAACGATTACTACGCAGACCGCCTCCACTGGGCGCGGATGTGCTGGATTAACATTTGCGAATCCGGCAGATTCTCATCAGACCGCACCATCAGCGACTATGCCAATGAAGTGTGGAAGATCGAGCCCACCCCCGTGCGCTAAATTCTCCGGACACTAAATAAGCGCTCCCGACCATGATGGTCGGGAGCGCTTATTTATATGAACCCTAAGGAACTACTTCTTCTTTAGGCTGCTGACGGTTTTTTCGACCTGTGCCTCCACGGCATCAACCGCAGCTGCGACGCCCTCCTTAACATCTGCAGCAAGGTTTTCAGCCGTGTTCCGCTTAGCGGACATGAGCTTGGTGGTCTCGCCCAGTGCATGCACCTGGATCATGTTGGTGTTGCCTTCCACTCCGGGAGGAGAACCAGCGCACACAACCATGATGTCGCCCTCTGTGTACTCCGGCATCGACAACAGCTGGGTATCGACCTGCAGCATCATGTCGTCGGTGTCCTTCACCGGATCAGTGAGGAAGGTCTGGGCGCCCCACGTCAATGCCAACTGCGAACGCACATGCTGGTTCGGGGTGAATACCAGCAGCGGCAGGTTGCAGTGCAAGCGTGCAAGCCGCTTTGCGGTGTCACCCGAGGTGGTGAATGCAACCAAGGCGCGAGCGTTCAAACGCACGGCAATGTCACGGGCGGAATAGGACACAACGCCACGCTTGGTGCGAGGGATGTGGGTCAGCGGAGGCACAGAGCCATCCTGCTCTGCGCGAGCAACGATGCGGCTCATGGTGCGCACCACGTTCTGCGGATCTTTACCCACCGAGGTCTCACCCGACAGCATCACAGCGTCAGCACCATCCAACACAGCGTTAGCCACGTCGGAGGCTTCTGCACGGGTGGGACGCGAATTCTCGATCATCGAATCGAGCATCTGGGTTGCGACAATGACCGGCTTAGCGTTCTCGCGGGCGATTTGAATCGCGCGCTTTTGCACCAGCGGCACGTCTTCCAAAGCGACCTCAACGCCAAGGTCACCACGGGCAATCATCACGGCATCAAACGCCAAAATGATGGATTCTAGAGCATCAACGGCCTCGGGCTTTTCCAGCTTCGCGATCACCGGGACACGGCGCTTTTCCTCATCCATGATGGCATGAACCAAGTCCACATCCGCAGGGGAACGGACGAAGGACAAAGCAATAAAGTCCACACCGAGCTTGAGTGCGAAGCGTAGGTCAGCAATGTCTTTTTCAGACAGTGCAGGAACCGAAATGTCCATACCGGGCAGTGACACGCCCTTGTTGTTGGACACGGGGCCGCCTTCGACGACCTCGCAGACCACGTCGTTGCCTTCGACACGCAAGCAGACGAGGCCTACCTTGCCGTCATCGACCAAGAGGCGGTCACCAGGTTTGGCGTCTTTCGCCAAGCCCTTGTAAGTGGTGGACACTCGGTCGTGGGTGCCGGGTACATCGTCAACGGTGATGCGCACGACCTCACCGTCAGCCCAATAGGTGCTGCCTTCTTCGAAACGACCCAAGCGGATCTTCGGGCCCTGCAAATCAGCCAACACGCCGATGGCGCGGCCAGTCTTGTCAGTGGCCTCACGGACCCAGTCGTAATTTTTCTGGTGGTCGGCGTAGTCACCATGCGAGAAATTCAGGCGGGCAACGTCCATGCCGGCCTCGGCCAAGCCGAGGATGCCTTCAGCGCTGGCGACTGCGGGGCCAAGCGTACATACAATCTTCGTTCGTCTATCCACGACCCCCACCTTAGCCCCGTTAGGGTCAACCGCGCACAGTTGGCGATCACCGTCACATATCTATCGCTCGGTGACAGCCTTATCCTCTTGCATCGTCCGAAGTACGTTGGTTCGCTTCCTGAAGTGCACGTGCCCGCATCGCGCTCCCCCGAAGCAGAAAGAAGGCCACAGCACATAAGAGAACAATGGCATACATCACGGTGTTGACTCTTAGCCCCATGATGTGGTTCGCGGGGTCAGAACGCATCGATTCCACCCACAGCCGCGACACCGAATAACCCACGGCATACAGTGCGAACAAGCGCCCTCCAGTGAGCGAAAAGCGGCGATCAGCCCACACCAAAATCGCAGCAACCGCGAGGCTACACAGCCCCTCGTATAGGAAGGTCGGGTGAACCACCGTCAAGACTTCACCCGTTGAGTGTCCAGACAATGGCGCGTAATGGCCGGTGTCATCCACCCGGCGGTAAATCTCAAGCCCCCACGGCACCGTGGTCTCCCGCCCATACAGCTCTTGGTTAAACCAGTTACCCAGGCGACCAATGGCCTGAGCTACAGCGATGGTCGGAGCAACAGCATCAGCAAACGTGGCGAAAGATAGACCCAGTCTGCGGAACCTCAACCACACCGCAACCGTGGCCAACGAGATCGCCCCAAGAATGCCTAAGCCCCCCTCGGTCAGGTTAAACACCCTCAGCGGCTGGCAATCGGAGCAGAAATAAGAATCCCACTGGGTCAGCACATGGTATGCACGGCCACCAATAAGCCCGAAAATAATCACGTACACCGCAGCATCCATAACGACCTCGGGATCGCCCCCACGTGCGGCATAACGTTTGCGGCTCCACAGGATCGCCACGATGACACCAGTCATGATGCACAGTGCATACGCACGAATAGGTATCGGGCCTAGGTGCCACACACCCTGTGGCGGTGAAGGAATGGCTGCGAAAAGTTCTTGGATCACATCGAGCTAGTCTACCGAGGGGCAACACGGGTGTGCCCCTGCCGCAGACAACTGACGCACCAAAGTGGATGGGACCTGCGCGGTCACCAGCTCCGTGCCAACAACCACAGCATCTGCCCCTGCCCCCGCATAGGTCAACAAATCAGCTGCCGAGCGGACACCGGACAGAGCAATTTTGACCACGTCATCGGGTAAACCCGGGGCAATATCGATAAAGGCCTCGCGGTTGAGTGTCAACGATGCAAGGTTGCGGGCATTAACACCAATAACCCTCGCGCCAGCGTGCATGGCTCGCGTGGCTTCTTCTGCGTTTTGTACTTCCACCAGCGCCACCATCGATAGGGAGTGCACCCGGTCAATCAATGCAGACAGCTGGGCAGGTTCCAACAGGCCGACGTGCAGCGGAATCATGTCAGCGCCATAAAAACGTGCCTCGTGGATTTGATAAGGATCGACGATGAAATCCCTACACATCACGGGAACGCTCACCGCGTCAGCCACTGCCTTCAAATCGTCCAGAGAACCCTGGAAACGTCGGCTTTCTGTCTGGCAACCGACCATCCACGCACCACCAAGCTCGAACTGGTGCGCCAGCTCCGCAACAGAACTAATCGGCGGCAAAGGGCCCAATGTCGGCGACGCCCGCTTGATTTCAGCAATCACACCGCACCCAGGCTGACGCAACACCCCCATGACGTCGCGGGGCGGACGCACCGACTGTGACAATTCCTTCATGCGATCCATGGGCACGCGGGCGCGACGTTGCTCGACGTCCTCTTTGACGCCGCGCACAATCTGCTCGAACACCGTAGCCATTAATCGCTCAAATCTGTCGTGTTGCTCACTACACCTTGAAACTACACCACACAGCCATGAGACAAAAGTCACCCAACCTCCACTTGTGTGATAGCTACTCAGTTATCGCGGGTGGGGTCGATATCGGCGTCGAGTGCATCCCACAACGCACGGCTAGCATCATCATCCTCGGCCTCCGCCGCATCCGTGGATCTATAAGCAGCACGCTCATAACGATCACCAGAGGCGACCACACCAGGCCGCAGAGCAACGACCACGCCCGAAACCACAGCCAACGCACAACCCAGCAACGCAACAACCGGGCCCCACACCTGCGGCTCGACCGAAACAATATCGGCCCACTGGCTAATGTGATTAACCTGATCAGCAGACTGCGCAGCACCCCCAACAGCGCTATCCCCCACCGTCAACAACGAACGCACACGCGAAGCGTCCGGCTCACCAGTCAGCAAGCCAAGAGCTTGCCAACTCGCCCCAGCACCGGCCAGAGCACCAATCACACCAGCAACACGGCGCCCCATCGGCCGAAGCGCCATCGCAGCGACAGCGCACACAAACAACAGCAAAGCCACAGCGACAAGCTCACTAGACCACAGCGACCCCACCACAACACTCGTCTTATCACCGGACTTATCGTCCACAGACTCAACAACAATCCACGTCATGCGGGAAGCAACCCACACCACCACGCCAGCAACCGCAAGAAAAATAGCGGCAGCAACCCTCCGCGACGTCATTAGTGATCAGCCTCCCCGAGCAAAGGCAACACCTCAAAGCAACTGCGCGCACCCGTATGGCATGCAGCGCCCGTCTGAACAACCCGCATCAACAATGTGTCGCCGTCACAATCCGCATCAATAGAGACCACAGACTGCACATGGCCACTGGTCAAACCCTTGATCCAATACTCATTACGCGAACGAGAAAAATACGTCCCCCGACGCGAACACAACGAATACGCCAAAGCATGCGCATCCATCCACGCCAACATCAACACACGCTCCGACTCAGCATCCTGAACCACGACCGGAATCAAGCCAGCATCATTGAAACGCAACTTACTGGCAGCCTCCGCACCAATGGCACGCAGCAAATCAGCATCCTCAGGATGCTGCGGGCAATACGACTGATCCACCAACATTACCCGCGCACCTCGTAACCCGAAGCCTCGATATCACGCTTGCACTCCGCGATTGAGACCTCACCAAAGTGGAAAATCGACGCAGCCAACACAGCATCCGCACCCGCAGCCACCGCAGGCGAACAATGCTGCGCACGCCCCGCCCCACCGCTAGCAATCACAGGCACAGAAACAACCTCACGCACCTTAGAAATCAGCTCCAGATCGAAGCCATCCTTGGTGCCATCACCATCCATCGAATTAAGCAGAATCTCCCCCACACCGAGCTCCTCGCCACGGCGCGCCCACTCAACCGCATCAATCCCAGCCGAACGCGAACCGCCATGAGTCGTCACCTCGAAACCCGACGGCTGCGGCACCCCACCCTCCGGCACACGACGAGCATCCACACTCAACACAATGCACTGGGCACCAAAACGCTCACTCAACTCGCGCAACAACTCCGGCCGAGCAACAGCCGCCGTATTCACACTGATCTTATCCGCACCCGCACGCAACAACTGATCAACATCATCCGCTGTACGCACACCCCCACCAACAGTCAAAGGAATAAACACCTGCTCCGCAGTACGCCGCACCACATCCAACATCGTGTCCCGGCCAGTCTTCGACGCAGACACATCCAAAAACGTCAGCTCATCAGCCCCTTCGGCGTCATAACGCGCAGCCAACTCGACAGGATCACCAGCATCACGCAAATTATCAAAATTCACGCCCTTGACGACCCGACCATTGTCCACATCCAAACATGGAATCACCCGAACTGCAATACCCACAGGTTACACACCTTCCTTCGAGTCGCCATCGACGCCAACTCCGGACTGTGCAGCCACAGCCTCCAGAGCCTCGCTGAGCGTAAAACGATCCTCGTACAGAGCCTTGCCGATGATGCACGAATCGATCCCCTCATGCGCATAAGCCGCAATATCGACCACATCCTGCAGACAGCTAATCCCACCCGAGGCAACCACCGGCGCATCCGTCGCAGCAGCAACGTCACGCAGCAACTCAATATTCGGGCCACTCAGCGTGCCATCTTTCGACACATCCGTCACCACAAAACGCGCACACCCCTGCGCATCGAGCCGCTCCAGCACCTCCCACAAATCCCCACCATCAGACACCCAGCCATTGCCCTTCGTACGCCACTGGCCGTCCTCCAAACGCACAGCCAAATCCACAGCAACCTTGTCCCCATAGCGGGCAATCACATCCGCGATCCACTCCGGCTTCTGCAAAGCCGCCGTGCCAATATTGACGCGGCGCGCACCAGTGGACAACGCACGCTCCAAGGACTCATCGTCGCGGATACCGCCGGTGAGCTCTACATCAATATCGAGCGCGCCGACAACCTCCCGCATCATCTCATGGTTAGAGCCGTGACCAAACGCGGCGTCAAGATCCACAAAATGCAGCCACTGCGCACCCTGCTCCTGCCAACGCAACGCCTGCTCCAAAGGGGAACCGTAGACCTTCTCGCTACCGGACTCACCCTGGTGCAAACGGACTGCTTGACCATCGACAACATCGACGGCAGGAAGCAAAGTAAAAGCAGACATGTATCAAGACCTAATTTCTTCTAAATTCAACGACGTGCCACAGCCCAAACGACTACAGCGTATCCAACCAGTTTTTCAGCAGCTGAGCGCCAGCATCACCGGACTTTTCCGGGTGGAACTGTGCCGCCCACAACGGGCCATTTTCCATCGCCGCCACATAACGGCAAGCATCCTGCTGGGTCCACGTAACCAACGGGGGCGTGGTCAAACCATCATCCTTAAACGTCCAGTCCATCACCCCGTAAGAGTGCACGAAATAAAAACGCTCCGACGGCTCCAAGCCCGTGAACATTTGGGATCCCTCCGGAGCCTCCACGGTGTTCCACCCCATCACCGGAACAACCTCCGTGGTGAGCTTTTCCACAACACCCGGCCACTGCCCGCACCCCTGCGCAACGGTGCCGTGCTCCACCCCCTGTTCAAACATGATCTGCATCCCCACGCAGATACCGAAGACGGGACGACTGCCTGCCAGGCGCTCGCCAATCATGCGGTCACCTTTGACAGACTTCAGTCCCTGCATACACGCCGCATACGCCCCCACACCGGGCACCAACAAACCGTCAGCTGCAAGCACAACCTGAGGGTCATGCGTCACCTCAACCTCGGCGCCCACCCTCTCGAGTGCACGATGAGCGGAACGAATATTGCCAGAGCCGTAGTCCAATAAAGCGACGCGTTTAGCCATAGGTGCCATGATACGGCACCGTTAGTTTTAAGTATCAGACGGACTATCGCTGGCACCGCGCTGCTTAGCATCGAGGTTGGTACGCAGGGGCTTCACAATAGGCTTAATCGGCTTAACGGTCGCACGAGCAGCAGCTTTTCCTGCGGCTTTGCTGACGCGTCCGACTTTCTTAGCACCATGGTAGGTTGCTCTAGCCATCGGGACGCGGCGAAGATGCGCACGAGTGTTGTGGTACTCGGCAATACGGTGCTTACCGGCGATCGAATCAGCAATGACCAACGACAGTCCGATACCAACCAATGACGCCGCGACGAAAAAGGCACCATCATATGCCAAGCGTGCCGCGACGAAACCAAGCACCACTGATCCCAGGCCAGTGCCCGAGTCGAAAGAAATGTTCCACATGGCCGAAGCATCAGACACGCGCTCACGAGGAAGGCGCGCGAACATCATCAACAATGCCTCGTTTTGTGCCGCGCCAAAACCGAGCCCGAAAGACAAGGCAGCCACGAGCATCAGCCACGCGTTCCAATCAGCGAAAACGACCAGCGCGACGAGCAACAGACCGAGGACACCGAGCAGCAAGGAGGGAATCATCAACAAGCCTGCCTGGCCTTTACGGTCGGCATACATACCAGCCGCGTAGCGGGAGACCATCTGAGCACCACCAACGATGGCCAGCACGACGCCACCGATCAACGCGCCCTTGGCCGGGTCGAGGTCGCGCACCGCCGCCGGGAGGAAAGAGTTCAGGGCACCAAAGCCCATGGCGATGCCGCACATAGCAATCGCGGGCACCGTGATGAGCTTCCACGTCGCGACAGCGGGAACACCCTCCAGGAGGGTATCACCCCCTTTACGCTGCGCCTTCGGTGCGGCCTTAAGCCGCGGCAGTCGTGAACACACCACAGCGCCGACAACTGCAATCGCTGCGGTGATGCCGTAAACGAGGTTGAAACCGAAGTGCTTTGCAAGGTTAAGCCCTAAGGGCAGCACGAGCATTTCCACGAGCCCAATGACAAGGCCCAATGCGCCGGAAGCTTTGCCAAGGAACTTCAGCGGTACGAGCTCTGCGATAAGTGCAGCCTGGGCAACCGTGAGCGCACCGAAACCAATGCCACGGATGGCAGACACCGCCAGCACGGGAACAGGCGCGATTGACACCATGTAGGCCAAGGCAGGAACGCCCAGGATGGCGGCTGAAAAAACCATCACCGGGGTGTACCCGATGGTACGCAACGCACGGGGGGTAAACATCTGAGTGATGACGGTAAACAGCATGAAAATGCCGGTGGTGGCACCCGCTAGCGTTTTGGATCCCCCACTTTCGATAACCGCCAGAGGCAGGGTGGGCAACAGCATTGTCCACGAACCGAATGCAGTGGCCACAGCGATAAGCGTGCCGATTAGCCCCGGGCTCTTCCACATGTTGTCAATTTGTTCGAGTTGATCACGCGAAAGAGCCTCATGTGCCACTTACGTCATCGCTCCTATCATCCACATCGTGCCCGCGACGATCGCCGACTTTATGAGTTATTTAGCTCGTGCAAGGCTAGCAAATCAACGGTGTGTAATACCACCTCACCCCCTGTTTTAGAGGGTGCCTTTAGTGGAGGGCACACCCTCGACCCGCGGGTCATTTTCGGTAGCAGCCCGCAATGCACGAGCTACAGCCTTGTACTCAGCTTCGGTGATGTGGTGAGGGTCGCGGCCATAATGACAGCGCACGTGCAGCGCGATCTTCGCGTTAAAGGCCAGGGTTTCGAAAAAGTGATGGTTGATGACCGTCGCGTAGTGCCCGCCGATCACACTGGTGATCATGTAGTCGGGTTCGCCGTTGATAACGCAGTACGGTCGACCGGACACATCAACGATAGCTTCGCACAGAGTTTCATCCATCGGGATCTGGCAGGAAGCGAAACGACGGATCCCCTTCTTGTCCCCCAGTGCTTGGGCGAAAGCTTGGCCCAGCACAATACCGGTGTCTTCAACCGTGTGGTGAGCATCCACATCGGTATCACCGCTGGCTTGAACAGTTAAGTCAAAGGAACCATGCTGGCCGAAAGCAGTTAACATATGGTCGAAAAACGGCAAGCCTGTGTCGATGGTGGTTACGCCAGTGCCGTCGAGGTTAATCTCGACAACAATCGAGGATTCTTTGGTGGTGCGCTCGATGCGCGCTACGCGAGGGGTGCTCATGGTGGTGCCTTTCACAGCAAACTGTAGATGCTAGCTATTTTCTTTGATGATCTCTTGCGCAGCCCGTAGGAAGGCGTCGTTTTCCTCCGGCAGGCCGATTGTCGCGCGCAGGTACCCTTCCACGCCGACGTCGCGGATGAGGACGCCGCGGTCAAGAAACTGCTGCCACGCCGACGCGGCGTCATCAAACAATCCGAAAAAGACAAAATTCGATGCGCTGGGAACAAGCGAATACCCCATCGCCGTCAAAGCCTCAGAAACACGATCGCGTTCCTTAGCCAACACCGCCACAGTAGCCAAGGTGTCCTCGCTATGACGCAACGCAACAATCGCCGCGAGCTGGGATAATGAGGACAGGTGGTAGGGCAAACGCACGAGCAACACAGCCTCAACGAATGCCGGGCTCGCGACGAAATAGCCCAGCCGACCGCCCGCGAAGTCAAACGCTTTACTCATGGTGCGCGACACAACCAGCTTGGCTGGGTAGCGCTCGATGAGCGTGACAGCAGAAGGCCCATCGGAGAACTCGGCATAGGCTTCGTCGACAATGACAATGCCGGGGCTAGCCTGCACGATGCGTTCAATGTCCTCAAGCGAAGTCACATCACCCGTGGGATTGTTCGGGGTCGTAACAAAAACGACGTCCGGGTGCGAATCCGCAATCGCCTGGAGTGCAGCATCCATGTCGATGCGCATATCCTCACCCCGAGGGCAGGACACAAATTCCGTGTGAGTGCCCTTACTAAGCAAGGGGTGCATCGAGTAACTAGGGGTGAAACCCAACGCCCGGCGCCCGGGGCCGCCAAAGGCCTGGAGCAGCTGATGCAGCACCTCATTGGACCCATTAGCCGCCCAGACGTTGTCCACAGTGACATCCACGCCCGTTGCCCGGGAAATGTAGCGTGCGAGTTCCGTACGCAACTCCACGGCATCACGCTCGGGGTAGCGATTGAGATCGGACGCGACCGAGCGAACCCGGGCGATAAAATCTTCCACCAAAGCGTCCGATGGCGGGTAGGGATTTTCGTTAGTATTCAGACGCACGTCCACGTGCAATTGAGGAGCGCCATAGGCTTGATCCCCACACAGCTCGTCGCGAAGAGGCAGATCCTCCATACGGGTTGACTGGGCCAACGCAACTTGGTTGATAGGCGACTCAGGTGAACTAGACACAGACTCACTCAATTCTTTGTAGGAAGCTGCTCGAAACGAGCCCGGATGGCCTCGCCATGAGCCGGAAGGTCTTCGGCATCCGCCAAAGCCACCACGACGTCAGAAATTTCCTTCAACGCGGCCTCGTCATAGTCGATAAGGTGCACTGCTTTGAGGAACGTATGCGTCGACAAACCCGAACTATGGCGGGCAGTACCGGACGTTGGCAACACATGGTTGGATCCGGCGGAGTAATCACCCAACGGAACCGGCGAGAACTCACCGACAAAAATGGCACCCGCATTACGAACTGACTCCGCAACCTGGCGGGCATCCCGGGTGTGGATCTCGAGGTGTTCGGCGGCATAGGCATCGACAACGCGCACGCCTGCATCAATGTCGTCAACCAACACGATGCCCGACTGCTGGCCCGTGAGAGCCTGCTTCACACGATCAGCATTGCGCGTGATCGAGTAGCGAGCGGAGATTTCTGCGTCCACAGCACGTGCAAGCTCCTCCGAGTCGGTGACAAGCACGCTAGCAGCCATTACGTCGTGCTCCGCCTGACTGATGAGATCATAAGCCACCCGCACCGGGTCTGCTGTGTCATCGGCCAAAATCGCAATCTCCGTGGGGCCGGCCTCCGAGTCGATCCCCACAACCGAACGGCACAGGCGCTTGGCCGCAGTGACAAAAATATTGCCCGGTCCGGTGATCATATCCACCGGAACCAACGCCTCGGAGGACTCTTCGTCGCCATAAGCCAGAAGCGCGATAGCTTGGGCGCCACCAACCGCCCAGATCTCATCAACCCCGAGCATGCCACACGCTGCGAGGATAGTCGGGTGGGGCCAACCACCATGCTCAGCCTGCGGAGGAGAAGCAACAACCATGCCCTCCACCCCAGCAGCCTGGGCAGGAACCACATTCATAATGACCGAACTCGGGTAAACCGCATTACCGCCGGGCACATACAGCCCCACGCGCTCAACCGCGATGAACTTCTCAGTCACGGTCGCACCAGGGGCCAGCTCAGTGGTGTGGTCCTTCGGCCGCTGGGCCTCGTGAACCGTACGCACCCGAGCAATCGATTCTTCTAGAGCCAACCGCACGTGCTGTGACAGGCCAGCAACCGCGGCGTCAATAATTTCCTGAGGAACACGCACAGACTTCGGCCGCACATGATCGAAACGCTCACCGTAATCCAGCGCTACGGAAGCGCCTCCCTCGCGGATTTCGGTCACGATGGGGGCAACAATGCCTAGGACACTATCGACGTCAGTACCACCACGCGGCAAGGTTCGCCGCAGACTACTTAAGGTCGGGGTCTGTCCACGGAGGTCAATAACATTGAGCAAGCTCGACATGGGGACAATTCTAGACCTTGAGGTATGTCAACGCTGACCCAGGTAGGCAGAATCAACCTCACCGTGGCGAGAGCAGCGCGCTTCCCAACCATCCGGGCGGATCTGAACCACCATCCTTCGGCCACAGAGCTGGCAGAACCGTGGGGCCTCTAAACCAGCACGGGCCGACGGTGAGAGCGTAATCTCTACGCCCTCCGCGATCTCTTGCCCCGTATTGGGGTGAAACACCGGCGCATCACCAGAGACGATGGCTGCAAGAAGCTCATCACTGGCAAGGCGCCGCTGGGAACGTTCCATGATCGACTAGTGCCTCCTGCTACACCGTGGCGTTGAGCGCCTTGATGGGAAGGCGCAGCTTGCCCATCATGTCCAAATCCTGCTCCTGAGGGCGGCCCAAAGTGGTCAGGTAGTTTCCGACGATGATCGCGTTGATACCACCCAACAGGCCCTTTTCGGCACCCAGATCACCCAACGTGAGCTCGCGACCGCCGGCAAAACGCAGCATGGTCTTCGGCAGAGCAAGACGGAAAGCACCAATAGCACGCAAGGCATCCGAGGACTCCATCACCGGGTAATCCGCGAATGGGGTACCGGGGCGCGGATCGAGGAAGTTCATCGGCACTTCGGTGGGATCCAAAGCGGCGAGATCCGAAGCGAACTCCGCACGCTGCTCCAAGGTCTCCCCCATACCGAGGATGCCACCCGAGCACACCTCCATGCCGGCCTCCTTCACCATCCGCAAAGTTTCGCGACGAGACTCCCAGGTGTGGGTGGTGACCACGTTCGGGAAGTAGGAGCGCGCAGTCTCCAGGTTGTGGTTGTAGCGGTGCACACCCGCTGCGGCGAGGCGGTCGACCTGCTCCTGGGTGAGGATGCCGATGGATGCGGCTACCTCGATGTCTACCTCGGCCTTAATCGCTGCGACCGCCTGCTCTAGCTGGGAAAGAAGGCGCTCGTCCGGGCCCTTCACTGCGGCAACAATGCAGAATTCAGTTGCGCCGGACTTTGCGGTCTGCTTTGCTGCCTCAACAAGAGCGGGGATATCCAACCATGCGGAACGCACGGGAGATTCAAACAGACCCGACTGGGAGCAGAAGTGGCAGTCCTCTGGGCAACCGCCAGTCTTGAGGGAGATGATGCCTTCCATCTCGACCTCTTCGCCGCACCACTTCAGACGGACTTCATGCGCCAAGCCAAGGAGCTCCTCGAGTCGGTCGTCAGGAAGCTGGAGAACCCGAAGGGTCTCTTCCTTATCCAGGCCCACTCCCCTGCCGAGAACTTTCTCGCGGGCAATGTCGAGGATGTCGGCCTCGGACGAGTGGGCTAAGGGCTGTTCGGTGGTGGGGGTGCTCATACGTTCTCCAAAGTGTTGTCCGTTGGCTGGAGCGCAAACTGTGCGATAGTTCACGCCATGTGTTAGCAAGCACAACCATACACGGCTAATTAAACACCGTTCAACACGACGCGCAGCCCGACATCACCGGCCACCGGCTACATGTCGTTGCCGCACATCTTCCAGCCACCCTCATTGTGGAAACGCATCACAGCAGTCACCGGCTCTTGGCCTTCGGACACGGTGGTCACGGTCGCAGACGCGATGTCACCGTCGACCTGCAGATTGTCGACCGCAGACACGTGGGCCGGGCGGAAATCAGGTAGCGCAGCTAGAGGCGCATCAAGCGCCATCGCAATCTGAGGATCGCTGGGGAAGAAGGCCCCACGGCCACCGTTAGCGTCGATCAGAGACTGGCAGGTGCTATCAGCGGTACGCTCGAGCACCTCGCGCGGGGTACGCCCTTGCGCAATGTTGTTCAGCATGTCAGTGATCTGCTGACGTTCTTCAGGGGTTCCCGGACGGCCGGTATTGACCGGTTTAGCCTGGATCGGGGCAAGCGGATTGATCTGGTCCGCGGGGGCAGGCGCGGGGGGCTGTCCTGCCGGTGACTGCTCGGCTGGCGCCTTCTCCTTAGGCTTCTTTTCTTCCTCTTTAGGCATCTCAGTAGAGGTAGGAGTAGTGCTGGTGGAGGTTGTGGAGGTCGTCGTGGTCGTCGTCGAGGTGGTTTGCGACGATGCCTCATCTTCCTTATCGCCGCCGCAAGCTACAAGACCAAAAGGAATGCAGAGGGCGGTAGCCAAACTCAGGGTGCGTGTCGCAAAAGTGCGATTCATGAATACAAACTCCTAGGAATCAAAAGTATGAGGGGTGCCACCACACTAGCAGCAAATTAAGATGGGTTTCTATGCCATCTGCTCGCACGCTCTCACGCCACAGGATCATTGATGCGGCCCTGGACATCCTCGACAGTTACGGCCTGGCCGATCTGACGATGCGTCGCCTTGGGAAGTCCTTGTCTGTCGGGCCCGGCGCGTTGTACTGGCATTTTGAATCCAAGCAGGCGCTGATTGCGGCCCTGGCCGAGCGCATTGTCGCTCCGGTATGTGCTCACACCGACACCCCTGTCGAACAACCACTCAACCGTGAGGCGCGCTGCCTGGCGGTGGATAACGCTGCGTCATCGTTGCGCAGTGCCTTGCTGGAGCACCGGGATGGGGCAGAAATTGTCTCCGCCGCTTTAACGCACGAACCCCTAGCCACGATGCTGCGCGCTACCTTGCGGTCGGCTACGGGTGATGACGTCGCGGCCAACACGCTTCTGTATTTCGTTCTGGGCGCCACGGCGCATGAACAATCGGCCTTGGCTTTGGCACAAGCAGTGGCACCGGATGCGACAGAAAGCCAAGTGCATAGCGTTCATGATGCAGCTACGGAGCAATTCAACCAGGGAGTTGAGCTCATTAAAGTCGGGATAGTGGCGACGCAAGCCCAATAACCCGGTCCGGTCGCGGCGCTTTCCGGGGGAATGAGTACCAATAGGCCGGCAGCTACTAGACTGTGAGCTTATGAGTGAAGCCAAGGACGTCTATCAAGTGTGGCCCGGCGAAGCCTATCCCCTCGGTTCGACCTACGACGGCGCTGGCACCAATTTCGCCCTTTTTTCGGACGTCGCAACTTCAGTCGAATTGTGCCTCATCAGCGAAGACGGCCACGAAACCCGCGTTGAGGTCACCGAGGTAGATGCCCATACCTGGCACTGCTACCTGCCCGGGGTGCAACCCGGACAGCGCTACGGCTGGCGCGTGCATGGCCCCTACGATCCGGATAACGGCCACCGGTGTGATCCCAGCAAACTCTTGGTCGATCCGTATGCCAAGGCGTTCTGTGGCGAATTTGACGGCCACCCTTCCTTGTTCTCCTACGACATCTCGGATCCGGATAATCCCGAAGGGCGCAATACAGAAGACTCCCTCGGTCACACCATGACGTCTGTGGTGATTAATCCTTTCTTCGATTGGGCTTCCGATCGCGCCCCCAAGACTCCCTTCCACAAGACCGTCATTTACGAGGCTCATGTCAAGGGCATGACAATGACTCATCCCGGGGTGCCCGAAGAGCTTCGAGGAACCTACGCGGGACTCGCCCACCCTGCCATCATTCGTTACCTCAAGGATCTCGGCATCACCGCCATTGAACTGCTGCCTGTGCACCAGTTCCTCCAGGATGATCGGCTGCGGGACCTCGGCTTAAGGAACTACTGGGGCTACAACACCTTCGGCTTCTTCGCTCCACACCAGGACTATGCAGCGGCCACCAAACCCGGCGGTGCAGTCAGTGAGTTCAAACAGATGGTGCGCACCTTCCACGAAGCTGGGATCGAGGTGATCCTTGACGTCGTGTACAACCACACCGCCGAAGGCAATCACTACGGCCCCACTATTGCTTTCCGCGGTATCGATAACGCCGCGTACTACCGCCTGGTCGACGGGGATCAGCGCCACTACATGGACTACACCGGCACAGGCAACAGCCTCAATGCCCGGCACCCTCACTCTCTGCAGCTGATCATGGATTCTCTGCGCTACTGGGTGACCGAGATGCATGTTGATGGGTTCCGCTTCGACCTAGCCTCAACCTTGGCGCGTGAGCTCCACGACGTCGATCGCTTGTCTGCCTTCTTTGATTTGGTGCAGCAAGATCCCATCGTTAGCCAGGTCAAACTCATCGCGGAACCCTGGGACGTCGGCGAGGGTGGCTACCAGGTGGGCAACTTCCCTCCCCTGTGGACTGAGTGGAATGGTAAGTACCGCGACACTGTGCGCGACTTTTGGCGCGGCGAACCATCCACTTTGGGTGAGTTCGCTTCTCGCATCACAGGCTCTTCGGATCTCTACGCTAACAATGGTCGTCGACCCACAGCTTCAATCAACTTCGTCACCGCCCATGATGGCTTCACGCTCAACGACTTGGTGAGCTACAACAATAAGCACAACGACGCCAATATGGAGGGCGGTCGCGACGGTGAATCGCACAACCGCTCATGGAACTGTGGTGTAGAAGGCCCCACCGAGGACCCAGAGATTCGTGCGCTTCGTGCACGCCAACGCCGGAACTTCCTCACCACCTTGTTGCTCTCTCAGGGCACACCGATGATTGCCCATGGTGATGAAATGGCACGCACCCAAAAGGGCAATAACAATGTTTACTGCCAGGACTCCGAACTCAGTTGGATGAACTGGCAGCAAGAGCACGACAACGAAGCACTGGTGACGTTCACTAAGAGGTTGTTGCGTATTCGGGCGAACCATCCGGTGTTTAGACGTCGGCAGTTCCTCGCGGGGGGCCCTTTGGGTGACAGCTCAGTTGCAGAGCGTGACATTGCGTGGCTGGTGCCCTCTGGCAAGCTAATGACTCAGTCCGACTGGGATTTCACCTTCGGCAAGTCCTTAATGGTCTACCTCAACGGCCAGGCGATCGTTGAGCCGGATGAGCGCGGCGCGAAAGTTACCGACGACAGTTTCATTCTCTGCTTCAACGCCTTCCATGAAGCCATCATGTTCACCCTTCCAAGCCGTCGCTTCGGACAACGTTGGAAGCTCATTGTCGACACCACTGAAGACACCGGTTACCCCATCGAAGAGCAATTCATCGACGCCTGCGGAACCATCGAAGTTCCTGCAAGATCCACCTTGGTCCTCAAGCAGATCGAACCACCGGTGCTCGAGGCCTCCGATGTGTGCGAATCCTGCGACATGGACACCGCTGACGTCCGTGTCAACGCTGGAGTCGACGGCACCGAACCCTGCGCTTCTGCTAGCCGTACGTCAGCTAACGCTGCCAGTGATCGCAATGGGAGCAATGGCTACGGGCGCTACACCGGATTCGAGCAGCCCGGTATTGGCGACTCTGCATCACCTATTTCGGCACCAACCTCGTTTGAAGAAAACCAGGCACGCGTACGCCTCGCTGCGGCGCTTGTCGCCGGCGACCCCACGCCTGCCGGTGGAGAACAAGACGACGAACCACAGCAGCCCAACGTAGAGGGCGACGAATACGCGGAGACCCCGGACTACTAATGCCACAAACACATGATCTGACGGTGAAATGCCATGGCGGCTCGCTCTATTTCGACGGCGCGGTAGTGGAGTTTAAGCCACGCAGCCCACTGAAAAAGGCCTCCATCACAGATGTTCGTCAGTGGTTAGATGAACTCCACGCAGGTATGTCTGACTCCTTGTGCGTTGAGTCAGATTTACCGACTGCACGAGACGGTGGACATGTTGCGCTGAGGGCTGGAGACCAGTACTTGTCTTGGGATTTTTCACCGAATCAAGAGCACGACGCCCGCGCATTTGCGGCAGCTTTAACACGGCTGTGCCCTAGCACCACCATCCCCGGGCTCAACTTTGTCGCTCTCGACGTTGAAACCGCGAATAGTAATTACGGATCGGTCTGCCAGATCGGTGTTGTGCGCATCGTCGACGGTGCGGTCGCCGATAGCTCCAGCTGGCTATGTACGCCACCTGAAAAAGTAAACTATTTCGACGAAGTTAACGTGGGAATACACGGTATTACGCCAGAAGCTGTAGCGGACGCAGCGCCTTTTTCGGAGGTTATCGACGAGGTTCGCACTTTCATCGGAGCTGACTCCGTGGTAGCCCATTTCGCCCAATTCGATACCGCTGCTCTTCGGGAGGCATGCCTCTATGAGGATGTTGCGCCTCTAGAGTTTAGTTTCGGTTGCTCCTATGTTCTGTCAACGATGACGGACTTGGGGCAGCAGCGTAACGGGTTGAAATTCGTAGCCGAAGCCGTAGGCTATGACCTTGTCAATCACCACGATGCGCTCGCGGATGCTGAAGCCTGCGCAGCAATAATCGTGGAGGTCGCACGCCGAGAGGACCTTCTACATCCCTTCGACAACACGAACGGCACCACTGTGGCGGACATGTTCCATCGTCGTGGTGTTCTACTAGGTACTAGCGCCAGCAGCATTCAACCAGTGCTCACCGACCGCAATGGCACGGGCGTTGTGCTTCAACGCCGTAGTCTGTCACTCTCCCCCCTCCCAGAAGGAGCGCGGCTGGCGCGAACGCGGGCCCCTCGAAGCCGCCGACAGCACACATCGTCCCCCACTTCCGCATCATCAAGCGATGATTCCTACGACCCAGGATGGGGCGAAGGGCCTATAGCTCGCCGTAGGGAGCTCACAGGAGAAAACCCCCGGTGGGCTAAGGGCGCCATCACGCAGCAGGCTGAGTTTTGCGCAACACATCCGCTGCAGAAAACATAGGGCGGTAGTGGGCGTCAACAACCCAACAGTATGTCGGAGAAGACTCCCCTACTAGTTGATGCACGGTGAACTCGAACGGGCAGTCCAATAGCCTTCCGATCCACCATTCGCAGTCGCGTGTGCGTACATGCTTTCCCTCCGCATTACTGAAGCGTGCCTCAATGACATAGGCCGGCGTTCGCTCAGTTCCATGCTGCTGGAATTCAGCCCGCATATCCGGCCCCACGCGATACCTGCGCAACGCAACTTTCAGCCCGGGTACACCGGCTGTGGGCGGGAGACTCACAACTGGCGGGCGCCACGCAGCGCTAGCGCGGGCCAGGGAACGCGGATGCGAGATGACAGCATCGAGCCGATCGAGCGCTTGCTCCCCGTAGGGATCCCCCTGATGCGACAGCAGGCGAAGTTTCGGATTGAGCTTGGACACGTTGTTTAAGAAAGTCATGGTGCACACTGTAGAAAAGCCACCGGACAGTACGAACCTAAAAACTCGCCCCCTACAGTTAATTATCGAACAGATGACAGATAACCTCACTAACAGCGCAGGTCAATAAACCATTCGCGCGACAGTCATATGTTCGATAACTTCGAACACTGTCAAACATTTTTGAGTGCGTCGAGGTAGCTCACCAAATGATGCGGAACCTCCCGCGACGTCATTACGTCCATGTATACGAGGACAAAAACCGACGTCGCTGAAAGGACCCGACATGAGCACACCCACGATCCCACCCACGGCACTCGACTACACGGCACTGACTGCCGAGCTACCACCGCGATGGATCGACGGTGGACGCCAGCGTTCATCCGAAATTAACGCATTGAGCCTTAGGCTCGTCACCCGCGGTACTACCCCACCTCGACTGACCGATGCGGACTTCGCCACCCACCCAGTACGGCTGGCACTCTCAGAACACCTGAGCGCGGAAATCATCTACAACAGCAAACAAGCACGCAGCGTCGCTGTTGGCACGCTACGAAAACTAGGCCTCAACGCGACACGCGCGTGGGACCTCGCAGCCGACAACATCCTAGACCGGGCTAGGTGTAACCACTCCTACGGAGTGCAGGTACAACACCGCCCGCTCACCCTCGACTACATCGGCCCACCACCAGCCGTAGAAATTAACAGCCCCACCGACGACACCACCGCGTGGCTGTGCCATCCCCACCTCTTTTCCATGCTGCACCAAAGACTCACGCAACTTCTAGCCAGCGAGGATCTTCGTTACGAGGTCGGCCCAGAATCACGAATCCGCGTCTTTTCACCCGCTGCTCAAAATTACCCTGACATCGACACCACCCGGGCCATGCTGCTCTATAGAGCCGGATACCCCTTCCAGCTAGGCACCTGACCTATACTTGCACCTTGTTATGCCTCAGACTTCTTCTCCCACTCGCCTCGGCCAGGTTTACCACGCCTGGCGACGTGAGCACCCCACCGCAGCACAGGACTTCAAAGACGCCATCGAAGACCTGCTTGATGACTCCGGCGTCACCTACGACCGAGTGACATCAAGGGTTAAAACCTGGCGTTCTTTTAAAGCGAAAGCACTTAGCCGCACCGCCGATGGCACCCCACGATACAACGATCCGTGGAACGACATCCGGGACCTTGTCGGAGTACGCATCACCACCTACCACTCCACTGCCATCCCAGAGGTCATCAACGTACTGCGTCAATCGTTTAAGGTTGTGAAGTCCGTGGACAAAGCAGCTCAGACGAAAATTTCTGGCGGCTTCGGCTATGGTTCGCACCACCTCTATGTCGAGATCCCCCCGGGCATCGAAGGGTTGGAAGAATACGCCGGGATGCTGTTTGAGGTACAGATCCGCACTGTGCTGCAACATGCCTGGGCGGAGTTCGAGCACGATGTCCGTTACAAATCCGGCGATTGTCTGGACCCCCGCGTCGACAGGGCTTTCACCCTGGCTGCGGGGTTAATCGAGCTTGCCGACCAGCAGTTCGACCAAATTGCGACGATTCACGGCGACACCCCAGACCATGGCTCCGATGTCGAGCTGACGGCGGAAACCCTGCCAGGTGTGCTGACGGTGCTCGTGGGCAACCGCTTCCCCACCTCAAAGATCGCCCACTACACCTGGATGGAAGAACTACTTTCTGCCCACGGGATCACCACCCTGGCACAGCTTCGTAATCTTTTGGATGACGCCGCGATCGCCGACGTCCACACGAAAATGCAGTATCGATTCGTCCCCAGCCAGCTCCGGCTGATCGATGACTTGCTGCTGCGCACCTACGGGGAAGAGCACATCGAAAAGACAGCTAAAACCGGCAACCGTGCCCAACAGCGTCCCGAGCGCCTTCGTGGCCGCCTAGCTAAGCTCCGTAAGGACAGTTAAGCCATGCCGCAGCAGGTGAGGATCGACGCGTGGGTGTGGGCAGTCCGCCTCTATAAAACACGTACAGCTGCTGCTGCTGCGGTTAAGGCTGGCCATGTCAAACTTAACGGTGTGGCAATCAAACCCTCCAGCCCAGTGGTGGTGGGTGATCGAGTGCGCGTATGGGTCGACCATAGGCTGTACGACGTGGAGGTCACTCGGTTGATCAGCAAACGCGTGGGCGCGCCCATCGCCCGAGAATGCTACGTGGATCATTCCCCTCCGCCGCCCCCGAAAGAAATTCTTGCGTCACAGCCACGCCGAGATCGTGGCGCGGGTAGGCCGACAAAAAAGGAACGCCGCGAGATCGATCGTCTCCGCGGGCGCTCCTAAAGTGTACTACTGCTGGCTGCTGGTGAATGTCCCATCAGCGTTGATGCCCCACGACGCGGGCGGGAAGTTGATGCCAAAGTCACGGAAGAAGTCTGCTACTGCCAACGCCCACACCTCCAGCGCGTCTGCAAACTGGGGGAAATTGTTGATCGAAGACAACATACATACTCCTCAAAATTGTCTTATGTGCACGGTCCTGCGTTTCGAGTGTACACAACACGGCGGCCACTAGGTGGACAACCGTGGCCTAGCCGATCCAATCGAGCTCTGACCAGTCCACTTGGTAGCGGCCGGCGCTCATACTAGCGACGCTGGCATCGCAGCGGTCGCGACTGTCAGGGGTCACGGCGATATGGATGTGTGCCTTCGCTGTGTAGTCGGTGCCCACAACATCCCAGCCGTGTGCGCGGAGTTCCGCCTCTGTCCTGCCGGCATCGGCGTGGTCGACGCTCAAGGTGCCACGGAGCCTGCGGCTACGTTTCGTGACTTCCACCGCCTCCAGAGCCGATGCAACCGCATCTGAATAAGCGCGCACCAACCCCCCTGTACCCAACTTCACCCCGCCGAAGTAGCGTACGACGACAGCAACCACGTCTAATAGCCCAGAGCCGCGCAGCACATCGAGCATGGGGTTACCTGCTGTTCCTGAGGGCTCACCGTCATCGCTTGAACGCTCAATCGGCATGGCGCCGTCTAGATGGATGATGAAGGCACTGCAGTGGTGTCGGGCGTCCGGGTAGCGCGATCGGGCTTGGCGAATAAACTCTCGTGCCTCGTCTTCGCTGCTAGCACGACCAAGCAGCGTGATAAAACGGCTCCGTTTGATGTTGATTTCGGTGGTGACCAACCTGTCGGCTGGGCGCCGGTAGCGGTCTTCCATTAGGAATCCTCGCGCACGTAGCGGGAGACAAATCCGGCCATGACCGCTGCCGCAAGCGCTGCGGCCGCCGAAGATGCTACGACGCCGTGAGAGAACGCGACGTCAACACGCTCAAGGATCGAGGGGGAAAGGCCGAGTTCGTGGGCGACAGAGATGGATTCGCGGGCTGCTTGGGGCAAAGAATCCAGCCCCATGCGGTTGAGGCTCATGCCGTAGACAGCCATCAGGATGGAGCCGAGGATCGCGGTGCCGAATGCTGCACCGAGTTCGTAGCCTGTTTCGCTTAATGACGCCGCGGCGCCCGCACGGTCGCGAGGGGCTGAGGCGAGAATGTAATCGTTGCTGATGGGGTCGATAATGCCCAGGGAAAAGTTCAACAGCGCAAAGCCAAAAGCCAGGATGATTCCATGCTCTAGGTGCGCGCCCCAGCCCAACAGCGCACAACCGGAAAATGCACCGGCGAGTGCCACCATCAGTAGCTTTTTCGTCGAATAGTTTTTCATGATGCGGCCGGTGATGAGGGTCGACACCACGACAATCACCAGACCGGGGAACATCAACAGGGCGGATTGGCTGACGCTGTAGCCCGCAACCACCTGGAGATATTGGGAGAGGTAGAACAGCACACCCAGGTATAAAAACATCGACAGTCCGTTAACGGTCACTACGGTGCTGAACGTGGGGTTTCGCAGCAGGCTGATGTCAATCAGCGGGTTGGTTGTGCGGGTGAGGTGGCGAATAAGCAGGATGGAGGCAGCCAGGCACACAGCCGCCACAATCCCAAGCGTGAGGGTGACGGGTTCGTGCGGGAGCACCTTGATCACGTAGACCAGGCTGAACAGCGCGATCACTGCCAGCACCGCTCCCCTGACGTCAATGGGTGCGGGGGCAGGAACCTTGGATCGCGGTAGCAAGGCGACTCCACCGATGATCAGGGCGATGCAGATGGGGACGTTGATGAAAAAGATGGATCCCCAGTGGAAATGGTTGAGCAGTAGGCCTCCCAGCAGTGGTCCGCACGCCGCTGCCACGGAGTAGGTGGCCACCCACATCGATACTGCCTTGGCACGTTCTAGGGGGTTTGTGAACATCACGCCGATCAGCGACAGCGTCGAGGGCATCAGGCATGCCGCCGCAACGCCTTGGACAAGCCTTGCGGCAATAAGCAACTCGGGGGTGTGTGACATTCCTGCCATTGCTGATGACGCCGCGAAAAACGCAGTGCCCCACAACAACACGTTGCGCCGCCCAAATCTGTCGCCCACTGACCCCATCACGACCAGCATGGATGCTAGAGCGAAGGTGTAAATGTCGACGATCCACAGCATTTGTGGTGCTGAGGGTTGGATGTCTGCGGTCATCGCTGGGATGGCGAAGTTGAGCACTGTGGCATCGATGGCGAGCACAGACAACACGAGGCAGAGCACCGCAAGTCCCCACCATCGGCGGGGATGCAGTGTGGACTGTGGGGTGTCTTTAGGTGAGGAAGTCATATTCTGGCGTGCCCGGTTTGAGCTGTTGGCAATGGATCCTTGAAGAGTTCATGCGCTCGAGTAGTGGCTCAAGGTCGGTGGCGGCACCTAATTGCAGACCGACTAGAGCTGTGCCTGTTTCTCGGTTGTTGCGCTTGAGGTATTCGAAGAGGGTGATGTCGTCGTTGGGTCCGAGGATATCTGACAGGAAGCTGCGCAACTGGCCGGGTTCCTGGGGGAAGTTCACTAGGAAGTAGTGCTTGAGTCCGCGGTGCACCAGGGAGCGTTCAACAATTTCGTTGTAGCGGAGCACATCGTTGTTGCCACCGGAAATGATGCACACCACGACCGAGTTCGGCCGAGGTTTCAGCAGTGGTAGTGCCGCTACGGACAGTGCTCCTGCGGGTTCTGCGATGATTCCTTCGTTTTGGTACAGGCCGAGCATCTCTGTGCAGACCGCGCCTTCGTCGATGCTCATCATGTGGATGCGGGATCGGTTGCGGTCGACTACCTCGTAGTTGTTCGCCCCGATCCTTTTGACTGCGGCACCGTCGACGAAGGGGTCGATGGATTCCAAGGTGACTGGCTCGTCTGCGTCTAGTGCTGCTTGCATGGAGGCTGCGTGCGCGGGCTCGACGCCTATGACGGCGGTGTGCGGGGCCATGTCGGCCATGTAGGACACCACGCCACTGATCAGGCCACCCCCGCCAACCGGCACGACGACCGAATCACAGTTTTTACCCATGGCGGTGAGTTGCGCGAGGATTTCTGCGGCGACTGTTCCTTGCCCGATGATGGTGTTGCGGGCGTCGAAGGGTTCGACGACGGTCGCACCGGTTTCTTGGGCGTAGGCGTGGGCTGCTTCGTTGGCGGCGTCGAAGGTGTCACCGGTGACGACTACCTCGACCCATTCACCGCCGTGGACCAGGATGCGGTCGCGTTTTTGTTTGGGGGTTTGGTTGGGGACGAAGATCCTCCCTTTGATTTTTAGCTTTTTGCAGGCGTAGGCAACGCCTTGTGCGTGGTTTCCTGCGGATGCTGCGGCGATGCCGGCTGCGCGCTCCTCGCCGGAGAGTTGGGAGATGTTGTTGTATGCCCCACGGATTTTGTAGCTGCGTACATCTTGGAGGTCTTCACGTTTGAGGTAGACCTCTGCCCCAGTTTCTTCGGAGAGGCGTGGGCAGTATTGCAGCGGGGTGGGGGCTATGACGCTGGAAATTCGTGCCTGAGCAATTTGGATGTCGGCGGCATGTATCGGTTCCTGCGTCACGTGAGAAGTCATGCGGTTATTGTAGCCGCATGACTGGGCCGGTTCTAGGTGGGTTAACCCCATTGCCTTTTGTTGGCGACAATCGCTAGTGTGCTGCTGGCGGCGCCTTTACCAATGCGCATGAGTGCGATCACGTAGGGCTGTGTGCCTTTGAGTTTGAGTTTTTTCCTGAGGTTTTCTGGCGTGATGTTGACGCCGCGCACGAGGATCTCGACAGCACCTGCGTCAAGGCCTTTGAGTACCGCAGGGAGTTTTTTCATGGTGGTTGTTTCGATGATTTCGCAGCCACTGTAGCCTTCGGGGATGCGAGTTCCGGTGAGGAATGCGATGCGAGGGTCGATGAACGCTAGTTGCTCGCGGGCGGCGAAATGTTCTACTAACCCGGCGCGCACGATGGCCCCGTCGGGTTCGATGAGGAATCGTCCAGGGGTTGTGCTTTCTTCTGGGTTTAGTGCGTTGGGGTGTTCGAGGGATTCTGCGTCGGGTAGTGGGTACGTGTCATCGATGACGTCGCGGGAAGGTTGCGGTCCGCGCGTTGAAATCACCACCGCTTGGCGGGTGCGTCCTTGTGCGATGCCGGGTGTGTAGAGGGTTGTTTCGCGGACTTGTCCGTCGAGGCCGACGACGCTGACGAGCCCTTCCCAGAAGCTGTAGTCCAAGGCTGGGGCGCATTTGATAGCGAGTTCTGCGCCCCGGTAGGTGTCTATCACGTCGGGTAGTGGGGGAATCAAGTCTTCGGGGGTGTGAATGCGGCGTCCTTGGCTTCTACGTGCGGGATCGGCGATCACAACATATCCGCAACCTTGGGGTGGGCGTACAGCTGGTGTGAGTGCGTCGCCGACGTAGAGGTGCGCGCTGAGGCCCGCGAGGTTGTACTGCGCCATGGCAACCCTAGCCGGGTCGATGTCAGCCCCGATATAGTCCAGTCCTGCCCGGCGGGCCGCTATCCCTTCGGTGCCGATAGAACACGTCACATCGTGCACCAGTGTGTTGGCGCCGCAGGTCTGCTTGATGAGTTCCATGCGCACCTCGGCTACGGGCATGGGGGTTGCTTGCTGCGCAGACTCGGAACACACCAACTTGTCGGATGCTGCACCATCGCCCCATTTTTTCCCTAGCGCTTTCCGCGCCGAGAGAAGCTCCATCACCGCGCGTGAATCCCCCTCGCCACCCCAGCCTTGGACATCCCGCGCAACCATCGCGGCGTCATGAACAAAATCTTCAGTGCGGTGGCTTAGGCGCTGTTCTACCGCGGCGACGTCTTTGAGGTGATCCGCAAGCCAACGGACAGTCGCGGGGCTGAAACTCATTGCACAACTATAACCGCAACTAAAAACGCTTCGGCCGCTTCGCGCTCGTTACCGCATGGAAATGCAGATAGCGGGGATCCTGAACAGGCAAACCGGTCTCGGGCTGCAAGCGCACATTATCCAACAGAGCCATCGCCTCCGATACCGAATCGAATTCGCACAGCCGCCTCAGCTGATTCCACGTGGGCACAACCAGGCGAACCAGCCCGGCTTCCCATCCATCCAGCAGCAACTCTGGCCGAAACCAGCCCGCGGACGTTGCCTCCCCACTCGGGTCAACAACATCATGGCCCTGAGGCCAGGCCACAGCAAAAGAAAAGGTATCGAACTGCCTGGTCGACGGCGGCGGCCCCTGCCAACGAGCAAAAGGACGCAACATCGTCGAACGGATACGCAAACCCTCCGACAGCAAAAAATCTGCCAGCCCAAGCTCGTGCCGTTCCATAGCTGCGCGTTGCTGGGCGTACTTGGTGGCGTCGCTGATCATCTGCCCATCGCGGTCAACCGCCAACAAAAAACCAGACTCTTCAAACACTTCCCGCACGGCACTAAGAACCAAGGCCCGCGCATGCAGCTGAGAGCAGCCCAACTGCTGGGCCCACCATGCGGCCCCCGGCCCCTCCCACATCTCTGGGTGCGGCTGAACCAGATCCATCGCGTCGACTCCCCCACCCGGAAACACGGTTGCCTCCGGAAAACGCGACATAGTATTCGCCCGCTCGTGTACATAAACCTCAACACCCGGGCCAGATACTCGGTCACGCAGCAACAGCACCGTGGACGCCAGCCTGCGGTCCTCCACGTAAAGGTCCGGGTTCGCCCCGTCCGGTACAGGGTCTGGCGTGGCCATGGTGGTGAACGCGGGCGTAAACGGAAGTTCTGAAGACAACGACCACACCTCCTTTCACACGAACCCTAGGCCGGCAGGGTCAGGCAGCTAGGCGCGATGCGCACCCGACTGCCGGCTGCGGCGCGCAAAATAACGATCCGCAATTTTATCCAAGGTAATGGGCTGATGGAAGGCCTTGGTCAGGTTCTCGCTCGTCAAAACGTCATCGATGAGGCCTTGGGCGACCACACCACCCTCGTCCAGCAGCATCGCGTGGGTGAACCCATAGGGGATCTCCTCCACGTGGTGAGTAATCATCACAATCGCAGGTGCATCGGCATCCAATGCAACCTCACCCAAGTAGCCCACGAGGTCTTCACGACCGCCAAGGTCTAGGCCCGCGCCGGGTTCATCGAGCAACAGCAGCTCGGGGTTGGTCATGAGGGCGCGGGCGATCAGTACGCGCTTGCGCTCCCCCTCACTGAGGGTGCCCCAGGTGCGTTCTTTTAAGTGGAGCGCACCCATCTTTTCCATGATGTCTTCGGCTTGTTCAAAGTCCATCTCGTCGTAATCTTCACGCCAACGCCCCAGGATGGCATATCCAGCGGAGACCACGAGGTCGCCGACTTTTTCTTCATCGGGGATGCGGTGGGCGATGGCCGCGGAGCTCATTCCGATCATGGTTCGTAGGTCGCGCATATCCGTTTTACCGATGCGCTCGCCCATGATGAAGGCCGCCCCCTTGGAGGGGAATTCCTCCGCGCCAGCCAGGCGAATCAGGGTGGTTTTACCTGCCCCATTGGGCCCGAGGATAACCCAGCGTTCGTCAAGCTCTACTTGCCACGTCACCGGCCCCAAAAGGTCTCTACCTCCGCGGGTGAAGATGACGTCGCGAAAATCGATCAACAAATCCTCATCTGTTGCGATCTCACTCACATCGACTGCGGGGATACTGGTTTGGTCACCAGTGGCTACGTGGCGTTGAGCTGAGTGTTCCAGGTTAGAAGTCACACTGACCATCTTGACGGAATTTCAAAACAAACTGTGTCAGCCACACAGGGCGACTAGGGTAAAAGATCGAAGATATATTTCCTAGAGGAGCTGGTTTTCCCGTGACAGTACGACAGAATGCGCGCCTAGGCATCGACGACGTTCGACCAAGCATCGCCGGAGGCACAATCCCCGCCAAAGCCGTAGTCGGAGAAGTCATCCCCGTTTTCGCACTGATTTGGCGCGAAGGTCACGACGCACTATCCGCCACCCTCAACGTTAGGGGACCAAAAGACTCCCCTTCCGCCGCAAAAACCAAAAAAATCACCATGCGGCACAGCCCCAGCGACCCAGACCAAGTCAACGCGGTATTCGTCCCCGACGCCATCGGCACCTGGACCTTCCGCATCGACGCATGGTCTGACCCGATGGCCACGTGGCGTCACGCCGTCACCGCCAAAATTGATGCCGGGCAAACCCCCGCAGAACTCGCCAACGATCTTGAATCCGGCGCCCGACTGTTTGAACGCGCAGCGCAGGGAGCCCCCAAAGCACACCGACCGATGCTTCTTGACGTCGCGGAATGCTTACGCAGCGAGGACAAAGAGCTGCGCGCACGTGTCGCTCCGGGTCTCAGCCGCGACGTCCTCCAGCTTTTGGAGCTGCACCCGGTTCGCGATCTTCTGACCCGCGGGAAAACCTACAAGGTTGCGGTGGAGCGCTCTAAGGCGTTGGTGAGCAGCTGGTATGAGTTCTTCCCGCGCTCGACCGGTGGGTGGGACGATCACGGTAACCCTGTTCACGGGACCCTCAAGACGGCAGCACGTGAGCTTGAGCGCGCAGCACGCATGGGTTTTGACACCGTGTACTTCCCGCCCATCCACCCCATTGGCGAGGTTAACCGCAAGGGCCGCAACAATACGTTGACCCCGGAGCCCCACGACGTCGGCAGCCCGTGGGCTATCGGGTCCGCTGCCGGTGGCCACGACGCCATCCACCCGGATCTGGGCACCTTGAAGGACTTTGATGCGCTGATTAAGAAGGCCAATCAGCTTGGCATCGAGATCGCCCTCGATCTTGCTTTGCAGTGCGCCCCCGACCACCCCTGGGCGTCCGAGCACCCCGAGTGGTTCACGGTTCTGCCGGACGGCACCATCGCTTATGCGGAAAATCCCCCGAAGAAGTATCAGGACATTTACCCCCTGAACTTTGATAATGATCCCGACGGTATTTATGCCGAGATCCTCCGTGTGGTGATGTTCTGGGTCAAGCACGGCGTGAAGACTTTCCGCGTGGACAATCCACACACTAAGCCCGCGAACTTCTGGGATTGGCTGATCGAATCTGTGCACGCCACCCACCCCGAGGTCATCTTCCTGGCCGAGGCCTTTACCCGACGCCCGCGGCTCTACGGCCTGGCGATGGCGGGCTTCAGCCAAAACTACACCTATTTCACGTGGCAGACTTCCAAGTGGGAATTGGAGCAGTTCGGCCAAGAAATCGCCCGCATGGCTGATGTGTCCCGCCCGAATTTGTTTGTCAACACCCCCGATATTTTGCATGCAAGCTTGCAGCACGGTGGTAGGGCAATGTTTGCTATCCGCGCGGTGTTGGCATCCACCATGTCACCGCTGTGGGGCATGTATTCCGGATACGAACTTTACGAGCATCAAGCGGTTGCGCCCGGCAGCGAGGAGTATCTCGACAGCGAGAAGTATGAACTCCGCCCCCGGGATTATGACGCCGCGTTGGCTTCCGGTGATTCGCTCGAGCCTTTCATCACCCGACTCAACCAGATCCGCTCAACGAATTCTGCTTTACAACAGCTGCGCAACATCCACTTCCACACAGTCGATAACGACAACATCATTGCTTATTCGAAGGTCAATGCCTTGACCGGTAATGCTGTGTTAGTGGTGGTCAACCTGGATCCCAATAATGCGCAAGAAAGCGCTGTGCACCTCAATCTTCATGCTCTAGGTCTTGACGGCCGCGACCACTTTGAGGTGCATGACGAAGTGACTGGCGCGACCTACACCTGGGGTGAGCACAACTTTGTGCGTCTGGAGCCATGGAGCAACGTCGCCCACATTTTTGTCCTCCCCACTGTCCCCTCCGAAGCGCGCGAGCAGCTTGCCTGGCGCCACGTCGACACCTACAACGCTTAAGGACTACGTGATGAACACGATCCCCGAACGCGAACGCCTCAACCACTGCCACTACCACGACCCGCACGGCGTCTACGGCTGGCATGACAACACCATCCGCACCCGCCAGATCGGCGCCACCAGTATCTCTGTAGAGCTACTCGACGGCACCGTCATCGCCATGGAGGACGCTGGCGAAGGATATTTCACTGCGGACGTCAGCGGGCACGAGCGCTGTGACTACCGTTTTCAAATCAATTGGGGCGAGAACAGCACGACGCTTGCAGACCCCTATGCCTTCCTGCCCACCCTTGGCCCCATGGATCTGCATCTGATCGGTGAGGGCCGCCATGAACGCCTGTGGGATGTCCTTGGAGCCAACACCACCTCTTACACCACCGCGATGGGAGAAGTCCGCGGCACAGCCTTCGCTGTGTGGGCACCCAATGCCATTGGCGTCGCTGTCGTTGGTGATTTCAACGGGTGGAATGCCGCCCAGCACCCCATGCGCAGTCTCGGCTCCTCTGGCGTGTGGGAGCTGTTTATCCCCGAGGTCCATGCCGGGGCGATCTATAAGTTTGCGGTCCAAACCCCCGAGGGCTACCGCATCGACAAAGCCGACCCCTTGGCTAAGCGCGCCGAGGTCCCGCCACAGACCGGATCGATTGTTGTTGAATCCTCCTACACCTGGGGCGACAAGAAGTGGATGAGCTCCCGCGGACGCGTCGACCATGATTCCTCCCCCATGAGCATCTACGAGGTCCACCTGGGCTCGTGGAACATGGGCAAAAACTACGAAGACCTCGCCACCGAGCTCGTCACATACGTTTCCGACATGGGCTACACCCACGTCGAATTCATGCCAGTCGCTGAGCACCCCTTCGGTGGCTCCTGGGGCTACCAGGTGTCTGGTTACTATGCGCCAACTTCTCGTTGGGGAACCCCGGATCAGTTGCGTCACCTCATTGATGCCATGCACCAAGCGGGCATCGGGGTCATTATCGACTGGGTTCCCGCCCACTTCCCCAAAGACGACTTTGCACTGGCTCGGTTCGACGGCCGCCCTGTCTACGAGCACCCGGACTGGCGCCGAGGCGAGCAGCGCGACTGGGGCACCTATGTTTTCGATTTCGGACGTCCCGAGGTGCGCAACTTCCTCGTGGCTAACGCCCTGTACTGGGCGCAGGAATTCCACATCGACGGGCTGCGAGTCGACGCCGTCGCGTCCATGCTCTACCTCGACTACTCACGCGAAGAGGGCGAATGGGCACCCAACCAATACGGTGGGCGCGAACACCTCGAAGCGGTCCAGTTCCTGCAAGAGATGAACGCTACTGTCCACCGCGAGCACCCCGGCGTCCTGACCATCGCTGAAGAATCCACCTCGTGGCCGGGGGTCACCACCCCCACAGAAGCAGGCGGCCTCGGGTTCTCCATGAAGTGGAATATGGGCTGGATGAACGACACCCTCGAGTACTTCTCCGAGGACCCCATCAACAGACGCTACCACCACAACGAGATCACTTTCTCCATGGTGTACGCCTACAGCGAAAAGTTCGTCCTCCCCATCAGCCACGATGAGGTCGTCCACGGCAAGGGCACCTTATGGACCCGCATGCCGGGAGACTCTTGGAACAAAGCAGCTGGCGTGCGCACACTACTGGCCTACATGTGGGCGCATCCCGGTAAGCAACTTCTATTCCAGGGCCAGGACTTCGCGCAGGTTGGCGAATGGTCCGAGGCACGTTCCCTGGACTGGGGCGATCAAGATGGTTGGGAGGGCGAATACCACGCCGGGGCGTTGGAACTGGTCCGAGCCCTCAACACCATCTACAAGCGCACACCAGCACTATTCACGCAGGATTTCGTGCCTGAGGGCTTCAGTTGGAACAAATCCGATGACGCCGACCGCAACGTACTGTCCTTCCTACGCCACAGCGCTCCAGATGCCGATGGCAACGTCGAAACACTGATGTGTGTGCTCAACCTCGGCGGACAAAGCCACACCGACTACACTCTCGGTGTCCCGGAGGCAGGCACCTGGAAGCTCCTGCTCAACACAGACGCCGCCGTGTTCGGCGGTGCAGACAACCCCTTGGGCGACGCCCAAGCCGTAACCTATCCATGGGACGGATTCGACGCGTCAGTCACCCTACATCTGCCCGCTATGAGTGCGCAGTGGTACAAACTGCAACGTTAACGCAGGGGTAAAAACTATGGCGGGCGCTAGAACAAAGCGCTCGCCATTTTTTGACGAGCAGTCAGCACAACCGGATCACTCGGCTCGAATAATGCGAACAACTCCAGCAAACGTTCCTTCACGCGGGTTTTATCCTCGCCCGCGGTTAACGACAGCGCACTAATCAAGCGGTCGAAAGCCTGCTGTTGAGCGCCCGCAGCTATTTCAAAATCAGCGGCTACGAAAGCCTTTTCCACGTCCGACGGTGAGGCATCAGAGTCCGCAATAGCTGACGCGGCGTCAACACCCTCGTGAGCCTTCAAACGCGACAGCAAGCGGGCATTATCACGCGCAGCCTTAGCCTCTGCGTTGTTGGGTTCTTTGACCAGAATGTCCTCATACACTGCGATGGCGGCATCAAAATCGCCGGCGTTAAGGGCATCGAGGGCGGGCTCAAAACGCGGATCCTCCGCCGGCTCAGCATCCTGATCCCCCAGACCCGACAACATGCCCGCACACGCATTGACGACCGCCGCCGTCCATTGCTGCAGCGCCTCCAGCGGTTGGCCGCCCTGGAAGTCAGCCAACGGACGAGCCCCCGCGATAGCCACTACGGTGGGCACCGCCTGCACACCCAACATCTGAGCGAGCTGGGGGTAAGCCTCAGCGTCAATGTGCGCGTAGATCCAGCTGCCGTTAGCCTGCTGCGCCAACATCGACAAATCCTGCCTCAGCTGCTCGGACTGAGGACTGCGCGCGGAACCAACCTGAACCACAACCGGGACCTGTTGGCTGCGTTCCAATACCTCCGCCTGAATATTGGCTTCGGTCGCTTCCACCACAGGGTCAATGCTGCTGCCCCCAGCAGCGCGGCGCGCCGCAGAGGCCTCTGCAGCGGCCTGGGCCTCCGCGCGGGCCTTCACCTCGCCGAGGTCAATCGCGCCGCCACCAAAAGTAGAAGTCATGTCCACACATCCAATCACGAGGAAAAAACCAACAGGTGCCTACTATAGTCAACCACCACGACAACCCCCACTATGAAGTAAATAACACCGAATGCCCGACTGTGTCCGATCGGACGGAGTAGGCTATAAGACATGAGTAACGACTACTTAAACATTGACATCCCCCACGAGTACGTCACTTGCCTCGACCACGTCGGCATCGCGGTGCCTGACCTGGACGCAGCAATCGAGTGGTACCGCAGCAACATGGGCTGGGTGAACCACCACCAAGAAACTAATGAAGAACAAGGCGTCGTCGAAGCTATGATCGGCCCGAAGGACCTGAGCGATCGGGGCGGCATGATCCAACTGCTCGCTCCCCTTAATGAGGCTTCCACCATCGCGAAGTTCATCGACAAGAAGGGCCCCGGCCTGCAGCAGATGTGCCTGCGCACTAACAACATGGACGCCCTCTGTGAGCATCTGCGGGCTCAAGGCACGCGGCTGCTCTACGATGCCCCCAAGATCGGCACCGGTGGGGCACGCATCAACTTCGTTCATCCTAAGGACGCCGGTGGCGTTCTGCTGGAGCTTACCGAACCAGCACAGTAAACAGCGCTTGGCTAACGACGATCCCAGCAGGCACTATGCCAGTGCCTGCGGTCGTCCGCTCCCCTGCCTGATTGCTGGGGCCACGCCACCACGTGGCGGATTCCGGGGGGAATTGTCTGGTCGCATCCCGGACAGATATAGGTCTTTTTAGCGGCCGCAGCAGCCATGTATCGCACAAGGTATGGCTGCCCCCAATCCCAACTAGGCCCCTCCTGAACTTGGGTGCCAAAGTAGGCCGCACCATCGGTAGGTAATGGGCGGGCCGGCTGCCGCGCCCATTTGTTGTTTCGTTTACCCACGGCTAAAACAGTCGTAGCTCGTCGGACTCGATACCTCGAAGGGCTTGGTAATCTAGCGTCACACAGCGGATGCCGCGATCACTGGCCAGCGTTTTTGCCTGGGGTTTAATTTCCTGTGCCGCAAACACTCCCCTGACGGGCTTCAACAAATCATCACGGTTGAGTAGCTCTAGGTAGCGACTCAACTGTTCCACACCGTCTATGCCGCCTCTGCGCTTGATTTCAACGGCAACCGTCGCGCCGTCACCATCCTTGCACAAAATATCGACAGGGCCGATAGCTGTGGGATACTCCCGACGGATAAGGCTGTACCCTTCACCCAAAGTGTCGATGTGCTCGGCAAGCAGCTCCTGCAGGTGCGTTTCAACTCCGTCTTTGACGAGGCCCGGATCCTGACCAAGATCAAAACTTTGTTCGGAGTGGATGGTATCGATGGTGATGCGTAGCTGTTCGCCTTTTTTATTCTCGACAGTCCAAAACTGCTGACCTGTGGGGTTGCCCTCTTCGTCGAGAATGGGAGCTTCGCTTAGGCTGCACGGTGGGGTCATCCAGTTGAGGGGCTTGTAGGCGCGATCATCAGCGTGGATAGAAACTGATCCATCCGCCTTAACCATGAGAAGTCGGTCCGCCATGGGTAGGTGGGCTTCCAGGCGTCCAATGTAGTCGACACTGCACCGGGCTATCACTACTCGCATTGGTTTAGGATAGCGCGATCCGGGGGTGGCGGGCGAACTTAGTGGCTTTGGTTGAGGTGTTTCATCGCTGTGCGAACATCCAGTCGCTGGGCTCGCGCAGTGGGGGCAGATTCTAGCCAGGAGGTGAAGGCTGTTTCACCTCGCAGGTCGAAAGCGATCTCGTATTCTTTGGCGTTTGACTTTATGGCTAGGATGCGAAGTCCGTCTTCGAGGGTGCTGCATTCGTCATCGCGACGCTGCCTACGTCCAACAAGCTCAGTGCGGTTACGAACCAGTTGGATATCTACCCGGGGAGACAGGGAGCGGAGTTTGTAAAATTTCAGTAATTCGTCGGAGTAACTGATAACGCCGTGGCGCCAGGGGCCATTCATTGTGCGCATTACTACGGAGATGCCGTGGGGACGGAGTACAAAAAAACGCCACGCGGCCAAGGCCAGCACGGCGAAACATACGATGCTCACAATTGCGAAGATGAGATACAGCACGTTGGCACTCCCTGGCTCATGACTTTTAAAAAATAATACAACGGGAGCCCATCTTTAAGGAAAAAAGATGCCCACCCCTTTTTTTGTTTAGGGGGTGGGCATCCAAGAGCGTACGTGAGCGGTGTGCTCTTAGCTCTCCTTCATGCGGCGTACTGCTCGCAATTCAGCCTCACCACGGGTCTTGACGTCTTCATCGGAAGACTGTGCGTCTTCTTCAGCAGAGTCAACATCGACCTCCGTGGCCCACGCGGCATAGTCCGCGAGGATAGTGACCTTCTCCGGGGAGACGGAGAGGAAGCCACCGTGGCAGGCGGCAATAAGCTTGTCGCCGTCCACGGGGGTGATGGTCACGACCCCGTTATCGACCAGTTGGCCGAGCATGGGCTCGTGACCGGGGAGCACGCCGATCTCACCCTCGATGGTTTGCGCCGTCACGATGCTGGCCTTTCCAGACCAGAGCACGCGTTCGACAGCAACCAATTCAGCGGCGATTTCAGCCATGTCTCTTACGCCCCTTTACTTCTTCTCGGTGAGCTTCTTGTAGGCAACTTCGACGTCGTCAAGACCACCGAGGCCGTTGAAGGCCTGCTCGGGGTAGTGATCGAAATCGCCGTTGCAGATGCGCTCGAAGGCGTCAATGGTGTCCGCCAGCGGAACGTAGGAACCGGGGATGCCGGTGAACTTCTCTGCGACGAAGAAGTTCTGGCCCAAGAAGCGCTCAAGACGACGTGCGCGCTGAACGGTGATCTTGTCCTCTTCAGACAGCTCGTCCATACCGAGGATGGCGATGATGTCCTGAAGTTCCTTGTTCTTCTGGAGGATGTTGATGACGCGCTGTGCCACGTTGTAGTGACGCTCGCCGACGATACCGGGCTCGAGGATACGAGAGGTGGAGGTCAGCGGGTTCACTGCGGGGTAAATACCCTTAGAGGCGATTGCACGGTCGAGCTCGGTGGTTGCATCGAGGTGTGCGAAGGTGGTCGCCGGGGCGGGGTCGGTGTAGTCGTCGGCGGGCACGTAAACAGCCTGCAGAGAGGTAATCGACTTGCCCTTGGTGGAGGTAATGCGCTCCTGGAGGACACCCATCTCGTCAGCCAGGGTCGGCTGATAGCCCACTGCGGAAGGCATGCGGCCCAGCAGGGTGGACACCTCGGAACCGGCCTGGGTGAAACGGAAGATGTTGTCGATGAACAGCAGCACGTCCTGGTGCTGAACATCACGGAAGTACTCCGCCATGGTCAGGCCGGACAGGGCCACGCGCATACGGACTCCCGGCGGCTCGTCCATCTGGCCGAAGACGAGTGCGGTGTCCTGGAGGACGCCCATCTCTTCCATTTCGAGGAAGAGGTCGGTGCCCTCACGGGTGCGCTCACCGACGCCTGCAAACACCGAGGTACCGGAGAATTCGCGGGCGATACGGGTGATCATCTCCTGGATGAGCACGGTCTTACCAACACCTGCACCACCGAAGAGGCCGATCTTGCCGCCCTTCACGTAGGGGGTCAGCAGGTCGATGACCTTGATACCGGTTTCGAGGATCTCGGTCTTGCCCTCGAGCTGGTCGAAAGCAGGTGGTTCGCGGTGGATGCCCCACTGCTCACCGTCGCGGCCGAGGCCCGGCTCGTCAAGGCAATCACCAAGTGCGTTGAACACGTGGCCCTTGACGACGTCGCCGACGGGAACGGAAATCGGCTTACCGGAATCGGTCACCTCAGCGCCACGGACGAGACCGTCGGTGGGTGCCATGGAGACAGCACGAACCAGGTTGTCGCCGAGGTGCTGGGCAACCTCGAGGGTGATGGTCTTGGCGACTGCTTCGAGGGTGACCTCGACAGTCAGTGCGTTGAACAGGGCCGGCAGCTCGCCGCGCGGGAATTCCACGTCGACGACCGGACCGATGACACGCACGACACGGCCGGCGGTAGCCGCCTGCTGTGTGTTCTGCTCGCTCAGAGCTGTAGTCATAATCTAGTCACTTTCTCCGCTTTCGGCGAGCGCTCCTGCGCCACCGACGATCTCTGTGATTTCCTGGGTGATCTGTGCCTGGCGGGCCTGGTTAGCAACGCGCGACAGGTCTTTGACCAGTGCGGTTGCGTTGTCGGTCGCGGACTTCATCGCGTTACGACGCGATGCTGACTCGCTGGCTGCGGCTTCGAGGAGCATCGCGAAGATGCCACGCGAGACGTACTTGGGCAGCATTGCTGCCAGCAAGGTGTCTGCGTCAGGTTCGAAGTCGTAGTCGGGAGTCGGGGTTCCGCTGCTCGACAGCATGTCCTCGCCTTGGCTGATCTCATCGAGCTCAATCACGGGCTCGATGGGGAGGAGCTGATGTGCGCGCGCGGTTTGGGTCAGCATGGACTCAAACTCGGTGTACACAACGTGCAGCTGGTCGAATCCTTGAATGGATTCGCCCGGTTCTACATTGAGGCCTTCACGGTACTTAGCGGTGCCTTCGGAGCCTGCCACGAAACCATCAATGAGGTGACGGCGCAGGTCGTGGGTGAGCTTGAAGTCCGGGTCTTGGGAGAAGCCAGACCACGAACCTGCGACGTTTTCGCCGCGGAACTTGTAGTAGGCAACGCCCTTGTTACCTGCAACGTACAGAACGGTTTCGTAGCCTTCATTTTCAAGGAGGGTGCGAAGTTCTGCAGTCTTTTTGAAGACGTTGTAGTTGTAGCCACCAGCCATACCACGGTCACTGGAGACGACCAGGATTGCTGCGCGTTTGCCGTTGGGGCGTTCGCGCAGCATCGGGTGATCGAGGTTCGAAGCCGATGCGAGACGTTCAATCACCTTGTGAATTTCGACTGCGTAGGGCTGCGAAGCTTCCACCCTGGCCTGGGCCTTAGTGATTCGCGAGGTGGCGATCAGCTCCTGGGCTTTGGTGATCTTCTTGGTCGAGTTCACCGATTTGATACGGGAACGCAGTTCTCGAAGATTAGCCATGGATTATCGCCTCCCTTCTTTTCCTTGGACGGTCATAGTGCTTGTCACCAAGCCCTACTTCTTGTTCGTCTTACGGGAAACCGTGATTTGGTTCTTCTTCAGCTCGCCTTCGGCAAGCGGGTCAACCTCAGGTTCTTTCACAACGGGGGTGCCGTCGGAGGTTACGAAGACTCGCTTGAACGCGTCAGCGGCGCTCTTCAGCTCAGCCTGGGATTCAGGAGTGAATGCCTGGCCGCCGGCGATCTGCTCGTAGACACCAGCTGCGTTTGCGTGGAGGTACTCGTGGAGTTCCTTCTCGAAACGGCGAATGTCTTCGACCGGTACGGTGTCCATTTCACCTTCGCCCGCGAGGTAGATGGAGACCATCTGATCCTCGACGGACATCGGGGAGTTCTCGGGCTGCTTGAGCAGCTCGACGAGACGCTGGCCACGCTGCAGCTGGGCCTTCGACGCGGGGTCGAGGTCAGATGCGAAGGCAGCGAAGGCTTCGAGGTCACGGAAGGCAGCGAGGTCGAGACGCAAGCTACCGGAAACCTTCTTCATGCCCTTGGTCTGGGCAGCGCCACCGACACGGGAGACGGACACACCGACGTTGATAGCCGGGCGGACACCCTGGTTGAACAGGTCGGATTCGAGGAAGACCTGGCCGTCGGTAATGGAGATAACGTTGGTCGGAATGAAGGCAGACACGTCGTTTGCCTTGGTTTCGATGATCGGCAGTGCGGTCATCGAGCCTGCGCCCATGTCGTCGGAGAGCTTTGCGGCACGCTCGAGGAGACGGGAGTGCAGGTAGAACACGTCACCGGGGTATGCTTCGCGGCCCGGCGGACGACGCAGCAGCAAGGAGATCGCACGGTATGCCTCCGCCTGCTTGGTCAGATCATCATAGATGACCAGGACGTGCTTGCCCTGGTACATCCAGTGCTGACCCAGCGCGGCGCCTGCGAAGGGTGCGAGCCACTTGAAGCCGGCGGAATCAGATGCAGGAGCAGCCACGATGGTGGTGTACTCCAGAGCGCCGTGCTCTTCAAGGGTCTTGCGAACGGCTGCGATGGTGGAGCCCTTCTGGCCGATTGCGACGTAGATGCAGCGAACCTGCTTCGTAGCGTCACCGGACTCCCAGTTGGCCTTCTGGTTAAGGATGGTGTCCAAGCAGACCGCGGTCTTACCGGTCTTACGGTCACCGATGATCAGCTGGCGCTGGCCGCGGCCGATCGGAGTCATTGCGTCGATGGCCTTGATGCCAGTCTGCAACGGCTCTTCCACGGGCTGGCGCTGCAGCACGGACGGTGCCTGCAGTTCCAGGACGCGGTCAGTTTCAGCGTCGATAGCTCCCAGGCCGTCGATAGGCTGGCCCAGGGGGTTGATTACGCGGCCGAGGAATGCATCCCCAACCGGAATGGATAGGACCTCACCGGTCCGCTTTACTTCGTCGCCCTCTTTAAGAGTCTCGTAGTTACCCAGAACCACAACGCCGATCTTGTCGGTGTCGAGGTTCTGTGCGACGCCGATGACGCCGCCGGGGAACTCGAGCAGCTCATTCGCCATGACCGACGGTAGGCCCGAAACCTGGGCAATACCGTCAGCTGCCGAAATGACCACGCCGACCTCCTCACGGGAGGCCTCCGGGGAGTAGCTCGAGGTGTAGTTCGCAATCGCGCTACGGATCTCATCGGAGGAGATCGTCAGCTCCGCCATGTTCTTCCTGCTCTCGGTTGTTTCTTCCAGCATGTAATAAATGTTCTTCGAATCGTGTCGGTGACTAGGTGTTAGACCAAGTTGCTACGCAGCTTGTCGATTTTGCCTGACAGGCTTCCATCGATCACTTCGTCACCAACGCGGATGACCGCTCCACCGAGGAGGCTGGTATCGACCTCAGAGTGGATGGACATCGCACGACCGTAAATGCGGCCCAATTTGTCTGCCAGTGCAGCTTTTTGCTCATCCGAAAGATCGCTAGCGGCGCGAACAAAAGCGATGCTTTTGTCCTGAAGAGCGGCTGCATTAGCCGCGAGTGCCGACATGTCGTCGATCGGATTGCTTTCCGGGCGTCCAATAACCTGCAGCGCCAGTGCCTCGGTGACGGCAGTTACTTTGCCGTAGAGGACCTGCGCGAGCAGGGAGCGCTTAGCTTGAGCAGAGGCTGTCTTGTCGGTCAGCAGCGATGTGAGCTGCGGCTGACCATCAAGGATGCGACCGAGGCGGAAGAGTTCGTCTTCAACCTGGTTAAGCTGACCGCCGGCCTTAGCCGATGCCAGCAGTGCGCGCCTACCTACTGCAACAATGCCTACGCGCATTTCGCGCGGGGTGGACCAATTCTGGGCCGCAGCGTGAGCGAGGATGTCCAGCGTCAACTGGGACACCTTGCCACCGAAAACTGCCTGAACCAATCCGGAGCGGCGATCGGCGGGGCTGGAATTATCAGCCACTGCCACTCGCAGGCTGCGATCGCTGTCGAGCACATCAACAGCGTCGAAGAGCTCCGTACCGGTTTGTGCTGCAACTGCGACGAGTGAATCAAGGCTTGCGCAACGTGCGTCAAGGTCCTTGTAGCAAACGTCGAGTGCTTCGCGGCTCGCTGCGTGCATATTCGCCTACTTTCCTGCCGGTGCGACGGTGTCGAGTTCGTTCAGGAAGCTGTCGATCGTGCCGGAGCGGGTGACGTTCTCGGACAGTTGCTGTCCAAGAAGACGTTCCGCGAGGCTGATCGAGGTCTGCCCCATGTCACGGCGGAGCTCGGTGATAACCTGCTCGCGCTGTGCCTGGAGCTGCTTCTCGCCCGAAGCGACAATACGGTTGTATTCGGCAGTAGCTTCAGCTGTCTTCTCCGCAATGATTTCCTTGCCCTTGTCGCGGGCTTCTTCGCGGATCTGAGCAGCCTCGGCACGTGCTTCAGCAAGCTGCGCGTTGTATTCTTCACGCGCTGCGGCAGCCTTAGCCTCAGCTTCTGCGGCGTTCTGGATACCGCTGCTGATGGTGTCTTCGCGCTCTGCCAGAACCTCGGAGTACTTCGGAAGTACGAACTTCCAGAAGAGGAAAATAATGACGGCAAACGCAACAGCGGACCAGACGAGGTCGTACGGCATGGGCAGCAACAGGTTGTTGCCGTGCTCGAGGGGGAGCTTTTCAGCCGACCCCTCTGCCAGATAGTTAATGACGTTCGTCATGGTGCATCAATGCTTTCGTGTCGGTTCGCGATTAAGCGAAGAGGAAGCCGGCAACGAGGCCCAGAAGGGCAAGTGCCTCAACGAATGCGATACCCAGGAACATGGTGGTACGCAGCTGGCCAGCCATCTCAGGCTGACGTGCCATGCCTTCGAGGGCCTTGCCTACGAGGATGCCGATGCCGAGGCCGGGGCCGATGGTGGCGAGGCCGTAGCCAACAGCGCGGTAGTCAGCGACAGCAGCAGCGTCATTAGCAGCGAGAAGGATCTCGTTCATTTGGGTTTCCGTTCCCTTTCTAGTGCCCGGGATTGTTCCCGGGCGGTTTTGGTTTTTACGTTATGGGGTTTGTGCCTGGCTAGAGGCGTGGAGCCTTCTAGTGTTCGTCGGCGTGCAGCGACAGGTCAATGTAGACCGCCGCAAGCAGAGCAAAGATGTATGCCTGCAGGAAGATCACCAGCAGCTCGAAAAGCGTGAAGGCAATCGCCGCAGCCAAGGTCAGGCCGGACACAACAGTCCAACCGCTCATCTGCCAGAAGAAAAAGTTTGTGGCAGAGAACAGCAGGACGAGAATGATGTGGCCGGCGAGCATGTTGGCCATCAGACGCAAGGTCAGAGTGACCGGGCGCATGATAAACGTCGAGAAGAACTCGATCGGGACCACCAAGATGTGAAGCGGCAAGGGCAGGTTCGGGATGACTAGGGAGGACTTCATGAATTTGAAGAACCCGTAGCGCTTAGCGCCCGCGTAGATGAAGGCAATGTATGCAACGATTGCCATCACTAGCGGCATACCGATACGAGCGTTGGGCGACACGTTCAGCATGGGGATGACCGAGGGGGCATTGCTGGCCAGAACGGCGAAGAAGATGGTGGCGATGACCGGCAAGAACCGACGCCCCTCCTTCTTACCGAGGATCTCTTCAGCAATGTGGACTCGACAGAAGTCGAGGAAGGTTTCCGCGACATTTTGCAGCCCGTGGGGCACCAGCTTTGGCTTGCGCATGGCGATGGCAAAGAACACCACCAGCAGCAAGGTCATCAGCAGGCGGACGAACATCAGACGGTCGATGGCGAAGTAGCCATTGGCGAAGTCAGAGAACAGCAGATTGTGCGGTTCACCGTTCTTCATAAACCCCGGGAAAAATTCATGATCCAGGTTGGGTGAGTGGAACTCACCCTTCATGGCCAGTGTTGTAACGCTCAGCGTTCTCTCCCGTGTTCGGGCCGCACAGTAACCACACTGTGCGGTGCGATGGACGTCTGAAAAACTTCATGGGCCGATACGGACTCCGTCGCACATCATCGCAACGGCCCAGTGGAGCGCTCATTCTTCATCCTCAGCTTCTGTTTTGTGACACAGGTCGTGAGGCCGAAGATTAAGACCCGCCTAGTAGATTATCAGCCATTAAGGGCATATCCCCAACCCCGCATATTTAGGCGGTTTGACACTATTTCTAACACCCGAAAAAGTATCATTTACCTGCATCAACGAGCTGCTGTAAGGTCGGTCACAGTGGGGCCGAACTACCGCTTCGGGGGTGCAGGGGTGTACCCCCCGATCCTGCGTCTCCTTAAACAGGCTCTACTGTTGCTCCACTTGAACGTAGGTCACTGAGGTCTTCAGCACGCCCCACACTTCAGCCCCGAGGGAAACTACAACGACCAGACACACGGTCAGGAACAGTGCCCATTTGTCATAAAACTCGTAGTTACGCAGCACCGCGAGAACGATCATGAGGAGCACTAGCTTAAGCAACCAACCCCCCAAAACGATCGCGCCGAGCACCGCCGGAGTTTGATTTGCCGTAAACAGCATGCTCGCAACAGTTAAGAGCGCAAATGCCCCACCGACAGCGACGCCAAGCAACGCACCCCAGATACCCGCTCCCCCGGCAGAAAGACCAAAGACAAGGCAGCAGACGACCGCAACTACAGCTAGTCCGGCGAGGGACAGGCGCAAAGCTTGACGGAAGGGGCGCTGGTAGTCGTCGAAAGTGCTCTCAGGTTGTTCATTGGCGTGCATGGGAAGATTGTATACCTTTGCGGGATCGACGCTGCAGGATCGGTTGGAGGGTAAACACGGCCGCAGCTATAAGCCCGACGGCGCACAAACCTATCGCAACCACGGGCGGAATGGCGGTGAATGTCACGGCCCCAATGCTCACGACCGCCACCCACGCGTACATAACGAGAACAACTCGCCGATGACTGTGGCCTAGACCTAGCAGGCGGTGATGCAAATGCATTTTGTCTGCGGTAAAAGGCGATTGGCCGCTCTTTACTCGCCGGATAATTGCCATGATCAGATCAAGCAATGGGACGAAGAACGCGGCGACCACTACGACCACCGGCGACATCACACCAATCATGTCCGCTGCACCGTACAAGGACATGTTTATTTTTCCGCTTACTGATGTCGACGCCGCGGCAAGCAACAGGCCGATAAGCATCGAGCCACTGTCCCCCATGAAGATTCGGGAAGGCTCGAAATTGTGCGGAAGGAAACCCGCGCACATTCCCACTAGGGCTGCGGAGATGATGGCGGGTGGGTAAGCGGACACCGTGCCGCCTTGGTCGTGCAAGATCGTTAGCGAGAACAAGAGCAGGGAAAGACCAGAGATCATCCCTAAGCCCGCTGCTAGCCCATCGAGCCCGTCGACGAAGTTGATCGCATTAATCAGAGTGACAGCGAACACCGCCGTCAATACTGTGGACTGGACATGGTCAAGCACAAGTGTCGTGCCCTCCCCTATGGGAAGATACAGCAGGGTCCATGACAATCCCATAATGGACATCAAGACAGCACCGAAGAGCTGACCCATGAGTTTGGTCAACGCGTCAATGTCGTAGAGATCATCGATCACCCCAACGATCACGATGACGAAACCCGCCCACAACACTGCGTTCATCTCTGGGGTAAAAGGCTTAAATCCCCTCGTAAGCGCGGGCAACTGTGTCGCAAGGAATACTGCTGCCAAAAACCCGGAGTACATGGCCACACCACCCAAGCGGGGCTTGGGGACAGTGTGTACGTCGCGTTCCCTGATCTCCGACAGATGCCCGGAACGCACCACCAACACACGAATCACGCCCGTACATAGGAAAGTGATCGCGCATGCCACCAGGGCAACCAAGCCAAGTTCGCGCAGGGGAACCCCCACGCCGCCGACACCCATTTACAGCTCCACGCCTAGGATCTCGCTGAGATGCTCGGCCGGCACCGCACCTTCACGCAGAATTTTCGGTTGCCTGTCAGTGAGGTCAATGATCGTCGACGGAGTGCGCTGGGCACAGGTACCGCCATCGAGGTAGACAGCCACGGATTCACCCAATTGGTCTTTGGCTTCCTGGCAGGTCGTTGCTGGAGGCTGACCTGAAATGTTGGCACTGGATACTGCCATCGGCCCAGTTTTTTGCAGCAATTCGATAGCCACGGGGTGTGCCGGCATCCGTAGCATCACAGATCCATAGGTGTTGCCGAGATCCCACGGCAGACTTGGAGCTTGAGGCATGACAATGCTTAAGCCGCCAGGCCAGCAAGCACGCACCAGGGTTTGTGCCTGCGGAGTATAGAACTGCACTAGTCCAGCGATCGTGTCCCAGCTGCCTACGAGCACAGGCACCGGCATGTCGGGGCCTCTTCCTTTCGCTGCAAGCAGTTTGCGCACGGCGTCAGGATTGAATGCGTCGCAGCCAATGCCGTAGAGAGTATCTGTCGGCAAGACCACCAAGCGGCCGTCTTCAACAGCACTGGCTGCGGTGTTGATTCCCCTAGCGCGTTCAGCTGCATCAGATTGTGCCCCGGAAATGGAGCAATCGTAGGTCTGGCTCATGGTCTCTTATGCTACCTTTCGCGCGACGACGAAGCGCCGCCGGCCTGTGAAATCTTCAAGCGTCGCGGTATCGACCAGCCCGGCATCCGCGCAGGCCTGGCACACCAGCTCGCCCGTTGTGTCATCGTGCTCGATGCCCACCCATCCACCAGGCTTCAGCAGGCGCACCACCTGGGGAAGCATCCCACGAATGACAGTCATTCCTTCTTCACCTGAAAACACTGCTGACGCCGGGTCCCACCCTGTTTCCACGTCGACCTCACTGCCTACAGGAACATACGGTGGGTTGGCGACAATCAGATCAACGCTACCCGCCAGATGTTCAAGCTGTTGTATTGGCGCGCACACATCCGACTGCACCACTTCGACGCCATAATCACAGGTATTAATGCGTGTGTATTCGAGCGCATCCCGTGACAATTCGACCGCGTAGACCGTCGGTTGAAGGTCCGACTGGGTCGCAATATAGGCGGCGAGTGCGCCGGACCCGGAGCACAAGTCGACCACCACTGGTCGTGGTGACGGATTACTGGCAAGGTGGCGAACCGCCCAATCCGCAAGGACTTCGGTTTCTGGCCGGGGTACGAATACACCCGGGCCCACGGCCAAATCCAGCGGTCCAAATGGCGCGGACCCCACGATGTGCTGCAGGGGTTCCCTTGCTGCACGCCGACGCAACGCGGCGTCAAAACATTGTTGCTGAGACTCCGATGGAACCAAGTCGCTGAAGCCGGTCTGCAGGGCTGGAACACCGCAACAGTGCTCCGCCAATACTTGGGCATCGGAACGCGGCGAGGCCACCCCAGCAGTCGCCAGAGTGGCCTCGGCACCGCGCACAAGCTGCGCTAGAGTCGCCATTTAAAACACCGACCGAAACACGATCAACGCCGGATTATTCGGCCTCAAGGCGAGCTGCTCGATCTGCTGCCTGCAAAGCAGTAAACAGATCTTCCAGGTCACCGTTCAGGACCGAATCAAGGTTATTAGCCTTGTAACCAATGCGGTGGTCACTGACACGGTTTTCCGGCCAGTTGTAGGTGCGAATGCGCTCCGAACGATCCATGGTGCGGATCTGGGCAGCGCGACCAGCGGCTGCTTCGGCGTCGGCTTCTTCCTCGGCCAACTGCTGCAAACGCGCAGCCAACACCTGCATAGCGCGTGCCTTGTTCTGAATCTGCGAACGTTCCTTTTGACAGGTCACGACAATGCCAGTCGGCAAGTGGGTAATACGCACCGCCGAGTCAGTGGTGTTGACGCCCTGGCCGCCTTTGCCAGACGAACGGTACACATCGACGCGGATGTCTTTGTCGTCAATCTCGACCTCTGCGACCTCGTCAGGTTCTGGATAGACCAGCACGCCCGCGGCCGAGGTTTGAATGCGCCCCTGGGACTCGGTAACAGGCACGCGCTGCACACGGTGCACGCCGCCCTCGAACTTGAACACGCTCCACGCGCCATCACGGGACGGCTGCTTGGACCGGATGGTCATAGTCATGTCTTTGACACCACCAAGGTCGGACTCGTTAACGCCGAGAACTTCGGTAGTAAAACCGTGACGCTCAGCGTAACGCTGGTACATGCGCGCCAGCTCGCCAGCAAACAAAGCAGCTTCCTCGCCGCCCGCACCGGACTTGATTTCCATGACGACGTCATCACCATCGTGCGGGTCACGAGGTGCCAAAAGGTCAGCGAGTTTTTCCTCCAGGGCCACCTCTTCGCCGGCTAAACGCTCAGCCTCAGCGGCGAATTCAGAGTCCTCGTGCGCCATCTCCTTCGCAGCACCCAGGTCATCACGCACACGCTCTAATTCAGCATGAACCTTGATGATCGGTTGCAGCTCAGAGTAACGCTTACCGACACGGCGCGCAGCCGCGGCGTCATTATGTAGTTCAGGGTCAGCGAGTTGCGCTTCCAACCCTTGATATTCGGCAAGGATGTCGTCAACTGCCGACACCTGGTGCCCAGATGCGGAAGCCATAGCCTAGTTCTCCTCGTCCTCAGCGGCAGCCAGAGGTGCCGAAGATGCAAGCTGCATCATGAACTCTGCGTTATTCTTCGTCTTCTTCAGCTGCTTAATCAACAAATCAATCGCCTGCTGGTTATCCAATGCGGACAGGATGCGGCGCAGCTTGTGCATCAAACGTGCCTCATCGGGTCCCAACAGCAGCTCGTCCTTACGGGTACCGGAAGGATTGACGTCCACAGCGGGGAACACGCGGCGTTCGGAGATCTTGCGATCGAGCTTCAGCTCTGCGTTACCGGTGCCCTTGAACTCCTCGAAGATCACAGTGTCACCGGCAGAACCTGTTTCGACCATCGCAGTAGCGATGATGGTCAACGAGCCACCATTTTCAATGTTGCGGGCTGCACCAAGGAAACGCTTCGGCGGGTACAAGGCGTTGGAATCCACGCCGCCGGACAGAATACGGCCAGATGCCGGGGAGCTGTTGTTGTACGCACGACCCAGACGGGTAATCGAGTCGAGAAGAACAACGACGTCTTGACCCTGCTCAACCAGACGCTTCGCACGCTCGATAGCGAGCTCGGCGACGGTGGTGTGCTCGCTTGGCGGACGGTCGAAGGTCGACGCGATAACTTCGCCCTTAACGCTGCGTTGCATGTCGGTGACTTCTTCAGGACGCTCGTCTACCAGGACGACCATCAAGTAGCACTCAGGGTTGTTGGTCGCGATCGCGTTGGCGATGTTCTGAAGAATAGTCGTCTTACCGGCCTTCGGCGGAGAAACGATCAAAGCACGCTGACCTTTACCGATCGGCATAATCAGATCAATGACTCGGGTGGTCAGGATCTTCGGATCAGTTTCCAAACGCAGACGCTGGTTCGGGTACAGCGGGGTCAGCTTGGAGAAATCCGGACGCTGACGTGCGTCGTCGACACTCAAACCATTGATGGTGTCGACTCGCATAAGCGAGTTGTACTTCTGGCGGTTGCGGCCGTTGCCGACATTGGTCTGCTCACGCATCTTGACCTGACCGACGATTGCATCACCGCGGCGTAGGCCGAGGCGGCGGATCATCTGGTTAGATACAAACACATCTGCGCTGGATGCGTGGTAGCCGGTAGTGCGCACGAAAGCGACGTTGGAATCGACGATGTCGAGGATGCCGGCCACCGGTTGAAGATCTTCCGGAGCCACGTTGTTGTCGCGGTTATCACGGTTGTCGCGATCGCGGCGGTTGCGTCGGTTGCGGCGATTGCCACGTTCCGAGCGGTCGTTACGGTCACCACGATCGTTGCGATCGCTGCGGTCGCCGTTGCGGTCGTTACGGTCATTGTGCTCGCCGCCGCGGTCGTTGCGCTCATTGTTGTTTTCGGGGCGCTCGTTACGCTCCTGACGCTGCTCATCGGTGCTGGAGTCACCGTTGTCGCTATTTTTCTGGCGGGCCCGATTACGGCGAGCACGACGTGCTGCTGCGCGGGATTCGTAGTGAGCCTCGCGCGCTTCCCGAGCCTCGCGGGTCTCAGTGTCTTCTTTAGTGTTCTGAGACGATTCTTCCTTAGTGTTTTTCGTCTCAGTTGCAGCTTCTTTAGCTCCGGCGCCCCCTCCGGCTGCGTTGATCTTGTCGATCAGCTCCCCCTTGCGCAGGCCCGACAAACCACGGATACCCATTGACTGTGCCAACGAGCGCAGCTCGGGGATACGCAGTGCAGACAAGTCTTGGGTGGTGTCCTTTTCGGTCACGAAAGTCCTTTCCTGGGGCGACGCTCGATGCGCCGCATACGGCAGACACACAAAACCACGAAGGGAGGATGCAAACTCCACGGTGGAAACGGTTTTTAATGGGTGGTGTTCTGCGATGTGAATTCTCTACGAGCCGCGGCCAACAATCTTATGTGGCCCAGTGGGGTACTTGCGCGTTACTCACGCCTTTCACCCCACGCGCCCGCAGGCTGCCACCATAATAGCGCACACCCCGACGAGACGCCGCATCAACACGCTAAAGTGAGTGCATGCGCAGCACAATGCAAGAACGCCCCCTCAACGTGTCCCGCATTCTGGAATATGGGCGTGTGGTTCACGGCGATACCCCTGTGACCACGTGGGTGGGTGAAGGCGCCGGCGGCACCGAGCACACTACCTTCGCACAAATTGGGGCCCGCGCCAGTGCACTTGCTCACGCTTTGCGTGATGAACTCGGCATTACGGGTGATCAGCGCGTCGGCACCTTGTTGCCAAATTGTTCGGAACACGTCGAAGCATTGTTCGCTGTCAGCTGCATGGGGGCCGTATTTAATCCGCTGAATAAGCAGTTGATGGATGACCAGATCATCCACATCATCAACCACGCTGAGGACCGGGTAATCATCACCGACGCCCACTTAGCTCACCAATTGGCACCTTTGCTCGAGCACTGCCCAGGCGTTCGTAGCGTCGTCATCACAGGCGTAGAAGATTTCGAGGCTGCCAAGCAGGTTATGCCTGAGCAGGTCGACGTGTATTCCTACGAGGTTTTAATCGATGGCCGACCGACCACCTACCCCTGGCCGGAGCTTGAGGAAACTACCGCCGCCGCGTTGTGTTATTCCACTGGCACCACTGGCGCACCGAAGGGCGTGGCCTATTCACACCGCAGTATGTACCTGCACTCTTTGAGCTTGCGGACCACCGATTCCTTCGCCGTGTCGCACGGCGTTCCTTTTCTATGTTGCGTGCCGATCTATCACGTCCTGAGCTGGGGCGTTCCGGTTGCGGCATTCATGTCTGGGGCGCCTCTAGTGTTCCCGGGCAGCGACCTGCAGCCGGCGTCATTGGCGAAATTGATTGCTGCTACCCATCCTCGGGTGGCTAATGGTGTGCCTACGCTGTGGATTTCTCTGATGGTGCACTACTTGAATAATCCGCCCGAGCGGATGAGCTTGACCGAGATTTTCGTCGGCGGTTCCCCTGCCCCGCCGATTCTGATCAAGTTGTGGGAGGAGCACTACGGCGTGGACGTCATTCACGTGTGGGGTATGACGGAAACTTCCCCCATTGGCACCGTGGCTCGCCCACCGTATGGGGTATCTGGGGAAACCCGCTGGAATTATCGAATTAGCCAAGGCCGTTTCCCTGCATCCTTGGAATACCGCGTGGTTAATGACGGCGCGGTGGTCACCGGCACCGACCGCAATCAAGGCGAAATTCAGGTGCGCGGCAACTGGGTAACTGGCAGCTACTATCACTCCCCCACCAGCGACGATGGCGGCCCCGCGCATACTTTCCGTGGAAAAGATGTTAATGACGCCGCGTGGAAGTTCACAGCTGACGGGTGGTTGCGTACCGGCGATGTTGGGTCGGTGACTAAAGACGGTTTCTTAACCATCGAAGATCGCGCCCGCGACGTCATTCGTTCTGGAGGTGAATGGATTTACTCCGTTCAGATCGAAAACCTTGTCATGGAGGCGCCGGAGGTTGTGGAGGCCGCTGTCATTGGTTTCCCCGATGATAAGTGGGGCGAGCGACCCTTGGCGGTCACAGTGCTGCACAGTGGAGTCCCGCCCACGACAGATACTGCCGAAGCCTTGCGCGATGCACTAAGACCCAAGCTTCCGCGCTGGATGCTGCCCGAATATTGGACCTTTGTTAAGGCGATCGACAAGACCTCCGTCGGCAAGTTCGACAAGAAGGATTTGCGCGCCCACCTGCGGGAAGGTGACTTTACCGTCATCAAATTGAAAGGCCCTGGCGAATAGCTTCGGTATACGTACCATCGACAGCTACGTTGGCGACTGGTACCAAGTGGCAGTTATCCCCCAGCCTTACAACCTTCAGTGCGCCCGCGGCTATAACTCTTGCACCTTCCTGACAGCCCCCACGACCGGAGGGATGGAAGCCATCCGCCCGGTCTGCCAGCTGTAGGACCTTAAAGCGATTCGACCTCTACGGGGCCCGCGATCGGCAGCTCCATCACCTGAAGCCCAGCCGCGCGGACCTCTTCTACGATTTCTTCCGGTATCGGCTGAGTGGACAGCACCAACGCGGTGGGGCCAGCACCCGAAAGGAATGCTGCATAACCCCGGTTACGCAGACGGTTGACCCACTCGGCGGTAACTGGAAGAACATCTGCGCGGTACGGCTGGTGCAGGCGATCACGCGTACCCTCCCACAACAACTCGGGATGATGCTGCAGCGCAACCGTCATAACAGCCACACGGGACACGTTGAAACGAGCATCGATGTGCGTTACATCAGACGGAAGCACTCGGCGAACCGCTTCGGTTGAGGCCTTGAAACCAGGAACCAGCGCGGTTGCGTGAATGCTTTCGTGCACGGGGATGCGCACAGCTCGATACTGCGGGTCAGTTTCACCATCGACGGGGATATCCGTCCAACTCACCACAGCATCGCCGAGTACAGAAGCCGCGGCGTTGTCAGGGTGGCCTTCAAAAGCACTAGCAAGCTGCACAACCTCAGACTCGCTCAGAACACCCCCAGCAAGGCCGTTAGCTGCCGCAACGCCTGCGACAGCTGCAGCAGCGGAGGAACCCAAACCGCGAGACTGCGGGATCACATTGTGGCAAACAACCTTCAAACCGGGCACTTCGACCCCTGCGGCGGCCAAGCCGGAACGAATAGCGCGAACCACCAGGTGGCGTTCGTCTAAAGGAAGTTCGCCTTCTCCCTCGCCGTGGATCTCGATCTCCAGGCCGGATTCGACGACATGGACCTCCACGACGTCATATAACCCAAGCGCCAAACCCAAGGTGTCAAACCCAGGCCCCAAGTTTGCAGAAGACGCAGGGACCTTCACACGAACAGCAGAGCCAACAGGGATCATGGTGCTACCCCTTCAAACCGAGGGCGTCCACGACAGCAGCGGGATCCACATCAATCGGAGTGGGCTCAGGCATCTGAAGCAAAGCAGTCTGCGGATCCTTCAAACCGTGGCCGGTCACCGTGCACACGATGCGCTGGCCCTTGCCCAAGGTTCCCTCGCGGAACTCAGCCAGCACACCTGCGTAAGAGGACGCAGATGCGGGCTCAACAAACACGCCTTCCTTCGCGGCGATCATCCGATAAGCCTCGAGGATGTGATCGTCATCAGCAGCGCGGAATTTCCCCTCGGATTCTTCCTTAGCAGCCACTGCACTAGCCCACGACGCGGGATTACCAATACGGATAGCGGTCGCAATGGTCTCCGGGTTGAGGACGGGCTTGCCACTGACCAGCGGGGCTGCACCGGCGGCCTGAACACCGAGCATACGCGGACGCTGAGAGGAAACACCGTCGGCGAAATACTCGGTGTAGCCCTTCCAATACGCCGTAATGTTGCCAGCGTTACCCACCGGCAAAGCGTGAATATCCGGGGCGTCACCGAGAGCATCAACAATCTCGAATGCTGCGGTCTTTTGACCCTCGATACGCATCGGGTTCACCGAGTTAACCAGTGCGATTTCTGGGTATTCAGTGGTGGTTTTTTGAACCAATTCGAGGCAGTCATCAAAGTTACCGCGCACCTGAATGATCTCTGCGCCGTGCATGACAGCCTGAGCGAGCTTGCCTTGAGCGATCTTGCCTTCGGGGATCAACACGCAGCTTTTGATACCGGCGCGGGCAGCAAACGCCGCAGCAGACGCAGACGTGTTGCCGGTCGATGCACACATGAGCACCTTTTTGCCGGATTCAACCGCGTCAGTCACAGCGACCGTCATACCGCGGTCTTTAAAGGAACCAGTGGGGTTCGCACCCTCGACCTTGAGGTAGACGTCGCAACCAGTCAACTCAGACAAGTAATTAGCGCGCACCAGCGGGGTGTTACCTTCGTGCAGGGTGACCGGGGTCCAGTCCTTCGCGAAAGGCATACGGTCGCGGTAGGCCGCAATCAAGCCGGGCCAGCGGCTGTGAACAGGTGAAGCACTCATATTTTTCTAACCTTCCAAACGAATGACGTTGTTGACGGACTTTACAGCGTCCAGGCTCTTCAAACTCTCGGCAGTGTCCGCAAGATCGGCCTCACGTGCAGCGTGGGTGACGACAACCAAGCGGGCACCGTTGTCACTACCTTCCTGGCGGACAGTCAACAACGAGATACCTCGGTGTGCGAACTGCTGAGCCACATCAGCCAGTACCCCAACACGATCATTGACCTCCATATCGAGGTGGTACCGAGTCGGGACCTCACCGAAATCGGCCAGGGGCAGATTCGCGTAGGTCGACTCCCCGGGCGCGCGGCCCCCATGGACCTTATTGCGGGCGGCACCCACCAGGTCACCCAGCACCGCGGAAGCAGTGGGATTACCACCGGCACCATTGCCGTAGAACATCAACTGACCTGCTGCTTCTGCATCAACGAAAATAGCGTTAAAGCTCTTCTTAACACTGGCAAGAGGATGATCCTTGGGCACAAGCGTGGGGTGAACGCGTGCGGAGACCTTCTCGACGCCCTCCGCATCGACGATGCGCTCACAAATGGCCAACAACTTGATCACGTAGCCCGCAGTCTTAGCAGCTTCAATGTCTTCCGCCGTGATGTGAGAAATGCCCTCGCAGTAAACATCGTCGTAAGACACTCGAGTGTGGAACGCCAGGGAGGCAAGGATCGCCGCCTTCGACGCGGCGTCATGACCCGCAACGTCCGCAGTGGGATCGGCCTCGGCGTAGCCTAGGCGCATCGCTTCCGCCAGCATCTCGTCGTAGCTAGCCCCAGTGGACTCCATCGCATCGAGGATAAAGTTCGTGGTGCCGTTAACGATGCCCATCACCGATTTCACCTGGTCGCCAGCCAACGAACGGCGCAGAGGACCAAGGACTGGAATCGCAGCAGCAACGGCCGCTTCGTAGTAGAGATCAACGCCGGCCTCATCTGCAGCAGCTGCGAGTTCTGCGGAATGCGCAGCCACCAAAGCCTTGTTGGCTGTCACCACAGACTTGCCGGCTTGCAGGGCTTTGAGGACGATCTCACGGGGGTAATCAATGCCGCCGATAACCTCAACGACGATGTCAACGTCGTCGCGCTCGACGAGACCCACGGCATCATCCGTAAGAAGCTCTGCGGGAACGCCGTCGCGCGGCTTAGAAGCATCGTTGACTGCTACGCCACGGACCTCAATATCGCCGCCGATGCGCTGGACGAAATGGTGACGATTCTCGGCGAGCAGTCGATACACTGCCTCGCCAACGGTGCCATAACCAAGGAGGGCGACGCCCACGGGTTTACTGTCAGTCATCTGTGCGAGATTCCCTGCTGCTAGACGCTAGAAAAGTACGCATCGATTCTACTCACCCGCTCCAACTCATTGCGAACTGCCCCACCCGTGAACCCCCTGCGCCGCCCCTAGAGGTTCACCAGAGGTTCACAGGCGCGTAATCGAATCGATCTAAAGATGGAACAAGTCAACCTAAGTTAGCTCCCACCACTGTCCAACAAGGGGAGTACAACCCCCAAAATGGGGTAGCAAACTTGCTATTGTCTAGCTTTTTCAAAAGATTTTAATCCGCATTGACCAGCACTTTTAGAATTTCTTGTTCAAATTCACCACTTAAGGGAACCGAAACCGCTTTAATTCAGTCTAACCACTTAGACACACAGAAAGGACCGTCGGATGCACCAGGTAAGACATGCATGGTTCCCACCACCCCGCCCGCCGACCACGCCACGCGTCGGTACGGACAATGCCACGCCATCCGAAAGCGCTGAGGGGAGCGCCAAGGGAGCTAGGTCAGCACACCGCAGTCAAGAGCTGCTCGGGGGCCCATGACACTAGAGGGAGCACCAACCCGCACCGTCGCCAAGCACTCCAGTCAATGGCGGACAGGAGCGCACACAACACACCCGCAAACCATTGAGGGGAATGGCTTGTGGAAGGCGTAGCTGCTGCCAGCGTCGAGGGTCACTCGGGGGCTCACAACCACCCGCATCGCATCTGTGGGGCGGCTTCTGCAGTCAACGCGCAAGGCGGGGCCATCCACCCAGCACTGGTGGCCCCGCCGCCACATAGGGGTAGAACTATCCGGTCGAGATATACGGTGTGCCCACACTCTTTTACACCATCTTTTCCTTTTTCTTTAGCCTTTGGGGCACACTATGAACCGTGTTGGCCTCGTCGCTGCACTCACAGCCACGGCACTGACCTTGAGCACCACCCAAGCCCTTGCCGAACCCTCCCCCATCACCGGTATCGAAACCAACGTCGATATCAGCGATTAGGTGGCCATCGCCGCACAATTTGATCCAGCCGATGGCCGTACCGAAGGCCTTCGCGCATTGCGCAAGGTTCGTACCGACGCATGGAACCGCAACGTCAAGTTCTCCGGCTATGGTTCTGAGGGTTAAAAAGACGGCGGAACGATCCGAGAGGCCGACGCAAAGGAAGGCATCTTCACCCTCGAGGATTACCTTGACGTCACCATGGATGAAGACCTCAACTGAATCGCCGTGCAGCGCGCCGCCGAAGCCACGAAGCACTTCGAGAACATCCGTCCTGACGGTAACGCAATTAACACCGCGCAGCGCAACGGCTACATCGAGCACCTAGAGAACCTCGGTTTGAGCAGTTCGAACACGAGCCTCTACGACTTCATCGTGAACTCCTGGGCGGGCAGCGAAGAGCGCGGCATCATCGCGGCACATAACGGTCACTGGGCACAAGGTGGTGGCCACTACTTCGTTCTTATCCACCCGAAACGCACGGCCTTTAGCTTCGCCAAGGTTCGTACTCAGGACGGGAGCTTCGAATACGGTTATTCAACTGCGGCCGCCTATCAGGCAACCACGATCGACACGACCCCCAGCGAGACCGTGACGGAGTGGATCTACCGCGCTCCCACCTGCGGCGAGAAGCCCACTGGTTTCAAAGAGGGCGCCCCTAGCTTCGATAGCTTCGGGGACTTTGGTTCCAGTAGCGGCGGCGGCATCATGGGAATCCTCGCTGGCTTGGTCAGCTTGATCAGTCTCCTCGGTTTCATCGCACAGTTCGCGGTGAAGTTCCTCCCCCGCTAGCCCCGCTAGTTTTATACCGTTTCAATCGCCAGCGATTGGCCCTGCCCGATGCCAATGCACATCGTCGCCAAGCCGCGTGTGCCTTGATCTTTTTCGAGTCTGTTAAGCAACGTGATGACAATGCGGCAGCCGGAGGAGCCAAGGGGGTGCCCCAGGGCAATGGCACCTCCCCACTGGTTGACTACCTGCGGGTCGACGCCCATTTCTTTGATGCAGGCCAGAGATTGCGCTGCGAAAGCTTCGTTGAGTTCTACTGCGTCAAACTGGTCGATGCCGCCCCCGATACGTTCAAGTAGGTTCCGGGTGGCAGGAACGGGTCCAAGCCCCATAATTTCCGGTGCGAGCCCTGCGGTCGCGCTACCAACTATGCGCGCACGCGGGGTCAGACCATAGCGCTGCACTGCTTCTTCTGAGGCCAAGAGCACCACAGATGCCCCGTCGTTAAGCGACGACGCGTTACCTGCTGTGACGACGCTGCCGCCGGCAACTACTGGGCATAGTGTTTCTAGCTTCTCGATAGTGGTAGTGCGGCGGATGGTTTCGTCGCTGTCAATAGCAATCGAATGGATTTCTCGGGTGAAATGTCCGGCGTCGGTCGCTGCTGCAGCTTTCATGTGGGAGTCGTAGGCGAAAAGGTCGGATTCTTCGCGGCTGATGTTGCATACGCGTGCGACCTCTTCTGCAGTTTCGGGCATTTCGTACGTCATTTTGTCTCGGGCGAGGAATTTGGGGTTGGTGAAGCGCCAACCGATTGATGTGTCGGCGATCTCCCCGGGCCGGCTGAAGGCTTTTTTGGGCTTTTCCATTACCCATGGGGCACGGCTCATTGATTCAACTCCGCCGGCAACGACTAGGTGCGCTTGTCCGGATTCGATAAGTGCGGTGCCTGTGGTGATTGCGCTCATTCCAGATGCGCAGAGCCTGTTGACTGTCATGGCGGGGACGGTGTCCGGCAGGCCTGCTGCGAGCCAGGCCATGCGTGCGACGTTTCGGTTGTCTTCGCCTGCGCCGTTTGCATTGCCGATGAGCACTTCGTCGACAGTGTGCGGGTCGATGTGTGTTTCATTAATGACGCCGCGGATGACCTCCGCGACCAGGTCGTCGGGTCGGATGTGCGCTAGCGCGCCGCCGTATCGGCCGGTGGGGGTGCGAAGGCCTGTGATGATGTAGGTGGTCATGAGTGTGCCTTTCGGGTGAATGCCGAGATTCCTGTTATTTCGCGGCCGACGAGTAGCGCGTGGACAGAGTCGGGGCCTTCGTAGGTGGATACGACTTCCATGTCTGTCATGTGGCGCGCGATGTGGTTGTCCAGCAGTAGACCGTTTCCGCCAAGCATGTCTCGGGCTTCGCGGGCAATGGCGAGGCCTTTGCGGCAGCAGGTCATCTTTGTCAGCGCTGCCATGGGGCCAGTGAATTCCCCGGCTTCTTGAAGTTCGGCCATGCGTAGGCAGAGTAGTTGCATGTGGGTGACGTCGGCGAGCATGGTGGCGAGCTTTTCTTGGATGAGTTGGTAGCTGGCCAGGGGTGCTCCGAACTGTTCTCGTTGCATAACGTAGTCGCGGGCTAGGTTGAAGCAGGCGATGCCGTGGCCGAGGGCTTCCCAGGATGCTCCCCCACGGGTGGCGGCGAGGACTTTGTTGACGTCTTTGAAAGAGTTGCAGTTGGCTAGTTTGTTGGATTCGGGGATGCGCACGTTGTCGAGGATGATATCACCTTGGAGGATTGCGCGTTTGCCGACTTTGCCGGTGATAACTGTGGCGTTATAGCCGGGGGTGTCTTTTTCTATGATGAAGCCCTTGACTTGGCCGTCGGCGGTGTCCCGGGCGAAGAGCACGACAATGTCGGCTGCGTGGCCGTTGCCGATCCATCGCTTGTGTCCGTTGATCACCCAGTGGCCGTCTTCTAACTGCGCGCTGGTTTCTAGTGAGACAGAGTCGGAGCCGTGGTCTGGTTCGGTGAGGGCGAAGGCGCCGGTCTTTTCCAGCTGAGCCATTGCGGGCAGCCATCGGCTGCGTTGTTCTTCACTGCCGAGCATGTAGATACTGCCCATGGCCAGGTTGGAGTGGACTCCGAGGAAGGTGTTGATGGAGCCGTCGATGCGTCCCATTTCGCGTGCCACGATGCCTACTTCGCGGCGGCTAAGCCCGGGGCATCCGTAGCCCTTGATGAAGGTTCCGATGATACCCAGTTCGCGTAGCCCGTCGAGCAGTTCGTACGGAAATTCAGCGCGTTCCCAGTAGTCATTGATGATGGGGAGGATGCGTTGTTCACCAAACTGACGGATGGTGTCGCGCAGGTGAATTTCGTGTTCGGTTAGTTGCTCGTCGAGTTTAAGGAAGTCCATCGGTGAGTCCTTTCACTGGGGTGGGCCGGCGGGTGTCGGGGTCGAGTGCGACGATGATTGTTGTGGCGAAGACTTTGACTTCCTGGTTTTGAACCAGTTCGTGGCTGACTTCATAGGAGGTGTTGCCTACCTTGCTGATCCAAGCGTATCTGTCGACGGGTTGTCCGTAGGTGAGCTCACCGTCATAGCGGACTTCGAGTGTCCGGACGACGCGTAGTCCGTCGGTGATGTCCTTGAGTGCCCGCACGCGTACTTCTTCTAACAGAGTGACGATGGTGGCATTGTTGACGTGGTGGTTTGCGTCTTGGTCGGACCAGCGCAGTTCGAGGGGTACGTGGATTTTCATGGGTTGTGTTGTCCTAGTGTGGGTGGTGCGTTGCGGTAGCTAACGGGGGTACGGCTGAAGGTTGCGGGGTTGCGTATCTGGGGGATGCCGTCGATGGTTGTCACGGGATCGAGCCCGAGTGCTTGGGCGTGTTGCACGCCTTCGGGCACGGTGAGGATGGGAGCGCATGGGGTCATTTCCACAGGTGATTGCGCCGCTTGTTTGGTTGACTAGTACGGACAATGCGGAGGTTAGTAGGTCGACTTCGATGTGTTGGCCTTGCCCGGAGCGCTCGCGTTCGTAGAGCGCTGCGCAGATGGCGGTGGCCATGTTGATGCCGGAATTGGCGGAGGAGTCGTGGATGGTGTTGCTTGGGGCTTTTCCAGCGCGTTGATTAACCGTTTTAATGTGTTGGCTAAGCAGGGCGGTTTTGTCCCTACTATCCGTACTATTGCGCTGGATTCGTGGACGATGTTGGTGTTGGTGGGTGCCGGAATGGGGGTTGCGGTGACGCTGGATTCGGTGGTCGATATTGTGACGGAGCCGAATGTGACGTTTGTGCCGCTTGCGGAGAGCAATCGCTTTATCGATTTACAGGTTATTTGGCGCACGGGCGACAATAACCCGGCTCTCCGCTCGGTACTTGAGGTGGTTGACGAGGTTTATCCTTCGTAGGCGTACCATCCGTGGCCGGTTTTCCTGCCGTATCGTCCTGCTTGGTAGAGCTTTGTGATTTCTGGATGTGGCAATGACGCCGCGTCGCCTGTCTGCTCGTATTCTGCCTGCCGGATGAGGTAAACAACGTCGATGCCAACCAGATCCATCAGTTGGAAGGGGCCCATGGGGTGGCGCAGCGCGGTGGTTGCTGCGGCGTCGATGTCTTCGAAGCTGGCGACGCCGTTGGTGTAGAGTTCCAGGGCTTCTTTTCTGAGCGCGTTGAGTAGTCGGTTGGCGACAAAGCCGGGGATTTCTTTTCGCACTTGGATCGGTTTTTTACCCATGCGTTCGGCTAGTTCAGTCACCGTTGCTCGGGTGGCTTCGCTAGTGCCGGGGTGGCAGACGATTTCAACGCATTCCATGACGAACGCGGGGTTGAAGAAGTGCATGTTGCAGACTTTGTCGGCCCGCGTGGTGGCGTCGGCGATGCGTGAGGACACGATGTTGGAGGAGTTGGTGACGAGGATGGTGTGTGGGGGTGCGATGGCGTCGAGTTCTGCGAACAGGGTGCGTTTGATGTCGATGTCTTCGATGGCTGCTTCGATGACGATGTCGGTGTGCGCGACGGCGCTATCGCGGTCGGTGGTAAAGGTCAGGTTTTCGAGTGCGTCGACTGTGCCTTTGCGTTCCATGCGCGCGTGGAGCTGTTGGCTGGCCCGGTCGAGGGCGTCTTGGCTTATGTCGGTGAGGGTGGTGGTGATGCCTGCTTGTGCGGCAACCATGGCGATTTGTGAGCCCATGGTTCCTGCGCCGATGACGGTGACGTGATTGATTGTGTTGTCCATGGTGGTGTCTTTTAGCGTCCGTTGAATTCTGGGTTGCGTTTTTCGGTGAATGCTGTGGTGCCTTCGTGTTTGTCTTCGGTTGCGTAGAGGATGGATTGTGCGAGGCGTTCGAGCAGCATGCCGGTCGCGTGGTCGCTTTTGTGCCCGTGGCGTAGTACTTCGCGGGCGAGTTGGATGGCGATGGGGCCTTTGCGTTGGATGCGTTCGGCGACTTTGTGTGCGGTGGGTAGGAGTTCTTCGGGGGCGACGCGGTAGGTGATTAGCCCTGCGGCTAGGGCTTCTTCGCTGTCTAGCCTTCGGCCTGTGAGGATCATGTCGGTGGCCAGTCCAAGGCCTATGATATTGACCATTCTTTGGGTTGCGCCGGCGGCTGGGATGATGCCGATGCCGGTTTCAGGGAGCGCGAATTGAGCATCGGTGGATCCGACGCGTATGTCGCAGGCTAGCGCGAGTTCTGCTCCCCCACCGAAGGCGTATCCGTTGATGGCTGCGATGGTGGGGATGGGGAAGGCCGCGAGTCTGTCGAGTGTGCGTTGGAGCAGTGGGTTGAGCCCTTCCAGGGGTGTGCGTGTGGCTAGTTCTCCGATGTCGGCGCCGGCGACGAAGGACTTGCCTGCGCCGGTGAGGATCATGGCCGTGGTGTCACTGACTTCAATTGCGTCGAGCGTTGTGGACAGTTGGGTGATGACGTCGCGGTTCATGGCGTTGTAGGCGTCGGGACGGTTGATGGTCACGACGGCTGTGTGGCCGTGTTGTTCGTGGAGTACGTGGTCGTTGGGGTTCATGCGAGTGTCCTTTTGATTTTGGTCAGTGCGAGCACGGCGATGATGGCGGCGACGCCCATGGCGCTGATGCTCCACTGGGGTAGGAAGACGGCTGCTCCTGCGAGTCCCAGGATGATTCTTAGGGGCCAGTTGAGGGTGGTTTCGACGCCTTGGAGGTAGCCGGAGAACATTGCGCTGAGGGCGAATACTGCGATGAATGAGGTCAGTGCTGCTACGGCGATGTGGATGGTGTCTGCTTGTGCGACTAGCGCTGGGTTGAGCACGAATGCGAAAGGTACGAGATATTTGACGGCGCCGAACTTCATGGCTTCGAAGCAGGTTTCCATGGCTGTTGCTTTGGAGATGCCTGCGGCGGCGAAGGCTGCCAATCCGACCGGTGGGGTGATGTAGGAGACGCTGGCCCAGTAGATGACGAAGAGGTGTGCGGCGATGGGGTTGACGTCCAGTGCAGTCAGTGCTGGCACCATGACGATGGCGAGAAAGACGTAGGATGCGGAGATGGTCAGTCCGGTGCCGAGGATGAAGCATGCGATGGCGCCGGAGATGAGGATGAGTAGGGCGTTGTCACCGGCAAGCGCTACCAGGTCGCGGGATAGAGATAGGGCGACACCGGTGGCTGTGAGTCCTCCGAGGATGAGTCCGACGCCGGCGATGATGCCCATGATTTGGGCGATCGTTTTTCCTGCGTCGACGATCAAGTCCCCTAGTTCTTTTGCGCGGAAGTGGATGCTTGGTTTCACAAAGGCGATCAGTAGCAGTGCGGCGATCACCCAGAAGGGTACTTGTGCTTCTGCGGGTGCTGTGAGCAGCAGGACTGTCAGCAGGGCGATGGCGAGGATGTAGGGCCAGCCGTCGCGCAGCGTTGCGAAGAAGTTCGGCAGACTGTTCCGATCCTGTCCGTGGATGTGGTAGCGGGCGGAGTAGCCGTCGATCTGCATGAAGATGCCGAAGTAGTAGAGGAATGCTGGGATCGATGCTGCAATGAGGATGTCGGTGTAGGGCACGCCGACGAAGGAGACCATGAGGAAGGCTGCCGCGCCCATGATCGGTGGGGTGACGGATCCGCCGGAGGATGCGGTCGCTTCGATGGCTCCGGCGGTCTTTTTGGAGAAGCCGGATTTGATCATGGTGGGGATGGTCATGGGCCCCGTGGTGAGTACGTTGGATACGGCCGATCCGCTCATCATGCCCATCGCCGCGGAGGAGGCGACGGAAACTTTCGCGGCACCCCCTCGGTAGCGTCCGAACAGCGAGTTAGCGAGTTGTGTGAAAAACTCTGCACCGCCTGTGTGTTGGAGGGTGACGCCGAACAGCAGGAAGCCTACGAGTATTGACGCCGCGGTGTTGAAGGGTAGGCCGAAGATGGATTCGGTTCCCATGACGTGCACCTGTGCTAGAACGCGTGGATCGTATTGGATGCCTTGGAGGAAGGCAACGGGGATGAGCCCTGCGATCATGGGGTAGGCCGAGATAGCCATGGCGAGTATGGCGACGATTTTTCCTGCGGTGCGCCGTAGCATTTCGCCGACGAGTAGCCAGTAGATGATGGATATCCATGTGGCGTAGGTGGGCGCGACCATGGACCAGCCGAATACGGAGATGTCGTTGCCGTGGTAGGCCAGCCAGATGGATAGGCCGAAGGTGATGGCCGCCAGGATATATTCGATGATGCCCGGGGACTTCCGTAGAAAGACGATGGGCAAAAAGCACGCCGCAACCAGATAAAGGAAGGAATTGGTGGCGAGCGCTAGGCCGAAGAGGTTGAGGAAGAACACTTGGTTGATGACCAGCAGGGTGCCGGCCAGGGTGAGTGCTCCGATGATGCGGTTCATGGTTCCACCACCTCTGGCAGCCGCGGAAGGTTGTCTTTTTTGTATTTCTTCCACTCGGCGGCAGGGTTTTTGATGTGTTTGTGTTCTTCAAGGAAGTCCGGCCAGGCGGCGTGCATGAGTTTTTCGCGCTCGAGGAGTGCATCGTTGCGGGCCTGGAGGCTGTCATTCCATCGGCCGTGTTCTTTGAGGAAGCGTACGGTCCCGGGGTGAAATGGGATCACTAGCGGGGTGAGCAAGATGTTGTCGAGGGCGAAGCGTTGGGCATCGGGTGTGGTGCCGACGAAACTGTCAAAGTTGTCGTGGAGTGTCTTGAGCATGGTGTAGACCCTGTCCTCGGGGAAGGCCGCCAGCGTGGCAAGCACGATGGAGTATTGGAACGTCCAGGCTTCTTCGCCTTCGGCGAGGCCCGCGGCGTCATGCGTTGGTCCGGGCCGCATCATGGGCGCTAGTGATTCCCAGGTGGAGTACTGTTCTTTGCTTCCGCCTCCGACGTTGATCCAACGTATGGGGTGGGTGGAGGCCAGTTCGCTGATAGGCGCGCCGACGACGTTTTGGTACATGACGTCGATGTGGCCGGCTTTGATGGCGGCTGCTTGTTCGGAGTAGGCGATGTCGACGAAAGTGACGTCGTCGGGGGTGAGTCCGCCGAAGTTGAGCAGCGCTTCGATTTTCCGGTTGGTTGATACTGCCGCAAGGATGCGAGGAACGCGGCGCCCTTTGAGGTCTGCGGCTGTTTCGATCCCGGAGTCTTTGAGGGTGAGTACGCCGTAGTTTCCGGGCGGTGTCCAGATTTGTCGGATTGCTTGCGGCCCCCACGCTGCGGATGCGTATTCGTCGTCACCTTCGAAGGCGTAGTAAGTTTCGTCGGCTGCGCGCGATAGTTGTGCGGTGCCGTTGATCAGTGGGGCGATGCGTCCGATGGAGGTGTCGGACGTCATCAGGCGCACTTGTGTGCCATGGTGGGTGGTGAAGATGTTGGCAAAGGATGCTAGGTCGTTGTAGGTTCCGGTGCCGGCTTTGTAGGTCGAAAATACTAGCTGGTCTGTGGGGGCGCGGCTGCAGGAGTCTAGTAGTGCGCTAGCTCCGAGGGCTACCACTGCGGTGAGGAAGCTGCGTCGGCTGATGATTGTCGTGTTCATGGTGCCATTCTTAACGCCTCGGAACGTTTTTGTGTTCTGGGTTACTACATTAATTCTTGTGAGGCATCAATAGAGGTATTTTAAGTCATTAATCGGATCATTCACCGAGAGGTGGTGTGAGAGTCGCTACATTCAGGGACACAGCACTAAACATCACCTATTGTTTCCGCCCAAGGAGGTTTCCATGTCAACACCAACGTCCCCCCTACCGACCTGATCAACTTCGAAGGTCTGCTCAGTGAGGACGAACGCGCGGTAGCCGAACGCGTGCGAGCCTTCGTCCGGCGTGAAATCAAACCCAACGTTGGCCGGTGGTTCGAAAACGCAGAGCTGCCCACCGAAATTTTCTCCAAGCTAGCCTCCGAGGGACTGTTTGGCATGCACCTCAAGGGCTATGGCTGCGCTGGCCTGTCGGCGCCCCGGTACGGTCTGGCCATGCAAGAACTAGAGGCCGGCGATTCCGGCATCCGCACTGTGGCCTCGACGCAGGGTTCCCTGGCTCTACAAGCACGGCTCGGAGCAGCAGAAACAAAAGTGGCTGCCCCCGATGGCACGCGGCGAAGGCAAGGGCGAGGAGGTCCGTGGTTTCATCGTGCCGACAGATTCAGACGGCTTTGTCGCCACCGCCATCGAGCATAAGTTGTCGATACGTGCGTCAATCCAGTGCGATATTTCCCTTGATGACGTCGCGGTAGGCGCTGATGCACTGTTGCCCAACAATCCAAGGCTGCGCGGCCCCTTCAGGTGCTTGAACGAGGCACGATTAGGTATCAGCTTTGGCGCGTTGGGGGCTGCGCGTAATTCTTTGGAAAAGGCCTTGACCTACGCGACTGAGCGTCACCAGTTTGATCAGCCCATCGCCAGCTACCAGCTGACGCAGGAAAAGCTCGCGAATATGACGCTTGAGTTGAATAAAGGCCAGCTGTTGCCCTTTAGTTCCCACGTGGCGCTGCTCTGTGTTTGTTGGTCTGCGGCATTACTGGCGGCGCAGGGGATGCAGATGGGGGTGAATCTGTCGGTATTGACTTCCCCCGGTGGTAACTCGCTGATCTCCACGGTTCAGGCGTTTCGCTTTATTGGTGTGGCGTTGTACCCGTTGATTTTTGTGCCTGTGTATGACGCGCATCCGCTTGGTGCTTTTGTTATCTGCTGTGCGGCTTTAAGTCTTATTATACTAATGCAGGTGAAGGTGAAGCCATGAAGTTATGTTCTCGCGCGGATGCGCTTGAGGGGATTAATGACGGCGCGACGATCGCTGTGGGCGGTTTTGGTCTCTGCGGCAATCCAACGGAGCTGATTGAGGACTTGATCGCCCGGGGTTGCACGCGTTTGACGATTATTTCGAACAATCTGGGTGCGCAGGGGGTGGGCTTGGGCAGGTTGCTTGCTCTTGGCCGGGTGGAGCGCTCTATAGGTTCCTATATCGGCTCGAATAAGGAGTACGAGCAGATGTACTTGGATGGGAGGTTGTGTGTCGAGTTCACTCCGCAGGGCACGTTGGCAGAGCGTATGCGTGCGGCGGGTGCGGGTATTCCGGCGTTTTTCACCAAGGCTGGCGTAGGTACTGTGTTGGAGACCGGGGGGTTGCCTTATCGCTATGGCCCGGATGGTGCTGTGCTGGAGGCCAGTGAGCCGAAGGAAGTCCGTGAGTTTGATGGCCAGCGTTACCTGTTGGAAACGGCGTTGCATGCGGATTTCGCTTTGGTCCAGGCACATAGTGCGGATGTTTTCGGCAATGTGCACTTCCGTTACACTGCGCAGAATTTTAATCCGGAGGCGGCTATGTGCGCGAAGGTGAGCATTGTGCAGGCGCACACGGTGGTTGATGAGTTACCGCCGGAGTTGATTGATTTGCCGGGTATTTATATCGACCGTGTGGTGGAGGTGCCTGATGGGGTGGACTAGGCAACACATGGCGGAGCGTGTGGCTGCTGAGCTGTTTGATGGCCAGTATGTGAACTTGGGTATTGGTATGCCGACGTTGATTCCGGGTGCATTGCCTGCGGGTCGTCGCATCGTTCTGCATTCTGAAAATGGCGTGTTGGGGGTTGGCCCTCGCCCCGCAGTGGGATGTGAGGATGAAGACCTTATTGATGCCGGAAAGGCGCCTATCACTGCTGCTAAAGGGGCGTCATTTTTCTCTTCATCGGTGTCCTTTGGGATGATTCGCTCCCAGCGTATTGACGTCGCGGTGTTGGGCGGTTTGCAAGTTTCTGCCGGTGGTGATTTGGCGAATTGGTGTGTGCCGGGCCGCGCTGCCAAGGGGATTGGTGGGGCCATGGACTTGGTGCATGGTGCCAAGCGAGTCATTGTGATGATGACTCATTGCACGGTGGATGGGCAACCGAAGTTGGTTGAGCAGTGTTCGCTCCCACTTACGGGTGCGGGTTGTGTGGACATGGTGGTGACAGATCTGGGTGTCTTTGCCATCGACGGTGGCCTGAAGCTTGTGGAGTTAGCCCCAGGTGAGACCATCGAGTCGGTGGCTGCGGTGACGGGTTGTGAGTTTAGCCGTCTGTGAGTTCGACGCTCCAGGTGGGTTTGTCCTCTGTGGTGAAGAACGTCGGGTTGTAGGTGAAGCTGTAGACACCGTTGTGGCCGGAGGCTTCGTAGCACATGTTGAATGTTTTGGTGCTTCCGGGTGCAAGGGCTACGTCCTGGAGGGCGTTGTGGGCCCGGATGGGGGTGCTGGAGACATGAGCTGTGCACCAGGTTGGCCCATTGGGGGCTGCCAACCAGGTTCTCCCGCTGGCGGTTGCCAGCCGGGCTGGCCTGCCGGGGGCTGCCAGCCCGGCTGTTGTGGTGACTCGAATGGATTCGTCATGGGCTTAGCTTATGTGCGGGTGGGTGCGGCTTCTCCTCCGGGCGGGGTTAGGCTCCGGTGGGCGGATGTGCGCCTTTCATGGCGCGTGCGGCTGCGGCTTCGATGGGATCGACCTCGGGCAGAATGGTCTGCTCGGGGATGACGCGTTTGTCCAGGGGGCGTAGTGCCATGTAGAGAACCGTGGTGGCGACTAGGCCGACAATCCAGGAGATGTCGGTGTCACCGATGTGTGCGACCAGGGGGCCGGTGTAGAAGCTGGTTGCGACGAAGGGCATTTGGATAAGGACGCCAACGACGAAGGCAACGAGCGCTGCCCAGTTCCACTTGCCGTAGCGGCCGTTGGGATCAGACAGCGCGGGCACGTCGTAGCGTTCCTTGGATACCCAGTAGTAGTCGGCAAGGTTGATTGCTGACCAGGGGATGAAGAAGGTCAGCAGGAACAGCAGGAAGGAGCTGAAGGCGTCGAGGAATTGGGCGGTTCCCCATACGGCTAGGCCCATGCTAGCTGCGGCCATGCAGAAGATTGCGATGAGTCGCTGGGTGGGGGTGACTTCTGCGCGTGCTCGGAAACCAGAATAAGCAGTGGTCATACACATGAATCCGCCGTAAATGTTGAGCACGTTGATGGTGAGTTTACCGACGGCGATCGAGAGGTAGATCAGCGCGGCGACTACACCTGCGGATCCTAGGCCGACGAAGGTTTCTACTTCGTGTCCGCGGAAGCTCTCCCCTGCCCATGCTGCGGTGAAGACGCCCAGGCTCATAGAGATGGTGGAGCTGATGACGGTTCCTGCGAGGGTAGCTCCAAAGATGTGGGAGGTTTTAATGTCCGCCGGCAGGTAGCGAGAGTAGTCAGCGACGTAGGGGCCGTAAGCAATCTGCCAGGAGGCCGCGAGTGCGATGGCGAAGAGGAACTGCGGCAGGTCGAAGTGTTTGATGGCTAGTAGCGCCGGCACATCGGCAACCATGAATAGGCGAACGATGAGGTACAGGAAGGCGACTGTGCTGACGAGGCTGACCCATCGGCCGAGTTTGTGGATGACGTTGTATCCGAAGACTGCGCACACGGTCGATACTGCGCCGAAGATGATGACGCCGCTCCATTGCGGTCCATCATAAAGTTCCGCGACTGCTTGGCCTGCGAGCACTGTGCCGGATGCGGAGAATCCCAGGTACATGAAGATGATGAGGATCAGTGGCAATGCTGCGCCATAGACGCCAAATTGGGCGCGGGAGGAGATCATCTGGGGTAGGCCGAGGCGCGGCCCTTGTGCGGAGTGCAGGGCCATGACGACGCCGCCGGCGATCTGTCCGATGAATAAGCCGATCAGGGACCAAAACACGTCGCCGCCGAAGACGAAGGCCAGCGCTCCGGTGACTAGTGCGGTGATCTGGAGGTTTGCGCCTACCCAGAGGGTGAATTGGTTCCAGGCGCTGCCGTGGCGTTCCTCAAGTGGGACGAATCCGACTGACCTGCGTTCGATGGTGGGTTGGGCCATGGGTGATCCTTAATAAATGATCGGTAGATACTCTAACGATCATTTAGATTACCTTTAGCGTTTTATCCGAGGATGCCCGGTCCCATGGTTGCTTTGAGATCGCCCATGAGAGACCCTGATCGGTCAACCCGCAAGTGTTCTCCGAGAACCATAATGGTGGAGTTTTCGCCATCGACCAGATTGAGGTAGACGTCAGAGTCACCGGGGTTGGCCACCAAAACCTCCTTGAGTTTGGCGATATTGCTCATGCTGCACTGGTCGGTGCGCATGGTCAGACGCAGAGGTACTCCCCCGCCGGCAACGCCCAGATCAGGCATCTTCATGTCGTCACAGAACAGGCTCATGCGGTCCTCGCGGATCGATACGTGGGCCTTGGCAAGCACGATGTTGTCTTCGGCGATCATAGATCCGACCAGTGCATAGACCTTGTTGAACACCAACAACTCGACGCTGGCGCCGTTGTGGTCTTCCAGGGTGACAATGGCCCAGGGGGAGCCATCTTTTTTACTGAAGCGTCGGTCGACACCGCTGATAATGCCGCCGATGGTGACCTCTTGTCCGTGTCGGAGTTCACCACCCAAGATGGTGGTCAGCGGTGTATCAGTCTGTGCAGCAAGGGCCTCGTCGAACCCATCCAGCGGGTGCCCGGAGACGTAGAGGCCGAGCATTTCACGTTCCAACGCGAGCTCGTGTTTGCGCTCCCAATTATCCTCCGGAACAGAAATTGCGAACACGGAGGACGACGCGGCGTCCTCACCCGACAGGCTCGCAAACAAGTCGAACTGCCCCTTATCGGCGGCCTTCTTGGTGGTGATCACGGAATCGATGGCGTCTTCATGAATGAGCATGAGGCCCTTGCGGGTGTGCCCCATGGAGTCGAAGGCACCCGCTTTGATCAGCGACTCAGTCACACGCTTGGAACACGGCAGCGTATCGATCTTCTCGAGGTAGTCCGAGAAGTCCGTGAACGGGCCTTTTTCATCGCGGGTTTTGACGATGGAGGCCACGACGTCCTCACCAACGTTGCGGACGGCACCCAGGCCGAAACGAATGTCTTCTCCCACTGATTGGAAGGTCAGAGCAGATTCGTTGACGTCCGGCGACAGCACATGGATACCCAGGTGGCGGCAATCAGACAGGTAGATAGCCGATTTGTCCTTCTTGTCTGCCACACTTGTGAGCAGTGCCGCCATGTACTCGGCTGTGTAGTTGGCTTTGAGGTAGGCGGTCCAGAAACTGACCAATCCGTACCCTGCGGCGTGTGACTTGTTGAACGCGTAGGAAGCAAAGGGCTCGATGGTGTCCCAGAGTGCTTTAATCGCGGCGTCGGAAAAGCCGTTGGACTTCATGCCCGCTTCGAAAGTGATGAACTCTTTGGCGAGCACCTCGGGCTTCTTTTTACCCATGGCTTTGCGGAAACCATCTGCCTGGCCGGCCGTGTAGTTGGCGACTTTTTGGGAGATACGCATGATCTGCTCTTGGTAGACGATCAGACCGTAGGTATCGGCGAGGATCTCCTGCAGAGGCTCTTCCAGTTCCGGGTGGATGGGGGTGATTTCTTCACGCCCATTCTTGCGGTCGGCATAGGCCCAGTGAGCACCCATGCCCATGGGACCGGGGCGGTACAGCGCCAACGCGGCGACGATGTCGTCAAAGCCGGTGGGTTCCATGCGTTTGAGCAGTTCGCGCATGCCGCCGGAGTCCAACTGGAAGACGCCAAGGGTGTCACCACGCGCAAGGAGTTTGTAGGCTTCTTCGTCATCGGTGGTCAAGGCTTCGAGGTCAAGGTCGAAACCACGGTTGGATTTAATGTTGTCGATGCAGTCGCCGATGACCGTGAGGTTACGCAGCCCCAGGAAGTCCATCTTCAGGAGGCCAATTTCTTCGCATGCCGGGTAAGGCCAGCCGGTGATCAGCGCGCCATCTTGGGCACGCTTCCACATAGGGATGCAGTCCAGCAGCGGGACGGAAGCCATAATGACGGCGCAGGCGTGCACGCCTGCTTGGCGAACGACGCCTTCAAGGCCTCGAGCGGTGTCGTAGATCTTTTTGACATCCGGGTCAGTTTCAATCAAGGTGCGGACTTCACCGGCTTCGCCATAACGAGGGTGCTCGGGGTCCATAATGCCCGATAGGGGGATGTCCTTGGCCATGATCGCCGGAGGCAGCGCTTTGGTGATGCGGTCGGCGATTTGGTAGCCGGGCTGACCAAACTGCACGCGGGCTGAGTCTTTAATGGCTTGCTTGGTCTTGACGGTGCCGAAGGTGATGACCTGGGCGACTTTGTCTTCACCCCAGTTGTCGGCGGCGTAGCGGATCATTTCTCCGCGGCGTCGATCGTCGAAGTCGATATCAATATCGGGTGCGGACGGGCGCTCCGGGTTGAGGAAGCGCTCGAACAGCAGGCCGTGCTCGATGGGGTCGATGTTAGTGATAGTCAATGCGTAGGCAACAAGCGCGCCCGCAGCGGATCCACGCCCGGGACCTACGCGGATACCGATGGAGCGGGCGTGCTTAATCAAGTCGGCGACGATGAGGAAGTAGGACGGGTAGCCCTTCATGTCGATGACTTCGATTTCGTACTTCGCCCGATCTACGTATTCTTGCGGCACTTGGCCACCGTCGAAGCGATCCTTAAGCCCCTCCATCACCTGGTGGGTGAGCCAACTGGTGGGTGTATGCCTATCTGGAACGTCGGCGATTGGCATGCGATCGTGGGTGTGTGGTTCCCAGATTTCACCATAATCTTGGACGCGTTCGGCAATCAGCAGCGTGTTGTCACAAGCACCAGGAACCATGTTGTCCCAGGTAACGCGCATTTCTTCCGCCGACTTGATGTAGTAGCCGTCGCCGTCGAATTTGAAACGATCGGGGTCAGCCAAGGTTTTACCGGTCTGAACACACAGCATGGCCTCATGGGCTTCAGCTTGGCTTTTGAGCACATAGTGACAGTCGTTGGTCACCAGTGGCGGCAAATCCAGCTTGCGACCAATCTCCAGCAGCTCGCTGCGGACTCGATTCTCGATGTCCAGCCCGTGGTCCATCAACTCAAGGAAGTAATTTTCCTTGCCGTAAATATCCTGCCACATGGCTGCGGCTTCGAGTGCTTCATCGAATTGCCCAAGGCGCAAACGGGTCTGCACGTCGCCGGAAGGGCAGCCAGTGGTAGCGATAATGCCGGTGGCGTTTTCGGCGATAAGTTCCGCGTCCATGCGGGGCCATTTGCCCAACTGGCCTTCGTAGGATGCCATGGATGACAGGTAGAACAGATTGCGCAGCCCTGTAGCCGTTTCTGCCAGCATCGTTTGGTGTAGGTACGCGCCGGATGCGGACACGTCGTCAGATTTTTGGTGGGGTTCACCCCACCGCACGCGCTGTTTGTTGAAACGCGATTCTGGTGCCAGGTAGGCCTCGATACCAATGATGGGTTTAATGCCCGCATCGACCATCTTGCGGTAGAAGGCATCAGAGCCGAACATGTTGCCGTGGTCGGTCATGCCGACGGCGGGCATACCTTGGCGTTTAACCTCCTCGGCTAGAAGATCCACCTTCGCCATTCCATCGAGCATGGAGTACTCGGTGTGGTTGTGGAGATGCACGAAGGAGGATTTACTCATGCGGCTTATTCTACGGGCCGCGTCAAACCTAGGTTTTCAAAGATTTCAGCGAGCACCCGTGCGCACTCTTTCACCTGCTCATCGGAGTGCGTGGCCATCACGGTGAGCCTCAAAATGGCCTGTCCGCGAGGCACCGTGGGGTATCGGATCGCGGGCGCTTGGATTCCTCGGTCTTGTAATGCTGCGGCTGCCTCGACGGCAAGGAGCTCATCGCCCACGTGAACGGGAATGATTGCTGACTGTTCCAAACCAGCCACCCCAACACCGGCTGCCCGCAGCAGTTCACGTAGCAACCGTGCGCGGGACTGCAGGCGCGATACCAACGCGGCGTCAACACGCGAGAGGGCCGCGTCAACTGCCGCGATCACCATGGGGCTGTTGCTGGTAGAAAACACATAGCTGCGTGCTTGATTGCGCAGCAGGGTGGCGACTTCCGGCCCACAACAGGCGTAACCGCCTTCCCCTCCGAGGGCTTTGCTGGCGGTGCCGACCAGCACGTCTGGCCAGGCGCCCTGGAGCTCACACGTGCCCCTACCTGTTGGACCAAGGGTGCCGACGCCGTGGGCATCATCGACATAGGACCACGCGCCGTAGCTGCGTGCTAGCTCGACGATACGGGGAACATCAGCGCAGGTGCCATGCATGCTGAACAACCCGTCGCTGATCACCAAGGCATGTGGCCGGGTGCGGGTGGCCAGCTGCGCTTCCAGGTCGTCATAGTCACAGTGTTTAAAAACGCGCACCCGGGCGCGTGCGATGCGGGCGCCGTCGATGATGCTGGCGTGGTTGTACTGGTCGGAGAAAATTTCAAAGTCGTCGCCGCGTTTGCCGACGATTGCAGAGATAGTCGACAGGTTGGCCTGGTAGCCGGTGGCGAAAAACACCGCTGCCGGATAGTTGAAAAAGCCGGCTAGGTGCGCTTCCAACTGCCTGTGAGCGTCTAGCGTGCCGGTGGTCAAGCGTGACCCACCGGAGCCTACGCCGAGTGTGCGTGCGGCGTTGATCGCGGCGTCAATAACTATGGGGTCTTCGGCGAGGCCCAGGTAGTTTGAGCTGGAAAATAGTAGGCGTTGGGCACCGTCGACTTCTGCGGTGGGGGTTTGGCCCGTGGAAAAGTGGCGTTCGAAGCGTGCGAGGCCTTGCGCGGCCCAGTCGGTGTTGCGTGTGGCGGCGTCGGCTTCGAGGCTGGTGTGGGAATGGGGGCTGGGTGCTGCTTTCACGGGCTTATTGTAGCCCGCAATTGAACGCTATTTATACGCTGCCCACTCCCCGCCGCCTGCTATGGTCTAGCCATGTTGTACGCGATCTTGGCTTACCTTCTGTGGGGTGCGTTCCCGGCGTTCTTTCCCCTGCTGGAGCCCGCAAGTCCGATGGAGATCCTGGCCCATCGCATTATTTGGACAGCCGTTTTTCTAGCAGGGTTGATCACAGTGACCCGCAAGTGGTCGGAGCTACGGAAAGCCGATCGAACACAGTGGTTGCTGATCGCGTCGGCTGCCGTGTTGATCGCCGCAAACTGGGGCGTGTACATCCTGGCGGTAAATTCCGGGCACGTGAATGAGGCCGCGTTGGGTTACTTCATTAATCCGCTGGTGGCGGTTGCACTGGGTGTTGTGTTTTATTCGGAACGTTTGAGCTTCCTGCAGAAAATCTCCATTGGTCTGGCTGCCGGGGCTGTGGTGTTGCTGATGGTGTTGGGCGGCCAGCCGCCAGTGTTGGGCTTGGTGTTGGCCTTTACTTTTGGTTTTTATGGGTTGATGAAAAAGCGGGTGTTGCTTAGCCCGATTGCCTCGCTGACGGCGGAGACTTTTGTGCTTTTTCCTGTGGCGTTGGGGTATGTTTTGCTCACTCCGTCAACGTTTTCTTCCCATGGGCCAGGCCATGCTGCGTTGATGGTCAGTACTGGGATTGTTACTGCGGTGCCGTTGTTGTTGTTTGGCAAGGCGGCGAAGTTGGTGCCGTTGTCGGCGATTGGAATGGTTCAGTATTTGACGCCGTCAATGCAGATGCTGTGGGCGGTGTTCGTTGTGCATGAACACATTAGCCATGCCCGGTGGGTTGGTTTTTGCATTATTTGGACGGCGGTGGTGATTTACTTGGTGGATTCGAGCATCCGCACCCCGAGGCGCCCCCAGGATGCGTCGATAGGCGCACTGTCCACAACCGCTACGGACGGGTCGGAGGCTAAAGACTCCAGGTGATCTTTGTCTTCATACACAATGACGCCGCGTAGGGCCCGGGCGTCCATTCCGCGTGCGCGTGCGGCACTGAGGTAGCGTTCGAAGACGTCGCGGCGTCGGTTATCCCCTGTGGGTTCAGGTAGTGGGATGGCGGGTTGGCCGTCGATGAGCATGGCGTTGACACGGCGGATGCCGTGGCGCTCTAGGAGTTCGCCGGCATCACGGTCGACGAGGGGGTGGGTGAATGTGATGAGCGCGAAGGTGCGTTGACCATCGGGGAGGTCTTTCCAACTGTCGGAGACCCTATTGGCGTACTCATCGAGAGACTCGCCGGTGTCGGGGCCGAGGCTGTCGCCGTTGATGGCCATGGGTTTGGCGGTGCGGTCGGAATAGCTGGCGGCGACGACTGCGACGAGCATGGCGACGAGGCAGCCTGCGGATACCCATTGTTTCCAGTTGCTCATGCGCGCAACACATCCACGGCGTGCTGAAGGTCTGCTGGGTAGGGGGATTCGAAGGTCACCCAGCGGCCGTCACCGGGGTGCGCGAAGCCGAGGAATACGGCGTGCAGCCATTGGCGGTCGAGCCCGAGGCGCGCGTTGAGTTTGGGGTCGGAGCCGTACATGGGGTCACCGCAGCAGGGGTGGTGGAGTGCGGAAAAGTGGACGCGGATTTGGTGGGTGCGGCCGGTTTCCAGGTGGATTTTTAGCAGGGTGGCTTCGCGGAAAGCTTCGATTGTTTCGTAGTGGGTGACGGAGTGTTTGCCGTCGGTGGTTACGGCGAAGCGCCAGCCTGCGGAAGGGTGCCGCCCGATGGGGGCTTCGATAGTTCCGGTCAGTGGGTCGGGATGCCCTTGGACGAGCGCGTGGTAGGTCTTTTCGGGGGTGCGGTCGCGGAAGGCTCGCTTGAGCTGGGTGTAGGCGCGCTCAGATGCGGCAACAACCATCACGCCGGAGGTGCCGACGTCGAGTCGCTGGACGATGCCTTGACGCTCTGGAGGGCCGGAGGTGGACACCCGAAAGCCCGCAGCAGCCAGTCCCCCCACCACGGTGGGTCCTTCCCATCCGACTGTGGGGTGGGCGGCGACGCCGACGGGCTTATCGACGACGATGATGTCCTCGTCGGAGTAGATGATGTCCATGCCTTCAACGGGTTCGACCTTGGGCATGACTTTTTTGGGCTCTGGCAGGCTGACTTCGAGCAGGCCGTCAGCCGAGAGGCGGTCTGATTTGCCGACCTCTACCCCATCGACGGTGATTTGTCCGGACTGCGCCAGGTCTGCTGCTGCGGTGCGGGAGATTCCGCACAGTTTCGATACCGCGGCGTCAACACGCATTCCGTCGAGGCCTTCGGGGATGGGCAGGGTTCTGATTTGGCTCATTTTGCCTCCATGATGCTTCGAAGGACGATCAGTGCGACGCCGATGGTGATGGCGGAATCGGCAAGGTTGAATACGGCGAAACTGCCGATGGAAATGAAGTCGACGACGTGGCCGATGAAGAATCCGGGCGCTCGGAAGAGGCGGTCTATGACGTTGCCCAGCGCCCCACCGGCGATGAGTGCTAGGCCAAGGCCAGCGATGGCATCGGGTCGGCCGAAGATGCGGGAAACTTTACCCCGGATGATGACGATGGTGATGCCGATGCCGAAGAACAATTGGATAGCGGTGAACACAGGGGTGAGGTTTTCGCCCATGGAAAACGCCGCCCCGGAGTTGAACAGTAGGTAGAAACGGAACCAGTCGCCTATAAGGTACAGGGGTTGGCCTGGTTCTAAGGTGGCGAGCACTGCTGCTTTGCTGAGCTGGTCAGCGGCGACGACTGCTGCGGTGGCGGCGAGCAGGCTTCGGGTGTACGGCCGGGTGCTATTCACAGCGTTTCCTGTGTCATTCACGCCCCATATCATTACACACCGGTAGCCTAAAACCCATGAGTTACCCGCGTATTGCTGCCGCTGTGTGTGCGTGTTTGCTGCTTGTTGGTTGTGCTGATGGTGATTCCTCGGGCACTGATGGGCAGGATCAGGCGTTGGATAATGTGGTGGGGGCGACTATTGATCAGCCGCGTGTGACGCTGAAGGAGCCTGGTCAGAATCCGAAGGTTGTGCGGTTTGACGGCGCGAACGTGGATACGTCGCGGGTGTTGGTGACTGCAACGGCTTTTGCGCAGGAGGTTGGTGGGGACCCTTCGCTGCCCGCACCGGATTCTGGTGAGCGGGAGTTGAAGGTCAACCGCGAGAGGCAGGTGCTGCATTTTGTGATGCCTGATGGTTTCCGCGCAACGTGGATGGATGTCGATGACACTGGGCGTTATTCTGCGGTGGCGTTTCGTGCGCCGGAGGATGCGCCGGATGAGCAGCGTGTGGCCGATGAAAAGGCGATGAAGTTATTGATGGCTGTGCCTGTGATTCTGCCGACGGATGCTGTGGGTGTGGGTGGTTCTTGGTCGGTGGATTCGCGTGTTGCTGGGGATTCAACGTTGTTGCAGACGACGACGTATACGGTGACGGCGATGGACGATGAGGGAATGGATGTTGACGTCGCGGTGGTTCAGCGTCCTGCGGTGACGTCGGTTGGCGACGAGTTGGATGTGTTGGATTCTTCTAGCGAGTCGTCGGGCAGTATGCGTATTGATTTTGCCCAACCAGTTCCGAGATGGATGAGCGTGGATGTCTCGACGCGGGTGGTCTATGGCAAGCGTGGGGCTGATGATAAATTGAATGTTGTGCAGGATATGACAACGCACGTGGGGCTTAAGTAGTTGACAAAAATAAACGCCCAGGGTTATTCACCCTGAGCGTTTATTTGTCGTTGTGAAGGTTTATTGTTGTGCTTCGCCTTCGGCGGGAGCTTCCATTCCTTCTGCGGGTGCGGCAGGGGCGGCGTCATTGCCGTCGGTGCACATGGCAGGGACCTGCTCTGGGGGCACAACGTTGGTGATCAGCATGCAGGCCCACTTGGTGGATAGTTTCCAGGTGCCGTCTTCGTAGACGAATTCGACGTCCTTGACGTTTTGTTCGGGGCGGTCCGGCAGGGTGAAGGTGACCAGTGCCAGTGCGGAGTTGGGGCTGTAGCCTTCCATGACTGGGTCTTCTACGCGGAATTCTGCGCCGGATTCTTCCTTGGCACGGACCATGGTGTCGAACAGTTCGGGGGCTTGCTCGCCGCCTTGGATGGCCTGTGCTTTTTCTTCGTTGGGTACGGCCGGGTCGACGACGCGGGCGAGAACTTCGTTGAGTTCTGCGGCGGTCGGGAGGTCTTGTTGGGTCGCAGTCGTGGACTGTGCGGTGGTGCTGCTGCGGGTGGTGTCAGCGGCTTTGTCCCCGTTGCTGGAGCAGGCTGCGACGCTCAGCATGGTGGCGGCTGCGGCTGCGATAGCTATTAGTTTGCGAGTCTTCATGGGTGACTATGTTACCTGAGGCGCTCGGGTGTGGCACTCTGGATAGCATGAAGAAAATCGTGGTGTTGACTACTGGCGGAACTATTGCGTGCACGACTTCCCCGGAGGGCGTGCTGTTGCCGACGGTATCGGGGCGAGATCTGATTGCGCCGGTGGCGGCCCGTTTTGGGGAGGATTTTTCTTTTGATGTTCGGGAGTTGAATCGTCTGGATTCTGCGGCGATGACGTTTGCGGATGTTGATGAGATTGTTGGGGAAATTCACAGGGTTTTCGAAGATCCGTCTGTGACGGGCATTGTGGTCACTCATGGTACGGATTCGATGGAGGAGACTGCGGTTGCGGTGGATTGTTTCCATAATGATTCGCGGCCGGTGATTTTTACGGGGGCTCAGAAGTCTTTTGATCATCCGGAGGCTGATGGTCCGGGGAATTTGTTTGAAGCGTGTGTGATTGCTGCAGATAATTCTGCGCGTGGGATTGGCACCTTGGTGGTGTTTGGGCATGCGGTGATCCCTGCTCGTGGGTGCGTGAAGTGGCATACCAGTGACGAGTTAGCGTTTGCGACTAATGGTCCGGAGGAGCCAACACGCCCGGATCCGATTGCTCCGGTTGCGTTGGATGGCACTCGGGTGGATATTGTGCCGGCGTTTGCGGGGGCTGATCGGACGCTTATTGATGCCGCGGTGGCTGCGGGCGCAGAGGGCATTGTGGTGGAGGCGATGGGTGCTGGCAATGTGGGGCGTCAGTTGGCGTTGGGCATTGTTGACACGTTGGATGCGGGGATTCCGGTGGTTGTGACAACGCGTGTGCCTCGGGGTGATGTGTTTGGTTCGTATGGTGGCGCCGGTGGCGGTGCGACGTTGGCGGCGAAGGGTGCGTTGGGGTCGACGTATTTTAGGGCGGCGCAGGCTCGTGTGTTGTTGGCGGTGGCGATTGCTAGTGGCGTGCACCCTGCGACCTTGTTTTAGCTTGTCTTAGCTCGTTTGTTACCCCCTCTTCACCGAAAGAGGGGGTCTTTTTTGTTTTACCTTCTATGATGAGCGCAAAACTAGTGTGAGAGGTGAACCTATCGTGTCGCAGCCTGGCCTTTATGACAATCGTGGTTTTGCGGTAGTGGATGTGGAGACCAGTGGTCTTTCCCAGTGGGATCGTGTGATCGAAATTGGGCTGGTGCTGTTGGATCCGCAGTTTCAGGTTCAGGGCGAGTGGCAGACGTTGGTGTGGTCGAAGCGGGTGGGTTCGACGGAGCATCATGGGTTGACGCGGGAGGATCTTGAGGATGCGCCGACGTTTGCGGAGATCGCCGATGAGTTCGCCTCGCTGCTGCATGGCAGGGTTTTTGTAGCGCATAATGTGAGTTTTGATGCGCGTATGTTGCGTTCGGAGTTTGAGCGTGTGGGGGTGGATGCTGGGGAGTTCTTCAACAATTCGGTGTGCACGATGCTTGTTGGCCGTGAGCGTTTTGGGTGCACGGGTAAGTTGTCGGATTGCTTGCGCATGGCGGGGATTGCGCAGTCTGGTGCGCATCATGCGATGAATGATGCCCGGCATACGGCGGAGCTGTTGCAGTTTTTTGCCTCCGATAAGGCGGCGCAGAAGATTTTGTTGCGTCGTGAGTACACGTTGGAGGACATGGTGGGTGTACGGCAGTTGGGGTTGGTCCGCGGGACGAGGCTTGCCCGTGGTGAGCAGTTGCCGGAAGGGTCTCAGCGTGGTTGGGTGGCGCGCGTGGCTAGTCGTGTGCCGGCTTCTGGGGATGTGGGGGTTGATAAGTACCGTTCGGTATTGGCTAAGGCCTTGGCTGATGGCTATGTGTCGCGTGCGGAGGTGCGGGAGCTTAGCGATGTCGCACGTTCAGTGGGTCTTGACGCCGCGGGGGTTCAGGCGGAGCATTTACGTTTCTTTTCCCAGGTGGCGTTGGCTGCGTGGGAGGATGGGGTGCTTGATGCTGATGAGCGTGAGCGTTTGTTGACTGTGGCGCAGTGTTTGGAGGTGCCGGCACGGGTGCGGGATCGTTTGTTGGCCGAGCCGGTGGATGTGGTTTCGGTTGCCCGGGGTGGTGTGTGGTCGCCTGGTGAGGGTTCACGTGTGAGTTTTGTGGGTCGTTTGTCGCAGCCTGCTGACGCGTGGGATGGGCGTTTGGAGGGGTTGGGGCTTACTCGGGGTGCTTTGGCGAAGTCGACGGCTGTGTTGGTGGCGGCTGATCCTGTTGCACCGTTGGCTACGGTGGCGAAGGCGCGTGCTGCGGGCATTCCGGTGGTTGACGAGGCCAACTTTGTTGAGCTGCTGGATGTATTGGAAGAGCGGCAGCACTCCCCCGCTGACGAGGTTGATGCAACGGATCCTGTTGTCGATCCAGAGTCTGTCGAGCCAGCGCCCGTTGAGCCAGCTGCCGCTGCCGATCATGAGGCCCAAGAGCCGGAGCCTGCGCCAGAGTCTCAAAAGCCCGAGCCCCAGCAACCTCCGGCTCAGCAGCCTGCAGCTCAGATTGCTACCCCGGTGCAAGCTGTTGCTACTCCTCAACAGCCTGCACCGTATGGCGTTGTATCTAAGAAGTCTGTGAGCCCGGCGCTGGGTTGCGGTTGCGCGACGATCGCGTTGTTCGTTGTTGTGGTGGTCGTGCTGGTTTTGCTTATGGTCTAGCCAACATAAAAATTCTGCAAAGTACCGGTTAGAACCGGTGCAAACTGCCGGATAGACTCGCTGCAGAATATCGAGTAAGCAGGTTGAGGACACGCTTGCCCTAGGCGCTGGGCGCCTAGGCCACTTAGGATTTTTTCACGATTGATGATTTGAGTTTCATCGCGCCGAAGCCGTCGATTTTGCAGTCGATGTTGTGGTCGCCACCGTCGGGGTTGAGCCGGATGTTGCGTACTTTCATCCCGGCTTTGAGGGGTTGCTGGGCGCCTTTGACTTTCATGGTGGTGGTGATGGTGACGGTGTCACCGTCCTGAAGGGGGTTGCCTACGGCGTCAACGATGACGTCGCGTTGGGTGTCAGTTTCCGCGTCGTTGTTGGCGCTGTCGGCGGTGAATTCGTGGGCGCATTCGGGGCAGATGATCAGCGCGTCGAGTTCATAGGTGTAGTCGCTGCTGCATTCGGGGCAGGAGGGGATGCTCATGGGTTTAAGTGTCCCACTTCCTCGTTGTTCGGGCGAATCTGCGGAGTACATGGCGAGCTAGGCAGCGCAGTAGTGGTTCAGTAGCTGACACAGTAGCGACACAGTAGAGCAACGCCTCTACCTGCGCTAATACCCCCATCTACCAGACAAGTGCTCCACAGCATGACACAGTAGATGGCACAGTAGCTTCCACGTGGCGAAACGTAACCTCGATACGGTCGAAAAACGCGTCAGCACCCTTGGTGGGCGCCCGTGGAACTAGTAACGTCCTACAGAACTTACGACATGAAGACGGTTGCCCTGGAGCACTTGCTCCACCGTATTTTTGCGGCTGCCCGATTGAACGTCGAGCTGCCAGGTGCGACACAGCGAGATCACTGATGACACTCAATAGCGAGTATTAGCCTGTTTGGTCGCAGGCGATCCCATCACCGTCGCGGTCCAACTTCTTCGAGTAGTACGGACTGTCGCTAGTCATCGGAGCAATGCCCCACGCGCGTGCCTCATCACAACTGCTCGGCTTACCCTGCGGAGCGGCCGGTGGCGCGTGCGACGCCGGGGGCTCTACGACTTCCGGAGCTGGCTCAGGTGCAGGGGCTTGCTCTGACTCAGGTTTAGCCGGAGCCATGAAGCCGTGCTGAACTGCTGCAGGCTCAGAGGCCTCCCCTGATGGCACGGGCTGCGGAGCTTCACTCACCGTAGTGGTCACGGTGGTAACGGTCGAGGTCTCAACCTCGGCAGATTGACCGCCGACTTTATCCTTGGCATTCGTATCATCGCAGGCGACCAACAGGGCTGCTGCAATCAAAACTGTGGCGATCGTGTGTTTGCGCATGTTTAAAAGATAACCCCGCACTAACCACTAACGAAGTTCCCTACTCAACGGGTGCCCTCGCGGAATCAGCTTCCAAAGATTTCCCCCTCCCCTGCCCCAGAGCTCAATCGAAGCGCTGACACCTGCCGAGCTGTAACCTACACGCGACGTCATGAAGCTTTTTGACCGCCTCCGCCGGCGCGACACCTACGAGTTCGAGGTTGCCGGATACCACTTCCGCGTAGTTGTTACGCCAGGGACACACACGGTCGAATGGCTGGACTGCCCCAACCCATACGTACCATCCGGGTACAGCGCCACCCGGATGTACTCCATGGCACAACCCATGAGCAAAGTGCGCGAACGCTACTATCACTGGCGCTACGCTCCCCTACCCAGCAAGGACGACATCTTCCGGCTCGAAGCCGACCAACAGTGCCCACCAGAAGCATTCGCCATCGCCTTCATGTACTGGGAATTCCTGGCCGAAGGCGGACGAAAAGAACCCCTATTGTTCCAAGAACCGGAAACGCTACCTGTCACCCCACGCCAAACTATCCAAAGGGTCCCCCGGCCGCAGTGCAGGGTCATCCGTCGCGAAACTTTTTGTCCGCCCCGGCGGCGTCGCCCTCGTCTCAAAACGAACTGTCATCCGCCCAGAACCCACACCTTGGATCCACCCATGCCCATATTCTTCATGCACAACATCCTGGGTAGCCCACCAATCACTCATGACGTCGCGTTCAATCTGCAGGTCCTCAGACACCGTCGCGGCTGCACGCACCCCCACCTCGTAATCAACATCTGTATCTTTGGCTAATGCAACCGGCTGCAACTCCGGAAACAGCGCATCCTGCATGCCAAACTCCAGGCCAGAAAACGATACCCCTACCAGGCGAATGGGCCCGACCTCGTTGGGGTAGCGCACCAAACTACCGGCCATCTTTTCCAACACGTGCTCATTGTCTGTCGCATAGTCAATACTGTGCGAGCGGCTTTGGGTTTGAAAGTCCGCCAACTTCAGCTTCACGCTCACCGTCCGGGCGCCACGGCCATCCTTCAGCAGCCTACGGTAAGCAGCATTAAAGGCCCGGTCCACCGCGGCGTCAACCTCCGCAGAAGTCGTCAGGTCTTTCGGGTAGGTGTATTCCGCACCGATTGACTTGGAGACGCCCCGCGGCTCCACCGGTTCCGGGTCGATGCCGCGCGCACGCTGCCACAAACTCAAACCAACGGCATGCCCGAGTGTCATTTCGGCTTCTTTCTGCGTCAGCGCAGCCAAGTCTTCGATGGTCTCAACACCAATCTGACGCAGTTTCTGCCCGGCTACCGCCCCCACACCCCACAATTTCCTTACTGGAAGTGGTGCCAGAAACTCCATCTCGGTGTCCCGCGGCAGCACCATCACCCCATCGGGTTTAGCCAGGCCAGAGGCAATCTTGGCGTACTGTTTTCCCGAACCCGCACCAATCGATGCCGTTAGACCCGTCACCTCAAGCACCTTGGCGCGCAGCCCTTCTGCCCAATCGCCGACTTCTTCTTCGGTGGCGCCGACTAACTGCTGGGGTTCGATGAAGGCTTCGTCGATGCTGATCTGCTGGATCACCCCCGCTTGCTCCGCCACCAGTGAAAACACCCTGTGCGACGCTGCCGAATACACCGCATGTCGGGGCCTCACCACCACAACCCCAGGGCCAACCTGTCGTTTAGCTTGGTTGGTGGGCATCGCCGAATGCGCCCCGAACGCACGTGCCTCATAGCTTGCGCCAGCGACGACGCCGCGTCCTCCCATGCCACCAACCAGCACCGGGCGGCCACGGAGGGTGGGGCGGGTGAGCTGCTCGACGGATGCGAAAAAAGCATCCATATCGATGTGCAAAACCCAGCGAGACATACTTACAACCTTAACTGGCGGTTGCCCCATCACAGATAGAAGTGAGCCTCGCTGACTACACGAGGTCAATCACTGGATCGAAGCAACATTCGCGAAGCCCAATTCTGGATTAGAGTCCAGTCCAAGAACGCCCCTGACCAGGAGAGCCTGTCCGGAGTCTCGCCAAATTCTGCCCAACACTCTCATTCCAGACTCTCGCCAGAGTCTCAACAAACTGTCACCAGGCTCTAAGGCCCTGGCGGCGGTAACCACTTGGGGCACCATCATGGCTAACCAGCCCTACGTCAGGCGGCGCTACCCCCGGGGGTAGCGGAAGCAGACACTTGTCGCTAGTGCCACACCCATGAAATGATTCGCAGCAGCCGCCCTCGCAGCATTGACCACCGCCAGCTTGATGACCCCCCGCGCAGGCGGACACCCTCGACGGAATTCGCGCCATCTTCGACCGCACCGTCGGCTCCAGCGACGCACTCACCGGAAAAGCCCCCCTGAGCTAGACAGCTATCCTCTCTTAAACACAGGACGGGGTTGGGGAGTTTCCGCGAAGGATTCTGCAGCCGGGCGGCCTCGTAGTCGCTGCCCGGCGAAGTCAAGAGAGCGGGAGCTACCCCAACCCCGCTCTCTCAGTTTTTGAAGGTCTCTAGGCCTTCTTGACACAGGTGGCTGTCACACCATCGATGATCTGGTGCTCGCCAGCCGCACCACTGTCTGCCCCGAAAATATCGAAGCTGGTGGCCAGCACTTCCCCGGCGATGAACTCTTGGTGGCGCTGCGCCCATTCGAGTTTGTCAGCCGGTACGTGGAGAGTGACCTCGATGCGGTCGGACACATCGAAACCGCTGGCCTTGCGGGCATCCTGGAGGCCACGAACGATGTCAGCGGCCCAGCCTTCGGCCTCGAGTTCCTCAGTGAGGTTCATATCCAGGACGACCAGCCCACCGACGCCTTCGATCTGTGCGGTGGATTCGGGGTCTGTCGCGACTAGACGCTCGGTGTATTCACCGGCCTGCAGTTCGATACCGTCTGCCACAACAACATCGCCTTCGCGGGTGTAGTTGCCGGCCTTGACTGCCTTGATGGCGCGTTGGACGTCACCGCCGAGGCGGGGGCCAGCCACGCGGGCGTTGACGACAACCTCGAAGCGTCCGACGGAGTCGACGTCATCGGTCAAAGAAACTTCCTTGACGTTGACTTCGTCGCGGATGATGTCTGCGAAGGGCTCAAGTCGGCCGGATTGTTCCAGGGCGACGGTGAGTTTCGGCAGGGGTAGGCGGTTGCGCAGTTTGTGTGCTTTGCGTACGGAGGATGCTGCGGAGCAGACGCCGCGGATGTCGTCCATGGTGCGGACTAGTTCGTCGTCAGCTGGGTAGTCGGCAGCGTTGGGGTAGTCGGTGAGGTGTACCGAGCGCTCGCCGGTGAGTCCGCGCCAGATGACTTCGGTGGCCATGGGCAGCAAGGGGGCTGCGACGCGGCAGAGGGTTTCCAGCACGGTGTAGAGGGTGTTGAAGGCCTCGAGGTGCTCGCTGTCGCCTGCCCAGAAGCGGGCGCGGGAGCGGCGCACGTACCAGTTGGTGAGGGCGTCGCAGAACCAGCGCACTTCGTCGCAGGCTCGGGCGATGTCGGTGCCGTCGAGGGCGTCTTGGACGTTGGCGACGAGGTTGTGGAGCTTTGCGAGGATGTAGCGGTCCAGCACGTTGGTGCTGCTGGTGTCGAACTGTGCTTCTTTCTCTGAGTAGAGGGTGAGGAAGCTGTAGGCGTTCCACATGGGCAGTAATGCTTGGCGTACGCCCTCGCGGATGCCTTGTTCGGTGACGATGAGGTTGCCGCCGCGCAGGATCGGGGAGCTCATGAGGAACCAGCGCATCGCGTCGGAGCCGTCACGGTCGAACACTTCGTTGACGTTTGGGTAGTTGCCCTTGGACTTACTCATCTTCAGTCCGTCGTCGCCTAGGACGATGCCGTGGGCTACGACTTTTTTGTAGCTGGGCTTATCCAGTAGTGCGGTTGCGAGGACGTGCATGGTGTAGAACCAGCCGCGGGTTTGGCCGGAGTACTCGACGATGAAGTCCGCAGGCCAGTGGGCCTCGCACCACTCTTTGTTTTCAAAGGGGTAGTGCTTTTGTGCGTAGAACATGGAGCCGGATTCGAACCAGCAGTCGAGGACCTCGGGCACACGTCGCATGGTGGACTTGCCGGTCGGGTCGTCAGGATTAGGGCGGGTGAGCTCGTCGATGTAGGGACGGTGCAGGGAGGTTGGACGAACACCGAAGTCGCGCTCTAGCTCGTCTAGGGAACCGTAGACGTCGACGCGCGGGTAGTTGTCATCGTCAGAGACCCACACCGGGATGGGTGAGCCCCAGTAGCGGTTGCGGGAGATGTTCCAGTCGCGAGCACCTTCGAGCCACTTGCCGAACTGGCCGTCACGAATGTGCGCCGGCATCCATTCGATCTCCTGGTTGAGTTCCACCATGCGATCGCGGATTTTGGTGACAGCAACGAACCACGATGGCAGAGCCATGTAGATCAGGGGTTCACCGGAGCGCCACGAGTGGGGGTAGGAGTGCTCGATGGTCTGGTGGCGCAGCACGCGGCCTGCTGCCTTCAGATCGGCGATGATTGATTTGTTGGCGTCGAAGACGAGCTGGCCTTCGTAGTCCGGAACCTGGTTGGTGAATTTGCCATCCATATCCACGGGGATGACGACCTCAATACCGTAGGCTGCGCAAGTGTTCATATCGTCTTCACCGAAGGCGGGTGCCTGGTGGACGATACCGGTGCCGTCTTCGGTGGTGACGTAGTCGGCTTCCAGGATCTGGAAAGCGTTGGGGTGGTCCGCGAAGTAGTCAAACACCGGGGTGTAGGTAAGACCTGCGAGGTCTGCACCGCTGAAGGTGGTGACGACTTCGTGCTCTTTACCGAATTCCTTGGCGTAGGCGCCAACCAAGGGCTCTGCGATGAGGAAAGTGCGGCCGACGAAGGCCTCTGCCCCGTCCTTTCCGACCTTCACGAGCACGTAGCTGACGGTGGGGTTAACTGCCAGTGCGAGGTTGGAGGGAAGCGTCCACGGGGTGGTCGTCCAGGCGAGCGCCGCAGCGTCATGAAGCTCTGGGTGTGCAGCCCAGGTGGCTTCGCCCTTGGTGCCTGCCACTGCCCCAGTCAACGGCAGGGTGACAGTCAGCGTGGGGTCCTGGCGCATCTTGTAGGAGTCATCCAGGCGGGTCTCCTGATTCGACAGCGGAGTGTGCTCAGCCCAAGAGTAAGGAAGGACGCGGAACCCCTGGTAAACGAGCCCCTTGTCGTAGAGCTGTTTGAACGCCCACATCACGGATTCCATGAAGTCTAGATCCATGGTCTTGTAGCCGTTGTCGAAATCTACCCAGCGAGCCTGGCGGGTGACGTAGTCTTTCCATTCCTCGGTGTAACGCAAGACGGAGGTGCCACAGTATTCGTTGAACTTGGCCAGGCCCATGACCTCGATTTCACCCTTGTCCTTGATCCCGAGCTGCTTTTCGGCCTCGAGCTCAGCGGGCAAGCCGTGGCAGTCCCAGCCGAAGACACGGCCGACTTTCTTGCCACGCATGGTTTGGTAACGGGGGATGATGTCTTTGACGTAGCCAGTCAAAAGGTGGCCATAGTGGGGCAAACCGTTAGCAAAAGGAGGGCCGTCGAAGAAAGTATATTCTTCGCAGCCTTCACGCTGGTCAATGGACGCTTGGAAGGTTCCATCAGTACGCCAAAACTCCAGAACGTTTTGTTCCATGTCCGGGAACTTAGCCGAACCACCGGTCATATCGACGCGTGGGTAAATCGCCACTGTTAACTCCTTTAAAAACATTGTTTCTTCGGGTGCAGGGACGTGACTGTGCACGCGGTACCACCCTGCTTGCTCGCCCAAAAAGAGACGAACCACTTGTTTCTAAAGGAGATGTCGGTCCCACCCGCCCGGTTCTACTGAGTCTCGTGGCTGTTCTTCCGGGTGCTCCCCGGTGATAGCCGGATCAATGCACAAAAGATACTAGCACACAAAAATGCACCGGCCCGTGGCAGCAATCCACGGGCCGGTGCTTTTGTCAGCTTTTAACGGTTTAGTTGTTGCCGTCGTTCGGTGCTGCGGTACCGCGAGTTGCGAGCTCTTCGAGCTGGGACTCGAGGTAGGTCTTCAGGCGGGTTCGGTACTCGCGCTCGAAGGTGCGCAGTTCCTGAATGCGGGCCTCGAGAGCGGACTGCTGCTTCTTGACGGTAGCCATGATCTCGGTGTGCTTGCGCTCGGCATCCGCCTGCAGGGCGTTGGCCTTATCCTCAGCAGCCTTGAGCTGTGCAGCAGACTTGGAGGTGGCATCAGAAAGCATAGCCTCGGAGCGCCGCTTAGCATCAGCCAGCATGGACTCGGAACGCTCGGTGGCCTCAGCGATAGCCTTCTCAGCACGAGCCTTGGCCTCAGCCAACTTGGACTCGGACTCACGCTGAGCGTTAGCCAGGGTCTGCTGAGAGGAAGCATTGGCCTCGGAGACGACCTTCTCAGCCTCGGCACGGGCCTTGTCCTTGAGGGCCTGGGACTCGCTGTGGGCATCACTGGTGAGGCGGTCAGCCATTTCCTGAGCGAGGCTCAGCACGCGGGCTGCCTGCATGTGGGTCTCTGCAGTAGCGGGCTCGCCTTCCCCACCGACAAGCTTGGCCGGCTGGGAGGAGTTAGCGGAAGCAGAAGCCTTGGCGTCCTGGGCTGCCTGCTTAGCCGCGGTGGCCTCGGCACGAGCAGCTTCGGCATCCTTGCGAGCGGCCTCCAGCTGCTGCTTGGTTGCCTTCAGCTCAGCTTCGAGCTTCGCGGTCGCGACGTCATCACCCTTGGATGCAGACTGTGCTGCAGCAGCCTTGGCATCAACGCTCTTCTTGTAGTCAGCGAACTTCGCGTCATACTCGGCACGGAGCTTTTCTTCGACGCGGCGAGTAACAGCTGCCTCATCAACAGCGGGGGCAGCGGAGCCACCCCCGGCGGCTACCTGCTTGCGCAGATCTTCGTTCTCGTCGTACAGAGCCCCGAGGGTATCCTCGACGAGATCGAGGAACTGATCAACCTCATCCTCGTTGTAGCCACGCTTGCCAATCGGGGGCTTGTTGAACGCGACATTGTGCACGTCAGCTTGAGTCAGCGGCATGAACGGTTCCCTTCGCTACATTCAAGGAGGCGGGAGGGCCCGCCGCCTTTGTCGATTTTTATGCCTCTACGCATACTAAAAGCATAGAAGTAATTTTCAAGTCGCTGGCGATCTTTACCAGCATTACCGTTAAAGATTAGCGTCAAAAGCATCATTTCTTATGGAAATAACGCGCGGCACGCCGTGAAAAGGATCAATTTAATGGATTGCGGCCGGCAGAAGCATCAAAATCAAGCTACAGACGAAGAAAATCACCATCACGCTCAAGTCCAGTCCCACCCCACCAAGACGAATCGGGGGGATGATACGGCGCACGAAACGCATCGGCGGATCGGTGATTTTAAAAATAGGTTCAGCGATCATCACGAACCAACGCGGCGGCCTAAATTGGCGCGAGAAGGACTCCGCCATTTCAATGACGATGCGCACCAACAGCAGCAGCATGAATAGTTGTACCAGGGCAAGCGCGAGGACTATTGCTACATTCACCTGGTCGAGAGTACACAAAACCCCGGCCACAGTGTGTGACCGGGGCGGACATTTTGAATTACATGCCGTAGCGTGCTTGACCCTCGTACACGTCCTGCAGTTCGTAAGGTGCAACGTGCACACCCTCCGGAACCATAGCGAACACGCGGGGTGCTACCTTGTCCAAGTCACCATGCAGAGCGAAGCACAGGCCAGCAGCAAAATCAACAATGCGCTTAGCTTCCGCCTTGGGCATCGCGTTGACATCAAAGACAACAATGTCGCCGTCACGGAAAGGCTCACCAACCTCGGCAGCCTGATCGTAGGACGTCACATCGACGGTAATGGTGCGGGGTTCGCGGCGTCGTGCAAGGACCTCGTTGCGGTCGCGATAGTGGGGCTCGAACTCTGCCTCTTCGAGGTAGTAGTCACTGCCGTCAACGGGCGGGGTTAGGCCGAAGAACTGCTTGGCCTTGTAAACGAGGTCTGCCATGAGGAACCTTTCCTTAAAATGTCTGCGCTGCCACCAACTCTAGGGGTTTTGTGGCATTTATCTGCGTAATGACACGCGTGTCAGAATATTTTTTACTGCTCTGTCAGCCAGATAACACCGGCTTGTCGACCCGTCACTCCCTCGCGCCGATGCGAGAAGAATTCCGGGTCTTCGATGGTGCACCGCGGGTTAATATCAATATTGCTAACACCCTTGGTGTAGAGCTGATACGCCAAGCCCGCCCGGATGTCCACACCCGGGGTACCTTTCAGTGTTGTGCAATAGGACCCAGGCAAATGATTGTCGACGTCGCGGGCCATCGCCTCGGGAAGCTCGTAGCGCTCACCAGATACCGCAGGCCCAAGCAACGCGTGAATCTTTTCGGGGTTGGCACCCAACCCCACCATGGTATCCACCGTGCGGGCGACGATGCCGTTACGTGCACCCAGGCGACCTGCGTGCACGGCAGCAACCACCCCGGCGTCATGATCACTGAGCAACACCGGCGTGCAATCGGCAACCAAAACGCACAACCCCAGGCCGCGCTCGGTGGTCACAATCGCATCAGTGGCAGCGACGGGATTATCCGTGGAACTGTCGACGACCGTCACCGTATTGGTGTGCATCTGCTCCATCCACACCAACCGCTGCAGTCCAAGGACCTCCGCCAAACGCGCACGGTTAGCGGCAACCGCCTGCGGATCATCACCGACGTTATCACCCAGGTTGAACGAATCGTACGGCACGGCAGACACCCCGCCGCGGCGGGAGGTGAAGACCTTGCGGACGGGGCGATCCATTTTAGCGGCGGCGGTGGGTCATGAAGGATGGGACGTCGAGCTCATCGTCATCATCATCAACACGGCGGTAATCATCGCGAGTGGTAAACATCCCGCTCGCACGGTCACTGCGGTCACTACGATCGCTGCGCTGCAGACGATCGCTACGATCCAGACGCTCAGAGCGGGAAGCGGCAGCCGCCTCCGGACGCTCGGTCGGCTCGCTAACCTCACGGCTGGAGAACTCTGCCACGGTGGACTCAAACAAAGATCCGGTTTCTGCAGGTGCCTGTGCAGACTCACCCAACACAGCGTGCGCACCCTGAGCCTGCTGAGCAGAGCGCGAAGCCTTCGCCGAGGGGTTCGGGCTGCCATCAAAACCGGAAGCAACAACAGTCACGCGAACTTCGTCGCCCATGTTGTCGTCCAGAATAGAACCGAAGATGAAGTTGCAGTCCTCATCGCACAGTTCCTGGACAATGTTTGCCGCCTCAGTGACCTCTGCAAGGCCAATGTCGGAACCGCCAGCAAAGGACAGAAGAACACCCTTGGCGCCGTCCATCGTGGTCTCCAACAGTGGGGAGTTAATAGCCTGCTCAATGGCCTCAACCGCGCGGCGCTCACCGCGAGCCGAACCGATACCCATCAACGCTGTGCCAGCATCCTTAATCACGGAGCGAACATCGGCGAAGTCAACGTTGATCAAACCGGGGGTGGTGATTAGGTCGGTTATGCCCTGCACACCATTGTGAAGCACCTTATCGGCGGCCTTGAAGGCGTCAACCATCGACAGGTTCTCTTCGCCAAGCTGCAACAGGCGATCGTTGGGGATGATGATCAGCGTGTCGCAAGCTTCACGCAGAGCCTCGATACCTTCGTCAGCCATGCGGGAGCGGCGCTTGCCTTCGAAAGAGAACGGACGGGTGACAATACCCACGGTCAATGCGCCCATCTTCTTAGCGATGGATGCAACCACCGGAGCCGCACCGGTACCGGTGCCACCACCCTCACCTGCGGTGACGAAGACCATGTCGGCGCCCTCCAGGGACTCCTGGATCTTCTCTTTGTACTCTTCAGCGCTCTCGCGACCAACGTTCGGATCCGCACCAGCGCCGAGACCACGGGTTGCCTCGCGGCCAATAGCGAGCTTGGTGTCAGCATCAGAGAACATCAGTGCCTGGGAGTCAGTGTTGACGGCGATGAACTCGACGCCCTTCAAGCCCCCTTCGATCATGCGGTTGACCGCGTTGACGCCGCCGCCACCGACGCCGACAACCTTGAGTACAGCCAGGTAATTGTTGTTTGGGTTTGACATCTAGAAATCCCGCTCGCTTCTTTGTACGTTGCAGTTTGTGTTGCCTCTCATCTTCGATTAAAGAAACACAAAAGGGTAGGACATACTCGGCGTGTCCTACCCTAAACCTTAACTTTAAGGTTATTGACCTGGGGTTTTATCGCTTAGTGACGAGCTCTGGGTTGGAGACATTCCACTGCTGGCCCTCTTGTGTCAACACAGCAGCAGTAGCAAGTGCCTTATCCCCCGCGTTCTCCGAAGAACCCCACTCGACAACCCGGCCATCAACAGTAACCAACGACAGCGCATACTCCGACGGCGCCTGCACCTGCGCAATCTGCTCCCTAACCGGCGGACTCAAAGCCTCAAGCACTTTGGCAACATCACGGAACAACGCGACGTCATCATCTTTGGTCCCCGTGACCTCCACGCAGCCGGCCGGCGGAGAATCAATAATGAAAGCGACGCCGCGACTATCGATCAGGTGGTCACCATCGCTACGCTTGGCATACATCAAAGCCTCACGCTCGGTGACCTCCACCCGAACCGTCGACGGCCACTGGCGCACCACACTAGCCTGGCGCACCCACGGCAACTCCACCACCCGATCAGCAGCAGCGGAAGCATCAATGCGCGCCAAATTCTGCCCGGGCACAATCAGCGTCGCCTGCTCGATAGCCTGAGAATCAGTATGGGAATTGCCCTCGACCTTGAAACCCGACACCTTAAAAATCGGCACCAGCAACACCAACGCCGCAGCCAAGACGACCACAGCCAACACTGCCCCACCCCACACAGCTAGCCTGCGCACAGACAACCTGGGCAACCCGGGCTTCCTCGGCAACTCCGGCGATACAGCCACCTTAGGCACCCGCCCGTTCCTGCAAGGCCAAGACAATCTCCTCCGAGGCCATCGTCACGGTGCCAGCACCCATGGTCAGCACAATGTCACCCGGGCGCACGATCTTCGCGACAGTTGCAGCCACCTGGGAAAAATCAGGCTGGTACACCACGGATGTCGTCATCTTACCCGCGATGATGCGCCCATCAATCCCCTCCACGGGCTCCTCGCGGGCGCCGAAAATATCCAACAGCACCACCTTGTCCGCAGCGGACAAGGCCTCCGCAAACTCATGCTGGAACTCGATCGTGCGGCTGTACAAATGCGGCTGGAAAGCAACAATCACACGGCCACTGCCCTTTTGCTCAACCTTCTCGCGCGAAGCCTTCAGCACGGCTGCGACCTCCGTCGGATGGTGCGCATAGTCGTCAAACACCTGAACAGCCTCCGTACCGGGCTGCAGCACGACCTCGCCCTTGTACTCAAAGCGGCGGCGCACACCAGAAAAATCGCTCACACCCCGGGCCAAAGCCTGCGGGTCACCACCAACGCATGCACCCGCAACAATCGCAGCAGCAGCATTCAGCGCCATATGCAGCCCAGGAACCTGCAAGTCGACTTCGACCTCGCCGGAGGCCAACGCCACCGAAAAACGTGTGCCTGACGCCGTGGTTTCCACACCACTAACAACCGCCGCAGCCGGCACTGAAGGATGCTGCGCGCACGCCTGCTCAGTGCCATAACCAACAACCTTGCAACCAACACCAGCATCAAGGCAACGCTTCGCCAAGGCAGCAGCATGCTCGTCATCCAGACACACAATCAACGTGTCAGACACTAGTGCGGCAAAATCATCAAACACCTTGAAATAGGCCAAAGGAGTGCCAAAGAAATCCAAATGATCCGGCTCAATGTTGGTCACCACCGCCACATCCGGCGCATAGGTCAACAACGAAGCATCGGACTCGTCAGCCTCCGCCACGAACACCTGGCCACTGCCATGATGAGCATTTGTGCCAGCCTTATTCAGCTGCCCTCCGATAGCGAAACTTGGATCCAAACCAGCAGCCTGCATCGCCACAACAGTCATCGACGTCGTCGACGTCTTACCGTGGGTGCCGGCGATCAACACCTGGGTGGAGCCCTCCATCACCTTCGCCAACAAATCAGAACGACGGATCACCGGAATACCCAAACGCTGCGCTTCAACAAGCTCAGGGTTATCCTTCGGGATCGCAGCAAAGGACGTCACCACAACCGTCGGCGGCTCACCCGCCAACGACAAATTCGCGGCGTCATGACCAATGGCAACCTTCGCCCCCATCGACCGCAACGCCAAGACCACACGCGAATCCTTCGCATCCGACCCCGTCACCACAGCACCCCGGCTGAGCAAAATACGGGCAACACCGGACATCCCGGCACCACCGATGCCCACCAAATGCACCCGTGACAGATCAACACTTTCAACCATCAACAGCCGCCTTCCAGACGAAAAAACAAAAACCTAGCGTTTAACACTCGCGAGCACACGCGCGGCAATCTCCCCCGCGGCGTCATCACTACAACACGACGCCACCGCAGCACGCGCAACCTCATAGCGCTCCGGGTCAGCCATGGCAGACACTGCGTCCACAATGGCCTGCGCCGACAGATCAGCATCATCAATCATGATGGCACCACCAGCATTAACGACGCCGCGTGCATTCAGCGCCTGCTCACCATTACCGTGCGGCAAAGGCACATAAATCGCCGGCACACCCGCCTGAGTGACCTCCGCGACCGTCATCGCACCCGAACGACACACGGTAATATCCGCAACAGCCAACGCCTCCGCCATCGCATCAATATAAGCAACCGGGAAATACCCCTTACGCGGTTGCGGCGAAGGATTATTCTTGCCATAAGCGTGCAGCACCTGGAAGCCCAACGCCACCAAGTCCTCCACAGCACCGTCAATAGCACGGTTAATCGAAGCAGCACCCTGGCTACCGCCGGTAACAACCACCGTCTTCATCGACGAAGACAAACCCCACCGGGCGCGGGCACGACCGGCCAACACGCGGGGATCCTCCCCAGAAGTCAACGTCTTACGCAGCGGAATACCCACCACATCACCCGGCATGCCAGACCCCGACACAGCATTCAAACCCACCCCGCCCAAACGCACACCCAACTTGTTAGCCACACCAGCACGCGCATTAGACTCATGCACAAAAAACGGCAGCCCCAACTGGCGCGCGGCAAGGTACGCGGGCGCCGACACATAACCGCCGAAACCAATCACGGCATCCACGCGCCGCTCGCGCATGATCTTCTTGGCCTGACTCACCGCCTGCCACACCCCCTTAGGCAGACGCAGCAACGCCATGTTGAGCTTGCGGGGCACCGGCACAGGGGGAATCAAATCGAGATCGTAACCCCGAGCAGGAACAATGTCTTTTTCCAAACCCTTTGGCGACCCCAGAGCGCACACATACGCCCCACGATCACGCAAAGCGTCCGCCACAGCCAAGGCAGGCTCAATATGGCCGGCAGTGCCACCACCAGCAACCATCACACGAACTTCACTCATTTGGTTCTCCTCGTGGGCCTAGAATTCCTCGTCGGCCTCGAATCCCTGTCTTGCAGCATGGATGGACGCGACGTCCTCTCCGCTACAGTACGCGCAGTCGGCCGCGACTCTGTACGCACCCGGGGCGCCCGCGCAGGCGGCGTCAAGAAACCCTCCGTCACCGGCTGTGGCTCAGGCAAGCGCAACAAGTGATCCAACGAGGGCTTACCAAAGGACTGCATAGCAGAGACCGTCTCTGGTTCATGCCGGGCACAGTTGGCCAGAAGCCCCATTGACCCCAAGGTAATAATCGCCGAGGTACCACCAGCGGAAATCATTGGAAGCTGAATACCCGTCACCGGCGCCAAACCAATAACGTAGGCAATATTGATGAAGGCCTGCACCACCACGCCTCCGGTCAGCGTGGCAGCCAACAGTGACAAGAAAGAATTGTTGATCCGCAAAGCCGTGCGGACACCAAAGAAAGCAAGTGCCGCGAACAGGGCGATCACCATCGTGCCGCCCCACAGGCCCAACTCTTCACCAATGATGGCGAAGATAAAGTCGTTTTTAGCCTCCGGCAGATAGAACCACTTCGCACGGGACTGGCCCAAACCAACACCCCACAGCGAACCATCCGCCAAGGACAAAAAGCCCTGGTAGGACTGGAACGCATGCCCACGCGTGTCAGCAAAGTGGCCAAACAGAGCATCAAAGTAGACGGTGAAACGGTGGGAGCGGAAACCGCCCTGGGAGGCCAAGCCCAACAGGCCCAGCACCACCGCACCAGCGGCGGCGAAAATCCACCGGCGGTTCACGCCAGCAAAATACATCACCAAGGCCACCACCAGCAGGTAAGCCATAGCCATGCCGATATCGCCCTGCAGGACAATCAGCAGTAAAAACCCACCGGCAACAGCGGTGAAGGTGGCAAACCTACTGCTCCAGCCCCGGCTGTCAGCCCGACCGACCTCAGGAGCTAAGTAAAACGAGCCCCACACGGCGATCGCTACCTTCGCTACCTCCGAAGGCTGCAGACGCAAAGGACCGAGCACAATCCACGACTGGGAACCGACCTCTTCCTTACCCGTACCAATACCTGGAATGAGCACCAGAAGAAGTAGCACAGCGGTGATAACCAGCAGCAGCGGTGCCAAACGCTGGATATGCGCGGGGTTCATCCTCAACCCCACCCACATGGCGACAAAGCCAGCAACCACCATGACCGCCTGGCGGATGGTGATAGCCCACGGGGAGGCATCGTCAATGACAGACCATGTCATCGACGAGCTCATCACCATGATCAAACCAAAAAAAGCGAGGATAGTCACCGTCGCCAAAATCATGTAGTAGTCCGTCATGGGGCGCGCCAACACGTCGGCAACAAACCCGGACACGCGTCCCTTCGGTGGGCGGACGTGTTCGCGTTTCTGGGCGGGAGTGCTCATCGCGCAAACCTCCTGGCGGCATCGGCGAACAGGTCACCGCGCTGCCCCATACCTGTAAACATGTCTAATGACGCCGCGGCCGGCGCCAGCACCACAGATTGCCCGGGTTGGGCCGCAGCAGCTGCCGCAGCGACAAGTTCCTCCGTGGCTGCCACCGGGTCAGTGCTGTCTGTCACGACAATGGGTAGATCGGGGCGGGCATCCAGCAGCGCTTGGCGCATTACCTCGCGATCGACCCCCATCAAGTAGGCTGCTGCCATACGCGGTGCGTGCTCGCGCACTAGCTCGGCAACATCCGCACCCTTGAGCTGGCCACCAGCAACCCAGTGCACTCCGCTTTGGCCACGCAGTGCAGCATCCGCAGCGTGTGGATTGGTGGCCTTGGAATTATCAACAAAAACCACCCCGTTATGTTCGTGTACCACCTGGCCACGGTGCCCGGAAACTTCAAAAGTATCCAATGCGCGGGCGATAGCCTGCGGTTCAACGCCCTGCGAACGCGCCAATGCCGCTGCCGCCAACGCGTCGTACACGCCCGCCGGTCCTGCCGGGGAAATCCCCTCGGCGCTAGCTAGCACTCCTCCACCGAACGCACGGTCAACGAGCATCCCATCTTCCACACCCAGCTCGCCGTCCAGCGGAATGCCGCTGCCAAAAGCGATGACGTCGCGGGCGCCAGCGACCCGCACCACCGCGGCGTCATCACGGGAAATAATCGCAACATCGCCATCAAGCACCTTGGCTTTGGCCAGCGCATAGGCATCGAAACTTCCGTGCCAATCGATGTGATCATCAGCCAAGTTCAACAGCACCCCAGCTGCCGGGTGGATCGTCGACGACCAGTGCAGCTGGAAACTGGACAGTTCCGCGACAATGACATCAATTCGGGGCTCCGCCAGCAGCGCATCGCCCACCGAGACCCCAATGTTGCCCACGGCCTCTGCTTTAAAGCCGCCCTCGGACAACATGGCTGCAGCCATCGCCGTGGTTGTGGTCTTTCCGTTGGTGCCGGTGATCGCCAACCACGTGCGGGGCGCACCACACGCACCGGCGGAATCCAGGCGCCACGCCAATTCGACGTCACCAATGACCTCAACGCCAGCCTCAGCAGCCGCCACCAGAACAGCCGAATCGGGCCGCCACCCCGGCGACGTCACCACCAAATCAACCGAATCCAAGGATTCGCGCAGCTGCGCGGTTGACCACGCTTCGACCCCCGTAGCCTCCTGCACGCGGAAACGCGCGGTCTCATTATCGTCGGCCACCCGAACATCCGCCCCAACGCGTGCAAGAAGACGGACACACCCCGCGCCAGACACACCGGCACCCGCAACGACGACACGGCCCAGAGACTCAGCCGAAAACTCACACATTGGAACTCCTTACGCAGCAACCGGCCTAAACGCCAGCAGCCGTCAACCAATCCGTGTAGAACAACGCGATGCCGATCATGCAGGCCATCGCGGTAATCAACCAGAAACGAATAACCACCGTGGTCTCCGCCCAGCCACCATTTTCAAAGTGGTGATGGAAGGGGGCCATGCGGAAAAAGCGCGTGCCCTTCGTGCGGAACACCACAACCTGAATCGCAACGGATGCAGCCTCGATCACGAACAGCGCACCCACGACAACCATCAGCAGCTCGGTGCGGGAAGCAATCGAAATACCTGCAACCAAACCGCCCAAAGCCAAGGAGCCCGTATCGCCCATGAAGATCTTCGCCGGGGCCGCGTTCCACCACAAAAAGCCTAAGCAGGCGCCCAGTCCAGCGGCGGTCAGCACAGCCAAATCAAGAGGGTCACGCACCGAGTAGCAACCAGGCACAGCAGCAACCGAGCAAGAATTACGGAACTGCCAGAAGGTCACAATCGAGTAAGTACCCAGCACCATCGCGGTGGACCCAGCAGCCAAACCGTCCAAACCATCAGTCAGGTTCACGGCATTCGACCACGCCGAAACCACAATGTAGATAAACAGCAAGAACAGCAGCAGGCCGATGATCTTCGGTCCGACGGCCAAAGTGAAAGTGCCGATATCACGCACAAAGCTAAGTTTCTCCGAGCCTGGCGTCAGGCCGTGTTCGTCGGGGAACTGCAGCAACGCCACGCCGAAGCCCAAAGACACAGCAAGTTGGCCAATCAGCTTGGCTTTCTTGTTCAGACCCAAGTTTCGGACCTTGACCAGCTTGATGTAGTCGTCAGCAAAACCCAGAGCACCCAGACCCACGGTGAGCCCCAGCACCAGCAGACCCGAGGCGGTGAACCCACCGGTACCACGAATCATCGAGTAGAGGTTGGTGACCACATAGGCGAACACAATGCCCGTCAAAATCGCGATGCCACCCATGGTGGGGGTGCCGCGCTTGCGCAGGTGCGACTTGGGGCCTTCCTCGCGGATCTCCTGCCCCAGGCCTTCGGCGCTGAATCGACGGATCAGCACCGGAGTAAAGAAGATCGCCACCAGGAAGCTCAATGCCCCACTGATAATTATCTGAGTCACTATTAAATCTCCTGCTTAAAAACGGTGCGATCGAACGAGTAAGAAGTCTAGCCGGGTGCCTGCCCGCAACCGGGGAGGCTCAACCAGCGGCCACAATGTCAGCAACCGACCACAGTGATTCCGACTGCGAAGCTTTCACAAGTATGACGTCGCGGGGCTCAATGTCGGCAGTCACCGTCTGGGCGGCAGCCTGGGCGTCTGGCACTGCGCGTACCCACACACCCGCAGCCGTAGCGGCGTCAACAAGCGCACGCATGTTGGGGTTATCCCCCACTGCCACCACACGATCGATGTGCAATTGCTGCAGTGTGGCCACAATGTCGGCGTGCTCTGCTTCGGCGTCGTCGCCGAGCTCGCCCATCTGGCCCAGCACAGCCCAACTGCGCGCGTCCTCCCGCGCCGAGGCGGTGTAAGCCAGCGCGGCGAGCCCCGCCCGAACACTGTGGGGGTTGGAGTTGTAGGAATCGTTGATGATGGTCACACCATCGGGGCGGGTGGTGACCTCCATGCGGCGACCAGAGCGCGCGACGTGAGCATTCAACCCAGTCGCAACCTGTTCCAGCGTCAAACCGGCTTGAAGGCCGGCGGTAGCAGCGGCCAAAGCGTTGGACACCTGGTGCTCGCCGAAAACCTGCAAACGCACCGGCACTTCTACCCCGCTGGCGTGCAGCACGAACGATGGTCGGGCTACCTCGTCCAACACGATGTCGGTGGCGTACACATCCGCCTGCGAGCTCTGCGTGGAATAAAAAACGCACCGCGCGTTTGTCCGTTCCGCCATGGCGCGCACGGCGTCATCATCAAAATTCAACACGGCGACGCCATCATCCGGCAGGGCTTCCACCAACTCGCCCTTGGCGATGGCGATGTTTTCCCGCGAACCAAACTCACCCAGGTGAGCGCTGCCAACGTTGAGCACGACCGAGATCCGAGGCGGCGCGATCTGCGTCAGCTTTGCGATATGACCGATGCCGCGCGCGGACATCTCCGCCACCAAAAACTGCGTCTGCGCATCGCAGCGCAGCACCGTGTACGGCATACCGAGCTCATTGTTGAAGCTTCCCGGCGGGGCCACAGTGGGGCCGGCCTGCTCAAGCACACTAGCGATGATGTCCTTCGTCGACGTCTTACCCGCCGAACCCGTCACCCCCACCACGGTCAGCTGCTCACAACGATCCACCAGTCCGCGCGCCAGCCGCGACAACCCCTGAATCACCGCCTGCGCATCGGGGTGTTCCAAACCCAAACCAGTGGTTTCGCCCGTCGCCGGCGGGCACAGCACGGCCGGGGCGTCCACATCATGTGCAGCCAGTACGCACACCGCACCAGCCTCAATTGCTGACGCCGCGAAATCATGGCCGTCAACGTTTTCGCCCGGTAGCGCAATAAACAACGAACCCGGCTGTAGTTTGCGCGAATCAAACTCCGCAGGGGCAGTCACCCGCGCCTCCGCGATAGCCTCGGCCTGCTCATTCAAGCGGCCACCAACAATCTGTGCGATCTCCGCAACACTAAAATCCAGCATGACTACCGCTGCCCTTCCTCGTCCAGCCGCGCCACAATCGCAGCTTCCAACTGCTCGCGGTCATCGAAATGGTGCGTCACTCCACCAATAATCTGGCCAGTTTCATGCCCTTTACCAGCGACAACAATGGCGTCACCCGGCTGTGCCCACGCAACGGCCTGTGCGATAGCCTGGGCGCGATCACCAATCTCTACTACCTCGGCGTTAGTCCCCTGCGTACCCTCAAGCACAGCAGCGCGAATCAGCGCCGGATCCTCCGACCGAGGATTGTCATCGGTAACAACCACCAAGTCTGCGCAACGCGCGGCCTCACGCCCCATCAACGGACGCTTCGCCTGGTCACGGTCACCACCCGCGCCAACAACCACCCCAATGCGGCCTTTCACCTGGCTAGACAATTCCTCAAGGATCGCCGCAATAGCCGCAGGTTTATGGGCGTAATCGACAACAGCCAAGAAATCTTGGCCGACATCCACACGTTGCATGCGCCCCGGCACAGCCACCTGTCCCAAAGCCTCCGCAGCGACAGCCACCCCATCCGGATCCACCACAGATACACAAGCCAACGCCATCGCAGCATTAGCCACATTAAACTCCCCCGGCAATGGAATGCTGACTTTCACAGGTTCGCCGCCCTCGCGGCGCCACACAAACGACTGGCTATTGTCCCCGGCCGTCACCCGCTGCGAGACCTCAACCCCCGCGGCGTCATGAAGCGACAGCGTCAACGCACCCGTGCGATCCGCAAGCGTGCGACCCCACGGATCATCCACATTGACGATAAAAGTGCACTGATCATCCGGCATAAACCACGCGGCCTTCGCCTCAAAGTACTCCTCCATCGAATGATGGAAATCCAAATGATCCTGGCTCAGATTATTAAAAGCCTTCACAACAAAACGCGTACCAGCAACACGCCCCAAACTAATCGCATGCGAGGACACCTCCATCACCACATCCGTCACCCCCTGATCTCGCATTGACGCGAACAACTCCTGCAATTTAGGAGCCTCCGGCGTGGTCAACTTTGTCGGCACAGCACGACCATCAATACGCGTACCCGTCGTGCCAATCAACCCCACCTTCTTACCCCGAGCCATCAGGGCCTTTTCCATCAAATAGCTCGTCGTAGTCTTACCCGACGTACCCGTAATACCGATGATGCGCAGCGACTGCGAAGGGTGGCCATACACCGCAGAACTCACAGCACCCAACACTTCACGAACCTGATCAACAACAATGACAGGCACATTCAAACCAAGTTCATCGCGCACAATCGACAAACCCTGAGCATCAGTGAGCACCGCCGAAGCATCCGCCTGGCCGGCAAAGCGCGCGCCATGCGCATTCGACCCCGGCACAGCCGCAAACACACCACCCTGCGGCAACTCCTGAGCATTGATCCCAATCGCCTGAACCGTAACCCCCGCGACGTCAACAATCGAATCAATACGCCCACCAGCAATATCAGCCAACTGGGCTAGCGTCGGACACTCCACAACAGACATCTTTGATACTCCTTCGGCGACGCTACTGGGCCTGCAAAACAAGATCTTGCTCGTTAGAACGCGACAACGGCACATTGTCACGCGTCAACAACCACGACGCAATGTCATGGAACAAAGGAGCAGCCGACTGGCCACCCTCGCCATGCACACCACGCTGCGGCGCATCGAGCATAATAGCCACCACATAACGAGGATCATCCGCCGGGGCAATACCAGCAAACGTAATCCAATACTTACTGTTCGAATAGCACTGGCACGCCGGATCCACCTGCTGAGCAGTACCCGTCTTACCACTAATCTGATAGCCCTCCACAGCAGCCTGTGGGCCCGTACCCTGCTGCACGCCCGTCGGATCGCTCTGAGCCACCGAACGGAACATGTTGCGCACAGTACGGGCCGTATCTTCACTCACCACACGCGTGCGTTCCGGCTGTGGCAGACGATCAACAGTGCCATCCGCATTGGTCACGCGCTTGATAATGCGCGGCGTCACGCGCTCGCCATCGTTAGCGATCGCCTGATACACACCCGCCATCTGCAACAGAGTCAACGACATACCCTGACCGATCGGCAAGTTTGCGAACGTACCACCAGACCACTGCTCGCGATCCGGCAACAAACCAGCAGATTCGCTAGGCAACTCCACGCCCGTGAGCTGGCCAATGCCAAACTTCTTCAGCATGTCAGCGAAGCGATCCTCCCCCACCCGCTGCGCCAACATCAAGGTGCCAACATTCGACGACTTACCGAACACGCCAGTGGTCGTGTACGGCATAACCCCGTGCACCCACGCATCGCGGACCGTCACACCCGCCATGTCAATGGAACCGGGAACCTGCAGCACCTCATCAGGGGTAGTCAGATTATTTTCAATGGCAGCCGACGCCGTGATGATCTTCGCTACAGAACCAGGCTCGAAAGGCGAGGTAATCGCCGAATTATCGAAGCTCTTGCCACGCTCCAACTGACGCTGAATATCCCCCATCGGATCCACCGTGTCACTGTTGGCCATTGCCAACACCTCGCCGGTTTTCGCGTCAAGCACCACAGCCGACGCCTGCTCTGCACCAGAATTAACCTTGGCCTGCTGCACCTGCTGCTGCACATAGGTCTGGAGATCCAGGTCGATCGTGAGTTCAATCTGAGCACCATCGACGGCAGGATTCTGATCCCTCAACGTGCCCGGAATAGCTTGATCGTTGGTGGAAACTTCCTCAACCTTACGGCCGTCAATACCGGCTAGCTGCGCATCCGAGGCGGCCTCCAGACCGAACTGGCCGACACCATCGATAGAGGTCTTGCCCACAATGTTTTCAGCAATCGCACCATTGGGGTACTGGCGAATATCCTGCCGGTCTGCCGCAACCCCAGGGAAGCGAGCCGCGACCTCCGCAGCAATATCTGGATCAACGTTGCGCACCAGGACGGTGTAGTAGGAATCGGACTTCAACGCATCCAAAATTTCCTTGGAGTCAACGCGCGTCGCATCAGCCCCCGGCGCTCCACTGTTTTTGACCATCTTCGGGATTTCCTCCGACATGGTCTTGAGCGTCGTGGGCACATCATCATAGCGGTCCGGCATCTGCTCGTGACGAGTCTTAATCTCGTCCCGCAGACGAATCGGGCTAACCGTCAACGAACGTGCCTGCATGGTGAATGCCAACTCTGCACCATTGCGGTCAACAATCTGACCGCGTTTAGCCGGGGTGACATACACACGCTCGCGTTGTTCCTGCGCCAAGGCAGAAAGGCTAGGACCCCACACCCCCTGAACCCAAGCCAGGCGTCCTACCAATACAGCTGCTAAGACAACGGCCAACGTCCGGACTAAAAACATCCGGCGACGGCTTAAATCCACATCAACACGCTGTCGCACTCGCACATCAGAAGACTTCACATCATCCGACACTACCGATCGACCGGACCGGCCCCGATCCGGCTCGCCCCGACGCACCGAAGCCATAGCGACACTTACTCTCCGCCGACAGGCGCAACAGTAGATGCACCATTATCAACCGGAGCCGTCTGAGCAGGCGCAGGTTGCGCGGGGGCAGGCTGCTCGAGCACAGGCTGAGCAGGCGCAGCCGCATCCTGCGCGGGCTGGCCTACAGCCGGAACCGACGCGACGTCAGCACCCCGAGAAGAATACGGAGCAACACCAGAAACCTGTTCAACCCGCGGCAACTGATCCAAAGAATCCGTCACAGCGCGAGTTTCTGCGGGGTTGGACGTCGCCGAACTCGCACGAACCTTATTGCCGTTGACGTCAACCAACGGGCGAGTCTTCGCCGCATCCGACGCCAAGACCTCCGCAACCGGAGCCTCCGCACCATGGGAAACCTCCAGCACACCCGGCTGATCGGGGACAACAAACCCCATTTCGGAAGCGCGACGAGCGATCTCCGCAGATGAACGCACGCTTTCCAAATCGCGGTGCAAAGACTCAAGCTCGTTATCCAGCTGAGTTTCCTGCGACTTCAGATCCTGGAGACTAAAGGTCTGTGACGTCGCGTGCGCCGACAGGAACATAACCGCACCCACCGAAGCCGACAGCAACGCAATGACGAACACCACGAAGCGAACGAAATGCGGATCGTTCTTGACCTGCGCGACGCGGCGGCCGCGCTCGACAATAACCTGCTTGGAGCCCAGCTCTTTTTGAAAACGACGGCCACGTTTCTTCGGCTGCGGCCGCAACGCCCGACCAGGATGAGGCTCGGTATAGCCAACCTCCCGCAAGGCATCGGCACGACGCTGCAGCAATGCCTCGTCCAGTTCGCGACGGTGTGCACGACGCACAGCACCCCGTTCCAGCACAGTGACGCCCTGCTGGCGACGCTCACTAATGGTGGTTCGGCGCTGCTGTGCCATCACAAAACTCCTCGGCTAGAACTGGAAAAACTACTGCTATCTGGCAGGGCGATACGCTCCACCGCTCGGACACGAACCGGTGCTGACCGCGGATTCTCCGCAATCTCCGCCTCGGAAGCTTTCTCAGCCCCACGAGTAATCAGACGGAATTGAGGAGCGGTACCAGGCAGGTCCATGGGCAACCCAGCTGGTGTCTTCGAGGTACTCATGTCAACCAAGGCCTTCTTGACGATCTTGTCTTCAAGAGACTGGTAGCTCATGAACACCGCGCGTCCACCCACTGCTAGGCGATCAGTAATCACCGGGATCACTGCTGCCAAGGAATCGAGCTCTGCGTTTACCTCGACGCGCAAAGCCTGGAATGTGCGCTTAGCTGGGTGTCCACCGGTCTTGCGTGTGGCTGCCGGAATCGTGTCATAAAGCAACTCCACCAACCGCGCGGAAGTGGTGAAGGGCTGCTTTTCACGCTCCCTCACAATGGCAGACGCGATTTTGCCCGCGAAGCGCTCATCACCATAGGTACTCAAAATCCTCGCGATTTCCCCATGCGAATAGGTGTTCAAGATGTCGGCCGCGGTCTTGGTCTGGCTGGGATCCATGCGCATATCCAGCGGGGCGTCCATCCTGTAGGCAAATCCGCGCTCTACTTGATCAAGCTGCATCGAGGACACACCTAGGTCGAACAATGCGCCGGCTACGCCCTGCTCGCGCAAAGTGTCAAAAATTGGGCCCTCGGATTCGTCCGCTACGTCGGCGAAGTCATCAAACCTGGCTTGGATAGCCACGAAGCGATCACCAAAACGCGATAGGCGTTCACGGGCCCCCGCTAGGGCGTGCGGGTCACGGTCAACCCCCAACACGCATGCTTCGTCGAAGGTTTCCAAGAAGTGCTCAGAGTGTCCGCCCGCACCCAACGTTGCGTCAACGATGACGGCATTGCTTCCTAGAGCGCTGACGCCGGGGGCTATGAGCTGCGCCATGCGATCGCGTAAGACCGGAATGTGGCCGTATTCGCCTTCCATATCGGCGCGCCCCCTTTCGAGCGTTCAAGGTGAGGATGTTGCGTGGCACGTCAGACGGCCGGTGAGCGACCGGTGCACGTGGAGCCCTGCTCGAGCGGCTTTGCTGATGTTGGGGAAGTACATCAGCCGCTCACGCTCGAGCAGAGTTCCATCGCACGCCGATCAACGACTTACAACAGACCGTCCAAAGCAACATCCTGGCCAGCAGAGAAAGCATCCTCCGTGGTCTCTTGGTACTGCTTCCACGCCTCGGCATCCCAGATTTCCAAGAAATCAACAGAGCCGATAACCACGCACTCCTTGCTCAGGCCCGCATACTCACGATGCCCGGGGGAAATGGTGATCCTGCCGTGCCCGTCAGGCCGCTGCTCATCCGCACTTGCTGCCAAGTTACGGATGAACGCACGCGCTTCCGGGTTCGACCGAGAAATAGCCGCAGCTTTTCTCGCTCGAGCAGCAAACTCCTCCCGCGGGTACACCGCAAGAGAGTGATCCTGGCCTTTTGTCACCATCAGGCCGCCGGCCAGTTCCTCACGAAACTTAGCCGGAAGGGTCAGTCGCCCCTTGTCATCGAGCTTCGGGTTATAGGTGCCCAAGAACATTGCGCACCCACCTTTCTTCTCGGCTGACGTCAGACACACGGGCTGCACTGTGGACGGTTATGTAGTTGTCAATCAGGGTGGAAAAGACACCAGTCCCAACCACTGCCCCCCACAATACCCCACTTTCCCCCACTTTCAACCCCAGCACACACATTTTGCAGGTTCACAGGCAACTTTCAGTAGAAGGACAGCCCCTGTAGACGCCGGTAAAAATCTAGCCATACCCCTTTTGAACAGGACTTTTAAAAATAAAAAGGTAGTGCGGTGGGGCGCAGTGGGGCATTTTTCACACGGTGGGTGAAAAACCCCGGATCTACCCCCGTAGACCTCGCCAATCCGAGACTTTTCCACGAATATGCCAATAAAAAGAGGCAAACAGCACGATGCTGTTTGCCTCTTTTCCCCACGATTGCTTACAAGTGGAGCAAAGTGGGAAAGCGCTAGCAGGGCCCGTCTAGTCGCGGTTGAAACGCTTGTAGAAATCTTCTTCTAAGGAGGAAGCTTTCTTGGATTTCGCAGGCTTGGAGGCGGAGTTCAACCGACGCTTCGCTGTAGGGGCCGCCCCTCCCTGATTATTGGCCGACGATCCACGCACGAACCAAATCCCGGCAACGAACATGACGAGGAAACCGACTGCGCTCAAGATGAGGAAAAGTTGACTGGTTTTCACGAACGCGATACCGCCAACAAGCATGCACAAACCAAGAGCAAACAAGGCGATCGATCGCAAGGCAACCCCCGGCAGTGCCGGGCCTTCGTCGATACGACCGAAATTGGGATCGTCTGCCATCAGCGACATTTCTATTTCACGAAGCGCCTGCTGCTCGCGGTCGGAAAGCGACACGATTCCTCCAAGTGAATCCAGGAACTAAATTTTTCTGGGATGGACGTGTGGCCCTCACAGGCCATCACACCCTTTTATACGCCTGTTTAACGTCCGACAGGCGGGTCAAGTTCCCGGAACCAACCTTCGTGACGTGTCTGCACAGCTTATGCAGCCACAGCCCACCCCACGGCGTTGTCAACATCGTCGACGAAGCTATCTACAGCTGCCAGCATCTCTGCCACAGCACTCTCGGTTAACTCCGGCCCCACCCCAAGGGTGGCACGCTTGCGGAGCACGCTAAAACGCTGGAATTCATCAGCCTGCTGAGCCTCGCACTCACCCAACAGGCGAAGCTGATCCCACGCATTTGTTGGCAGTCGCTTCTTGCGCGAGAGGGAACTGGCGGCAACCATAGCCCCAACGCATCGCAAGGCAGCTTGGTAAGCTAGTTCCACCGACATCTCGTAATTACCCAGGCCATGCTCTTTCTTGCCCTGGCTCAGTAAGGTGTGGGCCTTCCACGCGAATAGTTCCGCGTCACTGAGCCGGCCGCTTCCGCGCACGCTTGCAGAAGCAACGCTGCTAGAACTTTGACCTCGATAGCGCGCATGAGGCGTGACCATCGTCAACGTCGCCCCTTCAGATGCAGCGGACCGCCCCCGGAAAGTGTCGCTAGCGCCATTGGTGGTCTTTAGTGGTGCATTCATGTGACTGTCCCCTTTAACTAGGTGTTTAGCTTTAACTATGGGATGAATGTATAAAGTCCACCGGACAGTGGACAGCGGAAAACTTCGAACATTCGAACAGGCCGAGGTGTTACGTCATAATAAAACGAGTTCACGTTGTCTTTCAGTAGCCCAGCAACTGTGCACAGCTGTTCTATTTTTTACTTTCCGTCGCGGCCACCGTCGCAAATTAGTACGCTCGGAAATGACACCCCCACAGCCCACGGAGCACCCATGCACTCACCCCAACGCCATCTAATCGACGGAACGGATTACTACTGGCGTTTCCTCCACCCCTCAGAATTCGCGGCCCACTGCGATGCACTCATCAGCATCTATAGCCAAGCAATGGGGTTGCCAGCCGAGAAATCCCGGCGCGCGTTCTGGCAACGATGCACCACTCATCCGGGGTTTTTGTCTGTCGCCGCTTTTTCGGAACAACACACCATCGGGGTGGCATTCGGATACTTGGCGGCTCCCACCGACAATTGGTACCGCCAAGTTCACTACGGATTGGTGGAACACTCTGAGGCGCGACTAGATACGCAGCAGCGGTTCCCACAGTTATCCCATTACTTTGAACTGAGCGAAATCCACGTTCACCCTGAATACCAAGGCCACGGAGTGGGGCGCGCAATGCTGGTTGGTTTGTCCCAGAGGACTCAAGCTGAGGCAATCATGCTATCTACCCCAGAGGTCGAGGGGGAAAACAACAATGCCTTCGGACTCTACCGTCACCTGGGCTTTTACGATGTGCTTCGCGATTTCCACTTTCCCGGGGATCCACGCGCCTTCGCTATCCTTCGAGCGCAACTGCCGCTAAAGAGCGCAGCACCGGATAACTGCTAGCGCACGGCGTCATGCCCCTGGTCCGGCCCCCAGGCCGGAGCCATGCCCAAATTGTGGAGGACCTCTTGTGTAGCCCGGGCGAAGTTGAGTGTCATGAAGTGTAGGTCCGGAGCTCCTTCGGAAATGAGCCTTTCAGCCATCTGCGTGGTTACCTCGATACCCACTTTGCGGACCTCTTCTGCTGCTTTGTCTGGATCACCTGCCGCTGCTCGCTCCAGCCGGCTTTCCAACCCCGCCGGCAGCTGCGCCCCTGACAGCTCCACCTGTCGACGCACCGAACGTAAACTCGTTATGGGCATCAACCCCGGAATCACCGGCTTCGAACCATGTTCCGGATCCGCTGCCGCCAAACGATCACGCAGGCGAAGGTAGTGCTCGACGTCGAAAAACATCTGCGTAATCGAATACTGCGCGCCGGCGCGTAGTTTCGCGAGAGTATAGAAGGTGTCTTCCTCCAGGTCTTTCGCCCGGTAATGCCCCTCGGGGAAACTAGCGATACCCACCTCAAAGCGGGAACATTCAGGTATCTGGCCAACAAGATCAATGAGCTCACTGGCGTAGCTCAATCCATCCTCGCAGGCCCGCCAATCACCCAGGGGATCCCCTGGCGGGTCCCCACGCAAAGCAAGCAAGTTTGTTAGCCCCTGCTCTGCGTATCCCTTGAGGATCTCCACCAATTCGTCAGTGCTGTGGTCGACAAGGGTCAGGTGCACCAACGTTGTGAGAGGTTGCTGCGTCAGCCTGTGTGCAATGCGGGCGGTCCGTTGGCGTGTGGATCCGCCGGCACCGTAAGTCACAGATACGAAGGCTGCTCCCAGGTCATGGAACGTTTCGGCGGCTCGCCACAGCCTGTTTTCCGCGGCGTCATCACGAGGGGGCATAAACTCTACAGAAAAAGGCACCCTACCCGGAGCCGGCAAGTTAATGGCCTGCAAGATGGGCAGCTGCAGCTGGGTTCGGGACTGACCGGAGGTCTGCTGGGCAAGGTTTTCGGACATAGCAAGTATGGTAGGAGGGAAAGAAGCGATGTACGTGAGCCACACCGACCAAGCTGTCTATAAAAACTAGCCCCCTTGGTCTGCTGCTTCGCGAGCGCCCACAGCTACCACACACCACACGTGCAGTCACGCCGAGTACGTCCACGAGGCCAAACTTAAAGGACAACACATGCGCACAACCCACAGCGACGACACAGCCACCCTGGTCGACACCATCAACAACGAACTACGGGCCTACCTCGACTCCAAAAACCAACAGCTCGGAAGCATCTCACCCCACGTCGCCGACTCCATCAACCTGCTCACACAATTCGCCACCAACGGCGGCAAACGCATCCGCCCACAATTTGCCTGGGCGGCCTACACAGGCCTCAAAAACACAACTGACGTCGCGAAAGAAGATGACGCCGCAGCATTGCGCGCCTTCACCGCACTCGAACTGATCCAAGCCTGCGCCCTCATCCACGACGACATCATCGACTCCTCCGACACCCGGCGCGGCAACCCAACCGTCCACAAAGCCGTCGAAACCAACCACCAAGACGCCCAACTACACGGATCTAGCCGCGCTTTCGGCGAAGCCGTCGCCATTCTAGTGGGCGACCTCGCACTCGCCTGGGCCGACGACATGCTCCGCGACTCCGGTGTCAGCGCCGATGGCCTATCGCGTATGTATCAGCCCTGGCAAGACATGCGATCAGAGGTTATCGCCGGGCAACTCCTAGATATCTGCCTAGAAGCCACCCGCGGAGAAGACGAGCGCGAATCGGAAAAAGTCAACCGCTACAAGACAGCCGCGTACACCATCGAACGTCCCCTGCATTTAGGGGCTGCGCTTGCCGGCGCTTCTGAGGAAGCCACCAGCAGGCTGCTGACATACGGGCGCGACATCGGCATCGCCTACCAGCTTCGAGACGACATGCTCGGTGTTTTTGGCGATCCCTCTGTCACTGGTAAGCCCGCCGGCGATGACTTACGCGAAGGCAAACGCACCGTGCTGTTTGCCAAAGCACTGTCGTGGGCAGACACGCACAATCCTGACGCCGCGTCGCAACTGCGTGCAGGGCTCGGCACTGCCTCCACACCGGAAGACATCGCGCATTTGTCCGACCTCATCGCCTCCACCGATGCCGTGGAGCAAGTCGAGCAGCGGATCTCCGAGCTGACCACCAGTGGACTCAATGCCCTCGAATACCCAAGCATCCCCGAAGAACTACGCGCCACGTTGCGGGCACTAGCTAACCAAGCACTCGTGAGGAAGATGTAGTCCCCATGACCCCCGCCACTGATACTCGCTGGGAGCACCTCGCGCGCCTGCGCGATTCCATAAACCCCCGCACGCTCGGACTCATCGGCGCCGTGGCTATCACCCTCGGCAGCTTCGGTGGCGGGGCTATTCGCTACCGCGGCGGAGTCCTCGACGCACTCGGCCTACGATTCTTCAGCTACGGGCACGGTGCAGGATTCTCCAACGTATTGTTTTTCTTCGGTACTGCCGCGCTCATTGCCGCGTGGATCATCCTCGGGTATCGCATACGCACCACCAGCGTGGCGCTCCGCGAGATCAACCGCACCCTCGCCGCATGGGTTGCTCCGCTAGCGCTCGCCGCCCCCATGTTCAGCCGCGACGTCTACTCGTACCTCATGCAAGGGGCCATGCTGCGCGACGGCTTCGATCCGTACACCGAAGGCGCAGCTGTTAACCCCGGGCCACTGTTGCTCGAGGTCAGCCACGACTGGCGCAACACCACCACCCCCTACGGTCCTCTCCACCTGTGGCTGGGCGAAGGAATCACCAGCATCAGCGGCGACAACGTCACCCTTGGCGTCCTTCTATACAAAATTGTGTCTCTCGCAGGCTTTATCGCTATCTCCTGGTCCATCCCCAAAATCGCCCAACATCTGGGCGCTAATCCCACATGGGCGCAGTGGATCGGCGTGGCCAACCCCGTGATGATCTTCCACCTCGTCGGTGGCATGCACAACGAATCCGTGATGGTCGGGCTCGTCAGCATCACCATCTATCTTGCTCTACGCCGGCACACACCCGTCGTCCTGCTCGGCGCCGCCATCGCGCTCAAAGCAACCGCAATTATCGCCCTGCCCTTCCTCGTTTGGATCGAAACCCACCGACTATCCAACAAACACGGAATCCACCCCGTTGTCGCCTTCATCATCAGCGGCACCTGGATGACGGCCATCACCGTCGCCACCATAGCCATCATTACCCGCCTATCCGGCTCCTCATGGGGATGGGTCAGCCAACTATCCGGCAACTCAAAAGTGATTAACCCCCTAGCGCTACCCACACTAGCCGCCGACATCATCACCGCGAACGGCAAATACATAGACGAAAACATCCCCTACAACACGATCCTGTCCACCACTCGAACCATTGGCATGATCGCCATGCTCCTGGGCCTCGTCATCGTCTGGTGGCTAGCAAGAAAAACAGAACTCGGCGCCATCCGAGGCACCGCCGCAGCCTACACCGTAGCGGTGCTGTTCAACGCCGTCACCCTCCCTTGGTACTACGCCAGCCTCATCTCCCTCTACGGCGTCGTGAAACCCGGAGAAAAACTGCAACGCGTCATGATCGCGACGTCATTGTTTGTTGCGTGGGAATTCGCTGGCAGCGGCAACCACAAGCTCTACGACATCCCCTGGGTCGCACTATCAATCGCACTATCGATCGCCGCAGTCAAGGTAATTTACAGCGGGACTAGAAAGCCATCGCCTGTGCCCGCCGCATAACCTCCCGAGCCAAATGCCCATGCACAGCATCAATCGGGCGGCCCGGCAAAGAATCATCCTCCGTGAACAGAAACTCCAGGATTTCCTCCTCTGTGTACGAACCATCCAGGAGAAGTTTGATCACGCCTGGAACAAAGCGATTCAGCTGACCATCCTCATTGAAATAGCGCGCGGGCAGATAACGAACCCCATCCTTACGCACAGCGATCATGTCGCGATCACCCAAATGCGCCATCACGCGCGTCACCACAACCCCCATGCGCTCAGCAGCATCAGGGACGGTAATAACGGGCTCATCGACGGGAAGAACAGAAACATCAGGTGTAGAAGTCACAACGCACATACTACCCAGTCCACCCGCCGCATATACTTGAGCGCATGTCCACGCGAGAACAACTGCACCCAGGTGACCTCCTCGACGACCGCTACCGCATTGAAGCACCCATTGCCGCGGGAGGAATGTCCACCGTCTACCGGTGCGTTGACCTGCGCCTAGGCCGACACGTCGCCGCCAAAGTGATGCACGCGGACTACGCAGACAATCCCGTGTTCCGCAGCCGCTTCCGCCGTGAAGCCCGCTCCATGGCGCGACTATCCCACCCCAACCTGGTCAACGTCTACGACAGTGTCATGGGTGAACAAGACAGCGGCGAGCCCGTCTTCCTGGTCATGGAACTCATCACCGGCGGCACGCTACGCGAACTCCTCGACGAACGCGGCCCCATGCCACCTCATGCCGCGATATCGGTCATGCGTAGTGTCCTCACCGGCCTGGCCGTCGCCCACGAGGCAGGCATGGTGCACCGCGACATTAAACCCGACAACATCCTCATCAACGGCGACCACACCGTTAAACTCGCTGACTTCGGCCTCGTGCGCGCAGCCGACCACACCGCCACTGAAATCATCGGCACCGCCTCCTACCTCTCCCCCGAGCAGGTAGAAGGGGCAGACATCGGCCCCGCCAGCGACGTCTACTCCGCCGGCATTGTCCTCTACGAACTACTCACCGGCGGCATCCCCTTCGACGAAGGCGACCCCACCGACCGCGCGTTCGCCCGCCTCAGCGAAGACGTCCCCGCCCCCTCTGGCCAGATCGCCGGTGTTCCGACCCTGATCGATGCGCTCGTAGCCACCGCAACCGCACGCGACGTCAGCAATCGATTCTCCGACGCGGGGGAATTCCTCGCCGCCATTAATGACGTCGCGGAGGAACTGCAGCTGCCCGCATTTAACGTTCCCATTCCGGAACACGCCGCGGCTCATCGCTCATTCGAGCAAGCAGAAAACACCGATCTTCTGACCGGTGTACTCAACAACACCGGGGTTCTACCGGCCGTGCCTGCAGCACCCGTCCAAGCGTCCAAACCCACCGACACGCAAGTCTGGGAGGGGCCACTTGTTGCGCCACCGCCGCCTGCACACTACGAGCAGGACCACCAAGACGCACCCGTCGACACTTACGACGAGCAGTACGAACAGCAGGATTATGCTCCCGGCAAGCCCGTGTCCAACCGCTCTGGCTGGAAAATCGCACTGTGGTCAGGACTCATCACTGCACTCATCGCAGCTGTTGCACTCGGCGGTTGGTGGTTTGGATCCGGCCGCTACGGGGAAGTCCCGCAGATCATCGGCATGGGCCAAGCCCAAGCCGTGGCAACCATCGAACAGGCTGGTTTTACCGCCACAACCAGCCAGGAATACAGCGACGACATACCCGCCGAGCAGATCATCGGCACTCAACCCCCCGGCGGCGAACGCATCCCGAAAGGCAGCAACGTCGCCATTCGTCAATCTCTAGGGCAACCTGCCGTCCCTGAGATCCCTGCCAGCGGCAGTGTTGAAGACTTTCGAGGCCTCGCCTCGGAGCGCACGCTAGGGCTTCGAGTTGGAGAAGAGGAATACTCCGACTCCGTGCCCGCCGGGCAGATTTCGAGCACCCAGCCAAGCCCTGGGACTGTTGTGGCTACGCACAGCACCGTCACAGTGCACCTCAGCAAGGGGCCAGCACCAATCAAAGTACCTAAGCTCGCAGGGCTCAGCCAAGATAAGGCCCGAGATGCGCTGGAAAAGGCTGGGCTCACGGTTCGGAAGGTCATCCCCGAATTCGACCAGAAGATCAAGAAGGATCACGTTATCCGAACCAGCCCCGATTCCAATGCTGAACTGCGGCGCGGTGATGTAGTTGATCTCTACGTGTCGACAGCCCTGGAGGTTCCGGATCTCAAAGACAAGACCCTCGATGAGGCCCGACGCATACTCGGCGACGCCGGCCTGACCGTCGGCACGGTCACTACAGACGAGGAGGCAACGAGCCGCAACGGCCAGGCGGTTGTCAAAACTGCGCCAGCTGCCGGCAAACTTATTGATCCCGAGTTCAATACCGTCGACCTTGTGATGAACGGAAAGGTTATTATCCCATCGCTCATGGGTAAAAAGGTCAGCGAAGCGGAAAGCACCCTACTGGACATGGGCTTGAACGTCGATATCGATGGTAAGGACAACGCCGTCGTGTATAGCCAGAGCCCGAAGGCAGGTTCGAAGGTCGCTGTCGGGACCACGGTGACTATCAAATCCATCGGTTAGCGCCAGAGCACGTTAGAAAGCACATCGCCCCACCTGTTCAATTTCAGGTGGGGCGATGTGCTTTGAGGGAAAAACCCTAGCGGTTGCGAAGCATCTCCGCAACCAAGAAGGACAGCTCCAGCGACTGCTGAGTGTTCAAACGGGGATCACACGCAGACTCGTAACGGCCGGGCAAATCAATATCAGTGATGTCTTCTGCACCACCCAAGCACTCGGTGACGTCTTCGCCAGTGAACTCGATGTGGATGCCACCAGGGTGGGTACCCAACGCACGGTGCACTTCGAAGAAGCCCTGAACCTCGTCAATGACCTTGTCGAAGTGGCGGGTCTTGTACCCGTTCGAGGACGTGTGGGTATTGCCGTGCATGGGATCAGACTGCCAAATCACCTTGTGTCCGGACGCCTCCACAGCCTCGACGATCGGGGGCAGAACGTCACGAACCTTGTCGTGGCCCATGCGGGCGACCATTGTCAGGCAGCCGGGCTCGAAATTCGGGTCGAGCTTGTCGGCGTAGGCGACGGCCTCTTCCGGGGTGCACGTCGGGCCAATCTTGATACCGACCGGGTTGGAGATCAGTGCGGCCAGATTGACGTGGAAGTCATCGATGCCACGGGTGCGCTCCCCTACCCACACTTGGTGGGCGGAGAGGTTGAATAGTTCAGTTTCGCCGACCTCATTCTGTGCAAGCCGCAGCATGGCACGTTCGTAGTCGACCAGGAGCGCCTCGTGGGAGCAGAAAATGTCAGCACGGCGCAGGTTATGGTCTGCAACCCCGCAGGCCTCCATGAATTTCAGGCCTGCTTCGATTTCCTCTGCGAGGTTTTCGTAGCGGGCACCTGCGGGAGAGTTTGCAACGAACTCGCGGTTCCACTCGTTGAGGCGGTGGAGGTCCGCGGTGCCCGAACCCGTCAGTGCACGGACGAGGTTCATCGCTGCGGAAGAGTTCGCGTAGGCACGGACCATGCGTGCCGGATCATGACGCCGCGATTCCGCATCGGGTTCCACACCGTTGACGATGTCGCCACGGTAATTCGGCAGACCGTTTTCGTCTAGGTCAGAGGAACGCGGCTTGGCGTACTGGCCGGCGATACGGGCCATCTTGACCACGGGGGTGGATGCACCGTAGGTCAAAACAACTGCCATCTGCAGCAGGGTTTTGATGTTGGCGCGAATGTGCGGTTCGGTGTTTGATTCGAAGGTTTCGGCGCAGTCGCCGCCTTGCAGCAAGAATGCTCGGCCTAGCGCTACCTCTTTAAGCTGCTTTTTCAGCTCAAGGATTTCTGGCGCGACGACGATCGGCGGGACCGACTCTAGAATATTGCGGACAGTGTCTGCCTGCTTGCGATCCCAGCTGGGCTGCTGCTTGGCGTCACGTGCCACGACATCTTCGAAACGTTCCTGAATGCCACTGGGTAGTGGGGGAAGGTCCGGAAGCTCTTCAACGGGGATATCTACTGTCCAACTCACAGGTTATTTTTACCACAGGACATATAATCTGCTGCCCTTAGGGCAGGTTGGGCACTGGGACTAAACCCACTTGGACTTCACACGGTTACGGGAGTCAAGGGGCATTGCTTTGTTGCAGGCTTGGAACTTCGCGAGATTATGTCGGGCATCGACGAGTGCGTCATGGTTGCCGTCGGGAATGGGCGGCAGTTCGGGTTTGCCTGCCATCTCCCATAGTTGCTTGAGCTCGCGTGTGTACCTCGGTAGTTGCTTGGGCAGGCCACGCATGTCCCCCCAGAGTTGTGCCAGCAGCACGTGGTCGTAGGCCCCCACCCATGCCCACAGTTCGATGTGTTTGCCATCGTCGGCTGCGAGGAGGAATTCAAGCAGGCGTTCGCGGATGGCGTCGTTGTTCATCCAGCAGGATTCACTGGGGTTGGGCAGCTGGTTGAGGACGTGGGTTTTCACCCAGGAGTTTGCTTTGCTTGCGTCAAAATCCGTTGACACCGCGTAGAACTCTCGATCGTCTTCGGCGACGACCCCAATGGACACAAGGTCGATGGTTTTGCCATCTTCGATAAATTCGGTGTCGTAGAAGTAGCGCACACCATCACTGTAGTTGAAGGGGCCTGGGTGTCGACCCAGTAGACTCTATGTTCATGAGGATTATTCCCCAGGCGTCGTATCGACGTGGCGCCATGGTTGTTTCTTTGGCTTTGGTGCTGTTGTTCATGTTGCCCTTCACGTTGAATCTGACGGGCGATATGTCGGAGCATCTATTGAAGTACCACATCGATATTGATGTTTACCGCGAGGGCGCACGCTCTTTGCTGGCCGGGGAAAACATTTATACACGGGATTTCCAGGTTGGCGGCATCATGTTGCCGTTTACCTATCCCCCGTTGGCTGCGATGCTGTTTACTCCTCTGGTGTTGCTTCCGGTCAATATCGGGGCGGTAATCCTTAACGGGCTGACGTTGTTGGCCTTGTGGTGGTGCATGGTTGTCGTGTTGGGTGCGGCTACGCGCTTGCCTTTGTCTGATTGCCGTTTGCTTGCGCTCATGGTGCTTCCTGTGGCTATTGTGTGCGACCCGGTGCGTGAGACTTTGGGTTTCGCGCAGGTCAACGTGCTTCTTATGGCCTTGGTGATTGCTGACACTTTGCGTCCGCGCAGCCGTGTTCCCCGGGGGTTGTTTATCGGTTTGGCTGCGGCCATCAAACTGACACCTGCGGTGTTCGGGCTATTTTTCTTGCTCAAGCGTGACTGGCGTTCGGCAATTCAGACAGCCGTGTTTGGTGTCGGTTTTACGGCGCTGGCCTGGCTTATCCGCCCAGATGTGTCGAAGGAATATTGGTTTAACACCTTGCGGGATCCGTCCCGTATTGGCGGGTTGGCTTATTCAACTAACCAATCTTTCCGTGGTTTGTTTGCGCGTTTGTTCCCGGGAGATGAGGACCTGCAGCAGACCTTGTGGAAGGTCGCGGTTGTCGTCACTATTTGCGCAGCATCTTTCGGGATGGTGCGTTTGCTGCGCGCGGGTAATGCTGTTGGTGCGCTGCTGGTCAATTCGTTTGTCGCGGCTCTGTGTTCGCCTGTGTCGTGGACGCACCACTGGACCTGGTTGATCCCTTTGGTGTTACTGCTTGTGGTGTCTGCTTTCCAGCCTGGAAGCGAGCGTGTACGCGGGTTAGCGGGCGGTTTCGCGGTGATCATTTTCTCGACGATGATCGTTGTTCCGTTCTTCGTCCTCCCCCACGCCAGTGACCGCGAAATCTATTGGCCATTGAGCAGCCAGTTTATTGGCAGCGCCTACGTGTTCATCGCAATCGCTTTAGTGATCGTGGCGTGCACGTGCCCCACGGTGTTTGGCCGTGGCAGTGATGTGCCCGCACGCCCCGGGTTGTTTTTCACCAATGACGTCGCGTCGCGCGGCGCCTCACGGGCGTTTGCTGTGTGCACGTGGCTGTTGGTGGTGTGCCTGCTGCGTCTTGTGTTGATCGAATCTGATGGCGTCGACAACAGCTTCACCCTGGCCCATCAGACCTGGTTCCAACAATTCCTGGACGCTTCGCAAAGGGTGTTCGCGGGCTTGCCCGTCTACGGCGGATATATCGAGCACGATTTTGTGCACTACGTCTACACCGTCACCCCGGCCGGCACTTTCGTGCTTGGTGTTCTTGCTCTTCTGGGAGAAACCGCAGCCACAGTTGTGTGGACAGCCGTCAGCGTTGCTTCCCTGGTCCTGGCCACCTACGCCCTGCAACGCGGCGTCATCAATTCCTCCGAACCGGTGATTAACACAAGCGTCGGCTTTATCACGGCGATGATGCTCACGCTGATCCCCGTCCTCAACGCAGTCAATGACGGGCACATCGTGCTGCTGGTACTGGCAGCCGCGATATCGGACATCTACCTGCTGCGCACCAGTCGTTTTGGTGGAATCGCTACCGGTGTGGTGGCTGCGATGGCGGCGTGGCCAGCGGTGTTGATCATCGTGCTGCCCACGTGGGCGTCGAAAATGCGCGCCGCGATGGTAGCTGGTTTCGCCACCATCATTGCGCTGGCGATCGACCCCCAACTCACCCGCGACTGGATCCGTGCACTGGCACTACCCATGGATAACGCCAATACACTCATCGGTGCCGGCGCAATGGTGGTATTCGTACTGCTCGCTGTGCTCCTTCGCAACAACGCAACACTACGCCCCCTAGTTCTGCTGGGGCTTCCCATGACCCTGTTCGGTGGCTTTGCGGCCTGGCCTGCGCTACTAACCCTGTGGGCTCCGCTGGCTATCGTCGGCGTGCTGATGCTCGTGCGCTTCCTTATCGAAGCGTCCACCACTCCCGCGGCCACCGAGGCGCTCACGCAACCCAGCGACCCCATCCAATAGCTGCGGCGGCACCACAACCCAGCCCAGCACCGGAACCTTGGACCACAGCCACACAAAATACGAGCCCGCCGCGCACAGAACAAAACAAATGCACGACCACAACAGCGGGTTATCAGGATTATCCCGGTTCAACACATAAATGTCATAGCGATAAAACAGCGTGTTAAACACAAACGTCATCGCCAACGGGTGCCCCAAATAAATCACCAAAGTGTGACTGCCAACAAACTGCAAAGGTCGCGCCACCGCCGGAACCAACGACAATATACGGGCTACTGCAATGGCCAAAGGGATAATCAACAACTGGCTAAACAAGCGCCCAATGAGACCGCTAGCCAGAGGATCCGCCGCATAGTTCCATACAGCCCAATCGTGGTACGGCAAACCACTGTCGGTATGCCATACGCCATGGGTAAGCATCCAAAAACCCAGGGCCCCCAAGCCAACCGTCGGAACAATAGCCGTCCACCGGAACGTATGCTCCGACAACCACGTAATAGCTGGTTTGATCCGCGCACCAGCCACAAACACCGGCGCAAACAACATGGTGTTGTACACGATCGGGGTTGACTGCTCATGCACCATCAACAACCCCAGCGGAGCGAAAGAAGCAACCATCGCCAACCACGCGAGCAGCCTGCGAGTGATCCACAAGATACAGGTGCAAATCATCAAACAGTACAAAAACCAATACGTGCTGTCGCCGGCGATAGCCATGTGAGGTAGTGTGTCCAGATCATTAGGGTCCAGGCCCGGATACTTCATCAAAATCTCGCTGCGCTTCAACCGCGCCTCAAAAAGCGAGAAAAATGCGTACGGCACAGCGAAAAACCACAGCCTGCGGAAGATCAGGTCACGCAGATTAAACCGAAGAAGCTTTGCACCAAAGTAGCCACTAATGACAAAAAATAAAGGCAGCCGAATGGGACCAAGATAATAATTCAGCGCTGCTAGAAAAGTGTCCTTGCCTCCGGGCACGTCAATGCTGACGTGCAAAATCACCAGGCCAAGGATGGCCACTCCCCTAGCAACGTCCGGCCAAACAAGACGCTGTCGTGCTGGGGTGGGCATAAAGTTAGAGCTCGGCTCCCTCAGGGTAGCCCTTGCCAGCAGCAAGGCTTTCCTTCACATCTGCGGCATACATATCAACGTAAGTCCCTCCGGTGAGTTCCACCAGTCGCTGCATCACATAATCAGTAAGCACGCGTGCAGCCTCATGGGACTCCGGATCCAGCCCCTTGGACTCCACATAAGCGCGCGGATCGATAGGTTCCCCCGCAATCACACCAACGCGAACCGGGCGGGGAATCCAACTGCCAATCGGATTAGCCTTCCCGCTACCAATCATCGCAATGGGAACAATCGGCACTCCGGTGTCCAACGCAATATGGGCCATGCCCGTCTTGCCACGGTACAAACGACCATCCGGGGAACGAGTGCCCTCGGGATAAATACCCAACAGATCCCCCGCGAGCACCACACGCTTGCCGGATTCCATCGCGGCACGCGCGGCGTCACCACTGGAACGATCAATCGGGACCTGACCAACAGAGGTGAAAAACCAACGCTGGGCCTTACCAACCAGGCCGGTACCCGTGAAATATTCCTGCTTAGCCAAGAAAGTAATCTGGCGCTTGCACAACAACGGCAGGAAGAAAGAATCCATCACCGACTGGTGATTCGAAGCAAGAATTGCACCACCGTGGTCTGGGATATTGTCCAACCCCCGAGAGTACGGACGGTTGTATACCCGAAGAGCGGGGCCGAAAAGGACGTTCTTGAAAACCCAGTACCACTTGTTATGCATAGTCATTGTTCCTTCAACCCTGTTCCTTTAACCCTCGTGAACCCTCGTGCCGGCCGCCAAATGTGCGACCCCAATCATACCTGCCTCGGCGCCTAATTTTGCCGTTTTAACACTAGCGTGCGGACGGTGTGCACTACCCACGGGTGTGCGTAGGTAGCGCTCGTACGCCCGGGAAAGGTAGAGCTCCGATCGGGTACTCACACCACCACTGAGCACGATCAACTCAGGGTCGATGACATCCCCGACGATGCCCAAACCAAGGCCCAACCAGTCCGCAAACTCGCCGACAGCGTGAACACCCAACGGGTCGCCGGCCTCCGCGGCGTCAAAAATGGTGTGCCCGGTGACTTGGCCGGGGGCACGCATACATGTTTGAGCCAGCGGACTGTCGAAGTTGGAGGCATTTTCCATCGCCGTGGTCACCAGTGCGGTGCCGGAACAATAACGCTCCAAGCAGCCGGTCTTTCCGCACGCACAGGGCCTACCGTTGGGCACCACTTGCAGGTGCCCATATTCTGGCGCGGTGCCGTACGCGCCGCGGAACAGGGTGCCGTCGATCATGATCGCACCACCGATGCCCGTGCCGAGCGAGAACAGCGACCATATGCGGGCCCCACGCGCCGCACCAAAGATGTATTCGCCCCACGCTGCCGAATTGGCGTCGTGTTCCAAGGTCACTGGCATATCGAGTGCCGCTTCGAGCACCTGCTTGACATTGCGATCACGCCACGGCAAATGGGGGGCAAAGCGCACCGTGCTGCATTCTGCATCGAGGAAACCCGCAACGGCAACACCAATGGCTTGCACATTGTGCTCGCGCTGTAGCTTTTGGGTGATGCTGATGATTCCTTGCTCAAGCCCCTCGGCTGTGCGCGGAGTCGGGATGGCGTGCATATCGATAATGCGCCCGTGGGCGTCTACCACCCCGCCGCGCAGGTTGGTGCCCCCAATGTCGAAGCCAATAGTGACGCTGCCTGTGTTCATTTTGTGCTGCTCCTGGGGTCGCTGGGCATGTGGAGGAATTGGCGAAAGATGACTGCCCGTTGCTCCCATGACCATTGGTCTTCCATTGCTTCGCGGCCCGCACGTCCATACTGTGTGCGTAGCTCCGGGTCGTCCAGCAGTTGCCTCAGCCTATTAATGACGTCGCGGGGGTCTCGGCCGTCAACCACGAATCCGGTGCGCCCGTGATCCACTGTTTCCGGTGCGCCGCCTGATTTACCTGCGATTGCGGGGATGCCGCAGGCCTGTGCTTCGAGGTATACGATACCCAGGCCTTCAACATCAAGACCTTTGCCACGCGTTCTGCATGGCATGGCGGCGACGGTTGAGGCCGCGAGCATCTCAACCATGTCACTAAAAGGCCGCCGGCCCAGCAACCGGATGTTGCTTTTGGCGCTGCTGGCCTCGCGGCGTCGTGACAGGTTTGATCCGTACGGGCCTTCGCCGATGATGAGCAACTGAGCATCCGGGTGGGTTCTCACAATCTCTGGCCACACGTCTATGAGGATGTCTTGACCTTTGCGTTTCACCAAACGTGACACGCAGGTCACCAATGGAGCGTCGGGCGGGAGTCCGTGCTGCGCGCGTACTCTTAGGACGTCCTGTTTATCAAGCGGTCGGAAAGTGTGGAGGTCCACGCCTGAAGGCAAAGCACACCATTCGGGGCCACCGAACGCGGTGTCAAGGCGCCCGCGGGTGTAGTTGGAAATGTAGCTCAAGGTATCGACGCTGCGGCCGATGCGCCTAAGGACCTGACGTGCGCCTGGCAGCATAGACCAACCGACTTCGTGCCCATGTGTGGAGGCGACAACTCTGCTTGCCCCTGCTGCCCGTGCCGCGGACGCGAGGACAGCCAGAGGTGCTGCCGCAGGAAACCACACGGTGTCGATGTCGTACTCGGTGATAATCGACTGCATGCGCTTGCGCAGCCGTAAGGTCGGCAACATGACCCGTACTGGGTAGCGGATAGCGGTGATGTTCGCTGCTAGCTGCCGATCGTATTCTGCAGCTGCTTCGGCGTTTTGGGTTGAGGCCAGAACATAGACCTCTACCCCACTGCCATCGAGGGTTGCTAGGAAATCACGAACGTAGGACTGGATCCCGCCAACCGTGGGCGGGTAGTCGTTGGTGACGACAAGCAGCCGCATGGTTTAGTAGCGCCGCGCCCCGTAGAACGGCATGGAGTCCATGGGAACAACCTGCACGGGGATGCCGTAGTCGCTGGCATGGAGGATCATGCCGTTGCCCGCGTAAATACCGACGTGTGTTGCACCCGGGTAGAAGCCGACGACGTCGCCGGGCTGCAGCTGGTCTCTACTGACGGGGATACCGCCGGACATTTGTGCTTGAGAGGTCCGGGGAACAGAAATACCCTGCTGGGCGTAGGACCAGACGACCAAACCGGAACAGTCGAATACGTTCGGGCCGGTAGCGCCCCAACCGTAGGGCGAGCCGATCTTGGTCATGCCCGCTTCCAACGCGGACATGCCTTGGGGGTTCGCCCCAACCAGGCCGGCCAGCGTGTAGTCGGCGGGGCCGTTCTTTTCGCGCCAGCGCTGACGGTCCTGGGGCGACAACGCATCGACGGCCTGTTTGATTTCTTCGGTGCGGGCCTTGAGCTCTTCTTGCTGCTTTTCCAGATCTTCACGACGCTTACGCAGTTCTGCGGCCTGATATTCGGCTTCGGCAACGGCCGACGCGGCGTCATTGAGAGCATCAGCGTTTGCGCGTGCAGCATCGTGCAGCTGCGCAACGGTGTTTTCGGTTCGACGCTCTAGTGCGCTGATGTAGGCGGCGCGGTCAATAGCGTTCTGGGGGTTTTCCGCAGAGATCACATTAGTGATGGGGTCAATGGTTGCACCGCGGTATTTCACTTGCGCGATCTTGTTGACGTCGCCTTGATGCATCACGACCGCGTCCCGGGACTGTTCGGCGCGGGCGCGGGCCTCATCGACGCTGGCGTTGAGCACCTCGATGTCTTTTTCCTTGGCTTCGAGGTCGACCTCGAGCTGCTTAACCAATTCGGTCTTGGCTTCAGCGTCTCGGGAGATCTCTTCCATTTTGGAGATGAGCTCGTCTACCGGATCCGGGTCTGCCAAAGCTAAGGGGCTTGAGCTGAAGGCCAGTGCCAAAACTGAAACTGTGGCGACAGCACAGCGGCGGATCCTGCGCTTGGCGTCATGCGTGGCGTTTCCACTATTCACGATGCTACTGGTCTTTCTACGGAAGAACTTTTTAACCGTTTAACTATAGACCCGTTTACGCCGAGGGTTTTAAAAGCCCAGTAGGGGTGAAACGGCTGTGACAAATGTGAAAACCGGGACGTCCGCCAAAACGAATGTCCCGGTTGAAAGGATCTTTAACTATGCAGGCTTTTAGAAACGGACTGCAGAGTGGAAAGGCATGTAGTCCAGGGAAGACTCGGACAACGGGGTGCCCTCGTTGATCGCGTGGATAACTGTGCCGTGGCCGGTGTAGATGCCGACGTGGGATGCACCGGAGTAGAAGGCGACGATGTCACCGGGGCGAAGAGCGTCGCGGGACACCGGGGTGCCCTGCGCAGCCTGCGCGTAGGAGGTACGCGGGATGTGCTTGCCGACCTGAGCGTAGGCCCAGGAGGTGAGGCCGGAGCAGTCGAAGGCGTTGGGGCCCGTAGCGCCCCACACGTAGGGAGCACCGATCTTGGAGGCTGCGGCATTCACGATGGACTGGCCGGAACCGAGATCGGAGGAGCCGAGCGCAACGTAGGGAGCGGCAGCAGCCTGTCCCTGGAGGCCGGGGACGTACTGAGCAACACCGGGGATGGCGGCGAGGTTCGGGACGTTTTCGAGGCCTGCAACCTCGAAGCGGATGTCGGTGTTAGGAACAACGACCTCTGCGGCCTGTGCGGGCTGGGTCAACGCTGCGGCAGCGCCGAGGGTGACGGCGGATGCGACAGCGGTACGACGCACCACGTTGTCATTGCGACGGCTATGCTTTCCCACGAATGAATCTCCAACTTCTCGAAAACTTCTTAAAGAGGCCCAACGGTTGAGCCCCACGTTTTTCGGTTATGTTTTATGTTTCTGTCTTGGGGGTTAACCCTGGGCCGGCGGGTGCCAGCCCGTGAAGGTCTCAATTAGGTTACGAAATTGCAACGGCCCGTGTCTAACGAAACGCCCAACCCCGGTCCGTTACCATCCCGTTACACTCCCGTGACGAACGGTTTATCAGCGTTTCTTAAGGTTTAGAACTCACACCAACAGTATGAACAGTGCAAAATTTTTAAGGTCTGACCTGCACAGACGCCAAGGAGATAACCCTGAACACCTACCCCAAAAGACCTTCAAGTAAAGCTTTAAGAAAGCTATATTGTGACTTTCGTCACAATTGGTTTGCGGAGGCCTCATTTCGAGGGTTTTGCAGCATATAAACCTGATCTTCAGGCGATACATCTCGGTCGGGACTCCGACGAAAACCCAGCCGCCGAGCCAAGGTGACGGATGGGAGATTGTCGGGGCTAATGATCGCGATACATTCCTTACCCAGTTGTGCGCTCGCATCCAAAGCGGCTTTTACGGCTTCATACGCTAACCCCTTCCCCTGGGCCCCTGGACGAAAACGATAATAGGTATTTAAGACCGCGTCGCCTGCAAGAATGTAATGGCGGACCCCCGCGAACCCAACGATCTCCCCCTGGTAGCTCACCGCGTAGTATCCCCTCCCCTTTTGTTGCCAATCCTCCGTCCATTGATCACGCAGCTGGATGGCCTCGCTGCGTTGTTTCATGACTAAGTCGGGGCGGTGGCTGTAAGTCCGAGTATCCGAGTGGATCTCCCACAAGGCGTCTGTAAGCGCATCTACGTCGCGAAATTCGTTGACCGGGATCAAACTGAGGCGTTCGGTACTCAGAATCATGGTTCTAGAGTACCTAAGCGGTAGCGCTGTATATAAGGGCCTTATGTATAGACAGACGAAAGGGCGGGGTCTTTGAAAGACTCCCGCCCTTTCGTGTGAGCGCTAGTTGTGCGTAGTGACGCTAGTGGCTTTAGTGCTTGCCGTTTTCTTCGTCAGCTGCACGGTTGGCCAATTGCAGGTTCTCGAACATCTCAACCTCTTCAGCGTGGTTAGCGTGCTCGATTTCTGCGGCCTTGTCGGCGATGTTCTCCGGGTCCGGGGTGAAATAGGAGCCGCGGCCGGGGTGGCCAGCGAAGCCAAGCTGATTCATCTGCTTCGGAACCGGGGCGCCGGCGTACTCGAGGGCCTTCGGGTGGCCGTGCTCGTCAACCTCGTCGGTGAGCGGCTGGTGAACCTCGATGAAGGCACCGTTCGGCATCTGGTTGATCACGCCGGTTTCGATACCGTGCTCCAAGACCTCACGGTCGGACCGCTGCAAACCAAGGCAGATGCGGTAAGTGATGAAGTACGCGAGAGGGGGCAGAACGATCAGACCGATACGACCGAACCAGGTCATTGCGTTCAGCGAAACCTGGAAGTGCATAGCGAACAGGTCGTTACCACCGGACAGGGTCAGGATTCCGTAGAACACCAGAGCCATCATGCCGAGCGAGGTGCGGACGGGAACATCGCGCGGACGTTGCAGCAGGTTGTGGTGGGCGTCGTCGCCGGTCATCTTCTGCTCGATGAACGGGTAGGTGAACAGCAGAACAACGAGCACACCGAGCAGGATGGCTACCCAGAACACAGCGGGGATCGTGTGGCCGAAGGGGTACAGCTCCCACGCAGGCATAACACGAGCAGCACCGTCAGTCCACAGCATGTAGATGTCAGGCTGGGAGCCTGCGGACACCTGTGCCGGGTTGTAGGGGCCCAAGTTCCAGATTGCGTTGATCTGGAATGCGCCGGCCATGAAGGCGAGCACACCGAAGGTGATCAGACCGAAAGCGATGGACTTCACGGCGAAGACCGGCAGGATTCGGACGCCAACGACGTTGGTCTCGGTACGACCAGGTCCGGGGAACTGAGTGTGCTTCTGGTACCAAACCAGAGCGAGGTGTGCGGCGATCAGTGCCAGCAGGATGCCGGGGATGAGCAGCACGTGTGCGATGTAGAAACGGTCCAGCATCAGCTCGGAGGGGAAGTCCCCACCGAAGATCAGCCAGTGCAGCCAGGTACCGATGATCGGAAGCGACAGCACAATGGCGGACATAATGCGCAGACCAACACCGGACAGCAGATCGTCAGGCAGGGAGTAACCCATGAAGCCTTCGGCGACGCTCAGCAGAAGCAGGACGCAACCGATGATCCAGTTGGCTTCACGCGGGCGACGGAATGCACCGGTGAAGAAGATGCGGAACATGTGCACCATGATGGACACGGCGAACATGAGCGCTGCCCAGTGGTGCAGCTGGCGGATAAACAGGCCGCCACGCACCTCGAAGGAGATGTTGAGTGCGGTGGCGTATGCGTGCGACATTTCGACGCCGCGAAGCGGTTCGTATGCACCGTCGTAGATGACCTTCACGATGGAAGGATCGAAGAAGAGGGTGAGGTAGATACCCGACAGCAACAAGACGATGAAGCTGTAAAGGGCGATCTCACCGAGCATGAACGACCAGTGGGTCGGGAAGACCTTGTTGATCTGGCGTCGGATGCCCGCAGACATGGTGTAGCGGGAATCCATGTTGGTGCCCATCTGGGCTAGTTTATTGTTGCTCATGATTTACGCTCCCAGAAGGCCGGGCCAACAGGCTCAATAAAGTTGCCCTTGGCGACGAGGTAACCCTCTTCGTCCACGGTAATCGGTAGCTGAGGCAGAGCGCGGGCTGCAGGTCCGAAGACCGGTTTGCCGTACTGCAGCGCATCAAACTGCGATTGGTGGCAGGGGCAGAGGATACGGTTGGTCTGTGCCTCGTAGAGCGAGGTGGGGCAACCGATGTGAGTACAGATCTTGGAGTAGGCGTAGTAATCGCCGTAGTGGAAGTCTTCCTGACCTTCGCGCTGGATCGCACGATCGGCATCTGCGGAACGCAGGCGGATAAGCATCACTGCGTTGCGGGTGCCATGGATGGAGTGCATCTGCTCTTCGTAGACGTCGCGGGTGGCGTCGTAGTTATCGCCATCGTTGACGAAGCCCTCGGGGAGGGGGAAGACAGTTTCCATACCAGCGGCTGCAAGATCCTCGGGACGCATACGGACCAGGCGGGAAATGCCTTGGGTGGTGTAGTGCTCCTCGTAACCTTCGCCGTGGGTTTGGGCAATTGCACCAGTGTCACGACCGAGGTAAACCTTGACGCCTTCGTCGACCAAGGTCCAGCCAGAAGTCCACAGGGTACCGTCACCCTGAACGTTCAGCGGGTGGGCAGGCTTCCAAGGGTTCTTAATCATGCCCATCAGCGGGCCGAACACAGCGAGGCCACCAAGGACAGCACCGCTACCCATCAGACCCATCAGGACCTTGCGGCGGCCCAGAGTGGAGGTCTCCCAAGCGTCGTTAAGCAGTGCAACGATGGTGCGCTGATCGACTTCTTCCGAGGGGCCGTCATGGCGGCGCTGTACAGAAATCTCTTCCGGGATGAAGCGCTTAACGTATTCGACAGCACCGAAGCCCATAAAGAGAACGGACAGACCCATAGTGATACCGATGAGCGGGGTGTAGAGCGTGTAGAGCCAGAGACCCTGCTCGCCAAGGCCTTTGTACTGCCAAGGCCAGAAGATGTAAATGCCGAAGAAGGCAACAGCCATGACGATTCCGAGGAGGAACCAGAGGCCGACCAGGTTTACGGCGCGCTTTTCAGCTGGGTCGTTGGGAATCGGGAAGCGCTGCTTGCGGTATGCAACAGTAACTTCGTCGAGTTCGGTACCAAGACGCGCGAGCTCATCGTTGCTCATCGCGTTCAGTTCTTGAGAGGTGTATTTTTTCTGTTCTTTACTCATGAGCGCGATCCAATCCACAGAGCTGCAGCCACGCAGACTACAATTCCGACGAGCCACATCATCAAGCCCTCGGTAACGGGGCCGATGCCGCCGAGTCCGTAGCCACCCTGGCTGGGAGTCTCTTTGGCAGCCTTGATGAAGGCGATGATGTCTTTCTTTTCGTCAGCGTTGAGCTGACGATCAGAGAACTTAGGCATGTTCTGCGGGCCGGTGAGCATAGCCTGGTAGATCTCTTGCTCATTTGCGTGATCCAGGTTGGGAGCAAACTTACCGCCCGACAGTGCGCCGCCACGACCGGTGAAGTTGTGGCAAGATGCGCAGTTCAAGCGGAAGAGCTCGCCACCGCGTGCGATGTCCTCCGGGGCAATGTTGCCGTCGTAATGGACGCCGCGGAGGGATTCCATAGCGATGCTGCCATCGTCGTTGCGGACGATGCCGGGGCCGCCACCGTTGGCGTTAACGTAAGCAGCCAACGCAAGGATCTGGTTTTCGTTGAACTTCGGAACCTTGCGGGTTGCCTGAGCTTCGTTACGGACCATCGGCATGCGGCCGGAGTGGACCTGGAAGTACACGGCGCCCTCGCCGACGCCGATCAGAGACGGGCCGCGATCTTTAATACCCTGAAGGTTTGCGCCATGGCAGGTGATACATGCCATGTCGTAGATGTCCTTACCCTGGGCGATCAGTGCCTGCTCATCAACATCTGCGGTTGCGACCTGTGCTGTAGGGGTGAGGGCACTTGCAAGAAGTCCCGCACCGGTCAGGCCGAGCGTCAAGGCAAGCGCACCCGCGAAGATGCGGCGCACCTTGCGGCGGCTCTTGACCTTTTTAGCCGAGCTGGCTGCGGGGGCAACCGTCTCGGTGGTCTGGGGAGTTGTTTCCATCGTTTCCCTTTTAACTCGTGGTGGTCAAAGTGAAGGGCAGTAAGCCGGAGCCATGTTCCGGCGTCCTACGGCCTACTTAATGAAGTAAATGGTGATGAACAGGCCGATCCAGACGACGTCGACGAAGTGCCAGTAGTAGGACACCACCATCGCTGCCGTTGCCTGAGCCGGCGTGAACTTCGACTTCGCGGTACGCAGAAGCACAACCACGAAAGCGAGAACACCTGCGAGAACGTGAGCAGCGTGGAAGCCGGTCGTGATGTAGAAGACCGAACCGTAAATGCTGTTCTGAATCGTCAAGCCGTGTTCAACCAAGTGGAAGTACTCGTAGCCCTGACCGATGAGGAAGATGGTTCCCATCAGTGCGGACAGTGCGTACCAGCGACGAAGCTTGAATACATCGCCCCTTTCTGCGGCAAAGACGCCCGCCTGCGCAGTGAATGAGGACGCGACCAGGATGGTCGTGATCACCATTGCGTAGGGGACGTTGAGATGCGCTGCATCTTCATGCCACGTCGAATCCTGGCCATTTGCGCGAGATACGAAGTACATCGCGAAAAGACCAGCGAAGAACATTAATTCCTGCGACAGGAACACAATGGTTCCGACACTGACCATGTTCGGTCGGTTCAGTGCCGCAACACGTTGCGTTGCTGCCGATCCTGTGTTTCCAACTGCGCTCGTCACGTGTTCCAGTATGACGGGCTTGCCAATGTTCGTCATGTAAACGCCCCCTTTGTTCCGCAGGCTTCGCGCAGCTTATTGCCAGCAGAATGCAAGAAAAACGCGATCAAAAATTTTTTTTGGGCGCCCGGGAACTTTTTTAATTCTTTTACGACGACAGCCCTTGGCTGGGTTTACGCAGGTTAGGCGGAGATCGACGTGCAATGACGCCGCGACACCGTGTGCGTAAATAGATGTTGCGGCGGATGCCAGCCTGCGGCGCCCACTTTAGAACCAGTTCCCGACAGTGACGTATTTAACATTCGGCAGTTGAGGCAAAAACCCAGGAATCAAACTTTCGATTCACCCCCCACCGCCTCCCCCCGTGTTTGGCTCCGACCTGCACTAACAGCTACTCAATCGAGGATCACTTTCTTGTCTGTTGCCGCACACAACAGGGACCGCTAAAAGGTAAGAAATCACAAAACCGCCCTTCCCCGAAGGCAGCTGGGGAAGGGCGGTTAAGGGTAGATCTTTAGTGCTTTTCCTTCGGCAGACCGTACTGCAGGTTCAAGGAGATGCCACCGAAGATGAGGACCACGGCGCCCAAAAGAAGCAACCAGTAGGCCATGAAGGCGATGCCGTACCCCATGATCGCAACACCGACGGTCATGACGAAGGGCCAGATTGAGCCGGGGCTGAAGAATCCGAGCATGCCAGCGCCATCTTCGACCTCTGCCTCTTCCCAGTCTTCGGGGAGGATGTCGATGCGACGCTCAGTGAAATGAAGGTAGCCGCCGAGCATCAAGGACAGCGCAGCAGCAAGCGCCAAACCCGTAGCGCCAGCCCATTCGAGGCCTTGGATGTTTCCGGAATCGTGAACCTTCTCAGTGGCGACGATGTAAATGACAGTCACCAGCGCCATGAAGACGGTGATGCCGTAGAAGATCTTTGCTGAAGTCCTCATGAGTATTATTCTCCGTTTCTCAAAGAGCTTTAGCCGTTGAGCTCAACAGCGTTGGAGCCCTCTTCGACGCTGCGGGTGTCGGTACGTCCGGTCTTGAAAGGCTTGGTGGTTTCTGCTGCGGCTTTCTGGCCGATAGCGGCCAGAGCCTGGCCGTTGCTTGCCTCGGGGTTCTCCATGCGGAATTCAATGTACTGCTTGAACAGTTCAGGGGAGACAGCGCGAACCTCGAAGTTCATCATTGCGTGGTAGGTACCACACATTTCTGCACAGCGACCGACGTATACACCTTCGTCAACGCTTTCAAGCTGGAACCTGCGCTCAGACTTATTGCGCTCGGGGTGTGGGAAAGCGTCGCGCTTGAACAAGAACTCCGGAACCCAGAAGGAGTGGACGACGTCAGCCGAAGCGAGGTCGAACTCGACCGGGGTGTTAGCGGGGATCACGAGAACCGGAACCTCATCGGAAGTGCCGACGGTTTCGATCTTGTCGAAGTGAAGGTAGGACAGATCTGCGGCGGACTTGCCGTGGATCGGGCCCTTGGCCTCGCCATGGTGAGCGGTGCCTTCTTCGCCGCGGGTGGTGTCGTCGAACTCACCGGCGCGGTCGACTGCTTCCTGGCGCTCCTTGTCGGTACCGACGTAGTTTTCACCATTCGGGGTGAACTCGCCATCGATGGAGCCGTAGCCGAACTTCCAGTTCCACTGGTATGCGGTCACGTCGACGGAAACCTTGGGGTTCTTATCGAGTGCGGTGACTTTATCCTGCGTCTGGACGGTGAAGAAGAACATGCCCATAACGATGATGATCGGAATAACCGTCAGCACCAGCTCGAGGCCAATGTTGTAACCGGTCTGGCGGGGGAATTCGCCCTTGCCCTGCTTTTCTGCGCGCTTGGCGGAGTATACGAACAGGCACCACAACATGAGGCCCCACATAATCGCACCGAGAGTCCAGGCTGCAACCCAGGTCCATACCCAGAAGTTGCCCATCGCGTGAGCCTCGGGGGTTACGCCCTCGGGCCAACCGAAGCGCAGTGCCTTACCCAGGGTTCCGCCGGGAGCATCGACGTCGCAACCTGCGAGGGTGAGCCCCGCCAGGCCAAATGCCCCGCCTAATGCGGCCTTGCGCTTGAATAGACGCTGTGTCTGCTGATCCACGTGTGTCTGCCTTCCTGTCCACACTTTGGCTAACGCGTTGAAGGTCTCCTCAACGCACATTTCTACATTGGGACAATATCCTAAAATGCCGCAAAATCCATCTCATTTCACGACGTTTAGGACAGACTTAGTGCAGCCTGTGGGGGTTTTAACCCCAATAAAGCGACCCTTATTCCGTGACGGTTTTCTACTTCTGGGCGCGCTTCTACAGGGGTTATGCCGCACCCCCGCCGTCACCCCACCGCCTTCTGACAACTAGCCCCCATTGCACGGGCGGAACAAACCACCGTTGAATGTTATGCAACTCACAGCCCATCATCCATAAGTTTGCCCACATGAGGGGGTCTACACTCCCCCACCATTCCCCACCGCCCGGGCTGCGCCCTCCCCGCTCGACCAGACCGGGGCGGTATAGTTGCGCCGTCAACCCTTTTATTTCTATGGAGGCTTTTTATGTGCGGCCTGCTCGGCATGCTCACGTCCCACTGCAACGCGGCGTCGTTCGCTCCGGCAATTGAACATGCACTGCCCTGCATGCGCCACCGCGGCCCAGACGAGGCCGGCACCTGGCACGACGATCACGCGGTCTTCGGCTTTAACCGTCTGTCAATTATTGACCTCAAGCATTCCCACCAACCCCTGCAGTGGGGACCAGAGGATCAGCCCGACCGCTATGCCATGACCTTCAATGGCGAGATCTACAACTACATTGAGCTTCGCGAGGAGCTCAATACCCTGGGGTACCAGTTCAATACCTCCGGTGACGGCGAACCGATTGTTGTTGGTTTCCACCACTGGGGCCCAGATGTTGTCAAGCACCTGCGGGGAATGTTCGGTGTCGCGATTTGGGACAGCATCGAGCAAAAACTGTTCCTGGCCCGCGACCCCTTCGGCATCAAACCGCTGTACTACTCGACAACCGATGCCGGCACCGTATTCGCTTCTGAGAAAAAGTGCATCCTCGACATGGCCGGGGCGATCAACCTCGATCTAAGCCTCGACCACCGTGCTATCGAGCACTATGTCGACCTTCAATACACCCCTGAACCGGAGTCCCTGCACTCCGGTATCCGTCGCCTGGAATCAGGCACCTACGCATTCGTCACCCCGGGCGGCACCGTCGACTCCACCCGCTACTTCGAACCGAAGTTTAAGACCATCCCTGTCCCGAAGGACAAGGAACAAGACTTGTTCGACAGGATCGCTGCAGCGCTGGAGGATTCGGTCGCTAAGCACATGCGTGCCGATGTCACCGTGGGGTCCTTCCTGTCCGGCGGCATTGATTCCACCGCGATCGCTACCCTTGCCAAGCGGCACAATCCGAACCTGTTGACCTTCACCACCGGTTTCGAACGTGAGGGGTATTCGGAAGTTGACGTCGCGGCGGAATCTGCCGCAGCCATCGGCGCGGAACACATCGTCAAGGTTGTCTCCCCGGAGGAGTACGCAGACGCAGTGCCGAAGATCATGTGGTACCTGGATGATCCTGTAGCGGATCCCTCCCTAGTTCCGCTTTATTTTGTTGCTGCAGAAGCTCGCAAGCACGTCAAGGTGGTGCTCTCCGGCGAGGGCGCAGACGAACTTTTCGGCGGTTACACCATCTACAAGGAACCGTTGTCTCTCGCGCCGTTCGATAAGGTTCCCGCTCCCCTATTGAAGGGGCTCAACCGCTTGTCTCGCGTGCTGCCCGAAGGGATGAAGGGCAAGTCTCTACTGGAACGCGGAACCACCCCAATGGAAAAGCGCTACTACGGCAATGCTCGCAGCTTCAATTACGAGCAGCTATCGCGAGTGCTCATCGATGCCCGCCCTGAGTGGGACCACACGGACGTCACCGCCCCGATTTACGCCAAGTCGCGGGACATGGATCCGGTTGCGCGTATGCAGCACCTAGACCTGTTCACGTGGATGCGCGGCGACATTTTGGTCAAGGCCGACAAGATCACTATGGCCAACTCTTTGGAGTTGCGCGTGCCCTTCCTGGATCGGGAAGTCTTCGCCGTCGCAGAAACCATCCCCTATGACCTCAAAATCACCGAGGGCACCACGAAGTATGCCTTGCGTAAGGCGATGGAGCAGATCGTGCCTGCGCATGTTTTGCACCGCAAGAAGCTAGGCTTCCCCGTGCCCATGCGCCACTGGCTTGCCGGCGATGAGCTGCATGGTTGGGCTTTGGAGCAGATCACCGCTTCGGGCACAGAGCACATCTTCAACAAGCCCGCCGTGTTGGAAATGCTCGAAGAACACCGCCAGGGCGTGAGCGATCATTCGCGCCGACTGTGGACGGTACTGTCCTTCATGATCTGGCACGGCATCTTCGTCGAGCATCGCATTGACCCGGGTATCGAAGAGCGCGACTACCCCGTGGAACTGTAGCGCTGACTAGCGAGCTTTAGGCCTCGTTGTCTGGCACCAGCCAGCGGCGGTCGACGTCGATGATGTTGACCGCGTAAAGCACAACGCCCAAACGACCCGCGAGGATGCAGACCAACGATGGCTGACCCCCTTAGCCTTCGATGTTGTTCGTGATCTGGTTAATGCTGTTGGCAAAGCTCGCCCACTGCTGTTTCATCGCTGTTGCGTGTTGTTTTCCATGCTCCGTAAGGGTGAATATTTTTCGCCCCGGCCCAGAGTCGGCGTGCTCCCATTCGGAGCTGACGATGTTTTGCGCTTCGAGCTTGGCAAGAATCGGGTAGAGCGTTCCGCCTTTGACTTTGCCGATACCGGCTTCTTCAAGCGCTTGGCCGATGGCGTAGCCGTGCATGGGGGCGCTTGCTAGCACGCTGATGACGGCCAAGGGGGTAAGCCCTCGGAGCCACTCAGCCGGAAAGCTTGTTGCTTGTGTCGATGCCATAGCTACACCTTAAAACAATCTAGTTAGATTATCTAGCTATATGGCTAAAATTAATGACGCCGCGGTGCCCACCAGCATTCAGCGTGGTAGCGCACAACAACGCGACGTCATTAAATACGCGGACGTAAGCCCGCAGCAGTCAGTACATCCGACTACACATCAGTTGAAGGAATCACCACAAGCGCAGGAGCTACCCGCATTGGGGTTATCAATCGTGAAACCCTGCGACTCAATGGTGTCAGCGAAATCGATGGTGGCACCAGACAGATACGGAACACTCATCTTGTCCACGACCAAACGAACGCCACCGACCACATCGACCTTGTCCCCATCGAGGTCACGATCATCGAAGTACAGCTGGTAGCGCAAACCAGCACAACCGCCCGGCTGCACAGCGATACGCAAGGAAAGATCGTCGCGACCCTCCTGGTCCAGCAAAGCCTTCGCCTTGGCAGCGGCCGCCTCACTGAGGATCACCCCGGTGTTCGAAGTGGACGGGCCAGTTGCGGTCTCAGTATTGCTCATGAAAAATCTCCTAGAATCCTGCAGCGTCAGCGCACATAGCGCTCCCTAAGCACCCAAGGGTACAGCCCGACACCAAAACACGCCACAGCAGGCATCTAGTAACCTTGGACGGGTGAGTAAACAGCACGAAGAACACGTGGCACACGACACTGTCGCAGACGACGCAACCGACACCACCCAGCGCCCCAAGGGCTACACCCCACCCAAGGGCAAGCCCACCCCCAAACGCGACCGACCCCACCGCGGAAACACCACCCCACCCATGACCCGCGCAGAGGCCAAACAACGCAAAAAGGAGCTCAAGGCCTCCATGTCCAAGGAAGAGTACAAGGCCCTCCAGCGTAAAGAACGCGAAGAAGCCAGTGCAGAACGCCGAAGGGTCCAAGAAGCCATGGCGCGCGGCGACGAACGCTACCTGCTGGAGCGCGACAAGGGCCCCGTGCGAGCCTACCTCCGTGACTGGGTTGACGCGCGCCGGTTCCTAGCCAACTTCCTCATGCCGGCTGCACTCGCGCTACTCGTGCTCATGCTTATCGCCAACTCGAACCCGAACGTAGCTGGCCCCATCAGCATGTTCACCATGGCGCTCATGCTCGCCTTCCTCATCGAAGGTGTCATTCTGGGACGCCGCGCGGTCAAGGCCGCCCGCGCGAAATTCGGCGACCTCGATGCCGGTGGATTCACCCTCGGCTACTACGCCTACTCCCGCGCCAACCAGCCCCGCCGCTGGCGCACCCCCATGCCGCGCGTAGAAATCGGCGACAAGGTTTAACACCCGCCATGCGCACACTCGTCCTAGGCGGAGCTCGCTCCGGCAAATCGCTATTCGCCGAAGAACTCGTGGCCGGACGTAGCTGCCTCTACATCGCGACAGCACGCCCCTGGCCCGGCGACACCGACTTCGCTGAGCGCATCAATCAACATGCCCAGCGCAGGCCACTGCACTGGGCCACTGAGGACCAACGCGACCTACTCGACGTCCTCGACGCCCTGGACGATCGTGACCAGGCCGACCCCCGCGGCGTCATTCTTGTCGATGACCTCGGAACATGGCTAACACACCTCCTCGATTCCGCAGGAGCATGGGACCAGCCACGAGGCTCAATCTCAGAGCACACTAATCGGTTGCTCGATATACTGTCTACCTGCAAGCAGGACATAATCCTGGTCAGCCCAGAAGTAGGCATGGGCGTGATCCCGGAGTCCCAAGCAGGCAGGCTCTTCCGAGACGAGATCGGCACCCTCAACCAACGCATTGCAGACATCTGCGAGCGCGTCGTGCTCAGTATCGCTGGGCAGAGCATAATCATCAAAGACACCCCTGTTGACTAAAGGAGCCCACCAGTGGCCGCTGAACTTTTCCCCACCATCGACGCCCCCAGCGCCGACGCTCGAGCACAAGCAACCGCTCGCCAAAACGAACTGACCAAACCAGCGGGTTCCTTGGGGCGCCTCGAACAATTGGGCATCTGGTTGTCTGCTTGCCAGGGCGTGTGCCCACCCAAGAAGATCACCGACCCGCGCATCGTCGTATTCGCCGGCGATCACGGGGTCGCAGCCAACGGCGTATCCGCCTACCCCACCGAGGTATCGCTGCAGATGGCGGCGAACATCCGGGCAGGCGGGGCCGGCATCAACGCCATCGGTTCTGCTAGTGGCGCTACCGTCCGGGTGGTTGATGTTTCTCTTGATCATGACGCCGAGGGGCCCGAGCGTGTGCGTCGCAGTTGCGGTTCCATCGACCGCGAGGACGCCATGACGACGGAAGAAGCGATCGCCGCGTTCAAGGTTGGTATCGCCGTGGCTGACCAGGAAGTGGACTCCGGTGCTGATCTGCTGATCGCAGGCGACCTGGGTATTGGTAACACCACCCCCGCTGCGGCCATCATCGGTTCCTTGTGCGGTGCGGAACCCGTGAAGGTTGTTGGTCGAGGCACTGGAATTGATGACGCCGCGTGGCAGCGCAAGGTCGCAGCTGTTCGCGACGCGATGTTCCGCGCGCGGGAGAAGACCGCCGACCCCATCGCTTTCGCCCGCACCACGGCCTCCCCTGACCTGGCAGCTATGGCCGGCTTCTTGGCCCAAGCAGCGGTGCGCCGCACCCCCGTCATTCTCGACGGCGTGGTGGTCACCTCCGCAGCGTTGATCGCGGATCTCGCGGCACCCGGGGCGCGCGACTGGTGGGTTGCGGGCCACGCAGGCGCCGAACCAGCACACGCCATCGCATTGGAGCGTTTGGGGCTTGAGCCCATTGTCTCCCTCGGATTGCGGCTTGGTGAAGGTTCCGGAGCTGCCACTGCTTTGCCCTTGGTTAAGCTGAGCGCCAACATCCTGTGCGACATGGCCACATTCAGCTCTGCCGGTGTCTCTGAGGCCCACTAGTTAACAATGTCCGGCAAAGCAGGCCACGGTCACAATAGTGCCGCTCGTTGCGCGGCTACGCCCCGCTCCGATGAAGCCCCCGCCCGCGGACCTGCGCTTGTCGAGGGCGTGAGCACTGCGATCAGTTGGCTGAGCATCATCCCCTGCCGTGGGGCGCACTTTTTTGATCGCACCACTGGCGGGCGCGCCATGGCTGCTATGCCCGTCGTCGGGTTGATTCTGGCCGCACCCACCGCTGCCCTGGTAGCGCTTGCTGCGGCTTATCCCGACTTGCGCTTGTTGGCCGCCGTCGCCGTTGTCAGCACATGGCAACTACTCACCCGAGGGATGCACGTCGACGGCCTCGCGGATGTTGGTGATGCTTTGGGTTCCTACGCCCCACCGCAACGCGCCCAGGAAATCCTCGCGGATCGTTACACCGGCGCACTGGGGGCTGCAACCATGGTCCTCACCCTTGCTGTGCAGACCGCAGCTGTGTATGTCCTCAGCGGCTGTGGCGCCGCGGGTGTTGCGCTGATCTCCGCTCTGCCATTTGGGGCACGTATCGCCGCAACTTGGGGGGCAACCCATAGCCACCGCCCCCAGAAAACCACAGGCTTTGGGGGCTTAATTGTTGGCACTATTGCTCGTTGGATTCCGCTGCTGTGGGCTGCCGTAGCTACGTGTGCACTGTGGGCCACCTTGTTCCCGATCGCGGGCAGCATGAGTCCGATAATTGCCGTGGCAACGCTAGTGGGGTTTGCCTTGCCAGCCGGGTTTTTGTGGCCAGTGTTTGATCGGCGCTTCGGTGGCCTCAATGGTGACTGCTTTGGGGCCGTAATAGAGCTGAGCACCGCTGCAGCTGCAACGGTGCTCAGTATTGTGTGCGTCGTGGCTGGGGTCTAGCCAACTAGAGTGGTCATCCACCCGTGGGTGTCTTCGACTGTGCCTCGCTGGATACCAGTGAGTTGCTCGCGAAGCTGCATGGTGATCGACCCGGTTGCCCCGCCAGCGATGTCAAAGTCACCGTGGGTGCTCTTGACCGTTCCGACTGGAGTAATCACAGCGGCGGTTCCGCATGCGAAGGCCTCTGTCATCTCACCGCTGGTCGCGGTGCGCCGCCATTCTTCGGTGCTGAACACGCGTTCTTCGGTGCTGTAGCCAAGGTCGCGAGCGACCTGCAACAGCGAGCGACGGGTAACGCCTGGAAGCAAAGAGCCGGACAGTGCAGGGGTGACGATGGTCGCTCCACCATCACCGGTTCCCTCGCCTAGGACGAAGAAGAGGTTCATGCCGCCCATTTCTTCCACGTTGCCGTGGGTGAGTGCATCGAGCCATACGACCTGGTCGCAGCCCTTTTCTGCGGCTTGCGCTTGAGCTAGCAGCGAGGCTGCGTAGTTGCCGGCAAACTTTGCGGCACCGGTTCCACCAGGGCATGCGCGCACGTAGTCCTCGCACAGCCACACGCTCACCGGGTTGATCCCGCCAGAGAAGTATGCGCCCGCGGGGGATGCGATGACCACAAACTTGTAGGCATTGGAGGGGTGGACGCCCAAGGATGCCTCGGTGGAGATCATGAAGGGGCGCAGATAGAGCGATTCTTCGCCGCCTGCCGGCGGAACCCATGCTTGGTCGACGTCGACTAATAGGCGCAGTGCTTCAACAAAGTCCTCAACCGGCAGCTCCGGCATGGCCAGGCGTCGGGCGGAACTGTTAAGGCGTTCGGCGTTAGCCTCGGGGCGGAAGGTCTTAATGCTTCCGTCCGCCTGACGATAAGCCTTCAGCCCCTCGAAGATGGCCTGGCCGTAGTGGAATACGCTGGTAGCGGGGTCGAGGCAGATGTTGTCGTAGCCGGTGACCTGGGCGTTGTGCCAGCCTTTGTCAGCGCTCCAGTCGATGGTGACCATGTGGTCGGTGAAGTATTTGCCAAAACCGGGGTTGTTGAGGATCTCCTCAAGTTGCTCAGCTGTGGTGGGGTTCGCGACGCGATTAATCTCAAAATTCAGTGGGGCCATGAGTACAAAAGTACACCTGTCTGCGCGTTTGTGGCGGCTGGGCTATGGTGGGGGCGTTGGCGGTGTGTCTGTGGCACCGAAGAGGTTGCGCTTTCACAGCCCGCACCGTTGCCGTACGTAGTCGAGCTCGATCCCCTGTGAAGGATAGTTGCATGTCTAGTTTTGTTGGTTCCTCCGCTGCCGATTCTTTAGAGGCAGTTCCCGTTCGTGGTCACCGCGCGGAGGTCAAGATCGTTGAGGCTTCTTCTGTCGCCCAACTTGGCGCGGATGCTGTTATGGTTCCGCTTTTTACTCACAGTGAAGGCAGTGACTCTAGCTATGCTAACGGCGCAGATTCCTTCAGCATCGGTGCACTCCCATCCGAACTGTCCATTGATGACGCCGCGTTGCTGCAGGCCTTGAATGCAGTCAATGCCAGCGGACGTCGCGGTAGCACCACTGTTGTCCCTGCTCCCCAGGGTGCAGCTGTTGCGCGCGTGGTCACCGTTGGCCTTGGTTCTGAAGATCTCAAACCCGCACAGGTTTCCGACGTTATCGCTGAAGCGGTCCGCAACCTGCGCGGCGTCAGCACCCTGGCTGTAGCAACGGGAGACCTTGATGTGGAGGCCGCCCTGTTGGGCGCCGGGTTGGGCAGCTACTTCTACGATGGCCTGAAAAATACTCCCTCAAATCCCTCGCCCGTCCGGCAGGTTGCGGCCATTGTCGAGGCATCGGATGATTCCACTGACGCTGCCCTCAAGCGTGCGTCAATCCTGATTGATTCGATCTGCTTGGCTCGCGACTTGGTTAACTCCCCCTCCAACGCTCTCTACCCGGAAAAGTACGCCCTATTTGCCGCAGAGCAGGCACGCGAGGCTGGCTGCGAAGTCGAGGTTCTCGACTACGAGCAGCTCGTCGAACAAGGCTTCGGAGGCATCGTGGGCGTCGGTCGGGGTTCCGCTCGCAAGCCGAGTTTGGTCCGCATCAGCTGGAAGCCTGAAGCAGCTAAGAAGCATGTTGCGCTGGTCGGTAAGGGCATCACTTTCGACACGGGCGGAATTTCCATTAAGCCCAGCGCCAATATGCAAGCGATGATTTCTGACATGGGCGGCTCCGCTGCGATGATCGCCTCCACCATCGCCGCTGCGCGCCTAGGGCTCAAGGTACAGGTCACTGCAACAATCCCGATGGCAGAAAATATGCCGTCCGGCGACTCTTACCGCCCGGGTGACACCCTGGTCCAATACGGCGGAAAGACCGTCGAAATCGTCAACACCGACGCTGAAGGTCGCCTCATCCTTGCCGATGCCATCGCTCGCGCATGTGAAGACAATCCCGACTACCTCATCGAAACCGCAACGCTGACTGGTTCCGCGTTGGTCGCGCTGGGACGCCGCACTGCCGGTGTCATGGGCGAAGAGACGTTCCGCGACCGTATCGCCGAAATTGGACGTGAAGTCGGCGAACCTGCCTGGGCTATGCCGATCACCGAAGAAATCGTTGAAGGGATGAAGTCTAAGGTCGCAGACCTCGTTAACTCTGGCAGCCGGTGGGGCGGCATGATGGCCGCTGGCTTCTTCCTCGGAGAATTTGTCTCTGAAGGAACCCCCTGGGCGCACATTGACGTTGCCGGCCCGGCATGGAACGAGGCTAGCCCCTACGGTGTCAACCCGGCTCGCGCGACCGGCGCGCCCGTGCGCACAGTCGTTGCCGCAATCGAGGAATTTGAGTCCGCTACTTAGTCCTGTTGACGTTGAGCGCGTCGCTGTGCTTGCTCGGCGCGCTTACGCAAGATTCGATCGCGTTCGATTCGATCTCGCATACGTTGCGGGTATCCGGTCTCCTCTACGTCGTACACGGGAACACCCAATTGGTTAGCTATGACGTCGATGCCTTTAGGTCCGCCGATAGGCCTGCGAATGTGTTCTCCATCGGTGTCCACCAAAACGACCGACATTTCATTGACGATGGTTTCCGGCTCGACGAATGCCTCCACCAGCGGCCTTCCGGCACACCAATGCATCAGCTCGTTTAAGTCGTGCTGCCGAATGGTGTCCCCCGGTGCACGCGGTGGTTTCAAAGAGGACTTGGCTGCACAATTCCGACCAAAAATGTTGAACACAAGCCCCCATCATAGGGGGTTTTCCTGGGTTGTTGGGGGGACTTCAACATTACGGGAGCGGAAAAGGTAGTCTCTAAATGTTAAGACGTTAATCTCCAACACGACCTTCAAGGAGTCTGACACAATGGCGTTCTCTGTCGAGATGCCCGAGCTCGGTGAATCTGTCACCGAAGGCACCATCACCCGCTGGCTGAAAAAGGTTGGTGACACTGTCGCCGCCGATGAACCCTTACTGGAGGTCTCCACCGACAAGGTCGATACCGAGATCCCCTCCCCTGCCGCTGGCGTTCTGCTCAGGATCCTCGCCGATGAGGACGAAACTGTTGATGTCGGCGCCGTCATCGCTGAACTTGGCGAAGAAGGCGAAGAAGCAGCAGCTGAGGAGCCCAAGGAAGAACCCAAGGCTGAGGTTAAGGAAGAGCCCAAGCAAGACGATGCTGCGAACGCATCGGGCGACGCAACCGACGTTGAAATGCCCGAACTCGGTGAATCCGTCACCGAAGGCACCATCACCCGCTGGCTGAAGAAGGTCGGCGACACCGTCGCAGTCGACGAACCCCTCCTCGAAGTGTCCACCGACAAGGTCGACACCGAAGTTCCCTCCCCCGTGGCAGGCACCATCGTCGAAATCCTCGCTGAAGAAGACGACACCGTCGACGTCGGCGCCGTCATCGTCCGCATCGGCGACGGCAACGCCAAGCCCGCAGCCAAGGAAGAACCCAAGGCCGAAGAGCCCAAGGAAGAGCCCAGGGCTGAGGCTGCTGAGGCTAAGGAAGAGCCCAAGGCTTCTTCCGAGCCCAAGGTCAACGACGGCGATGACGTTCCTTACGTCACTCCGCTTGTCCGCAAGCTTGCCGACAAACACGGCGTAGATCTGCGCACTGTTAAGGGCACCGGTGTTGGTGGCCGCATCCGCAAGCAGGACGTCTTGGCAGCAGCCAAGGGCGAAGGCGAGTCCGCTCCAGCCGAAGCCAAGAAGTCCGGTTCTGCGATCTCCACAAAGTCCGTTGACCCGGAGAAGGCAAAGCTGCGCGGCACCACTCAGCGCGTCAACCGCATCCGCGAGCTGACCGCAAAGAAGACCCTTGAGTCCCTCCATGGCGCTGCACAGCTCACCCAGCTGCACGAGGTCGACATGACCAAGGTTGCAGAGCTGCGCAAGGCTAACAAGCAGGCCTTCAAGGACAAGCACGGCGTCAACCTGACCTACCTGCCCTTCTTCGCGAAGGCTATGGTCGAGGCACTGGTCAGCCACCCGAACGTCAACGCTTCCTACAACGCTGAGACCAAGGAAATGACCTACCACGACCAGGTCAACCTCGGTATCGCGGTGGACACCCCTGCGGGTCTGCTGTCCCCGGTTATCCACAATGCCCAGGACATGACGCTTGTTGAGCTAGCTAAGGCCATCGTCGACATCGCCGACCGTGCCCGCAACAACAAGCTCAAGCCCTCTGACCTGTCCGGCGGCACCTTCACCATCACCAACATCGGATCCGAAGGCGCACTGTCTGACACCCCCATCCTGGTGCCCCCGCAGGCCGCCATGGTTGGCACCGGCGCAATCACCAAGCGCCCCGTCGTTGTGACTGAAGAAGGCACCGACGCTATCGGCATCCGCCAGATGGTCTTCTTGCCGATGACCTACGATCATCAGATCGTCGACGGCGCCGACGCCGGACGCTTCATGACCACCGTCCGCGACCGCCTGGAGACCGCAGACTTCGAGTACGATCTCGACCTCTAAACACCTCTCCTACGCACCAGCCCCGTCGTCTCTTAGGCCTTTCACGGCCGGAGGCGGTGGGGCTGTTGTTTATTCATCCCCGGGCACTACACTGGATCGCATTATGATCCGCGCACCATTTATGGCCCCCAACCAACCCATCCGCGATCTCACACACAAACTAGAGTTTCGCCACCTAGGCGAAGTTGACTACATGGAGGCATGGGACCTTCAGGCCGAATTAGCGGCACAGAGGGCCGCAGGCGATATTAACGACACCGTCCTGCTGCTCACCCACCCCAGCACCTTCACCGCCGGCAAACGTACACAACCAGAAGACCGCCCCACTACCAACACAATCCCCTGCATTGACGTCGACCGCGGCGGCCGCATCACCTGGCATGGCCCAGGGCAACTAGTGGCCTACCCCATCATCAAACTGGTCACCCCGATCGACGTTGTCGACTACGTCCGTCGCATCGAAGAAGCCCTCATCCACACCATCCGCCAACTAGGCCTGCCAAACGCTGGTCGTATCGATGGCCGCTCCGGCGTTTGGATCCCCTCCGATGACCACCGCCCCGACCGCAAAGTAGCAGCCCTAGGCATACGGGTCACCCAAGGTGTCACCATGCATGGGCTTTCGCTCAATTGCAACAACAGCCTCGATCCCTACAACCTGGTTGTTCCTTGCGGAATCAGCGATGCGGGCGTAACCACCCTGTCCGAGGAACTAGGACGCGACGTCACCACCGAAGAACCCATCGACGTGCTGAGCGATAGTCTTGAAAAAGCGCTCTCAGGTGAAATGACGGTGGCCGACCACACCTTCGCCACCGCAGAAAACCCAACGAAATAAGAAACAATAGAAACACGCATCACCGCAGGTTAAAACCACCTGTGGTCCTGTTTTGACAACACATGTAGGGTAGACACCGTGACTGTAGCACCCAACGGACGCAAAATGCTTCGCATCGAAGCTCGCAACTCCCAGACCCCCATCGAAAGCAAACCTCGATGGATCCGGACCACGGCAAAAACCGGCCCGGAATTTAAAGACATGAAGAAGCGAGTCGCGGGTGCATCCCTCCACACCGTCTGCCAAGAAGCAGGCTGCCCCAACGTGCACGAATGCTGGGAATCCCGTGAAGCAACCTTCCTCATCGGCGGCTCCCAATGCTCCCGCCGCTGCGACTTCTGCCAGATCGACTCCGGCAAACCCGAACCCCTCGACCGCGATGAGCCCCGCCGCGTTGCCGAATCCGTGCGTGAAATGGGACTCAACTATGCCACCATTACTGGCGTCACGCGCGATGATCTCGACGACGAAGGCGCCTGGCTGTACGCAGAAGTAGTGCGCCAAATCCACGAGCTCAACCCCAACACCGGGGTGGAAAACCTCGTGCCCGATTTCTCCGGCAAACCAGACCTCTTGCAGGAAGTCTTCGAAGCACGCCCCGAGGTCTTCGCTCACAACATTGAAACTGTGCCCCGCATCTTTAAACGGATCCGTCCGGCATTCCGCTATGATCGCTCCCTCGACGTCATCCGACAGGCACGCGACTTCGGTCTAGTCACCAAGTCCAACCTGATCCTTGGCATGGGCGAAACCCCCGAAGAGGTCCACGATGCAATGCAGGACCTCGCTGACGCAGGTTGCGACATCCTCACCATCACCCAGTACCTGCGGCCCGGCCCCATGTACCACCCCATCGAACGCTGGGTGAAGCCCGAAGAGTTCGTCGAGCACTCCGAGGCCGCTAAGGAGATGGGATTCTCCGGTGTAATGAGTGGCCCCCTCGTGCGGTCCTCCTACCGCGCCGGACGCCTGTACGCCCAAACCATTGCGGCTCGCGGTCAACAGTTGCCGGAAAACCTAGCCCACTTGGCGGAAACCACCGAAGGCTCCACTGCCCAAGAGGCATCGTCCTTACTCGAGCGTTACGGCGCATCCGAGGACACCCCAGTGGCTGCCCGCTAAACGTCGACCGCTCGTCAGAAAAGCTACAGCACCCTAAGGGGCACCGTTGGGCCGCGTGCCCTATTGTTGTAGTCATGTCTGACGCGAAAAAGGAAGCACGGGCCGCGAAACGCGCCCAGAGGAAACAGCAGTACCGCCAGTTCTGGCAAGCGTTCAACATGCAACGCAAACAAGACAAGGCGCTGCTTCCCATCATGCTCGCAACGGTCGTTGGGGTTGCCCTGGCGTTCTTCCTTATTGGACTGTTGTGGGGCGGCGAATGGTTCATGCTGATCATCGGCATCATGTTCGGCATCCTCGCAGCATTGTGGGTATTTACACGCCGCATGGAACGCAATGTCTACGCACAAGCGGAAGGACAGCCTGGCGCTGCTGCGTGGGCGGTAGAAAACCTGCGCTCCGGCCCAGGTATGGTCTGGCGCTCCACCCCCAACGTGGAAGTAACCCCCCAGCTTGACGCCGTTCACCGTGTCGTTGGACTGTGCGGTGTCGTCCTGATCTCCGAGGGTGATCCCCACCGCGTCAAGTCCTTGCTGACTAAGCAGCGCAAGCGCATCTCCAAGATCGTCGGCAACACCCCGGTCTACGAAATCCACACTGGTACCGGCGAAGGCGAAGTGCCACTCGCTAAGCTCCAGCGCCAGTTGGTGAAGCTCCCCCGCAACATCAAGAAGAACGAAGTGCACTCCCTGTCCACTCGCCTTGAATCCATCGACAGGACCATGGGCGCTGGTGCGGCTCTTCCGAAGGGCCCCATCCCCAAGGGCGCTCGTGTGTCGGGGATGAACCGCAGGATGAAGCGCGCCCAAAAGCACTAAACTTAGTGCATTGTTGATAGGCAGTCGCCGGTGACTAACCGAGGATGACTGCAGTGCCGGTGGCCCGGTCGTGAAGACCTCGACCATCGGCATCAACGATAATTGGGGGGAAAATAAACACGGTCAGCGCAGCACGGACAACCGAACGCCACAGCCCTACTCGCTCTTGGGCGTCAATCCTGGCAACACCCATGCGCAGCATCATGTGCCCGGGCGTACGAGCGAACAGAGCCACGCTAACGATGCTGATAATCACAAAGATCCCCAGCGTGAGGCTCGGTGCGTAGAACTGCCCATTGCCACTGAGCTGTCCGATGATGATCGCGATGAACATCGCAAAAAACCAGTCGATGGTGATGCCACCGACCCGTCGCATCACGGACGCCAAAGAGCCTTCACCGTGTTCCGGCAGGCCCAGGTTTTCGCCCGGCCACCTTGAGGGCGCGCCGTCATCATCGAATTGGGATGGGATTTCTGGGCCGCTAAGCCAGCTGCGTTTCTCCATGTTTACTGAGGATAGGGCCTTGCACCTTAACGGGGCTACTTCCACACCGGTGGGGTATATGGTCGATCGACAGATATTCGCTAAGCTTAAGCCAGCACTAGCATCGATCCCCGCGAGGAGAAACCATGGCCTTCGAGACAACCGAAGATGTCGTCAAGTACATCAAGGACAACGACGTCGAGTATGTCGACATGCGATTTACCGACGTTCCCGGCACCGAGCAGCGCATGACCATCCCTGCTCATACCTTCACTGAGGAGGCAGCCGAGGAAGGCTTCGCCTTCGACGGTTCTTCGGTCATCGGATTCACATCAATTGACGAATCCGACATGAATCTTCACCCTGACGTCGCGACGGCTTATGTTGATCCCTTCCGTCGCGCCAAGACGTTGAACATGAAGTTCTTCGTCCACGATCCTTTCACCCGCGAGCCCTTCAGCCGCGACCCCCGCAACGTTGCCCGCAAGGCGGAGGAGTACCTGGCATCCACCGGCATCGCTGACACCTGCTTCTTCGGCGCCGAGGCCGAGTTCTACCTCTTCGACAAGGTCAGCTTCACCGCCGATGCGCACACCGCGCACTACGACATTGACTCCGACACCGGGTGGTGGAACCGCGGCGAGGATGTCAACCTCGACGGCAGCCTCAACAAGGCCTACAAGACCCGTTTCAAGGGCGGCTACGGCCAGACCTCCCCCATGGACCAGTACCAGGACCTGCGCGACGAGATGTGCTCTTTGCTGCGTGGTGTCGGCTTCGATATCGAACGCCAGCACCCCGAGGTCGGCACCGGCACGCAGCAGGAAATCAACTACAAGTTCAACACCCTATTGGCCGCAGCTGATGACTTGCAGACCTTCAAGTACTTCGTGAAGAACGCCGCTTTCCGCGCGGGCAAGACTGCCACCTTCATGCCGAAGCCCCTAGCCGGAGACAATGGCTCCGGTATGCACGCCCACCAGTCGCTGTGGATGGACGGCACCCCCTTGTTCCACGACGAGGCTGGCTACGCTGGCTTGTCTGACATGGCCCGCTACTACATTGGCGGAATCCTGCACCACGCGGGCGCTGTGTTGGCGTTCACCAACCCCACGTTGAACTCCTACCACCGCCTAGTTCCGGGCTACGAGGCACCGATCAACTTGGTGTACTCGCAGCGTAACCGTTCTGCGGCTGTGCGTATCCCGATCACCGGTTCCAACCCGAAGGCTAAGCGCATTGAGTTCCGTGCTCCGGACCCGTCGGGCAACCCCTACTTCGGTTTTGCTGCGATGATGCTCGCTGGCTTGGATGGCATCAAGAACCGCATCGAGCCCCATGCACCGGTGGATAAGGATCTCTACGAGTTGCCCCCGGAGGAGGCCGCGTCGATTCCTCAGGCTCCGACTTCTTTGGAGGCTTCCCTAGCCGCGTTGGCTGAAGACCATGACTTCCTCACCGAAGGCGATGTGTTCAGCGAGGACTTGATCGATACCTACATCAAGCTCAAGTACGACAATGAGATCACCCCGTCGCGCATGCGCCCGACTCCGCTGGAGTTCGAGCTGTACTACGACTGCTAGGCAGTGGGCCACGAGCACGAACTTCTCCAGTACTACAGCGGCTACTACCGTGATGCGTGGAACAAATATTCCAAGAACGTTAACCGCTTTGATCTGCGCTTCCTAGAGGATCCGACCACTGGCATTTTGTCCTTCGTCGACGCTTCTAGTTACTGCTTCCAGCCCGGCGATATCGTTCACACTCTTCAGCGATACGACTTCCGTGGTGCTGTGGAGGCAAACTACGCCAAGACGACTTACGGCCAGAACGGCACCGTGTGCCGGACCTAGGACGTCGAAGGTAGCTGGGGTGACTGTAAAACACCTACTACCTGCCGTTGGATAGGATGAAGCACAACGGCGAACTGGTGCCGGAGTACAACAGCCCCGATACCCAGTAGGGTGAAGACGGCCAGCCCTACAAGTTCCTGGTGTGGAAAAACGGCGATCCGGTGGATCAGCTGGTGACCAGCCAGATGACGATCCCGGACCCCACGCCGGATCCCACTCCAGATCCGACACCGGAGCGCCCCATCCCGTGGCTGCCATTACATCCATCCAACTCATACCAGTGCCCTTGAAAACCATCGGGCGATCATCGGCACGGTACGCCGCCGGATCATTAACCAATTGCTTCATGGTGACTAGATCCTCCTCCCCCAGACCAGCCAGAACAACATCTCCCGCCTCAGCCAGTGCAGTGTGCACCGATTCCACAGCAACCACCGAACGATGCATCAATGTATCATCCAATTCCCGCGCATCCGTCGTGTGAGAGCCCATAGCCAACAACTGGCCGGTTCCCGCAGGAACACCAAGCCTGGTGGCGCCATCGGCCGGGTCAAAATCACCCTGCAGCACATCACGCAACGCTTCCCGAGTCTCGGTCGGGGTCAGATCAACATCAATGAAGGGAATCATAAGGCCCTAGTGTATTGGCCACTATTGATACCCTTAAGCCCATGAAGTTTCCTCCCACGCCCGCAGTACCCACAATCGTCGCAGCGACAGCCCTGTGCTTCACCGGACTCACCGCGTGCTCGATCCACCGGGAGGAAACACCACCCCCTGCCAGCACCACCACATCGACACCATCGTCTACGGCAGCGCCGGCGACTCCCAGCACCAAAGAGCTTCCGCCTCCAGCGGACAAGCCCGTACCGGTTGATTTTGGGCGCTTCGAAATGGACGGGCCTGCCGCTATCCACGACGCCCAATATGCGTCGATGCCCTATGTCATCCCCCTCAACCCTGCCGGGCCTCAAGCCACAATGGTGCGATGGGTCGACGGCTGGGGTGTCAACCCCGATCACGCCGCCGACGGCACGATGTACGTCCTGGGCCACGCGTGGGGCCAACAGCGCCTAGTGTTCAATCCCTTCTCCGAAGTCGTCACCGCAGCAGTGGATCTGTCTGCACCTGCACAGCGCGTGCCTGCCGTCGGTGGGGGAACTGTGGGCCGATACGCAAGCGACGTCCTCAATGGATCATTAATCACCATGACCGGTACCGATGGCGCGATACGGCGCTGGGAAGTCGACAACTCCTGGTTGGTGGACAAATACGAAGCCATTGACGATTCCGAACTTGTGGACGAGCACGCCCCTGGGCGCATCGTATTGATTGCATGCAGCGTCGATGGCAGCGACGACCTAGGCTTCAACGTCATCGTCTCTGGCCACTTGGTCGATGAACAGCTGCCTAAGGCTAAGACCGAAGCACAGCCCCAGCCGGGCGGGGAGAACGCCTAAACGTGAGTACCCCAGAGAAGGTCACCACCCGTGCGCTGGTGGTGTGGGCCGCGGCCGTCGCTGTGTACATCGCTGCGGTCACCGGGCGCACCTCCATGGGTGTGGCCGGCACTGCGGCTATTGATCATTTTGGTATTGACGCCTCCCGGCTGGCTGTGTTCACGTCAGTCCAGGTGGGCGTGTACGCTCTGGCACAGATTCCCACAGGCGTGGCGATTGACCGCTTCGGCCCCAGGAAGCTTCTGTTTGTTGGTTCAGTCATTATGGCTATCGGCCAGATCATTTTGGGACTAAAAAGTAGCTATGGGGTTGCTATCGCCGCCCGCGTACTCATTGGTGCTGGAGATGCCACCGCATTTTTATCCGTGATGCGCATCCTGCCCGCCTGGTTTCCTTTACGTAAGACCCCCGTTTTTACACAGCTGACGGCTGCGTTGGGTCAGCTAGGCCAATTCTTGTCTGCGGTTCCTTTCATGGCCGTATTGCATGCCCAAGGATGGATGCCAGCTTTCGTCAGCCTGGGCACGTCAATCGCTGTGTTGGCAGTGGTCACGGGCCTGCTTATTGCAGATGCTCCCCATGCACCCCTGCATACCCCCGGGGCAGATTTGCCGTTGCGCAGCAAACTCGGCTTGGTTGTCCGCAGCCCCGTGTGCTGGGAGGGATTTTTCAGCCACTGGATCGGACTCATGCCGAACCTGATGTTCCTTTTGCTCTGGGGCGTTCCATTGATCACTCTCGGGTTGGGTTTGTCCCCCGCTTATGCTGGCGCGGCGCTCGTTGCGAATAGCGTGGTGCAGGTGTTTGTCTCCCCCATCCACGGGTTTATTAGTTCACGGCTTGGCCCCCAGCGCGTATGGGCGGTGGTTACTGGAGCGTTCATCGTGACGGGTACCGCTGGATGGTTTTTCACCCACAAGTCCTCGGTGATGGTGTTGAGCCTCGTATTGGGTGTGATGTCCCTTCTGTCCAACTATGGCTTCGACATGGTGCGGGAAAACATTGATCGCCGTGTGCTTGCCACGGGCACAGGGTTAGCGAATATGGGCGGCTTCGTTTCCGGCATGATCACGGCGCAGGCGTTCGGCGTTCTTCTAGACGTGTCCGCACGCAAAGCAAGCCACCCAGGAATCTACCGGTGGGAAGATTTCCAGGTGGCCTCGTGGTCAATAGCCGTGATGCTGGGGCTCGGCCTAGTGGGTCTTGTTACTTCGCGAGTGCTTTCTCGATACCGTTAAAGAGGTTGAGGTTGAACAGGAACGCTTCGGCAGCCTCATTGAGCAGACGCTCGCGGTCTTCTTCAGACAGCGGCAGTGCATCGAGCGCTGCGCGGTAGTTGTCCTTGTATGGCTTGACCTTCGGGATGTCGGTGAAGCGGTAGAAGGTCACGGCGTCTTCGCTTACCCCATAGTGGCGTTGCATCATGCGGCCAATAACCTGGCCACCGGAAAGGTCACCGAGGTAACGCACGTAGTGGTGGGCGATCAGACGAGCGGTGTCTTTGCTTTCGCCGATTTCTTGGAGGCGTCGTACGTAGGCCTCGGTAGCGGGTAGCATGGTGACGTTGTCGCGCCAGTCGGTCGATCCGTGAAGTGCATCGAGGTCAGATTCCAAGGAAGGAACGCGTTCGAGGGCGGGGTCAACAATGTCGGCGGCGATGGGGTCTTGTGCAACGGCGCGGGCAGCTTCTTCAAGCGCGCTGTAGAACAACCAGCTCTGCTCCTGGAGGACAATGAATTCTTCTACCCCAAGGTTGCCCTTGAGGAGCTCGTCCATGAAAGTGGAGTGCTCGGCTTGTTCGTGGGCGGCTGCAGTTGAGGTTCGCAAAGCCTGGGACAGGGGTGCAGTCAGGGCGGTAGTCATGAGCAAATCATAACTTAGGCAAGGCTCGCAGCATATCAACCTTTTGGTGGATTTTAGGCCTCCACCAATGTCAACCCATCGGCCCCAATTCGAAGCCGGAAGAGCCCCAAAATACCTCATCAACCACCGCTCGAGCCTTACGCGTAAGCTTCAGATAATTCTCTAAAAACTCCTGGTAGTTGGCATGATCCCAGCCAGCTGCGGCAGCCACCGTAGCCAACTGTGGCCCTGGGGAAGGCAATTGGTCAGTGCGCTTGCCCTTGACCAATACGAGTGCATTGCGTGCACGCGTCGCAGCCAACCAGGCAACCTTTAATGTTTCGGCTTGCTGCGGCCGGATAATTGCTTGATCACGAATGACGTCGAGGGCCTCAAGGGTGGAGGGTGTGTGCAGCTGTTCAACATCACTGTGCATCAAGGTGAGTAGTTGAACGGTCCATTCAATGTCGGTCAACGCACCGCGTCCGAGCTTGGTGTGGGTGTTCCTGTCAGCACCCCGCGGCAGCCGCTCATTATCCACCCGGGCTTTCATGCGGCGAACTTCGCGCACCACGTCCTCCCCTACTCCTTCTTCGGGATAGCGCAGGGGGTTGATCATGTCGATGAAGCGCTGCCCAAGCTCCGGGCTGCCTGCGACAACAGCTGCGCGCAGCAGGGCCTGAATCTCCCAGGTCTCACCCCACCGCTCGTAGTAAGCACGATAGGACTCTAAGGTGCGGACAACCGGGCCCGAACGCCCCTCCGGTCTGAGACCCAGGTCGACCTCAAGCGAAGGATCTTTGCTGGGTTTGCTCAACCTGCGGCGCATACGATCACACACGCCAATCGACCACTTCACAGCGTCGGTCTCATCGACACCAGGCAAGGGATCACATACGAACATCACGTCCGCGTCAGATCCGTAACCTAGCTCCGCACCACCCAAACGGCCCATGCCGATCACCGTGATGGTTGCTAGTGGCTCGTCGGATGCAGCAATTTCCGCCCGCAGTGCAGCCTCCAGAACCGCGTCCCACACCAGTGACAGGCTGCGACAAACCTCTTTGACATCCATCATTCCGAGCAAGTCTGCAGCGGCGATGCGGGCTAGTTCTGCACGACGCAAACCACGCGCCACCGCAATAGCCGCATCCGGGTTGGTCTTGCGGCACGCCGCCGCCACCAAGGACTTCGACACAGTTTCCGGATGCGGGTTGACCAGCTTCGGACCAGAAGCACCGTCCCCCAGCAGCTTGAGTGTTTCCGGAGTATCGATGATCAACTGGGATACGTAAGGGGAATTACCCAGGATCTTCATCAAGCGTTGCCCGACGATGCCCTCGTCACGCAACAGCCGCAGGAACCACTGTCGCTCCTCGCACTCCTCAGACAATTTACGGTAATTCAACAACCCAGCATCCGGGTCGGAAGTTTGGCTGAGCCACTCCATCAACGTCGGCAACAACATGGCTTGGATCTTGGCTTTTCGGGAGCCACCGGAAGCCAAGGCACTCAAGTGCTCATAGGCACGACCCGGGAACACGTAGCCAAGTGCGGCAAGCTGCCGCTGGGCGGCATCCGGGGACAACCGCAGCGTGCCCACATCCAGGTTGACCACAGAGTTGAGCAAAGGGCGGAAGAACAGCTTGGCGTGGAGTTGACTAATTTGCCTAAGCACCGCTCGATATTCAGCACCTAGCTCCCCCTCGCGGACCCCGGAGGTGCGTGCCAACCAGCGCAACGCGACGTCATCAGTCAAATCGGGCATCATGTGGGTGCGCTTAACCCTCTGCAACTGCAAACGATGCTCCAGCAACCGCAAAAACTCATAGGCCTCGATGAAATGGTAGCCGTCCTCGCGACCGACGTAACCGCCCTCGATCAACGCCTCGAGCGCATCGACAGTGCTGGTCACGCGCAAAGCATCATCGCTGCGACCATGCACCAACTGCAGCAATTGGACAGCAAATTCGACGTCGCGTAGACCCCCGCGCCCAAGTTTCAACTCGCGTTCACGCAACTCTGCTGGAACATTGTCCAACACCCTACTGCGCATAGCCTGCACGTCTTCAACAAAGCTTTCGCGCTCGCTGGCGGCCCACACCATGGGGCTCAAACTCTCGATGTAGGCATCCCCCAGGGCCCTATCACCGGTCATGGGCCGGGCTTTAAGCAAAGCTTGGAACTCCCAGGTATGCGCCCACCGAGTGTAATAAGCGACATGGGATTCCAAGGTGCGCACCAACGCGCCCCGCTTACCTTCAGGGCGCAAGGCCGCATCAACTTCGAAGAAGCACTGGGAGCCGATGCGAATGAACTCCCCCGCCAGCCGCGTGATCTTCGTGTCCGCCGGCTCGCCGACAAAGATGACGTCGACGTCAGAAATGTAGTTAAGCTCGCGTGCGCCACACTTGCCCATGGCGATGACCGCTAGCCGCCCCTCCATGGGTTTGTCTTTGAACACTTGGGCGACGGCTACCGACAATGCTGCGGTGAGTGCGGCATCAGCTAGGTCGCTGAGCTCTCCCACCACTTTGCGAAACGGTACCGTGGGCTGCCCGGCGCGCCGCGGGGATTCGGGGTAGGTGCCGGCCAGGTCGTGCGCGGCAATGCGCATTAGGAGCGTTCGGTAGGTGTTTTTGAGTGCGGTCTGCGCCTCTGGGCCGGTGATGGCGGCGCGATACGTGCCTGCGGTGGACAGGTAGGGGTTGGCGGGGTCGCCTTCGATTCCTTCGGGTGTTGCCTCGACGCTGCCGAGCATGGCCTGCATCATTTCGGAGAATGTGGGGACCTCGTCGGCCAGTTTGGACCATAGCTCCGGGTGTGCGACGAGGTGGTCGCCCAGGGCTGTGGAGCCGCCGATGAGTGACAGTAGTCGGACGCGGATGGCTGGGTCCTTGCGGATGGCGCGATCAAGGGCGTCGTAGTCCTCACCAAGGGCTGATTTGAGCCGGACTGCGGTGTTGAGGGCGAGGTCTACGTCGCCAGCCCCCGATAGTGCCCAGAGTATGTCGAGGGAGTTTTCGTTGAGCCAGCCGAGGGATTCGAGGTCTGCGGTGGCTGTGGGGCTGGTCAGTCCGAGGGCCGCGTTGGTGGGCAGTGTTCGGCGGGTGGTGCGTGAAGAGTACATGCGGTGCCTAGTAATGCAGGTTGGTTTTCAGTTCCCATTGGGTGATTTGCGACTGGTAGTCGTTGATTTCACGCCATTTGTTACGCAGGAAGTATTCGAAGACGTGCTCCCCTAGGGTGTCGGCGACCAATTCGGATTGTTCCATGAGTCGGAGAGCTTGGTCGAGGGAGGTTGGTAGTTCGGTGTACCCCAGTGCGAAGCGTTCACGGCGGCTCAGCGCAGATACGTCACCTTCCGCGGGTTCGGGCAGGGTGTAACCCTCGGTGATTCCTTTGAGGCCTGCGGCGAGCAGGACGGAGAACGCGAGATAGGGGTTGCAGCCACTGTCGGGGCTTCGGACTTCAACGCGTCGGGATTCGACCTTGCCGGGGCGGTAGGTCGGCACACGCACCATGGCAGATCGGTTGGACACACCCCATGTTGCTGCTGGGGGTGCTTCGTTACCGAACATCAGGCGTTTGTAGGAGTTGACCCATTGGTTGGTGATGGCCGAGATTTCTGGGGCGTGGTGGAGGATGCCTGCGATGAAGTGTCGTGCGGTCGAAGAGATGTTGTATTCGTCGTCAGGGTCGTGGAAGGCGTTGATGTCGCCTTCGAACAGCGATATGTGGGTGTGGATGCCGGAGCCTGCGTATTCGGCGAAGGGTTTGGGCATGAAGGTGGCGGCTACCCCGTTGGCGATGGCGACCTGTTTGATCAGGAATCGGAAGGTCATGATGTGGTCGGCCATGGTCAGCACGTCGGCGTGGCGCAGGTCGATTTCTTGTTGGCCGGGGGCTGTTTCGTGGTGGGAGAATTCGACGCTGATGCCCATCGATTCGAGGGCTTGGATAGCTTGCCTGCGGAACTGTGGGGCCAGGTCGTTGACGGATTGGTCGAAGTATCCGCCGTTGTCGGTGGGTTCTGGGCGTAGGCCACCAGTGTTGAGTGTTTTGAGTAGGTAGAACTCGATTTCGGGGTGGACGTAGCAGGTGAAGCCTTCGTTGGCGGCGGCGCGTACTTGGCGGCGCAACACTTGCCGGGGGTCGGCCCAGGATGGTTGTCCGTCGGGCATAGCGATGTCGCAGAACATGCGGGCGGTGTGTGGCTCGGTGCTGCTGGGCATCAGTTGGAAGGTAGAGGGGTCGGGCAGCGCGATGGTGTCCGCTTCGCTGACACGCGAGTAGCCTTCGATTGCTGAGCCGTCGAAACCGATGCCTTCCCCGAAGGCGCTTTCTAGCTCTGCCGGGGCGACGGCCACGGATTTGAGTGTGCCGAGAATGTCTGTGAACCACAGTCGGACGAAGCTGATGTCTTGTTCTTCAACGGTGCGGAGCACGTATTCCTGTTGGCTATCCATGGGTACTAATCTATCTCTATACTGGCTGCTGTGGGGGTCGGCCCGATCTTTTTGGGGTTTTTAATGTCTGTTGATTTTTATCGTTCTGGTCGTTTGTTTTTGCCTGATGGCTCGTGTTTGTCGGAGTTTTTATCCTCCGAGCTTTGGAGTTGTTTGGTGACTTTTGTGCGCCGGGGCGGGTGGACTGCTGGGGATTTCTCTCATGTTTTTGGCGCGAAGGGCCAGTTCATTGCCTTGGTGTGGTTTGATGACGTCGCGTCGGCGTGCGGTAGCGCTGCTGTGGTTGCCGACTGGCGTCGGGGCTTGCAGTGGTCGCGGGTGCTTGATAAGTCGGGGCAGCGGGCTGTGCTGAAGGGTGGGGAGAAAGCGTGGTGGGCGTTGGCTGATCGTCTGCGTCGTACGTGGCCTCTTCACGAGTGGGAGGTGCAGGATCAGTTGGCTGCGGATCCTAGTGTGTCGAAGGTTCGCGATCGGGTGTTGAGTTTGTTGCGTAAGGCGGAGTCGACGGCGTTTGCGGCGGAGGCTGAGGCTTTGGTGGCGAAGGCTCAGCAGTTACAGCAGCAGTATGTTTTGGATGGGCTGGTTGCTGAGGGTTCGTCTACGGAAACGATTCGCACACATCGGGTGTGTATTAGTGGGCCGTATATTAAGCATCGTTTCCGCTTGTTGGGGGGTGTGGCTCGGGCGAATGGGTGTCGGGCGATTTTGGTGCACCCGTTGGGTTTAGTGTCGGTTGTTGGTGAGCCAGAGTCGTGCGCTCATACGGCGCAGATGTATGAGTCTTTGCAGGTGCAGTGCGATTACTACATGTCAACGGATCCTCGGGCGGAGCAGGCGCGTATGGATAAGCAGCTTGCGCCGTTCAAGCGTAGTTTTTTGTTGGCTTATGCTGCTCGGATTTCTACCTTATTGTCTGAGGTCAATGAGCATGCGTTACCTGAGGATGAGGTTGCGCGTGCGTCAGCGGAGAAGGCGTTGGCGTTGCGTGGCACGGCGGTGGATCGGAAAGTGGAGGACTTGTATAGCAATCTTCGTTCCTCAAGCTTGGCGGTCAACAATTGGTCTGGTTATTCGGCGGGTGTTGACGCCGCGGAGCGTTCCCGGTTGGGCGGGGCTGAGATTGATGCCCAGAAATCTCTGGAGTCGAGCGCCTAGCTGCCCGGTGTTGCGCCAGTGCCTGGTAGAACGGGTGGTATGAGTGTCGAGTCGAACCTTGAGGTCGAGTTAAAGTTTTCTCCGGGGGATGCCGCAGTTCCGGATTTTTCTGCCGCGGCTGCCATTGATGCTGTGTCCGGGCCTGTGATTCGGCATTTGTCTGCTCTGTATTTCGATACGACCGATGCGGTGTTGTCGCGTAATAAAATTACGTTGCGGCGCCGTACAGGCGGTAAAGACGACGGGTGGCATGTGAAGCTGCCTGGTAATGGTGGTCGCGTGGAGTTGCATAGCCCTACCACCCAGGGCGAGCAATCCCCTCCTGCCCAGCTGCTTGCCCATGTCGCTGATCTGGTGGGTGACAGTGAGCTTGTGGAGGTCGCGCGCATCGATAATGAGCGCCACGAGTATGTGCTGATCTCTGGGGATTGCCCGGTGGTGGAGTTTGTTGATGACCACGTCACTGGCTACCACCAGGGCCGCAGCCGTTCGTGGCGGGAGTGGGAATGCGAGCGCATCGGGAATTCACCCGCGGCGATCACTGCCTTTGAACAGGCCTGCGATGTTGTGCGTTCCGCGGGTGTGCCGGTATCTGTGAGCCCATCGAAATTAGCCCAGGCCCTAGCAATCTAGCCTGTTCAGGCTATTTTTCCCAGGATGCTGGCTTGCCCCAGTTGTCGCCTTGCTCATCGTATTCGTCAGCGGCTTCGGTGCGTGCCTGTGCGGTTTCTAATGCCTCGCGGGCTGCCTGCTCGCTGTCGTAAGGGCCCATTCGGTGGGTTGCGTCGAATTCTAGACCTTGTGCTACCTCGCCGGTTTGGGGGTTGAAGTACCACTTGTTGTCGAGGTCGTCCACGAGGGTGCCTTTCTGTTGTTCGTTGTACCCATCTGTGTGGGCTGCCGTGAATCATTGTAGTCGCCGCAGTTACTATGTAGGGATGGAGCGAGTCAACCAGATGGAGATCGTGGCCTCAGCGCCGGCGACGTTTAATGTCATCGGCGAGCACACTGATGCTGTTGGTGGGGTTGTGTTGATGGGTGTGGCGTTGCCGCGGGTTCGGGTTGCGGTGACGCGCACGACCAGCGGCGTGGTTGAGGTGTCCAGCAGCATCGATGGGATTGAGGATTGCTCTGCCCGGTGGGCGGAGTTGCCGATTACTGCTGCGGGGGCTGTCAGCGAGCACGCTGGCCCTCAGACCAACCTTGCGGCGCGTTTCGGTTCAATTGCGAACATGTTGATCAACAAGCAGTTGATCACTCGCGAGCACAACGGGTATGTCGTTGAGGTTTCTTCGGAGTTCCCTTTGGGCGTTGGCTTAGGCGTGGTCGAGGCCCTGGAGTGTGCGTTTGCGTTGGCGATTGTTCGCCCCCATGTTGATGATGACGACGCTCCCCTGCGCGCCAAGCTTGCGGAGGCGCTGGTAGACACAGCCACGTTGTTGCGTAAGCAATGTGATGACGCCGCATTGGTTGCGGCGTCATCGGATCCTCGCGAGCATGCGTCGGTACAACGTGTGCGCTACGAGGTTGCTTTGCGTAGCCCGGGCGGGGTGTCGGTGTTGGATTATCGGGATAAGTCGTTGACCACTGCCCCGCCGTTGGGTGATGTGGTTCCTGTTGTGGTCAATGCGTCGAAGCCACCTCAGCCCAGTGCCGAGTTGTCGCAGATGTGCCGCTTCCTTTTTGATGCCGCCCATGCCTATGGGGTGTCGGAGATTCGCCATGTTCCGGATGCTTCTCCGCGGGTGATTGAGTGGTTGACGGCTGTGCATTCGGTCAAGCCGGATTCTTCGGCTCCTGCTGTTCCTGTGGCTCAGCGGTGGTTGGATTTTCTTGATGGTGAGACGCAGCGTGCGCAGCAAACGGTTGCGTTGTTGCGTTCGCGGCGTCAGCGGGAGGCTGCGGATATGTTGCAGCAGAGCCATTGTGCGGTGGCTGAGGAGTTTTCCTTCCCAACGGCGGCAGATGCTGTGGGGCTGCTCGCTGCGGAGCGCGGTGCGGTGGCATACCGCGCAGCCCACGGTGGGCATAGTTGTGCGGTGATCGCGTATGTGCCTTCGGCTAGCGTTGATCGTTTTATTGCCGATGCAGAAGCCGGGTTGAGCGTGCTTGCCTTGGATCCTGGTTCGCGGGCTGAGGTCGAGCACTGCGCTGTCTGCTAGCGCCACTGGGTTCTACCCATAGGGTTGGGTGGAGCGAATGAGTTAGCCGATAAGCCGGATTTTGTTCCCGTCAGCATACGTAGTGCTGACGGTGGCGAACATCCATCTAGGGCCGGCATGCGGCCTCGAGCGGCTCACCCATGGATACGGTAGACGAGCAGCCTGATCCATGCAGGCACACCGTGGTGGTGCGCCCTTTAGCCTTGCTCCCGGTGGGGTTTACCTAGCCACCTCAGTCACCTGAGGTGCTGGTGCGCTCTTACCGCACCTTTTCACCCTTACCCACTAGTGTTTCCACCGTGGGCGGTTTGTTTTCTGTGGCACTGTCCCGCAGGTCACCCTGGGTCACCGTTAGTGACCACCGTGCTCTGTGGAGTCCGGACTTTCCTCGAGTAAACACGCCGTCTGTGGGATACCCGAAGGGCACCTCGCAGGGGTACGTGACTCGCGTTCGCCCTGGCTAACTCATTCGCGCTTCCACTATAGGGCTGCGGGTGGGGTGTGACAAACGGCTCGTTGGATGTCACGGGTGGATTTCTCTACATTAAGGCCGGGTGTTCATTGCTCGGAGGCAGGTGGGGCCGTCGGCGTAGAACTCGATGATGGTCAGCGAGGATAGGTCGATCTGCGTGCGGTAGTAGATCGCGGGGGCTGCGTCGAGGGCTAGTTTGATGAGTGCCTTGATGGGGGTGGCGTGGGTGACGACAACGATGTTGGCAGGCCCGTGGGTCTCGGTGAGTTCAGCTAAGACACCTTTGATACGTCGAGAAACCTGGTTGAGGGATTCGCCGCCGGGGGGCGCGGTGGCTGGGTCGCTGAGCCAGGTGGTGTGCAGCTCGGGGTCTTTGTCGTGGGCTTGGCCAAATGTCAGCCCTTCCCAGGTGCCAAAGTCCATTTCGTGAAGGCCATCGATGACTGTGTAGTCGTCGGTGAGCATCTGGGCGGTTTGTTGCGCGCGCCGTGCCGGGGAGGATACGACAGCATCAATTCCGCCGATCTTCTTCAGGTAGTCGGCGGTGCGTTGTGCTTGTTGGCGTCCGCGTTCTGTCAGTTCGGGCCCGTCGCTTCCGGTGTCGCCGCTGTATCGGCCGTTGACTGATGCGTCGGTTTCTCCGTGTCGCCAGCAAATCAGGCGGGTGGGTGCTGACGTCGCGGGGGCCTGCGTTGCGACCTGTGTTGCGTATGCCTTGTCGGTTTGGCCGTCGGTGCTGTCTTCGCGGTTCTCGCCGATGTCCCGGCTGACGAATCCGACGGGGGCTCCTTTAGCTCCGGCGTCCATGGCTTGGTTGGCTAGTGCGTCGGCGGGTTTGTTTTTGGCGCGCGGTACCCAGGTGTAGCTGATGGAATCGAAGGTGGCGGCTAGTTTTTGTGCTTTAAGCGCGAGCTCCTTCATGTCGGGATGCTTGACCTTCCAGCGCCCTGACATTTGTTCGATGACGAGTTTGGAGTCCATGAACACGTCGACGGCGGTGGCGCCGAGTTCGCGTGCGGCTTCCAGGCCGTTGATGAGGCTTAAGTATTCGGCGACGTTGTTGGTGGTTTTTCCACCGTAGTAGGCGATCGATCCTAGGACTCGTTCGCTGGGTACCTCGATGAGGACAGTGCCGGAGCCTGCGACACCGGGGTTGCCGCGGGATCCGCCGTCTGCTTCGATGCGGATGCGCATTAGGTCCTCACCAGGTAGGTGCCGCATTCGGGGCAGGTGGGTAGTTCGTCGGCGGGTGCGTGGCGCAGGGCGCTGATGGTGGCTGGGGGCAGGATGAGGTTGCAGCCGTGGCAACTGCGCCCTTGCAGTCGTGCGGCTCCGATGCCGGCGTCTTCGCGTTGTTGGTCGTAGGCGGCGAGAACATCGGGGTGGGTGTTGCCAAGGGTGGTGCGCAGTGCGTTGATTTGTTGGAGCAGTTGTTCGGCGTGTTCCTCTTGTGCGCGTTGTGCGGCTTCGAGTGCGCGGGTGGCTGCGGCGATTTTGTCGTCGAGTTCGCTGTGGTGGGCCCCGTTGTGTTGGGCATTGAGCCTTTGGGCGTCGCAGCGTTTCAGTAGTTCGTCTTTTTCGGCGAGTTTGTTGTCGATGCGGCGTTGTGTTTGTTCAAGGTCGCGGTGGAGTTCGCGACGAAGGCCTGGGTCTTCGGGGTAGCGTGCTAGCTCGTCGGCGTCGGCTTGTTGGCGCTTGCTGAGTTTTTTGAGGTCTTCGTCGATGGCGTGGATGCGCCGTTGGATGTCTTGGACGCTCATTGATGACGCCGCGGCACCGTCGCGCAGTTCGGTGCGTTGCGCGCGCAGGGTCTCGAGGGCAGCGCGTTCGGGTAGTTCGGCAGGGTCGATGCGTGCGGCGAGTTCGAGGTCTGCGAGTTCGAGCAGGAGGTGTTGCTCGCTGGCGGTCATCTTCATGGTGTGTTCCTACTGGGGTGGTTTTATTTGGCCGCTTGCTTGGCGGCGAGGTTCCACGGGTCGGTTCGGATATCGATCATGTGACACTCTAGTCCGAGTGTGTCCTGGATGAGTTGTTGCGCTTGGGTGAGCCAGGGTGATTCGCTAGCCCAGTGTGCTGTGTCGATGATGGCGGGGCCACCGGCGCGGAGGTATTCGTCGACTGGGTGGTGGCGTAGGTCTGAGGTGAGGTAGGCGTCGATGGGGGTGGTGGCGGATAGTTCGATGATGGTGTCGAGGAAGCTGTCGCCTGCTCCTGATGCGACGGCGACGGTGGTGATGGTGGCGTCGGGGTCACCGGCGGCGCGTACGCCCCATTCGGTGGTGGGTAGTCGGTCGGCGACGCGTTGGACGAATTCGGCTAGCGGCATGGGGGTGTCGAGGGTGCCGATGCGCCCGAGGCCGAGTTCCGGGTTGTTTTTGTTGGGTGAGATGGGCTGCCCGGGGGTTATTCCGAGGATTTCGGCGAGTTGGTCGTTGACTCCGGGGCGGGCGGAGTCGGCGTTGGTGTGGGCTGCGAATAGCGCGACGTCGCCTTTGATGAGGGTGGTGACGGTGGCGCCTTTGGGGGTGTTGGTGGCGACGCTGTGGACTCCGCGTAGCAGCAGCGGGTGGTGGGTGATGAGCATGTCGATGTCGGCGTCGACTGCTGCTTGTGCGACGGCGTTGGTGCAGTCGAGGGCGAAGCCGACGCGACGTACGGGTGCGTCGGGGTCTCCGCAGATCAGGCCTACTTTGTCCCAGCTTTCTGCGAGTTCTGGCGGGTAGGCTTGCTCCATGACTGCGATGACGTCTGCGACGGTGGTGGGTGCTGTGTTTCCTGCGTGTGCTGTGTTGTTGCTGTTCATGTGTCTAGTCTTCCATGGTTGCGCGGGTGTCTCTCCGTCTGAGTGTGGGCGTTGTTGAGTGCCTGCGTGAGGACGTCGATGAATGCGTCTGTGGTTGCGGGGTTGCGGACGGCTAGGCGCCACCAGCTCGCGTCGAGCCCTGGGAAGGTGTCGCATCGGCGGATGCTGATGTGTTGTGCTGCGAGTTGTTGCCGAATGTTTTCGGCTGTGTGTGGGCCCCAAGGGGTGCGGGTGAGGATGTAAGGTGCGTGTCCTTCGATCGTGTCGAAGCCCAGGGGTGTGAGTGCGCCGATGAGGTGCTCCTTATGCGCAATGACGTCGCGTTGGATCTGTTCGCGATGTTGTTTTGCTTGCTCGTGGGTGGGGCTTGAGGGGTTGTATATGGCGTCGAGGGCGACTAGTTACAGTGTGCCCATCGACCAGTGGGGGCGCAGGTGGGTGAGTTGTTCAATCAGGTCGGGGTGTGCGACGGCGTATCCGCATCGGAGGCCGGCCAGTCCGTAGGTTTTGGTTGCGCTGCGGAACACGATCGTGTTGGTTGTGGTGGCGGCGCGATGCACGAGGCTGTGTTGTGTTTGGAGTTGGGGCGGGAGCGTGTCTATGAATGCCTCGTCGGCAACAAGGGTGCTGTCGAGGTCGGCGAGTTGTTCGGCCAGGGGGGCTAGGTCGTGGAGTTGTCCTGTGGGGTTGGTGGGGTTGCCGATGACCCACAGCTGGCGCGGGCCTGGCGCGCTGTCAGCATCTTGTTCATGGGGTGCCTCGAGTTCGAACGGGGGTTGCAGGGTCTGCGTGCTGACGGGGATGCGTGCGCGGCGCAGTACCCATTCTGGTTCTGTGAATCCTGGGTGCGGGATGACTGCTGTGCGTAGGCCGGCTGTGCTGAACAGTTGTGGGAGGAAGGAAAATCCTTCGGCTACGCCGGCAAGTGGCAGCACGCAGCGTGCGTCGATGCCGTGGTGGGCCGCGATCCCTTCTTTGACGCGCTGGTAGAGCTGTGTAGAAGGGTAGCTGTGCAGGTGTGGGATGTGTTCGGCAATGACGTCGCGGAGCCACTGCGGTGGCGTGTTGTCGACGACGTTGACCGACAGGTCGATGCGTGCGTCGGCTTGAGCGGCGTCAATATCTCCGTGGTGGCGGAGGTAGCTGTAGTCCTTGTTGGGCTGTTTGGTGACGTTGTTCATGTGAGATGTCTTTTAGCCTTCGCCGAGTGCGAGGGTAATGATCAGCAGCTCGGCTTGGGTGGCTGGGCTGGAAAGGTCGATTCCGCAGACTTTGTTGATGCGGTCTATGCGGCTGCGCAGTGTGTGCCGGTGGACGCCGAGGACGTCCGCGGCATCACTGAGCTGGAATCCGCTGCGGGCATAGACCTCTGCTGTGCGTGCGAGTTCGGTGGCGTTTATCCGGTCGTATTCGCGCAGCGCCCCGAGGGTTTGGTCGGCGCGGGCGGTCAGCAATTTGCGGACGGTGTCGTTGTGCAGCCACTGCAGTGCGACGTCTTCGCCTGCGACGCTGCGGCCCAGCTCGGCAGATTGGGCGGCGGTGCGCAGCAGGTCAATATCAGCCATGGAGAGTTTTGACCACAGGGTGGGTTCGCCGATGGCTAGGCGAATGCGCTGGAATGTGGGGCCGCTGCAATAACTGCGCACGTTGGTGTGGGTTCGGTTGCCGCGGAACAGTACCACGACCGTGTTGTCGTCGAGGGGGACGGAAAACAGGGCTCGGGATTGTTGTTCGAGACGCTCGTCGACAACACGGAGCGCTGGCGCTAGTGCTTCGGGGTCGTCGGCGTAGAGCACGGCGGGCCGGACTCGGCCGTAGGCGTCGGTGGCATTGGAGATCAGTTGGGACAGTGTGCGTTGCCCACCTTCGATTCCGAGCAACAGAGCTAGGGCAAGTGAATTGAGTTCGCTGCGGGCTTTGCGCAGTGTGCGGGGGCGCTGGAGCACAATGTCCGCCAGGCCCATGCAGTGGGTGATGGCTGAGAGCTCCGAGCGGCTAAACCCCTGCTCGCGGACTAATTTCAGCACGTGGTAGCGCTCCCCTTGTGAGCCTAGGACGTGCGTCATCTCGCACACGAGGTCTCCGTCATCGAGAGCTCGCCAACGTGCAGAACTTGCGCTGGGCCCCTTGCCTGCGGGCAGCTGGCTTAAGTCTGTGATGATCAACCGCTTAGCTAGCCCCTCGCCTTGGTAGACAACACGGCCATCGTTATCGGCCAATGCGACGTCTGCGCGTAGGTCTTTGGCGAGCACGTCCAGCAATTGTGCGATTCCGCCGTCGATGGCGGCGCGGTTGAGTTGATCCTGCTGACGGGTCAGGGCCCGGTAGTCCTGTTGCAGGCGTCGGTTTTGTTCCGCATGGACCGCGTGCACGATGCTCTGGAAGGAGACCGCACGGGGCACCGCGAACACTTCCAAACCGGCGGCCTGTGCCCCCTTAATGAGGGGGGCAGGTACGTCATCAAATTCGACGCCAATTCCGAATCCGATGCCGGTTGCCCCTGCCGCAGCAAGCTTCGAGGCATAGGCCTTGAGCCCCGCGACGTCATCCTCAAACGATAGACCAAGGGTGAGCACCAGGGTTCCTGCTGTGATGAACTCCGGCTCGACCATCTCGCTGACCTGTACATATTCGAAACTGCCCTGTTGGCTGTGCACAGGTACGAGGCCAAGAGATTTTTGGTCATAGAGCCAGCTAAACGCGATATCGGTGGCGGCTACGGGGGCTGCTGGACGAGTCACCCTTAATAATCTATACGATGTGGCGAATCTTTAGCGCACTCATTCGCCCAAACGTCTAGCTCCTGCAATCCGGTTATCAGTCCCATAATTTGTGTGACCCCTAACGCACACCGTTGATTGACGAAGGAGACCCCCATGAAGGACTTCACTTACCGCATCCCCCAGCAGCGCAACCTGGTGACCGAACTGCCCGGCCCCAAGAGCGCAGCCCTTGACGCCCGCCGCGAAAACAGCTGCGCCCGCGCCCTCGCCCCTGGCCTACCCGGCTACGTTGCGGACGCCGACGGCGGCATCCTCCTCGACATCGACGGCAACAGCTTCATCGACTTCGCATCAGGCATCGCCGTTACCTCCGTCGGCGGCTCCAACCCCGAGGTCGCCAAAGCCACCGCCGAGGCAGCCACCCACAACACCCACACCTGCTTCATGGTCTCCCCCTACGAGTCCTACGTGGCTGTCGCTGAAAAGCTCGCAGAGGTCACCCCCGGTGACCACGCCAAGAAATCCGTACTGCTCAACTCCGGTGCGGAAGCCGTCGAAAACGCTGTCAAGATCGCCCGCGCCCACACCGGCCGCAACGCCGTCGCCGTCTTCGACTACGCCTACCACGGCCGCACCAACCTCACCATGGCGATGACCGCCAAGAACATGCCCTACAAGACCGGCTTCGGCCCCTTTGCCGCTGAGATCTACCGCGTGCCCATGTCCTACCCGGTGCGCGACGGCTTGAGCGGCCAGGAAGCAGCCGACCGCGCCATCCACGTGATGGAAAAAGAAATCGGCGTCGAAAACCTCGCCTGCGTTGTCATCGAACCCATCCAGGGCGAGGGCGGCTTCATCGTTCCCGCCGAGGGCTTCCTGCCCGCAATCTCCAAGTGGTGCACCGACAACGGTGTTGTTTTCGTCGCTGACGAAATCCAAGCCGGTTTCTGCCGCACCGGCGACTGGTTCGCAGTCAACGCCGAAGGCGTGGTACCCGACCTGGTCACCCTCGCAAAGGGCATCGCCGGCGGCCTGCCGCTGTCCGCAGTCACCGGCCGCGCCGACATCATGGACGCGCCCGTCGTCGGCGGCCTGGGCGGCACCTACGGCGGCAACCCCGTTGCTTGTGCAGCAGCACTGGCCGCGATCGGCGAAATGGAAACCCACGATCTTGCCGGCCGTGCGAAGGAAATCGAAGCGATCATTCGCGAAGAATTCGCTAGCATCGCTGACGAGCCCTACGTCGCGGAAATCCGCGGCCGCGGCGCCATGATTGCTATCGAGTTGCTCAAGGACGGCAAACCCGCCGGCAACGAGACCAAGGCTGTCGCAGCAGCTTGTAAGGAAGAGGGCGTACTGATCCTCACCTGCGGCATGGACTACAACGTTATCCGCCTGCTGCCCTCGCTCGTGATCTCCGAAGAGGTCCTGCGCGATGGCATGCGCGTCCTGGTCAACAACATTAAGAAGGTGTTCGCATAAATGACTCGCGCAACTGTTTCCGGTGTCTCCGTCCCCACCCAGATTCTCCTGGCAGGTAAGGGCGTTGATTCCTCCGACAAGGCGACCTTCGACGTCCACGACCCCGCCACCGAAGAGGTAATCGCCACCATCGCGGACGCCACCGTCGACGATGGCGTACGCGCCCTCGACAAGGCGGTTGAAGCCCAGGAGCAGTGGGCAGAGTTCACCCCTCGCCAAAAGGCAGAGGTACTCCGCGCAATCTTCGACGCAGTAACCAAGCGCACCGACGACTTTGCCCGCGTCATGACCACCGAAATGGGCAAGCCTTTCGCCGAAGCGCAAGGCGAAGTTGCCTACGGTGCCGAATACTTTCGCTGGTTTTCTGAGGAAGCCGTGCGCTTCCCCGGCCGTTTCGGCGGGGCACCCGCGGGCGTAGGCACCATCGCTGTCACCCGCCGCCCCGTCGGCCCCGTGCTGGCGATCACGCCGTGGAACTTCCCGCTGGCAATGGCCACCCGCAAGATCGCCCCGGCCCTGGCTGCAGGCTGCCCGATCGTGGTCAAGCCCGCTCACGAAACCCCGTTGACCATGCTGCTTCTCGGCGAGGTCATCGCAGAGGTATTCGATCGTTTCAACGCCCCCCAAGGCCTTGTATCGATTGTTCCGACCACCCACGCCTCGGACATGTCCAGCACCCTGATGGCAGACTCACGCCTGCGCAAGGTCACCTTCACCGGTTCGACCCCCGTTGGCAAGATTCTGGTCAAGCAGTCTGCCGACAACCTCCTGCGCACCTCCATGGAGCTCGGCGGCAACGCCCCCTTCGTGATCGCAGCAGACGCGGATCTCGACTTGGTGCTCACCTGCGCCATGCAAGCAAAGATGCGCAACGGTGGCGAGGCCTGCATCGCGGCCAACCGATTCCTCGTTGACAGCTCCATCGCCGAAGAGTTCACCCGTCGCCTCACCGAAGCCATGGAAGGCGTCGTCATGGGCCACGGCTTGGAAGAAGGCACCACCCTCGGTCCCGTCATCACCGCCAAGCAGCGCGATCGCATCGCCGAGCTGGTCAAGGACGCCCTCGACCGTGGCGCTGTCGCCACCGTCGGCGGCGAAGTACCGGAAGGTCCCGGCTACTTCTACCCCGCCACCGTCCTCAAGGACGTACCTGCCGACGCCAAGATCCTCACCGAGGAAATCTTCGGCCCCGTGGCTACAGTGAGCGTCTTTGATGACCTCGACGAAGGCATCCGCCGCGCCAACGACACCCCGTTCGGCCTGGCTGCTTACGGCTTCTCCTCCAACACCGACACCGCCCGTAAACTCGCCCAAGGTTTGCGCGCCGGAATGATCGGCATCAACCGTGGAGCTATTTCCGATCCCGCGGCCCCCTTCGGAGGAATCAAGCAGTCTGGCTTCGGTCGCGAGGGCGGCACCGAAGGTATCGAGGAATACCTCGACACCGTCTACCTCGCGCTGCAGTAACACATCCTGGGGCCTAGCCCCGGGATGCACCTGCCAACCCTGTTGAACTAGCCAGCGACGCCCCGAAACCGCCCGGGTTTTCAGCGGTCATCGGGGCGTCGTTTGCGCGTAGCCACAACCAGACTTCACACAAAGGAATATGTTCATGAATACCACCACTAAAAATCTCGAACACGAGCTGCTGGGCAGCAGTCATAAACTCACGGTCGCCCAAGGCGTCGCCTTGATCTTCGGCACCAACATCGGCGCAGGCATCTTGAGCTTGCCCTATGCCGGCAAAAACGGTGGCTTCCTCGCCCTCGTCATCGCCCTGCTCATCGCCGGTACACTCACCACCATCTCTATGCTCTATGTGGCCGAGGTCAGCCTGCGCACCAAGCAGCCGCTCCAGCTGTCCGGTCTAGCGGAGAAATACCTCGGACAGTGGGGCCGCTGGCTTGTGTTCATAGCGGTGATCGTCAACGGCGTCGGCGCACTCATCGCCTACGCTGCGGGCTCCGGCAACCTGCTCAACAAACTGTTTGGCCTCAACCCCGTCGTCGGTACTCTGCTGTTCTTCACCTTCGGCACCTACGTCATGTGGAAGGGCCTGCACGCCACCGGTGTCGCCGAGGGAGCCATCACCACCGGTATGGCACTCATCATCCTCGTTTTGTGCGGCTGGACGTTTATCGGCCCTGGTATTGAAGCTGCAAACCTCATCATTTTGCGCCCCTTCTACATCGTGCCGATCATGAACCTCGCGGTGTTTACATTCCTCGCCCAGTACGTCGTGCCCGAGCTCACCCGTGGCCTGGAAGAAGACAACCCCCGCGCCATCCCGAAGGTCATCATCGCCGGCATGTGCATCACCGGCTTCACCCTCGCGCTGGTGCCTTTTGCCGCACTAGGCCTGTTGGGCGACAACGTCACCGAGGTCGTCACCATCGCTTGGGGCGAGTCCCTCGGCAACACCGCTTTCATCATGGCGAATCTCTTTGCTCTGCTGGCTATGCTGACCTCCTTCCTCGCCATCGGTTTCACGACCATGCGTAACATTCTGGACATTTTGCACTGGGGCGACCAAGGCCGTCTTCGTCTCATCGCCGTGCTGCTCACGGTTATCCCTCCACTGGCTATCTCCCTCGCCGGCTGGGGCGGTTTCGTCGACGCCCTCGGCTACGCAGGTGGCTTCGCGGGCGCCGTCATGTCGGTGATCCCTGTGATGCTGCTGCGCGCAGCACGCAACAATGGTGACCGCCAGCCAGCATGGAATGTCACCTGGCAGGGCAATCCCGTCATCCAGATGACCATCATCGTGGTCTACGGCATCGCGTTCATCTACTCGCTGCTATCCATCGTTGGCCTTCTGCCCCACGGCTGGTAAACCTGATTCACCCCCAAAAATGGGCAGAACATAAAAATCAGAGTCGGTAATGCGTATCCTTTTCTAATGGATTATAACCAGCGTCTAGATACGCTCCGCTTTGGTAAACCACATCAAAAACTCCTCTTCCGCTCCGGCATCGGCTGGGCACTCGACGCCATGGATGTTGGCCTGATCAGCTACATCATGGCCGCCCTCGCCGCGGAATGGGGACTGACTAAAGGCCAGCTCTCCGGGCTGGCCTCAGCCGGTTTTATAGGCATGATGATCGGCGCAACACTCGGGGGATTGCTCGCCGATAAAATCGGGCGCCGCTCTGTCTTCGCCCTCACACTGCTGATCTACGGTATCGCCACCGGCGCCTCAGCTTTCGCCGGCGGCCTCGCCGTCCTCATCGTCTTGCGCTTTATCGTCGGTGTCGGCCTCGGCGCAGAACTTCCCGTGGCATCCACCCTCGTCTCTGAATTCTCACCCCGCCACATCCGTGGCCGCATGGTTGTAGCCCTCGAAAGTTTCTGGGCCTTGGGCTGGATTGGCGCGGCACTACTGGGCTACTTCGTAGTCCCCCACACCTTCGCCAACTGGCCCGGCTGGCGCTGGGCACTATTGGTGGGAATCGTCCCCGCCGCCTACGCGCTCGTCGTCCGCCGCGGACTGCCCGAATCCGTGCGCTACCTCGTAGACAAAGGCCGACTGACAGAAGCCGAGGCCGCCGTCGCGCACTTTGAAGACAGCAACGCTGTCCACACCAGCGACGCACGCGACGTCACCACCCCCACAGCTCCCGCCACGACCACAGCGACCACAGCAGAAGAACAAGCCACCTCGATCTTCGCCCCCGCCCTACGCGCCCGCACCGCAGGGTTATGGTCCATCTGGTTCTTCCTCAACCTCGCCTACTACGGCGCATTCATCTGGCTGCCCACCCTCTTAGTCCTCCAGGGTCACGGGCTGGTGAAATCCTTCGAATACACCCTGATCATCACGCTTGCCCAGCTGCCTGGCTACGCGGTAGCCGCCTGGCTCATCGAAGTCTGGGGCCGTAAAGCCACCCTCACGACCTTCCTCGCAGGCTCCGCCGTCGCAGCGGCATTCTTTGGAATGCAGCACAGCCCCACCGGAATAATCATCGCAGGCTGCCTACTGAGCTTCTTCAACCTGGGCGCCTGGGGAGCCCTCTACGCCATCGGCCCAGAGCTCTACCCCACCCACATCCGCGGCACTGGAACAGGAAGCGCAGCCGCCGTCGGACGCGTGGCCGGCATCCTCGCCCCCTTCATGGTTCCACTCATTCCCGGCACCGGCGCACTGTTCGCAGTCTTCGGCCTCGCCTTCGCGATTGCCGCAGCATCCACCTTCGCCCTGCCCGAACAACGCAACCAAACACTCCTCGGCTAACATCGTGTGGTGTGAACGAGCGCACGCAATCCCTATACGTTGTTTTCGTCTGCACCGGCAACATCTGCCGCTCCCCCATGGCGGATGTCATGTTCAGCGCCGCAATCGAAGATGCCAGCCTCTCCAATGACGTACTAGTGAAATCCTGCGGCATCGGCGGCTGGCACATCGGCGATCCAGCCGACCGGCGCGCCGTGGCCTCACTGGCCGCAGCAGGACACGACGGCAGCAACCACCGGGCCGCCCAATTCGGACCCGAGCACGCCGACGCCACATTATTTGTAGCCATGGCTGAAGGCCACGTGCGCGAGCTCCAGGCCTTGGGCGTCGACCACCACAAAATCCGCCTGCTGCGCTCCTTCGATCCAGATTCCCCCGCCGGCGCCATCGTCGCTGATCCCTACTACGGTGATGACGCACGATTCGACCGCACCCGGGCAGAAATCGCAGCCTCCATCCCGGGGCTAATCACCTGGGTGCGCGAGCACCTCGCATCATCCTCGGAGCGCTGACATGTCGCGCACCCCTTCTACCCGCGCATCTGGAAGCACCTCCGCCAAGTCCCTGGCGTTGGCTTTCCTCAAACCCGGCTGGGTGATAACAGCTGTAGCGGTTATCGCCTTCGCCTACCTCGCATTCACCGTGCTGGCCCCATGGCAATTGGGTAAAAACGAAAAAAACTCCGCCCGTAACCACCAAATTTCGGCGGCATTCGACGCGGACCCCGTTGCCTACAGTTCCGTTTTTACCCAAGGCTCCATCCCAACAGATAAGGAATGGACTCGGGTGACGCTGACCGGGCACTACCTGAACAACCAAGCGGTGTTGCGGATGCGACCAGTCAACTCCGAGCCCGCCTACCAATTCCTCACACCGTTCGAAACCACTACCGGGGAAATCTTCCTGGTCAACCGTGGTTTTGAAAGCGCCGGCGATAGCCCTTCTGCGAACACACCACCCAGTGCGGTCACCACCATCACCGGCTATGCCCGTTTGGACGAAGACCCACCAGCCAACGCCCCACTGACCAACGTGGACCCCGTGCAGGTTAGCGGCATCAACACCGAGCAGATTGGTCGCGAACTTGGAGTGCACTTGGCCCACGACTGGATCCAACTAGCAGAAGGCCAGCCCGGGGAAGTCACAGCGATCCCCCTGCCGAAGCTGGATTCCGGCCCCTACCTGTCCTACGGGGTGCAGTGGATTGCCTTCGGCATCATGGCGCCCCTGGGTCTAGCGTATTTTGTGTGGGCTGAGATCAAGGAACGACGCCGCGAGGATCGCGACCGCACGCAGCTATCTGCCCCCAGCACTGCAGGCTTTGAAAGATCCGAAGAACCCACCGACACAAGCGCCGAGCACAACGAAGCCAAGCACGCCAGCATTCCCACTACCCCAGCGCGCCGACAGCGTAGCCGATACGGCGGCACCCGCTCGGATCACTGGGGCAAGCTGGCAGAGAAAAACGAAGAACGCTTCTAACGCCTACGCCAAGCGAACACGACGGCGCCAACCGCTAGGGCTGCAACTGTTTGAGTCCACTGCGACAGGCGGACACTCCCCCGCAAGGCTTCTTCCCCAGGCGCGGCGCCGTGCCCCAGCTCAGGCCGGTGCTCCACCCCGTAGTCATACACTGTGCGGCCACCCAACTGCACACCGAGGGCGGCCGCTGCTGTCGCCTCCACTGGGCCCGCATTGGGGCTGGGATGCTTAGGTGCGTCTTTACGCCACGCACTCATCGCCGCCTGCAAGCCCTCCAAGCCTGCCGGTCGAGCGCACGCGGCATAGGCCGTGTTGCTCAGCGCATTGATGCGTGCAGGCAGGTAGGCTGCGACGTCATCAATGACGGCACTACACCAGCCAAAGCGCTCATATCTGGGGCTCCGGTAGCCCACCATTGCATCCAGCGTGTTTACACAGCGGTGGAATACCACCCCGGGCGCGCCCAGCAGCGACCACACCAACGGCGCGGTCACCGCATCAGAGGTGTTTTCCGCCAGCGACTCCACTGCCGCGCGCGTCATGCCCTGAGCATCGAGCTGCTGAGGATCGCGGGAGCACAACCACGGCACCCACGTGCGTGCGCGCTCAATATCAGCATCGACATAGAGGTCGCGGTGAATACTCCGCCCCACCCAGCGCAACGTATGCCCGCCAAGGGAGGCCCACACAGCAAGGCCCAGCAAGCCTTCCCGCGCGATGGTTTGGGCACGCGACGTCGGCAATCGGCGGGAAGCCCTCTGCAACGCAACCGCCCCTGCCACCGGTGGAGCGACTGCCGCAACCCAATAGATGACGCCGGCGGTGCGTGTGTCGCGATACAGTGCGCGTTCCAACCATGTGGCGTAATGCCCAAACCATGCCACCGGGTGGTGGCGCTTGGGGTCACCAAACACACTGTCGGCGGCGATCCCCGCAACCAGGCCCCATGGAAAACCCACTGGCACGCGCACCTTAATCCTCAAGCCCGAAAGCACTACGCAAGAAGCTGATCACTTGCACCCGACTGTCCACACTGGCCTGGCCATTGGTCACGCTATGCCCGCCGAGAGCAATGCGATAGCCGTAGGCGTTCATAGTCTTCTGCGCGGGCAGCCCCGGGAAGTAGAAAGGATAACCAACATTGTGACCCGCACCTTTAGCGACGTAGCGGAAAACCTCCACATCTGAAGCACGTAACTGCAGCGTGAGCGACATGCTGACACTGTCCCAGACGGCGTCCTCGCTGCCAGCTGTGAGCAACAACGGCCCGCTCATTTTTTCCACCTCGATGGCGGCGGCCTCAATGTCCTTGGTGTGCTCGCGGGCGGAATCATAATAGGCGCGCAGGCGCCAGGGCTGGCCTTTGAGCTTGGGCTGAATAAACGCGTGCCAATCAGCCGCAACATCTTGTTTACCGGGGGCTTTGATGGTGACCTTCGGCAAACCGGAACCGACGAACACATCAGGCTGAGAATCCTTATCGGGCCAAGCGCTCAACACATCCGTTGGGGAATGGGCCACCACGGCGCCAACGAGGTTCGGCTCGAGGCTGGCGATCAGGAGTGCGAGCTCCGCACCGCGGCCGGTTCCACACAGCGCTACCGGCAAGCTGGAATCGATCTCTGGGAGGAGACGGATGCCCCGGAGCATGCGCCGAACGGCATCAACATCAACCACTCCCCCCTTTTTCCTTGGGAAATAGTCGTAACTAAACACCGCGACCCCATGATGGGCAAGCGCCGCGGCACTGGCGGAATCTACCCCGCCGCCGGCGCCTCCGAACAACACCACCAAGGGGAATGGGCCCGGTTCATCCGGACAAAAGGCCCGTCCCTTACAAGACACCGGCAGCGGGGTGATCTCCCTAGCCCTACGCGAAATCGTGCGGGTGACATGGGTGCCTTTTCCTTTTTCCCCCTCCACCCGAGCTTGAACCTCCACGCGCATGGGGTTGAGCCCATCCACAGCAAAGGTGGCATCCTTACCGTCCTGGGCCATCATCTTCCACAGCACACCAAGGCTGCTGGGAGTCACCCAGCCTGCGTCCTGCGGAAGATGCTTCGATGTGTCCACCACGCCATCACTGTTGGCTTTAAACACAGTGGTGGAACTAAACAACCGATCGGCGGCATCCACCGCCTTTACTTTCAGTTCCAGGTTGGCCCCTGGCGCAAGCCCACTGACCACAATGGGCATCGGCGAATTAATGCCGCTAATTGGCGTGACCTGCAGATCCATACCTTCAAGCCTAGGCTCACTAGCCGCCAAGGACCAAAGTTGCCTCGCGGCTATCTAGCCCCAGCTAGACCACGGCGCTCCAACAGGGCGGTGACGTCCTTAGCGCGACCACGCAAGGTAGTAAAAGCCTCCTCATAGTCTCGCGAACCACCTGCAGAAAGCACCAGTTCACGGAAGCGCGCGCCGGCCGCACGTGCCGCGGCGTCATCACTATAGTGCCCTGCAGCACCAGTTTCCTTGAACCATTCGAAACCATCGGCATCCAGGGCCTCTGCCCACAGGTAGGAGTAGTAGCCGGCAGAATAACCGCCACCAAAAATATGGTTGAAGAAGCGCGACTTGTAGCGAGCATGAAGATTGTCGACCTCCAGGCCTGCATCTGCAAGGGCCGCCCGTTCAAAAGCATCAATATCGTTGACGGCGGCGGCTTGCTCAGGTGTCAGCGTGTGCCACGCCATGTCAATGATCGACGCCGCGAGGTATTCACTGGTCGCGAACCCCTGGCCAAATTTAGCGGCCGCGTCAACGGCGGCAATCAGCTCGTCTGTGATGACCTCACCAGTGTCAACATGGCGGGCATAATTACGCACCACAGCCGGGTCAAACGCCCAGTTTTCGTTGATCTGGGAGGGGAATTCGACGTAGTCACGGGGGACGTTGGTGCCCGAGAACGTCGGGTATCGAACATCCGAAAGCAGACCGTGCAAGCCGTGCCCAAACTCGTGGAAGAGAGTATGTACCTCATCGATACTGAGCAGCGGTTGGCTGCCATCAGCAGGCTTGGTGATGTTCATGACGTTGACTACCACTGGTTTACTGTCCAGTAGGCGGGATTGATCGACAAAACTCGACATCCAAGCCCCGCCGCGCTTGGACGGGCGCGCGAAGTAGTCAGTGAGGAACAACCCGATGCTGGAACCGTCCGCATCCTTGACTTCGTAGACGGCGACTTCCGGGTGGTAGCCCTGCAGATCATCGCGGGGCTCCACGGTGATGCCATACAAACGATTGGCAGCATAAAACACGCCATCACGCAGAACCTGGTCCAGTGGGAAGTACTTTTTCAGCTCTGCTTCGTTCAGGCTGTAGTCGCGCTGCTTAACCTTGGACTCCCAGTAGGACCAATCGGCGTCACGCACCGTGGCGGTCGGATCAGTCGCCTGTGCCTCCTCCACCAGCAGCTTGTATTCCCCTGCTGCGTTGGCGGAGGCTGCCGGGGAAAGGTCACGCAGCAGCTGCATCACGGCATCTGTACTGCCCGCAGTTTCTTCTTCCAACACATAGTCGGCATGGGTGTCGTAGCCGAGCAGCCGCGCACGCTGCGCACGCAGTGCGGCGATTTCGGTGACCACGGCACCATTGTCGCCCCCAATGACGCCGCGTTTCAGCGATGCCGCCATGAGCGCCTTGCGGGCCGCAGGGTTGTCGAGGTCGGTTTGATCGGGCTGTACCGCTGGCAAACCCAAAGGCACCACATATTCAAAGGACGCTAATTGCGGATTGTCCTTATAATCTTCCGCAGTTTTACGGGCGGCGTTTTTGCGTGCCTCGTCCCAGCCCGCGACGTCATCCTCCGTTAAGCCAACGGCTAAAGCTGCGGTGGATTCCCGAAGGTTCTTTCCGAATTGTTCGCTCAGCACAGCAAGTCGGCTGTTGAGTTCACTCAAACGTTTTTTGCCTGCCGCATCCAACTCGGCACCACGGCGACGGAAGGATCGCAACAACTTGTCCTTCAGGCGCTGCCCTTCCCCATCATCTGCTGGCGGGGTGGCCTGCTGAAGGCGCTGGTAGAGCACCTCGTTCTGGTAGAGGGCATCACTGTGTTCAGACAGTTTCGGGATAATCTGCTCGGCGATGGCGTCCATTTCGGGGGAAGAATCGGTGCCGTGCAGGTTGAAAAACACCGCGCTGACGCGCTCGAGTGCGCGGCCCGAGGCCTCCAAGGCTTCCACGGTGTTAGCCCATGTTGCCGGCTCGGGGTTGTTAACGATGGCGTTGATTTCCGCTTCATGGTCAAGCAGGGCGGTGTCGAATGCCGGCAAGAAATGCTCGATCTTTATATCCGCAAAAGGCGGCAGCTGGAAAGGAAGCTCACTAGGAGCGATAAGGGGGTTAGAAAAATTGTCGGTGTCGCGATGGGCATCTGTCTGAGTGGTCACATCCGCCATGCTAGCGAAAAAACCACCACCCACGCGATGGTGGGTGGTGGTTTTCATTTGGTGCGCCCTGACGGGCTCGAACCGCCGACCTGCTGGGTGTAAACCAGCTGCTCTTCCAGCTGAGCTAAAGGCGCGCAACGGATAGCAACTTTAGCACGCTATCCAAGGCGATGTACAAAACAGCACCATAAGGCGGCTAAGACTAGGTAAAAACAGCTATCCGCGGACGTTCTTGCCGCCACGAACCAAGCAAGAACCTTGCCAAGAGTTCAACCGCTCGTTGCGGGTCTGCACCAAGCCTGCCAACTGCGCCGACTCAGCAACCTCGCCTGGCTGCAAGGCATTCGACTGCGATGCCCCGGGGGACAACACCCAGATACAACCGCTCTCGTCTAGGTTGCGCAGGGCATCGACCAAAGCGTCGACCAAGTCCCCGTCGCCGTTGCGCCACCACAGCACAACCACGTCGCAGATTTCGAGTGTGTCTTCCCCCAGTAGATCATCATCAATAGCGTCTTCAATCGCGACACTAATGTCGCTGTCGCAATCTTCGTCCCAACCGATCTCTTGGATCAGCTGACCGGGGCGCACCCCTAGGATGTTGGCTACCTTCTGGGCTGCCGCTTCGGCACTGCCCACGCGAGTTTCCTCCTCAGTTTTAGGCCTCATGGTTTAACTACTTTACTGTAGTAACCCGGCAAATGTGCGAAAAAGTGCCCCTCAGCGAGGGGATATGTCGCCCCCGATGGTTAACCCCGTATCCTAGGGGTTAGCGATTATTTTGTTTAACGATTTCCACACAGGAGGAATTCATGGCTGACAAGCCACTCGACGACACCAACTTCGCGATGATCCGCGACGGCGTGGCGTCCTACCTCAACGACTCCGACCCCGAAGAGACCCGGGAGTGGATGGAGTCCCTTGATGGCCTCCTGGAAGAAGCATCCCCTGACCGCGCCCGCTTCCTCATGCTGCGACTGCTCGAACGAGCAACCGCTAAGCGCGTGCCGCTTCCTCCACTGACCTCCACCGACTACGTCAACACCATCCCCACGACAATGGAGCCCGATTTCCCCGGCGACGAGGACATCGAAAAGCGTTACCGCAAGTGGATCCGCTGGAACGCAGCCATCATGGTTCACCGCGCCCAGCGCCCTGGTGTTGGTGTCGGCGGCCACATTTCTACGTACGCCTCCTCCGCACCGCTGTACGAAGTGGGCATGAACCACTTCTTCCGCGGTAAGGACCACCCGGGCGGTGGCGACCAGATCTTCTTCCAGGGCCACGCATCGCCCGGCATGTATGCTCGCGCGTTCCTGGAAGGCCGCCTCAGTGAAGACGACATGGACGGGTTCCGTCAGGAAGTCTCCCGCGAACAGGGCGGCATGCCTTCCTACCCGCACCCCAAGTGCATGCCTGAATTCTGGGAGTTCCCGACCGTGTCCATGGGCCTTGGCCCGATGGATGCGATTTACCAGGCACGGTTCAACCGCTACCTACACAACCGCGGCATCAAAGACACCTCTCAGCAGCATGTCTGGGCGTTCCTTGGTGACGGCGAAATGGACGAGCCGGAGTCTCGCGGCCTCATCCAACAGGCTGCTCTCAACAACCTCGACAACCTGACCTTCGTCATCAACTGCAACCTGCAGCGCCTCGACGGCCCTGTGCGTGGTAACACCAAGATCATCCAGGAACTGGAGTCCTTCTTCCGCGGTGCCGGCTGGTCCGTCATCAAGGTCGTCTGGGGCCGCGAGTGGGATGAATTGTTCGAGAAGGACAAGGACGGCGCACTCGTCGAACTGATGAACAACACCTCCGACGGTGACTTCCAGACCTTCAAGGCAAATGACGGCGCCTACGTGCGCGAGCACTTCTTTAACCGCGATCCTCGCACGGCCAAGCTGGTTGAGGATATGACCGATGAGGAAATCTGGCGTCTGCCCCGCGGTGGCCATGACTACCGCAAGATCTACGCTGCATTCAAGCGCGCCATGGAAACCAAGGACCGCCCCACGGTCATCCTTGCGCACACCATTAAGGGCTACGGTCTCGGGCACAACTTCGAGGGCCGCAATGCTACCCACCAGATGAAGAAGCTCACCCTCGAGGACTTGAAGCTCTTCCGCGACAAGCAGCAGATTCCGATCTCCGATGAGGTCCTCGAGAAGGATCCTTACCTACCTCCGTACTACAACCCCGGTAAGGATTCCGAGGAGATCAAGTACATGCTCGAGCGTCGTAAAGACCTCGGCGGCTGGGTGCCCGAGCGCCGCACCTCCTACAAGCCCCTGTCCGTCCCGAGCATGGACGATCTGAAGATCATGCGTAAGGATTCCGGCAAACAGCAGGTTGCTACGACCATGGCTGTTGTCCGAACCTTCAAAGAGCTCATGCGCGACAAGGAACTGGGCAAGCGCTTCGTCCCGATTATCCCCGACGAGGCCCGCACCTTCGGCATGGACTCCTGGTTCCCGACGCTGAAGATTTACAACAGCCACGGCCAGAACTACACCCCGGTCGACCATGACCTGATGCTGTCCTACCGCGAGGCAGTCGACGGCCAGATCATGCACGAAGGCATCAACGAAGCCGGCTCTATGGCCGAATTCATCGCAGCTGGTACCTCCTACGCCACCCACGGCGAGGCGATGATTCCGCTGTACATCTTCTACTCGATGTTTGGTTTCCAGCGCACCGGTGACTCAGTTTGGGCTGCCGCCGACCAGATGGCCCGCGGCTTCCTCCTCGGCGCTACCGCCGGCCGCACCACCCTGACCGGTGAAGGCCTGCAGCACATGGATGGCCACTCCCCCATCCTGGCCAGCACCAACCCCGCAGTGATCTCCTACGACCCCGCTTTTGCCTACGAGGTCGCGCACATCATTCGCGAGGGCATCGACCGCATGTATGGCGAAGGCCGCGGCGAGGACGTCATCTACTACCTGACGGTCTACAACGAGCCCACCCACCAGCCCGCAGAACCCGAGAACCTCGACGTTGAAGGTCTGCACAAGGGTATTTACCTGTACTCCCCTGCTTCGGGTGACGGCCACAAAGTCAGCCTGCTGGCTTCCGGTATCGGCATGCAGGCTGCGCTCCAGGCCAAGGAGATCCTGGCCGAGCAGTTCGGCGTTAAGGCCAACATCTTCTCGGTCACTTCCTGGAACGAGTTGGCTCGTGAGGGCCACGAGCTCGAGCGCGAACAGCTGCGCCACCCGGATCGTGAGGTCACGGAGCCTTTCGTCGCCAAGCAGCTGTCGAAGGCTTCTGGCCCGTTCGTTGCTGTGTCGGACTTCGCGACCGCTCTGCCGGAGCAGATCCGCAAGTGGGTCCCGGGCGATTACACCACCTTGGGTGCGGATGGTTTCGGTTTCTCCGACACCCGACCTGCCGCACGCCGCTTCTTCAACATTGACGCCGAGTCCGTCGTTGTCGCAGCACTGTCCGGCCTGGCACGTGAAGGCAAGATTGACAAGTCTGTCGCAGCCCAGGCTGCTAAGGACTTCAACCTGTCCGATCCGACTGCTGTCTAACACCCGCCGCTAGCGACCTAACTAGGGGAGGCTTTCCACTGACTGTGGGAAGCCCCCCTTTTTTGTCTGCCAAGCCCCGGCTGTGACGATGCCGAGAAAGACTGTCAGCATCCTGAAAATCCTGAAAAATCAAGCCCTTTAACCTTCGAGCGCTGAAAGGATTCTCCTAAGAACGCACCACCTATACCCGAGTGTTTTGCCAGTTTGAGGGTCTTCAATAGTAGCTAACCCCGCACCACGGGGACCTACTACACAGCAAGGATCTTCTTTCATGAACCTCCCTCAGCTTTTCCTCGACGCCCTATCCATCGGCGTCCTCGTTTTCGCGGTCTTCTACCCCAGGTACCGCCGCGGTGACCTAGCTGTCGCGTTCATCGGAATTAACGCCGGTGTCTTCGCAGTGACCTCCGTCCTCACCGACTCCTCCATCACCGCAGGCCTAGGGCTCGGATTGTTTGGTGTCCTGTCCATCATCCGGCTGCGCAGCTCAGAGATCACCCAACGCCACGTCGCCTACTATTTCGGCGCCCTGGCCCTCGGCCTGGTGTGTGCAATGCCCACCAGCATTGTGACTCAAGCGAGCCTGGCCGCCACCATCATCCTGGCCATCGCAGTGGTGGACCTTCTGATCATCCCCTCAACCACAACCGTCGACGTTCATATCGACAAAGCCACCTACGGTAAGCAGTTGGAAGCGATGGTCCGTGATGTTCTTGGAGACGTCACCCTCCGCGACGTCAGCATCCAGAAAATTGACACTGTTAATGACCTCACCATTGCGAGTGTGACCTATGCGTAGCGTCACTGGCCTCTCGATCCTCAACGCAGCGCAGCGGCAGAGCTTCGACGCACTGTTAAGCCCGCTGCCCACAGTAAGCCTCGAGCAGGTCAATCAGCGTGCCCGCATGATGAGCCGCATGGATAGAAAATACGTGCTCAGCAGCGACCAATGCGCAGGCATACTCGCCCAACTGCCCGATGAAACGCCCGTGATGAGCATCGGTGGTGCCCTGTCACAGCGCTACGAATCGGTCTATTTCGACACTTGTGGCCTGGACAGCTATCTCAGCGCAGCCTACGGGCGCCGCAAACGCTTCAAGTTGCGCACCCGCAATTACCTGGACTCGGGTTTAAGTTTTGTGGAGTTCAAACATAAAGGCCCCCGGGGCCTGACCACGAAAACCCGGGTGTCCACCGAGTTTCACACCGGTGTGCCGGACGCACTGCCGCAGGCGGATTGGGCGGCCGCACAGCTACAGCGTGTTGGTGTTGACGCCGCGGTCAGCCCAACGCTGCACGGTGGATACCGTCGCTGCTGCCTGCTCACTGACAATGGTCGAGCAACCATCGACAGCGGACTGTTCTGGATTGGGCTTCGCTCCTACTCCGACAGCACCGTCAGCACCAGCGACACAGGGTGCCCGCGCCTGGATGCCCCAGAGATGGTGATCATCGAGACCAAGTCTGGGGCCCAGCCCGGCGCGATCGACCGCCTGCTGTGGCGCAACGGTATACGACCTTGTCGGATCTCCAAGTACGCAACAGGCATGGCAGCGGTCTACCCGCACTTGCCGAGTAATCGGTGGCATTCGACGCTCACGCATCATTTTGATCTTCCTGCCGCAGCCTGACGCTGCGTATCTACTCGAACCCCTTACCGCACTTTGAAGGATGTAATTGTCATGACTAAACGTTCAAGCCTTGCTTCCCTCGCCCTGGCGGCGACCCTTCCCGTAGCCCTAACCGCGTGCGCGCACGCCGATGATGGTGCGCCCCTGGACGCCAGCAGTACCGCAGCGATTGCGGCACACAACACTGCAACAACAAGCACCGTAACTAACGAACAAAGCAGCAGCCCCTCTGCCGAGAACATTGTGGAGTCCGAAGTTAAAACCCCAAAGTTGGTGGAGGATTCCCCTGACGTCGCGTCGGCCACTGTCTACGACGGCGGAACCATTACGAAGGCCGGAACCTACCGCATCAGCGGTGAGCAGGGCGACGTCATCGTGGACGCGGGTGATGCGGACGTGGTTCTGATACTGGACAACGCCACCATTGCTGGGCAGATCAACGTTGTGAGCGCCGATAAGGTGCAGGTGCATGCGGTGGGTTCTTCAACGGTGACGGCGACGGCCCCTGATTCGGCGGCGATCTACTCTCATGCGGATCTTGTGCTCAGCGGTGACGGGACGGTCACCGTGCACTCTGAGGGTGAGGGCGCCGATGGCATTGCTTCCTCGGATGATCTAGCGCTCTACAGCGGCACGTGGAAGGTGACGGCCGCAGACGATGCTTTCCGGGGGAAGGATTCGGCCAGTGTGCTCGGCGGCCACCTTGATGCCACCGCCGGCGATGACGGTGTGCGCAGCGATGTCGCCGTGCACCTTAGCGGCGGCACCGTTGATGTCAATGCGGGCGGCGATGGGGTGCACTCTGATGTTGCCCTGCTTATCGACGGCGGGGATGTCACCGTCGCGTCCTCCACCGAAGGTTTGGAAGCCGGGCTGTTAAGCATCAGCGATGGCACTGTGAACTTAACTTCCAGTGACGATGGAATTAACGGCTCCGGGGCCACCAGCGTCGATGCCACAACGGAGCAAGAGCAGCAGGAGCAGTCAGAAGAAGCTGCAGGACCACAACCACCGGAAGGTATGCCAGAGCCACCCCAAGGCATGCAAGAGCCGCCCCAAGGTATGCAGCAGCCGCAGGAGGGCATGCAACCTCCGCAGCAGGGTGGCGCCTCTGGTGGGCAACCCAGGGCAGGCATGGAACAATCCACAGGAGAGCAGATTGTGATCAGTGGTGGCACAGTGAAGGTTAATGCGGCCGGCGATGGAATCGATTCCAATGGAGACCTACGCATTAATGGCGGGACCGTGCTGGTGTTCGGCCCGAGCGACGGCGCTAACGGAACCTTCGATTACGCGGGTAGCTTCAGCATCGATGGCGGCACCGTCATCGGGTTGGGTTCTGCGGGTATGCCCGCTGATCCGACCGGCGGCACCCAAAGCTTCATCAGCGCCCATCTTGATAGCTCGGTGACCGGTGGTGCCGTCACCATCGAGGATTCCTCCGGCACGGTGATCGCCACAATCGAGGCGGGCGACAAGCCGTTCGCACTGGTGCAGTACTCCTCTGACAAGATCAGCGCAGGCCAGAGCTACACGGTCAAGGCTGGCGCTAGTTCTGTGTCTGTGGTTGCGGGGTCGCGCGCCGAATCATCTGCTCCAACGCGCCGTTAACAATTTCTGGCGCCTCGAGGATGACCATGTGCCCCACATCAGCTAATCGGTACAGGGTTGATTTGCACCAGGCGTCGGCGATGACCTCTGATTGGCTGGGTGGGGTGAAGTGGTCTTCCTCCCCCACGATCACCACGCCGGGGACTTCGTTGAGCTCGTCGATCGCTTCGAGCTCCTCATGATGCTGCAGGTCGTCGAAGAAACCAACCATTGTTTTCAGCGGGGTGTTTTGAATCATCGCCGCATGGAATTGCACCAGATTGTAGGCGACCCCATCGCGGTAGAACACTGTTGCTGCCAGCGCTGGGGCCAGCAGTGCCGCCACCTCTGTGCGGAAGGCTTGGGCTTCCTTCAGGGAGGCCTCCACCGCGTTGTGTATTTTCTCCGCCGCAGGCAATGCCAGCACTTGGGGCACGCCTTGGCTGGACAATGATTCCACCGCGGTGGAAATTAATATGACGCCGCGCACCCTAGCCGCCAAGTCACGATAGCGTCGCAGAAAGTTCAGAGCGGTCATCCCGCCGAGG